>Ga0335078_10006158_pt1 | contig 17756 bp, 17 predicted proteins | sample Lox_Sample_32_FD_206711 | JGI IMG/M metagenome (GOLD analysis project Ga0335078, IMG submission 206711) | Soil microbial communities from Loxahatchee National Wildlife Refuge, Florida, United States - Lox_Sample_3.2 | ecosystem: Environmental > Terrestrial > Soil > Wetlands | place: USA... | reverse complement strand
TCAGCCTGGTTTGCTGCGCAGGGGCAGGCGGGTCGTCCCTCGTGATTCAGGCGGCGTGGCCGGGGTGGGCGGCGCGCGACAGCGCTGGCCGGGCCGGCGGGGCGGGCTGCGACGGGGGCTGCCCGGTGCTGTGCCTGGCCCGGATGGCGAGCCCATGACTCTCGGCAGCAGCCAGCGCGGTCTACTCGTAAGGATGCAGGACGAGGTAGCCGTCGACCCTGCGGATGTGGCCGCAGTCAGGGTCGGCGGGTAGTGCGTGGTGAAGGTGGCCGGCCCGGACTTCGCTGATCCACTGGTCGTGCTGGTACTCATGGTTGACAAGCGCGGTCAGCAAGCAGGTCGCGATGATGGTGAGCTGGGCAGGGGGCCCCGACCTTGCCGGCGGCGATGGCGCCGATACGGGCATGAACCCGCTCGGCGACGGTGTCGCGGAAGGCTGAAAGCCGTTGCACCGTGGGCAGGGCGCCGCGGAACCGCTCGGGCAGCGCGGAGTCCATCAGGCTGTCGAGAGCCGGGTCGGGGCTGGGTTCGGCCGCGGTGAGATTGCGGATCATGAAATGAGCGACGTGAGCCTGGTGGCCGAGATGCCAGCCGATGGCGCTGAAGTTCTCGTGCGGGCGCCAGGTCACCTCGTCGGGGCTGAGGTCCCTCCACAGCTCGTCGGTGTAGGCGCGAGCACGGTCGTACTCGCGCAGCAGCGCTCCCACCTCGTGCATAACTCCACCCGTCCTCGCTCGGCCAGCAGCTCGTCGATGGCTCGCTTTCGCGCCTGCATCTGCCCGGCGGACGGCATGACGCCGGAGCCTGCCATCTCGCGGCCGGCCCGGCGCGCCCGCACTCGAGCCTTGATGACCCGCCGTTGCCTGGCCGTCGGCCCGTGCCCGGTCAGCAGGTGACGCGCCACCGAGAGGCACCACCACCTGGTAACCGCGGTCGACACCGGATTGACAGCTGCGCCGACGCGGCGCCCGATCCGGCTCATCCTGCCTCCAGCCCGATCGCCATTGGTTTCTTGAACGCTACGGCAGCCGCGTCAGCCTGGTCCGCTGCGGGGTAAACGCAGCACCACGGCCGTCCGCCACGTCAGTGAGGCGCCCGGCCTCGGCGTCCAGGTCGGCCGTCACGGTCATCCACTCACCTGTCCGCGGTGAGTCTGGCCGCGAGTATCTGAGCGCCGAGCACGCCGACCAGAATCCACCAGGGGATGGCGATCTTCAGCCAGTTCCCGGCCGCATATTCTGTCTCGGTCGGCAGGAACAGGGCAGGCCAGCCCGCGACCACAGGAATGCCGACTACCAGGCCCAGACCCACGCGCCACGCGCGCCCCTGGAGGTGGCTCTTCACCGAATGCCCGACGAACGGCGAGATCTGCACGGCGACGCGTGCCCATCCGGCCAGCACCATCGCCCACGAGCATGCGAACTCGAAATACAACACCCGCAGCACAAGTCGCATTGCTGCCCCTTCCCGCGGGCCAGGGTGGACCGCTGACCCTGCCGGAGCGTCGCTCCGCTAGCTCAAGGAAATACTCGGCGTCGAACCAGGACAACAGCACAGCAGCCGGCTGACAAATCAGCTTGCCTGGCTCGCTCAGTCCGGCCGGGATGCGGTAGCTGCTGGCCGCTGAGCAAGCCGCCGCGGCACTCCGCCCGGCCTGGCCCGCCCGGCGGGATCGTCGCGGCCGCGCGCTGAGAACCGCGACCCGGGCGCTGGACCGGGCTCTGGACCAGGCCGAGGAGGACGGGGCGTTCGGAGGTTGTGCCCACCAGGACTGGTCGCTCGCCTACCGGCCCCCGCCCCGGCTGCGCGAGTATGTCATCGCCCGCGACCTGACCTGCCGCAGCCCGGTCTGCCGTCAGCCGGCCTGGCGTGCCGATCTGGATCACACCCACCCGTGGGACAAGGGCGGCCGGACGTGCAGATGCAGTCTCGGCGGCGGGTGCCGGCGCGACCACCAGCTCAAGCAGCACCCCCGGTGGAAGCTCGAGCAGAACCGGCCGGGCTACTTCACCTGGACCACCCCGGCCGGCCGCAGCTACACCGTTGGCCCGGACATCCACCCCATATAGCCGCCACAGTCCAGCTCCGACCAGCCGAGCCGTGGGTATCGTCGTCGCCTGGCATCCGATCTACCTTGCCGACAGACCGGTGGCCCGCCCTTTGAGCGATCTCGGCCCGGTCTAGGAACGCGCCGGGTTCGAACATCTGCCTATAGCAGATCGCGTAGCTGGGTGGCGGTACGGCCGACATCGCGGCAGATGGAGCCGAGGGTTCCGACCGGGAGGGGGCGGTTGCCATGTACAGGGATGCTGGCCTGCCGACCGTCGGGGTGGCGCATGATGTGATGACTGCCGCTTACGCGTTCGATCTCCCAGCCGTCCTTGGCTAAGGCCCTTACGATCTCCTTGCCGGACAGCCGGACCGGCATCAGGCCGCGTCCCCCACGGTGACAGCGATCTCTCTGGTCAGCTCGTCTGGGACTGGTCCCTCACCGAGGGCGGCCCGGACTCCTTGGCTGAGATCCTCGAGTGCGCTGTCGAGGGTGTCGCCCACTCCGTAGGCGCTGATGTTTCCCGGTAGCCCGACCGCGCGGACTCCCCAGGGATAGGCGTCCGCCGGGGAGTCAGGATGCGCACGAGCGGGATCGTCCAAGATCTCGTACCGGACGTGGATGGTGGTCATCGGCGAGGGCCTCCCTTCGCCTCCCATGATGCCAGACCGCCGCCGGATCGCCCGCCAGCGCACAGGGGCCAGGGCGGCGCGGCTTCCCCATAGGTTCTGGGCGGAGCAGGTGCGTGCGGTGTAGCGCCCACGGGCACGGCGGACCTTAAACCGGTTCCCACCGCCAGCCGTCGTTGTCCTGGCAGACGATCTTCTTGCCATCCCCGGCCACGCCAGACTCTCCGTGATCATCATCTCGGCAATACTCGCCGGGTTCGTAGCATGTTCCTTCATTGCTAAGCGGATAGCACGAGGCCGCCGGAGGCGGTGGCGCAGGCGATTTCGTCGCTGGCTTCGTAGCCGGGGCGGGCGGGGGTGCTGCCGAGGCCACCGCCGGTGTCGGCGTTGGGGTGGGCGAAGGTGACGCGGAGGGAGTAGACGACGAACTGGTCGCCGCAGGCACGACACTCGGCGTCGGCACGGGCGGAGGGGTCGCCGCGCTGCTGCACCCTGCGCCAAGCACGGCCACCAGGGCCAGTAAGGCGATTCTCCGGGAGATCACAGTTTGTAACCCTATCGTCACGACAACTGACATGCAGAGAAATAATGCGCCATATGGTGTCCTCTTCGACGGGCTCGGACCGTCCGAGGTCCCGGGACCCCAGTGACCGGAAATAGCCCACCTGACCATGACGGGCGACGGCGACCTGGCAGCCCGCGATGCGCCCGGCGTCGATGTAGCGGTGCTGCAGGTGCTCGGTGATCCGTTCCAGCCGGCCTTCGTCGAGTCCCGCCCCAGCCGGGTTGACCTTCATGTGCGTTCTCCTGTCGGGCGCACGCGGCCATCCCGCGGGTTACGGTGCCGGGATCCGCGCGGCCGGGCATTCCGGGAACACGGTACATCCGAGCCCGGCCGCCCGCGGCCGACGATCCAGCCGGGGCCCGACGAGAGCCGGCTCACGATCGACGCCATTGCTTTCTTGAACGCTCCGGCAGCCGCGTCGGCCTGGTTCGCTGCGCAGGGGCAGGCGGGTCGTCCCTCGTGATTCAGGCGGCGTGGCCGGGGTGGGCGGCGCGCGACAGCGCTGGCCGGGCCGGCCGGGCGGGCTGCGACGGCGGCTGCCCGGTGATGTGCCTGGCCCGGATGGCCAGGGCGGCGGTGCGGGTGAGGATCATGGCGACGGCGTTGAAGATGAGGGCGTCGGTGATGGCGGCGACGCTGATGCCGTGGTTGAGCTGCCAGGCGGCCAGCCAGGATCCGAACCAGTGATAGGAGCCGTAGGTGAAGGCGGCGCGGGCGCCGATGACGATGACCCACACGGCGGCGTAGGCGGCGCCGGCCCGGCTGACGGCCCGGCCGGTGGCGGGGCTGCGGTCGACGCCCATCAGGGCGGTGGCCACCAGGCCGAGCGCGACGCCGGCGCCGGCCAGCGCGATCTCCAGGTATAGCCCGGCGCCGGCGGCGGTGACGGCCCTGAGGTACAGCGGGATGATGGCGGCCGCGACCAGCAGCGGGCGCAGGATGCGCCACAGGCCGATCTTGCGATGGCGGCCGAGGTCGGCCTCGAGCGCTGCGACCAGCACGAAGGCATCGATGATGAGGGCGGATTGCATGGCAGGTCCCTTTCTGTTGGGAGGGCGGGCGGATGCACGGAAGCGGCGGGCGAGGTTCAGCTGTCTAGCTGGCTGGAGTGGCCGGGCCGGCCGGAGGTCAGCTGGCCGGCGCCGCCGGAGCGGTACCAGATGACGGCGGCCTCGCCCAGCAGGGTGCAGGCCAGGGTGAGGAGCAGCGAGTGCCCGGCGGCCTTGAAGGTCTGGCCGGCGGCCACGCCGGCGGCGTCCAGAGTGAGCTTGGCGGCCAGGTTGGCGGCGAACAATCCCAGCGACAGCCAGGTCCACTGGACCCAGGGGGTGCCGTCCCGGGCCGAGATGCGGTCGGCCCGGCCGCGGGCCAGCCCGAGGACCACGGATATGGCGCACCCGGCCACGGTCAGAGTGAGGGAGACCGGCTTGTGCAGGCCCTGGGCGGCATCCCCCCAGCCGATTACGGCGAGGATCACCGGGAGGGCGAACAGTTTCCTGGTCGGGCCGACCGGGTTGCCGGCCATGCGCCTGGCCACGACGAAGACGATCACTGCTGCGTAGATGGCGATGTTGGCGGGAGTCACGATGCCTCCTGGGCGTGTCGTTGCGGCTGCTGAAGGCCGGCGGGAATTCCCGCGATAGCCACCGGGCGAAGACCGTGCTCACCCTGACCAGCGGTGGTGACCCCGCCGTTGGCAGTCCGCCTGCCAGGGCTGATCCGGCCGTGTGGTGTATGCCGGTCATTGGCGGGGTCCTGTCGTGGTGAACGGTGCGACCGCTTCCCACGGTGCGCCGCAGCCCAGGTGCGAGGAAGTAGCCGGATCTTCCTGGGAAAATCTGTGCCAGGCTGCAGGGTCGCCTCGCATCGGCGGCTTGCCGATACTGGAGGGGTGTCCGAACTGGGATCTGCCCTTCGCCAGTGGCGTGACCGGCTATCCCCGGCCGACGCGGGCCTGCCCGCGTCGGCCACCAGGCGCGCGCCGGGTCTTCGCCGGGAAGAACTCGCCCAGCTGGCCGGCATCTCCGTCGACTACGTGACGCGCCTGGAGCAAGGACGCGTCACCACGCCGTCCGGTCAGGTGCTGGAATCGCTGGCACGGGCGCTGCGCCTGAGCAGGGAAGAGCGTGAGCTGGTGTTCGCGCTGGGCCGCCGGGTACCACGCCAGGACCGGATGCGCACCGAGCTGACACCGAGCGTGTGCCGCCTGCTCGAGCAGCTGCAAACCCCGGTGTGCGTCTACGACGCGTGCTGGACCCAGCTGGCATGGAACCGCCCGTACGCCGTCCTTTTCGGCGACCCGGGCGGCTTGCGTGGCCTGGACGCCAATCTCGTCTACCGCAAGATGGCCGGTGGCCCGACCCGGGTCCGGCAAGGCGCCGCGGAAAGCGAGGAGTACCTGGACGCGTACGTGGCAGACTTGCGCGCCACCCAAGCCCGGTTCCCGCGCGATCCCCGGGTGACCAGGCTCATCGCCGCCCTGACCGCATCGTCGGCCCGCTTCGCCACCTTGTGGAACGGCCACGAGATAGCTGCCCTGCACGAGACCCACAAGACCATCGAGCACCCGCAACTCGGCCTGCTGCACCTGGACTGCGACGTACTCACAGTCGACGGCGCCGACCTCCGGGTCGTCCTGTTCACCGCGGCACCGGGAACACCCCAAGCCGACGCGCTGCGCCTCCTCGCATCCCTCGACGTAACCCCCGTCGAGCAACCTGCCGCCCAGCCCGCCAATGACAAGTCCTGAGATCAGCGGGCGGGCCGGACGGTCAGTAACCGGTGATCGTGGTCGTGACCGGCAATCCGAACCGGCGCTCCGCCTGACGCGACAGGTCGGCCTGAGCCAGCGCGAGACGGAGCTCGACGCGACAAAGGGCACAAAGCCGTAGTGAAGGCGGTGCGGGCGCGCGCCGAAGATCGCGGGCGAGCTGAGTTCGTCGGGACCTTCGCCTCTGCGCCGGTTCGCCGTGTCCGCCGTGTCCGCCAATGATGGTCGGGTGCCCGGCGGTCCCGCTCATTCGGCTTGCTTCACTGCCTCCGTAGGCACCACTGAACCGTCTCTAATGTAAATGTAAGATTTCTGCCGGAGGCCCAGCGAGGCGCGAGCGGTACTTCGAACTGTGCTGCGGGACTGGGTGCTCGATGCCTCTCGTCCCAATATGCATGCCGCGGAGACGGCATGGCTACCGAACTGTCTGCTGCCTCTGGCGACCCTTGCCATCAGCCATGCGGGGGACATCGGGTGCGGTCACGGAAGACCCATCCTACTTCCGGCTTTTGCACAAGAAACATTCGGCAGTCTTCATTGCGTACGGCACGGCAGCATCACTGTCGTCTACAATTGACTCTGCAATCGCTCATATACGAAGAAATTAGCGCTATCACGCTTCGCCCCTGGGCCGCGCGCGGTCTGGGCGAGCCGCCACTCTGGGCAATTCTGCGCGATCCACGACGAGATGGGGCGATGCCGTACATGGGGGCCGGTGTCGCTTATCAACATATCAGTACTGTAGATCACTACATACCTGCGGGCAGCTCTAAAAAGATGGAGCATGTACATCTCGAACACGGAATCCTCGACGAGATGGTATATCACATCGAGTGATATCGCTAGATCCGCTACGAAGACTCCTGCTTGATCAATGAAACACGGACCATCGTAGAGGAAAAAGCTTTTGGTCGGGTCGTCAGCGAATCGCCCCCGGCACAACCCGATAGCGCTACGTGACACGTCAAGCCCGACATAGCATGGATATGCTGCTAAAGACAGCTGATGACCGTCTCCGCATCCAAACTCGATGACCGAAGTCACTACATGTTCGCGGATGAACGCATTCAGGAAAACGGCTTTACCCTGGGCCAGGTCGCCATAAGAGCCAGCGCCGCTCGTTCCGCCACGCTGATAGTTTCGTTCCCAGAAACTCGCCGAACCCGTGAAAGCAAGCCTCTGACGCATCAACGACAGACGGCGGACTCCTGGAATCGGACGTATCAGATCTTTCGCCGTCATCGGACTATACCCTTTCAACATGGCACGCATCGGGCGTCTTACGAGTTTTCCTTCATTGCTTCGGAGCCCGCTCATAGCAGCCTCCTGGCGACCAGTTGTCCGTATAATTCAGGGGCGAAGCATTCGCGTGCCCATTCCGCGGCGCGCCTTCCCATCCAGGCCAGCCGGGCTGGGTTCTCCAGCAATTCGGCTAGAACCTTGGCCAACGCCCTTACCGTCTCGTCGGCCGGGGCGACGCCCGTGACTCCCTCCACATAGGTATCCCATGACCCCCCATGTGCAGGCGCTATCACAGCAGTACCTGCGATCTGTGCTTCTAGCAGCACTAAGCCAAAACCTTCGCCGGATGCATGTCGGCCATCGCTGGTCCGGGTCGCCAGGACGAAGACATCAGCGGCGGCGAGGTGTTGGGCTAGTTCGCCATCAGTCAGCCCCGCTCGCAGTGTGCACCAACTGTGCTTCTCAAGAAGACGCAGCAGGTCCGAGGACGGGCCACCGCTGCCACAGATTGTAAGGTGTATGTCGTTACGAGCTAAGGCGGTCACGGCTTCTATTAGCTGCGGGAGCCCCTTCTCTCGCCACGCTGAGAGGCGAAATGCAGTAGCAATCTGGAATTCTGGAGTTGAACGCGCTGAGGTAGCCGAGCCGACAAGCGTGTCAAACCACTTCTGGGATAGAGCCGGCGGCAAGATCGTTGCGTGGCATCTGACTCCGAGGATCCCTGCTGTGAAGCCACTAGTTGCGACCGCATGCACATCCCGCCGTCGCATTAAGCTACGCTCAAGAATCCGGCGGGGACGGAGCCTCGCGCTCCATACATCATCGCCATGGCACAATATCCTAACGCCGCGGACGTTGGGTTCACGGGCAAGAAGCGTCGCGACCGGCAACAAATTCGGATGGCCGACAACGAGACGGACTGAGTCCGCAGTCGTGCGCAGTAACGTGCGGGTGCGCCGGAGCATCGTCGCATGGGCTCGGATGCCCGCTCGGCTCAGGTCAACCCGCTGGCAGGAGGCCCCTTGCGCTACAATTGCCCATTCAAGCGTCTCCACGTAGCGTTCAATGCCACCACCAAGCCCACGGGATGGGGTCAGCAGAAGCACACGGTCGACCTTCGTGATTTCTTCCTCTGCATTGCCTTCACTTTGACGCGATAGAAACGTAGTGCGCATTGCGAGGTCCTTTCATTCACCTCTAAAGTGGGCAATTCTTGCACTTGAGGACCCAGACAGCATCTTAAAGAGCCAAATAGGAGACCTCGCGGCGTGCGGCCGCGGGCGTCAGCTACAGCGGAATGGTAACCTACTACGTTAAGTTGCGGCGCAGAGTTGCTGAGGTACGTTCGGTTCGAGGCAGCATGAGCACCATACATTACTTTCAAAAGCTGCTGCTGTACTGAAGTAACACATATTATCCTGCTCGCCTACTTACGCGACATAGTTATCGCCTTGATTCATTCCACCAAACTGGGATTCCGATTCGGTTGTCCAAAATATTCCAACGAGCTCAGCCTCATTCCACTGCCAGCGGCCAGGTCCCGGGGCAGGGCCCCGGCATAGTGGCGTGGTGTCCGGTTTGACGGCCTGATGCGCGTTCTGGCGTCCTGAAGGCGAGCAGGCACGGCTTCCAAGATCATGTGATTGTCGAAGTCCCATGATCACTGGGGAAGGCCGTGCCTGCCTTGTCATTGTCCCTGATCGGTCATGCCCTGGAGCAGCTTCGGGACCTGCCTGCCGGTGACCGCGCATCGCTGGCTGGCCAGTGCCCCAGCCTGGCAGAGTGCCTGCAGCAGGTGCCCGATCCGCGTGACCGGCGCGGGGTGCGGCACACGCTGACCTCGTTGTTACTGGCAGCGGTCGCGGCGGTGCTGGCCGGGGCGCGGTCGTTCACCGCGGTGGGCGAGTGGGTCGCCGACGCCCCACCGCAGGTGCTGGCCGCGCTCGGGATCAGGCGTGACCTGCTGGCCGGCCGGTTCGAGCCGCCGGATGAGGCCACTATCCGCCGGGTCCTGGAAGCAGTGGACGCTGATGCGCTGGATGCGGCGGTGGGATCCTGGCTGGCTGCACGGCTGCGGGGCGCTGATCCGGGATCCGGGCACGGCCGGCGAGCGCGGCGGGCGCTGGCCGTGGACGGCAAGGCGGTCCGGGGCACCCGCCACGCCAGCGGCCACGGTCAGGCCGCGCACCTGCTCGCGGTCGCCGACCAGCAGGCCAGCGTCGTGCTCGGCCAGGCCAGCGTGGACGGCAAGACCAACGAGATCACTTGTTTCGCCCCGCTGCTGGCACCCCTGGACCTGGCCGGGTGCGTGATCACCGCCGACGCCCTGCACACCCAGCGCGAGCACGCCCAGTTCCTGGTCAGCAGCAAGAACGCCCACTACATCCTGGTCGTCGAGCATGCTTCACACTGCTCCTGTTGTCTGTCATGGTGTGTCAAACAGTCCAGCCTGGCCGTATTCGACCTGGATACGGAGGCCTTTGCGGCGTCCCCGGGTGAGGTAGATGGCGTTGAGGTCGCCGCGTTGGACCTTGTTCAACACGGTCTGGCGGGCGATGCCGAGGCGGGTGGCGGCCTGGCCGAGGGGCAGCCAGCCGTCGGGTGCCTGGGGCCGGACCTTGTCGCGGAGCTGCTGGTCGAGGCGGATCTGCCAGGGTGCTGCGGGGGTGAGCTGTTCGCCGGTGACGAAGCCGTCGCGTAGCCAGCGGTAGATGGTGGCGCTGGAGACGCCGAGCTGGCGTGCGGCTTCTGCGATGCTGACCACGGCTGCATCGTGGCAGCCGGGTGTGACATTGTCCGGTGGCGGCTGGTATCCGGGGATGCCGTGGTAGGCGCGTAGCGCTCTGATGTGGGCTTTCCTGAAGGGCAGCCCGGTAGCGGTGCGCCGGTTCTGCTGCCCGAGGATCTGGGCGATGGTGGTGTCGTCGTAGTGGGGTGCCAGGCGGCGGATCAGGTCGAGGGTGTCTTCGGTGGTGGTCCGGCCGTGCTTGCCGCTGGCGGTCATCGGCATCCGCGCTTCGGTGCTGGCGCCGCCCTGCCAGATGATGCGGATCTGGCAGGTCCGGCCGCTGCCCTCGCCATCGGCGGTGTCCCCGGCGGTGGCGACGATCTCGGTGATGACCGCGCGGATGAGTTCCTTGCGCTGGGCGTGGGTGGTGGCCGGGGCGTCGAAGATCGCCCTCAGGTCCGCGCCGGCGCTGGCGATCCAGGCTGACTCTTCATCGGTGAGGGCGACGGGCCGGCGGGCGCGCTGGGCGGCTAGCTGGTTTTCGGCGGTGCGCACGGCGGTGAGCTTGTCTTCCAGGACCGCCTCGAGGGTCCGGGCCACCAGCCGGTTTTCCGGCTCGACGTTGTCGTATTGCCGCAGCGCCCGGCCGGCCTCGTAACGGGCGCGTTCGGCGGCGCGTTCGAAGACGGCCAGGTTCTGGCGGAACTGGGCTTCAGCGTCGGACATGGCCTGGATGGTGGCGGCCAGGGTGGCCGGGGCGAGCGCGGCGAGCAGCTCGTCCAGCACCGTTTCGTGCAGCCGCCGTCCGCCGATCCGCTGGCAGGATCTGGCGCCGTACATCTGGTTCGCCCGTCCGCACCGGTAGGCGGGGCTGCCGCTGGAGTGGTAGGCGACCTGCATCAGCCGCCCGCACCGGCCGCAGCGCAGCAGGCCCTGCAGCCAGGCCGCGCCTTCCCGCGCGGCCCCGCCGGCCTGCCCGGCCCGGGGTGGTGCGTTGGCGGCCAGCCGGGCGATGTTGGCGTCGTAGGTTTCCAGGCAGATGTAGCCGGGATGGTGGCCGGGGATCATCACGGCCCACTGGTCGCGGGGCAGCCGCCGCTGCTGGGTGATCACGTTCCCGCTGGGGTCCAGGTGCTTTTCGATTTTGCTGCGCCCGTAGGCGAACACCCCGGCATAGCCGGGATGGATCAAGATGTCGTGCACGGCCGGGTAGTTAGCCTGTGCCCAGGTGATCTTCCCGGTGCGGATGTCCCGCCGGGGCAGCCGCAGGCCGTCGGCGCGGAGGCTGACCACCACCTGCCGGGCCGAGCCGAGCTGGTCAAAGCGGCGGAACACGCACGTGATCGCTTCGCGGACCGCCTCATCGGGGGTGATGATCACGTGATCAGCGTCGTCGTAATCCAGCCCGGCGGGCAGCGTCAGCCGTAGCTCACCGCGGGCGGCCTTGGCGCGCAGTCCCTCGGTCATCCGTGCCCGCAGCAGGTGCAGTTCTGCCTCCGAGAGGGTCCCCTTGAGGCCCAGCACGAGGCGGTCGTTATAGCCGGCGGGGTGGTAGACGCCGTCGGCGTCGGCGATCAGCGTGTCGGTCAGCGCGCACAAATCCAAGAGCCGGTACCAGTCGGCGTTGTTGCGGGCCAGCCGTGAGGATTCCAGCGACAGCACGATCCCGGCCTTGCCCAGCCCGACATCGGCGACCAGGTCGGAAAAGCCTTTACGGCCCTGGGCGGAGGCACCCGAACGGCCCAGGTCATCATCGACCACGACGATCTGGTGATCCGCCCAGCCCAGCTGCCGGGCACGCCCGGCCAGGTCGTATTGCCGGAGCAGGCTCTCGGTGTTGCGGACCGTCTGGACCAGGGTCGACTGCCGGACGTAGATATAAGCGTCGCGCCTGAGGTGGGCGGCGGCCGGCTCAGCCATCGTCCCGCACCGCCCCGCCGTCCTGGCCTGCATCGTCACCGGTCAGCATGCCAGCGGCGATCATGGCCGCGAGCAGGCGCAGCACCCGGGTCCGGGCCGCATCGGGCATCTGGTTCCATACCCGCTCCCGGTCGCGGCCTTCGCCGCGTCCTGGCCAGGGGATATCCAGCGTCAGCTGGCGGGCAGGCGCTATTGTCATGGCGCGCACGTAGGTTCCCTCTTTCCGGATCATGAGCGTGACCTGGGACGAGGCGAACTTACGTGCGTGCTGGCGGCCGGGCGGGAGATTTCCCCGTCTCGGCATCAAAGCACCGCGGCGGTGGCGGTGACGTGCTGGCTGGCCGCACCGGACGGCACGGCGATGCCGCTTTCCCCGCACCGGCCCGCGTGCGTTCTTCCCGGTGCTCATGACGTGTTCCCGGCCGTGCCGCGGGCACGGGCCCGCCGGGCCGCCGGCCCAGCGGGCCGGCCATCCTCGCCGTCGGCTCCGGTGAGGACTGCGAGCAGCCCGTCATGGCGCTCGCGCTCGGCGTCCAGGCGCTGCTCGGCACGCAGGGCGCGGTCACGCTCGGCTGCGGCGAGCTGCTCCGCCGCCTGCAGCCGGGCCTGGTACTGCCCGGTTAGCGCCTCCCGCTCCCGGGCCGCGTCCTCGCGGGCCTGCCGGGCCAGCTCCCGGGCGCCGGCTTCAGCCTGCCGGGCCCGGGCCAGCTCAGCCTCGGCAGCACGAACCGCTGCCGCGGCCTGCTCCCCGGCCTGATCGCGTTCCGTCCGTGCCATCTCAGCGATCCCGGCGGACTCGGCGGCCTGCCGGTCAGCGCGGGCCACGGCGGCTTCCGCATCAGCGCGGGCCCGGGCGGCCTCCTCAGCCAGCTCGCGGCGGGCCCGGGCGGTCTCCTCACCAGCGCGGCGGGCCTCAGCTTCGGCGGCTTCCCGGCCGCGATGAGCGGCCTGCGATGCTTCCAGCGCCGCGAGCATCTCCTCTTCGGCCTCGGCGGCACGGGCCTCCGCGGTGACCGCCCGCGCCTCGGCGCGGCGCCGGGCCGCTTCGCCCTCCGCCAGCTGCGCGGCCACCACTTCGGCATCCAGCGCCGCGACCTGCCCGCGCGCCAGCGTGACCAGAGCCCCTGCCTGCCTGATCAGCGCCTCCAGCGCGCCGAGCGGGTCAGCCGCCTGCGTGGATGACACCGCGCCGGCGTCGCCGCCCGCTGACCGCGCGGCGTTGTGGAAACGACGCGAGCACGCGTCACCGCAGAACACGCGGGCCCGGCCACGCCCGGACACCCGAACCAGGTTCCCGCAGCCAGGCCGCTTGCAACGACGCTGGCCATGCTCTGCGCCCAGGGCCGAATCCCCGCAGGAAAGCGCGGACTCCGTGACCGCGTCCGTCACATCCGTCATCGAGGTTCCTTCCTTTCCCATCAGCTCATTTCTTCTCCCGGAAAATGAGCGGAAAAGGGAGGACCGCGAGCACGGCGATCGTGACGCAGCAGGCCACGCGGGCATCGGTCATCCCGTGTCCCGGCAGGCCAGCAGATAACCGCCCGCTGTGAAAGCCGGACAGCGGCGGCCACGCCGGGAAACGCCGCCGGCGGCCACTGCGTCCGATCCGTGGCACGCCGGCCGCGTCCAGCGCAGGTGACATGCCCGGGAACTGGCCACAGCCGCCCAGGCAGACCCCGCCACAGCAGGCAGGAAATCCCGCCCCGGCCCATCACCGGCCAGGACCAGGCACATCCTCGCCCTGCAGCCGCATCACGACGGCACGCAAACGGCGCAGGCCATCGCCATCCAGGACCAGGCCAGCACCCGCACCACCCGGCTCCGCGCCGAGCGCATCGGTCGCCTCCACGGCTACCAGGCCCGGCATTCCATCGGGCAACTCCACCTTCAGATGCGCCACCCCGTCCACGTGCCGCACCGCATACGCCCGCAACCTGCACCCATACAGCGGATGCGTCACCGCCGTGACCACCACCTCGCACGGCAGCAGGGCACGGAAACGTCGTAGTCTGTCGCCCTCTTGGTGAAGAAGAACCAGCCCAGCCTGTACGCGCAGATCAAGAACCTGCCCTGGCGCAACATCCCCGTCGGCCACGAGCAGCACGACCGGGGCCACGGCCGCGAAGAGCACCGCACCCTCCAGGCCGCCACTGTCGCCGCCGGGCTGGCCTTCCCCCACGCCGCCCAGGCCATCCGCGTCACCCGGCGGATCCGCCCCCTGTCCGGAACGAAGAAATGGCGGACCTTCACCATCTACGCGGTCACCAGCCTGACCGCCAGCCAGGCTGCCACCGCCCAGCTCGCCGCCTGGATCCGCGGCCACTGGCAGATCGAGGCCATCCACCACATCCGCGACGTCAGCTACGGCGAAGACGCCTCCCAGGCTCGTACCGGCAGCGGCCCGCAGGTCATGGCCACCCTGCGCAACCTAGCCATCGGAATCTTCAAGATCGGCGGCGTCACCAACATCGCAGCTGCCTGCCGCTACCACGCCCGCGACGCCACCCGGACTCTGGCCGCTCTCGGCCTCACGCCCGCACAAACGAAACGGACATAACACGACTATGCCGAGGCCCTGGGTCCCGGGGTGCCGAGCAGCGACAACTGCTGCGCCGTCTCAGGCCAGCGTCTTGACCTGCGGGGCGAGCAGCGCAGTGGTCCAGCTGGGCGGAGCGACGTCCTCCGTGGTCCGGGCGGCGGTCAGCATGGCTCGGTGCCCGACCAGCAGCACCCGGTCGATCGCGAACCGGCCCTTGATCTTGGCGACCTGGGCGGCGACGGTCACTGGATCACAGATGTTGCCGTTGGACCACCGGGTGATCATGCACGTTGTGCCGCCGCCCGATGATGACGCGGTACCCGCTGGCCGCAGCGTGGACCCCGCCAGCCGAGGGGGGCGGTTCGATGAGCTGATGTTCCCGATCGCGGGCGGGTTCTCCCGGGTGAAGCCGCGCCGCACCGAGGCTTGCGCGGCAGGGCCGCGCGAGCGTCCTGTCTTTTTAATTACTCACGGCATCGTAACTGCTACCCTCAGTGAGGGATCGTCGACACCGTCATGGCCGGACCCAGCATCGACCTCATGGCGCGCGGCTGCTGGTGTCAATCCAAGACAGATACGGCGGTGCATGTATGGCTGATGCCGTGAGCTTGATCGTCCAGGCGCGCAATGGCGCCCGAGTGATCAGTCGGTTGCTAGACGTGATCGTGGCTGCGAAACTGCTGCAACCACGGCAGGGCCAAGATGGCGAGCGGTTCGAGCCCGGTACCCGGATGGCGTCTTTTCCCGCATATCAGCAGTTACCACTTCGAGGAATAGATCATTTGCGTATCTAGCCACCAGCTATAGCGCGGCCGGAGGCCGCCATCAGGCTGGACGGGACAATGATGACAGGGAGAAGCTACGTGGCAGCCCAGACCACGGTGTCCGCGAAATGCAGGCAGCAGCACCCTTGGCAGGCGGCCGTATCATGGGAGCGTCGCTACCGCAACCGGACGCTATGGGCGGATGCGGCGTGCGCGCTGCTCGGCGGCACGCTTGCCCTGTGGATCCGCTTCCCCGACGCGGGTTACCCGCTGAGCCCCTATATCGCCCTGACCGTCGTGCTGCCATTGCTGTGGCTCGCGTCGGTGGCGCTAGCCGGCGGGTATGACTCCCGCTTCACCGGTTCTGGCTCTGAGGAATTCCGCCGGGTACTCAATGCAGGCGTGCGCCTCACTGCCGGAGTCGCGATCTTGTCATACGCCGCAAAGCTCAACATAGCGCGGGGCTATGTGATCATGGCGCTGCCTTGCGCGACCGCAGCGAACCTTGCCGCCCGGCACTCCCTGCGCCGAGGGCTGCACCGGCTGCGCAGCATGGGGAACTGTATGCAGCGGGTGGTGGCGGTCGGTCATGCGTCGGCCGTCGCCGCACTCCTAACCGAGCTCCGCAGAGAATCCCATCACGGTCTGTCCGTCGTGGCCGCATGCCTGGTGAACGCCGACCCAGCAGACGAGATCGCGGAAGTACCGGTGTGCGGTGATCTGAGCTGCGTGCCTTCCGCTGTCCGCAGCGCCGGGGCGCACGCCGTAGCGGTTCTGTCCTGCCCGGAGATGGACGGTGCGCGGCTCCGGGACTTGGCCTGGGAACTCGAGAAGACCGGCACCGGCCTGTACGTTGCCCCAGCACTGATGGACGTCGCGGGCCCGAGAACCACGATACGGGCCGTCGCCGGCCTGCCGCTGCTGCAAGTGGACCATCCCGAGCTGGCCGGGGCCAAGCAGGTCGTCAAGGGCATCTTCGATCGGGCAACGGCCGCCGCAATGCTGGTTCTGCTGGCCCCGCTCATGGTCGGCATCGCGCTCCTCATCCGGCTGGGCGACGGCGGGCCAGCGCTGTTCCGGCAGACAAGGATCGGGAAGAACGGCCGCCCTTTCACTGTCCTGAAATTCAGGACCATGGTGCCCGACGCGGAGCTGCGACAGGCCGAGATGGATTCACTAAACGATGCCGACGGTGTCCTGTTTAAGATCCGCGATGACCCGCGGGTCACCAGGATAGGTTCCTGGTTGCGACGCTGGTCCCTTGACGAGCTGCCGCAGCTGATCAACGTCGTCATCGGCGACATGTCGCTGGTCGGACCCAGGCCCGCCTTACCCGCTGAGACCGCCAGGTATGCCAGCCACGTCCGGCGCCGACTGGTCGTCAGGCCCGGAATAACTGGCCTTTGGCAAGTCAACGGCCGCTCCAACCTATCGTGGGAGGAAGCCGTCCGACTCGACCTGCGCTACGTAGAGAACTGGTCACTCGCCCTCGACCTGCAGATCCTTTGGAAGACACGCACCGCGGTCATGCACCAGACCGGTGCATATTAACTCCAGCATGGATCGAAGGAACGAGTCGGTCCGTGCCTCGGATGCGGATCAGCCACGCAACCGAGCCCGTGAGGGCAGTAGGCCGGCGCGGCGTGCCAGACCTCCGCGTGGGCGCGCTTCAGAGAGCCTCGCCAACTCGGTCTCTTCCGGAGGGATGATTCAACTGCGCTGTCCATGAGCCCTGCCGGTTTGATCATGCGACTTTAGGCCGCGACCAGCCTCAGCGTTGCTGGCGTTCGCCAGCGCGGTGTGACGCGAGCGGTCGTAACTGTCAATGGCAAAGGTGGGCAGGTGCCCGAGTTTGCTCGATTGACGTCGCTCGGCGCAGAACATGGTCCTGGCCTGATCGACGATCCGCCCGTCCTGCGCCACGCGGTGCGCGGCAAATGCCTGACAGGGGTCTGAGCCTGGCGTGTACCGGCAGCAGCTGGGAAGACGCGGATTACGCCTCTTCCTCATGCGGGTGGGTGTGCAGCAGCCTCTCGGCCGACATATGTTCGGACTTATCACAAATGATCTACTCACTCCTTGTTTACTTTTGCCCATTTAAATGCGTATCAGGGCGACCACTAGGTCAAGTTCACTGAGGCGTACTCATAGTCTGTTTAGGAACCGATTGATATCGAACTGATCCGACTTGTACTTCGTGCTGAGTCTGATCTCTAAAACCGCGCATTCGCGTCAGTGTTGTGTTTGGCAAAAGCCAGCCAGGGCCTACAGTTATTACGTATGCTCTCTCTGTGACTACGACGGTGGATCGAACTGCGCTTCGGGACCGACTGTATGAGGCCTACGGATCCCAGCATGCTGGCTGCGGAGGTGGCACGTCAGGCGCGCTGATCTATCGTCGCGATCTCCGTCCTTGGTTGCCCTTGCCGTCAGCCGGGCGGGTAATCGATATTGGATGTGGACAGGGCGAATTGGTTCGACTGCTGCTCGCCGATGGCTATGACGCGAAGGGCGTTGACATCAGTCCAGAGCAGGCTGCCATAGCGAGA
>Ga0335078_10006157_pt1 | contig 17756 bp, 11 predicted proteins | sample Lox_Sample_32_FD_206711 | JGI IMG/M metagenome (GOLD analysis project Ga0335078, IMG submission 206711) | Soil microbial communities from Loxahatchee National Wildlife Refuge, Florida, United States - Lox_Sample_3.2 | ecosystem: Environmental > Terrestrial > Soil > Wetlands | place: USA... | reverse complement strand
CGCGGCCGCGCGATCAGTTGCTGTCTTCGCCGACTTTGAGGACGGCCAGGAAGGCCTCTTGTGGAATGTCAACGCGGCCGATGCGCTTCATCCTCTTTTTGCCCTCTTTCTGCTTTTCGAGGAGCTTGCGCTTTCGCGTGATGTCGCCGCCGTAGCACTTGGCGAGGACGTTCTTGCGCATCGCGGGGACGGTCTCGCGGGCGATGACCTTGGCGCCGACGGAGGCCTGGATCGCGACCTCGAACATTTGGCGTGGAATGAGTTCTTTCATTTTAGCGGCGAGGGCGCGTCCGCGGTCGTAGGCAAAATCGCGATGCACGATCACCGATAGCGCATCGACGGGCTCTCCGGCAACGAGGATATCGAGTTTCACCATTGGCGATTCCCAATAGCCGGACAGGTGGTAATCAAGGGACGCATATCCGCGCGAAACGGACTTCAGCCGATCGTAAAAATCGAGAACGATTTCGTTTAATGGCAATTCGTATTGCAACATCACCCGGGAGGAGCTGACGTACTCGAAACTTTTCTGCTTACCGCGCTTTTCTTCCACCAGCGCCAGAATTCCGCCGACAAATTCTTCGTTCGTGAGAATCGTCGCTAAAATCACTGGCTCTTCGACTTTCGCGATTTCGCTTTGCGCCAGCCAGCGTGAAGGATTATCGACCTCAATGATTTCTCCGTCGGTCCTATGAATTTTGTAACGGACTCCGGGAGCGGTTGTGATCAGATCGAGATTGAACTCGCGCTCCAGCCGCTCTTGAATGATCTCCATGTGGAGCAGTCCGAGAAAGCCGCAGCGAAAACCGAAGCCGAGCGCGACGGAACTCTCCGGCTCAAAGAAGAAAGATGAATCGTTCAGGCGCAACTTTTCCAGAGCTTCGCGAAGCTGCGTATGCTCGTGGGCATCGACGGTATAGAGACCAGCGAACACCATCGGCTTGATGTCCTCGAAGCCGGGCAGGGGCTCGAGTGCGGGAGCGGAATCCTCGGTGATGGTATCGCCGATCTTTGTATCGGCGACATTCTTGATATTGGCGATCAGGAATCCGACTTCGCCAGCACGAAGTTCGTCGACCTCGACAGGCTTAGGAGTGTGCACCCCCAAAGTTTCGACATCGAACAAGCGGCCATTCGACCAAAGCCGGATTTTCTGCTTCTTCCGCAACGTCCCTTCCATCACGCGGGTCAACACGATCACGCCACGGTAAGGATCGAACCATGAGTCGAAAATCAGAGCTTGCAGCGGGCGCTCGGGATTGCCCTTGGGCGGAGGAACGCGGTGCACGATCGCTTCAAGCACATCGCCGACGCCCTGGCCGGTTTTGGCGCTGATCGGGATGGCATTGGAGGCATCGAGCCCTACGGTGCCTTCGATCATTTCTTTGGTGCGCGCGACGTCGGCGCTGGGAAGGTCGATCTTATTGATGACAGGAATGATTTCTAGACCGTGGTTGATCGCGAGATATGAATTCGCGAGCGTCTGGGCTTCGACGCCTTGCGAGGCATCGACTACCAGCAGTGCGCCTTCGCAGGACGCCAGCGACCGAGACACTTCGTATGAAAAGTCAACGTGACCCGGCGTGTCGATGAGATTGAGTTGATAGTTCTGGCCGTCGTGCGCCGTGTACATCATGCGCACAGCATGCGCCTTGATGGTGATGCCCCGCTCGCGCTCGAGGTCCATGGAATCGAGCACCTGGGCCTGCATCTCTCGCGCAGTGAGCGCCCCGGTCAGTTCCAGGAGACGATCGGCCAGCGTGGATTTGCCGTGGTCGATGTGCGCGATGATGGCGAAATTACGGATTTGTGGGGATTCCATGATGAAAACGGCTAGAAGATGATTTTAGCAGGCAATTGCTGTATCCCCCGTAATGGACCGGGATTGTTCGATTTTGCGTGCTGAGTTACTCTCAACGCGAGGAAATATGATCAAAGTAAACGCCGTGCTGACTTTGATTGTCGGAACCGCGCTTGTGTTGCTAGTGCGACAGTACGCCCAGCCCGAGTGGAGCGTGGTGCAGATCATCGGGCTTGCCCTGATGACTGCAGGCTTCACTCTCTGGACGACCGCGCGCTTTCAATTGGGAAAATCCTTGGCGGTGACCGCTCAGGCAAAACAGTTGGTCACGCGAGGACTGTATTCCAAGATCCGCAATCCGATTTATGTCTTCGGTTCCATGGTGATTGCCGGGCTAATCTTGACGCTCGGCCGTCCGATCTGGCTGTTGATCTTCCTTCTAATTATTCCGTTGCAGCTTTGGCGCACAAGCAAGGAATCGCAGGTGCTCGAAGAAAAATTCGGCGAGGAATATCGGAGATATCGCGCAGCAACGTGGTTCTGAGTTTAAAAGGATCGCGGCGAGCACAGGGATCGATTGTGCCCGCCACGATTAGCCAGCAAACCCAACCATTATGCTGCCGCTGCTGCTTCGGCTGAAACTTCCTTCAAAGCCTGCATCTGCTGCTCAAGTTCTGCGATCGTGAGTCCACCCGGACTCTTACCGGTGCCGGCAACCCAGTTTTGATCGGCGATTGCGTAGACCTCGTCGACATATTTGGCGAAGAAGTCCCAGGTCATCGTGTAGTACGAACCCCACGAAATCACTCGAGCACCGGAGGGGTTGTACCCCGCAAGCACGACGGCGTGCCCGCCGATAATCGCTGGATTCGGGTCCTTCGGATCAAGCTTCCAAACTAGCGGCGGTTCGCTGCCCGCCGGCATGATTGACGCGGGCACATGGAAGCCGATGTACGCGACGCCGCAGTCGTTGATCGTGCGCTTCACATCGTCGAGGTTTCTCGGATCCACCTCCACGAATGCGGCGATTTTGTTGCACGTACTGCCGGTCGTGCCGCACGGGGCGCCGCGACGAAGCAGATATTTCAGCACGTGCTGCTCATTGCCGCCCGGCCCTTCACCTGTCCCCGGTTTGTAGCCACAAGCCAGTTCATAAAGCTTCTCGACATCGGGGTCCGGCTCGGTGTCAATCGTCTTCCCTGCGCTTGCATTGAAACTCCAAACCTGCAAAGCGTGATAAAAAGCGGCGCAGGTGCAATCACCGAGCGTGTCGTTCATCATCATGCCCAGATCCTGCGGCATTCCTTTGGTGTAGTCGACGTTCGCCGGCGGCGGCGCCAGCGCTTTACCCGCGAGCAGCGCGCTCATATGCGGGATTCTTGGATCGTAGGTACGCGGGGTCCGTCCAAGCCGGAAGCTCCTCTTCGTGCTTGCCATAATCATCTCCTTTTATTGAAACTCGGATTGTGATCGGGACAGCCGACCGCCATTGGCGGAATCGGCCCCTGAAACCCTGGAAATGTTCGGTTACCCATGCGGCCGGCGAAGGATTGGGGGGAGGTGCGCCGAAAACCGGCCGCAAATTTCGGAGGCTAAAATTTACGTCGAATGCGGGATTTCGAACGCGAAAAAAAGTTCCGTTCCACTTCCGTAACGAAGCAGCGACTCGAGGAGCGCTCCAAGCACCAGAATGTTCTTACGATGGTGAAGGATGCGGCGAATCTGCGTGCACGGAGTCTTGCCCGGGTGTAATTCACCATCCCTGGCGGAGAGCGCCACAGGTCCGTTACGGAAACCGAACAGCCGGCTCTTGGCAGACTGAACTAGTTGTTCCAGAATTACGGGTTCGTCTTAGCTGGAGGAATTCATGGCGCCGTTGACTGCGATCGAGCACATTGTCGTCCTGATGCTGGAGAACCGCTCGTTCGACAATGTGTTTGGCTGGCTGTACGATCCCGGCAATCCTGCACCTTTTGATAGGGTGCCGTCCAATTTCGAAGGAGTGTCGGGAAAGAATCTTAGCAATCCGGGGCCGAAGGGAAATGTCCCCGCCAATAAAGGAACCGTTCCCACCGATCCTTATCCCGATCCCGGCGAGCCTTACGAAGATGTGTACGAGCAGCTCTATGACGTGCCGCGGGTTTCACTCGACAAGACACCGCCTCCACTGGCAACACCGCCCGGGATGAAGGGTTTCGTGCACAACTATGCCCGCATCAATGCCACCGACCCAGAAATCATCATGAACGGATTCACCCCGGCGACCTTGCCGGTCCTGTCGAACTTGGCCCACTACTACGGCGTGTGCGATCACTGGTTTTGCTCGATTCCCTCACAGACGATCTGCAACCGCTCGTTCGTGCACGCTGGAACTTCTTCCGGCTACGTCGACAACAAAGGCGGCGACGGTATCTTGTTCGTGAACAAAACGCCAACCATTTTCAATGTTCTGCCCGCGAATCGAAGCTGGAAAGTGTATACGGCCAGCTGGAACATAACCAGCCTGGTGCTACTCACGCAGGAAAAAGTGTGGGACCACGCGCTCGACGAAGGTCATTTCCGCATGCTGCACGATTTTGAAAACGATGCGAAAACCCCGGGTGGCTTGCCCAGCTATTCCTACATCGAGCCCAATTACATGGACTCACTGGTTTGGGGACCGGAGAACGACATGCATCCGGAGTCTCACGTCGCCGAGCTGTATGGGATTTCGAATGTCGAAGAAGGAGAAAAGCTGGTTTACCGCGTGTACTCCGCCGTACGCAACAGTCCCGACTGGGACAAGACTATGCTCATCGTTCTCTTCGACGAGCACGGGGGTTGCTTCGATCATGTGCCTCCGCCGACAACGGTTTCGCCGGACGGGATCGTCATTCCCCAATCGCAACCTGGAGGCAGCGGTTTTGAATTTAATCATCTCGGTGTGCGGATACCCGCCATTGTGATTTCGCCTTTCACCGCTCCACAGGCGGTTCTGACCGATGTCTTCGATCACACCAGCGTGCTGAAAACCATCATGGAGTGCTTTGGGCTGCCGACGGATCAACTCGGAAGCCGCGCTAAGGTCGCGAACTTCTTGAATGAAGGCAATGCTTTGACTTTGGACTCGCCGAGAACTGATTTTCCACCAATTCCTGAGCCTGCGGAGATGAACGTGAGCATCCTGCAACGAACGGAGGCGCTCGGCCGGCTGCTCGAGCATGGCAGTCAGAAGCCGATGAGCGAGCTGCACAAGTCCAGCTTGATTCGAATGTCGCAAAGATTAGGCCGGGCCGATCTGGAACGCAAAGCTCGCGGCGCTAACACGGTATTTGATGGGGATTCGGTCGCCATCAAGCTGGAAGCGGAACTCTGGAAGCAGCGCCGGGCGAGGCGAAACCAGCGGCCATGACCGGCTTTCAAAGGTGGAATCGTCCCCAGTGGGACTAATACATAGAATAATGTTTCGTACTCACAATCTTTGGGTACCAACAGTTCCCATCCGGTAGGGTTCCACGTGCTTAAATTGAAACTCTGGGACGGTTCGCGACGTATTTGCAATCATGCCGCGAGCTTCGCCGTTAAGGAATCCCGCAATGGCGCTGGAGATGAAAACCTGGTGCGAGATTTGTGGCCGCGATCTTGCGGCCGACTCCGAGGCTTACGTGTGTTCCTATGAATGCACCTATTGTGAGAAGTGTTCCGCAAATTTGAAAGGCGTCTGCCCTAACTGCGGAGGCGAACTCAATCGCAGGCCACGGCGAGCTGCAGACCCCGTCAGCCCAGGCACCAGCCAAACGGCAGTCCGTCCACTTCAATCCGGCCTCATCTGGATTTCCAGTTTTGGGGTCTGGTCGCTGGTCTCCATTTTGGCCGGCGTCTCGATATTTCAGTTCTATCGAGCCCGAAATATCTCGATGGGTTTCTGGGAGAATCAGCTAACGCAGTTCTGTCAGATCTTGCCTTATGCCTTACTAACGCCGTTTGTTCTGGCCTTGGCAGCTCGATACCCTGTGACGCGGCAGAACTGGCTTCGCCGCTCTGGGTTGTACCTGATTTGTGGGCTGCTGTTCTGCGTGGCGCACATAACAATTCGGGGGGCTACCCCATACGCATACTGGGATCCAAAAGTCCGAGCCTGGCACTCTGCGATGTGGGATTACAAAACGCATTCCCCCAGAATGAACTGGCTGATGTTCGAGGATCTGTTTTACTCCAACGTGGTGGACGACATTACCGGGGCGTTCGTGCCCATTATTTTGGTTGGACACATGTTGTCCTATTATTCGAAGCTTCGCGAGCGCGAACGCCGCACTGCGCAACTCGAAGCACAACTCAGTAAAGCGAACCTCCACGCTCTAAAGAGCCAACTCCAGCCGCATTTTCTTTTCAATACCATGCATTCGATCTCGGGGCTGATGTTCGCCGATGTCCATGCCGCCGACAAGATGATGACGCGGCTGAGCGAACTTCTGCGAATGACGTTGCAGGACGGAGCCGCGCAGTTAACCACGCTAGACCGCGAACTCGACTTCGTGAGCCGTTATCTCGATATCGAGAAGATGAGGCTCGGCGAGCGACTCAGTATTGTTCATGACATTTCACCCGATACACTCGATGCCCAGGTACCCCACCTCTTATTGCAGCCCCTGGTCGAAAACTCGATTCAGCATGGAATCGCGAAGATTACTGGGAATGGCGAGATCCGGATCGCCAGCCGACATGAGGACAACAGCCTTTTTCTGACGGTCACGGACAATGGTCCCGGCTTCCAAAACACGAACGGCAAAGGGACAAAGCCGGGTGTTGGTATCCGAGCCACCCAGGAACGCCTTCGGACTCTTTACGGAGATCAACACAGCTTGAACCTGGCGACCCTATCCAGCGGCGGAGCTGAGGTTACAATTCGCCTCCCATTTCGTCCAATCCCTGACAAGGATTGAGGGGGCCGCTATGCGTGTCGTTATTGCCGACGATGAGTCTCTCGCTCGGAAGAAGTTGCGCATGATGCTCGGGTCCGAATCCGGACTTCAGGTCGTGGCGGAATGTCAGGATGGGGCCGAGACCATCCAGGCGCTCAACACCTACAAGCCTGACCTTCTGATGCTGGATATCCAAATGCCTGATCTGGATGGCTTTGAGGTCCTTAGCCGGGTGCTCCCGGACGAAATGCCGATGGTGATTTTTACCACTGCTTTCGACCGCCATGCCGTCCGCGCTTTTGAGGCGCACGCCCTCGACTACCTCCTCAAACCATTCGATCAAGAACGCCTGCACCAGGCGGTTAGCCGTGCACGAACAGAACTGCTCAAAGCCACGGACCGCGAAGCGACCCATCGGATTCTCGATTACCTTTCCGAACGCACCGCCAAGCAACCCGCTGAGAATCGGCGGCTGATCATTCGGGCGGGGGGCCGTGTGGTTTTTCTGAGTTTCGATGAGATCGACTGGGTTGAGGCGGCCGCTAACTATGTTCGAATCTATGTCGGCAAACAGGGTTATCTGCTGCGGCGAGGCATTGGAGATATTGCGGAGCGGCTCGATCCACTGCAGTTCATTCGCATTCACCGGTCGACCATTGTTAACGTGCAAAAAATAAAAGAGCTGCAGCCGGTAAATAGCGGGGAGTACATCGTCGTCCTCAAAGATGGCAAGGAACTCTCCTGCAGTCGCGGATATCGTGCCGGCTTGCAGGAACTGATTGATCGAACGTTGTAGTCACGAAATTGGCCGGACTCGACACCCGATCGACTTTTGCGTCTGAGTTCTCCTTCGATATTCTCGCGTCCGCCCGGTGTCACGAATCCACGCGGCACGGGCGCGATCCGTGCGTTCTCCTACCAAAAAGAAAACTGAGATACGTTTCTTGGGAGGTATCGGTCATCCTTTTCGGCTCTTCCCTGACGCGAAATCATCGCTCATTTCCTCTGGCGTCAACTTCCTGTGTCCTCATCCCCATTTTCTGTGGGAAAGTACCACCCCACTAGGTCGCTCCGGAATTGGCATCGTCGATGCTAATGCAGAGTAGATCCAGATTTGCTCCAACTGGATTGATCCCGCACTTCAACACAACTCAACAAACGCAAGACTCACGTGTTGAGTGTCTCTGGCAGTGCGGACTTTTCAAACGGGAGGAACAATGCGAAAAGCCATCATCCTAGTTTCGTTGATCGTGCTAGGGTCAACGCTCACCTTTGGGCAAACTGGTTCGATTACGGGCACCGTTACGGATTCGAGCGGTGCGGTTGTGCCTGCGGCCGAAGTCACCGTTCATAATGTCGCGACGAATGCATCGCGTACTACCAATAGCAACTCCACAGGTGCGTTTACTCTGACCGATCTGCCGGTAGGCGCCTATGAATTGACAGTTCGAAAAGAAGGGTTCAAAACGTACCGTCTCGCGAGCGTCGATCTATCCGTTGCGCATGCTCTGAATCTCACGGCTACGCTGCAGCCAGGTGCAACGTCGGAGGCGGTAGAAGTTCGTGCCGATCAGCTTCCCGACGTCGATCTTGAGTCGACTCAGATCAGCAATCTGGTCGACCAGCGCCAGATGCAGGACTTGCCTTTGATCACGCGAGACCCGTACAGCCTGGTTTTGCTTTCTCCCGGGACTTCGCAGACCGACAGCAATCATGGTGGATTTTCGGTGAATGGCGCTCGCGACCGTAACAATAATTTCTTGCTCGATGGCGTCGACAACAACGACACTTCCGTGCCCGGCGGCCCGGACGGCGTTCTTGCGGCGAATCCGGATTCCACGCAGGAATTTCGCGTTATCACCGACAACTTCAATGCCGAATTCGGTCGCAACACGGGCGCGATTATCGACGTTGTCACCAAGAGCGGGACCAACACTTTTCACGGGGACGCTTACGAATTCGGCCGCTGGAACGGCTTCGGCGGGGCGCGCGATTGGTTCAATCCAGCGGAAGTAAATGGCGAACCCTCCCGCATGAATCCGTACGTCCGGAACCAATTCGGCTTCTCGATCGGGGGGCCGATCATCAAGAACAAAACATTCTTCTTTTTCAACCAGGAGTTCGATCGTTTTCGGACGACACTGACCAACCAGTCGACCGTGCCGACGGCAGCTTTCAAGACTGGCGTTTTCACGTACACGGACCCGAACGGCGTTCAGACTCCGGTGAACCTGTTGCCGGGCTCGGCGCAAAACCTGCAGAACCTGCCACTCGATTCAACGATGCAGAAGATATTTGCCTTATACCCGAATCCGACGACTCCATCGGTGGACGGCGTCGAAGGGAACATCTTCTTCCCCAGCCAGTCGGCCTCGAACATTTACAACTCGACCCTGAAGATCGACGAGCACATCAATGACCGTGAGTTGCTGACTCTGCGATACGGCTACAACTGGGGCGCAGATCCAAACGCTTTCCATACGGATTTTCTGCCCGGAGGAGTCGGAGCGCTTGGGACGAAAGACATTAACGAAGGTTTAAGCGCTCAGCTCACTTCTACGATCAAGAACAATATCGTGAACAATTTTCAATTTGGCTGGAACCACATTTACGCGACGTTCTTTGTCGGTGGCCTAAACGTGCTGGATAGTCCCGGCGGACTCGACCAGTTCGGCAATGGCCGCGACTATGACATGGATCCCTTCAGCAGCTTCGGCAGCACGAATCTGCTGGCGGATAATCAGGCGCGTCACACTGGCACGGTCAGCTACACAGACAACGTCACTTGGGTGAAGGGAAATAATACGTTCAAGTTCGGATTCGACTTCCGCAACATCGGGGAAAGCGGGTTTGATGACTTCAATTCTCGCCGTCAGGTCAACATGGAGAGCGTGTTGCTGTTCGGCTTCGATCCGGGATTGATCAACGTTCCCAACCCTTCGCAGTCGTTGCTGGATGCCGCCGAAGCTTTATACGGCTGGGTCATTGAGGATACCGAGTCACAATTCTTCAACAAGGCTGGAACACGCCAGCCTACCGACAACAAGTTTTTCCGCCAACATGAGTTCGATTGGTATGGACAGGACACCTGGAAGGTGCGCCGGAACCTGACATTGAATCTCGGCCTTCGCTACCAACTGAACGGCGTTCCCTACGAGGAGAATGGAAACTTTTCGAACCTGTTGAAAGACCCTGGTTCTTATCTACCAGGTCAGGCGGTGACGTTTACGGATGTAGGCGCCGGGACGGGTAGGTCAATCTACCAGCCCGACTATAAAGATATCGAGCCGCGCATCGGACTGACTTGGGATCCGTGGAACGATGGCAAAACGGCGGTGCGTGCTGGATTCGGCATCTTCCATGACCGCGTGTTCGGTAACGAATTCGGGAATGCCCGCTCGAACCCGCCGTTTGAATTCAGCTACACCAACTTCCCGTTTGAGACGATCAACAATGCTTTGGGTAGCGGACAATTTCCAACGGTGATTCCGACCCAGACGCCTTCTCCGTCGATTCCTGACGGCGCCTTAGCTTCGGGTCTGACCATCTTTGACACGCACTTCCCCAATTCAGCCGCCAACAACTGGAATTTCGGTATCCAGCGGCAGCTTCCGGGAAATCTAGTGGTCGACGCAGCATACGTCGGATCCATGGGAGTTCACATCTGGGGGAACCGCGACGGGAACCCGCCGGATCCAGGTCTGGTGCAGCAGTTGGTGCAGTACTGCAGCAATCCGTCCAATGCGTTCGGATGCACCGCGGTAGGGACTCAGACCATCCCAGCAACCGTAAGCAGCGGAAACCTGTACGAAGGCGCGGAATTCGGAGTTCTGCCCTTCGACGCCGTCAACAACAACGCCTTGCTGCAACCGGGTTATCAAATCAACGAATTCAACTCGATCTACCACGGTTTGCAGACCAAAGTCACACGCCGCATGACACATGGGCTGCAGATCCAAGGCGCATACACCTGGTCGCATTCGATCGACAACGCCGTTGATCCCCTGGGTGGCGCGGTAGGCGGTCACACCTTCCCACGAAATTCACGCGATCTCGCGCAGAATTTCGGCAACTCCGACTTCGACACCCGGAATGTCGGCGTCATCAATTACATCTGGGAAGTTCCGCTGGGCCGCGGCAAGAGTTACTTCAACAATGGTTTCCTCGGAAAGGCATTCGAGGGAATGCAGTTCTCCGGCATCACGACGATCCAGTCGGGACACCCGTTCCAGGTTCGCGGAACCGAAGATACGCAGCGGACCGGAATCAATGGCTGGGCATCGGTCGACGGCGATCCTTTTGCCCCGGGAACCAGTCCGGGCACAGGGCTCGGCAAAGTCTACTTTTCGAATCCGGGAGCTTTCGTGAATCCGCCCTGGGGATTCCAGGCAAATACCGGCCGCAATCAGTTTTACGGGCCGGGATTCTGGGATTTCGATCTCGCATTCTCGAAGAAAACTCATATCGGCGAGCGATTCGTTCTCGAAACGCGGTTTGAAGGGTACAACATCTTCAATCATCCGCATTTCCTCAACCCGGGAACCGACACTGCCAATGTAGGCAACCTGATCGGAAATCCCTTGTTCGGTGTCATTACCAACACGTACACTCAGCCCGACGGCACCACGTCCGCACGGCAGATGCAAGTTGCCATGAGGCTGAGCTTTTGATGACGAGGGCAAACGTTCAGTATCGTCTCCTGGCGATCTGGACGTTTGCCCTTTCACTTGCGTGCCCCTCCTTCGGCTTTGACCGAGCCCACTTCGACGCGCTCAATCATCAGGCAAAGTTGTCGATCGAAAAGCAGGACTGGAATTCCGTGCGCTCGTTGCTGATCGAAATGGGTCGAGAGTTATCTATTCCTTCCCCCAACTACATGTTGCAGATGGCCTCGGTGGAAAACCGCCTGGGAAGCAAGGCCGAGGCGCTCAGTTGGATGAAGCGGTATGCGGCCACCGGACTATCTTTCAATCCGCATTCTTCCCCGGGCCTGAAGTCCTTGGCAAGCGACAAAGCTTTTCAAAAAATCTCCGCCGACATGCAGAATCATGCCGAACCGGTCAGCCGTCTTGACGTGGTTTGTGCGCTGCCGCTTGCGGATCTCAGGCCGGAAGACATCACGTTCGAGGCAGGCTCTGGGGACTTCATTGTTTCCAGCCTCGACCATCACACCGCGTTTCGCGTAATGCTTCCCAAGCAGGGTGTCGGAGACTGTTCGCTCAAAGAGATTCCTTTAGAAGAATCGATCCGGCGTTGGCCTGTGATGGCCGTTTCATTCGATCGCTCTCGCAATGTTCTATGGCTGACCTCTTCGGCTATGCCCGACTATCACGGAGTCCCCGCGAGCGACAGCGGGAAAGCGATGCTCTATGCAGTAGATGCTACGTCCGGAAAAATCCTTCGACAGTTCGCGCCCGAAACCAACAGCCCAGCCGTACTGGGTGACATGCTTGTCGCTAGCGATGGCACGGTATACGTGACTGACAGTCTTGGCGGAGGCGTGTACCGAGTGCAGGGAGATCTAACCTCGGCAAAGTTAGATAAGGTTGCCGATGGATTCTTTTCCCCGCAGACGCCCGCGCTCGCCGCAGATGGGAAGCGGTTGTTCGTCGCAGACTACTCGATGGGAATTGGCGTCATCGATCTGACGACACGCGCAACCGGCTACTTGAAGCATCCGGAGAATATTGCGGTAACCGGACTGGACGGCCTCTATCTTTCGGGCGACTCGCTGATCGGCGTGCAGAACGGTACGCAACCGGAGCGGATCGTGCGCTATCGGCTGAATCGCGCACAAACGGAGATTGTCGAAGCCGAAGTCCTTCAACAAGCTCCGCACCTTGATCCGACCCACGCCGCATTCGCCAGCGGAACTCCGTACTTTGTCGCGAACGTGGGTTGGGACAAAGTCGATGACCACGGCGACCTAAAAAGCGGCGAGAAGTTCACAGCGCCCTTACTACTGAAACTCTCACGTTAGGCTGCGCGATTATTCGGACAATTCTGACGCTTGATTGGTATCGTCCTGCAGCGGCTCGGCAGAGTGTTTTTGCGCCTGAAGAATCAGCAGTCCGTTCGTGATCTGCCGCAGCTGACGGATTTTCTCGAGGATTGAGGCCCGTTGCGCCTGCAACGCTGTGAGATGAACTTCGGCTTGGCGGATCAATTCTCGGGCGGCATTCTGCACTTCCGCCTGCGACAGTTGTACGGTGGGGTTCAGGCTTGACATCGCGTCATGTTGACACGAGTTCGAGCATATCGCCAGAGTTTTGGGACGACCCGCCACAAGCTGTGCACGAATACCTGTGCGGCGGTTTCGTTCAACAGTTCACGTGGCTAACGGACCTTAGTCGCTGACTTTCTGCCTATTAGGCTCGCCGGAATCACTCGTCAACTCCAGGAATGCGGAGGTGATCGATGGGGCGGAGTTCGTCCCTTCCGGGGCCTCAAACATTCCATTCTCGAGTATGTTTACCGTGTGATGTTCACCGAACCAGTGCGGGGAGAGGTCGATTCGAGACCAACCGCTGCGCCCCAGGGACCACCGATTGACGGCACTCCTTCTGCTTTTCCCGATTCGATTGATCAGATGCAAGGGAAACTTCAGTCAGAAATCGCCGACCTACAGAAGCAGTGCAAGAGTCTCGACGAGCGCATTTCGCGAACCAAGGGAACCATTCATGGGCTCGCAACGATGTTCGGAGACGGTTCGTTGAACGAGGATGCGGCAAAGTTCTTGAAGCCCGGTGCCATGCGTCGACGGGGCCTGACACGAGCCTGCCGCACAACCCTGAAAACATTGACGCGACCATGCGACGCGAAAGAGCTTGCCGGTTTAATTGCGCAGACGGATCCAACTCTGCTCCGTCACCACAAGAATTCAACCGCTTCGGTCACGACGATTCTCAATCGTCTCGCAAAGGCGGGCATGGTTCGTGTCATCGCCACCGGGTTTGGCCGTTCCCGCTGGGAGTGGATTGATGACGTGAGAAGCGAATCCCGCTAGCCACAACTCTCGCACAAACCCCTGCTCTCCCAATTCTTATATCCCCGCGGCGAATCACACTCCCGATTCTCGTAGATCACCTCGCAGCATCCGCATAACGCCGGCACATCGATCAACACACTCGATGTAGTCGATTTTTTCCACCCACATTTTGTACTCAGGTTCAGCCACTCCGTCCCACGTGTGATCTCTCGACCCCATTTCGGTGCCGCGCGTGCGAAAAGCGGGATGAGTAGTTCGCGTCACCGATTCCCGTCAGCGTAACGCCAGGAAATTGAAGGAGACATAACATGCGCAGTGGAAAGTGGCTTGTGTGTTTGTTGATGATGATTTGCTTGGGCGCAGTTTCGATCGGAATTGCGCAAACAACAACGACTGGAACGATCGCCGGCGTGATCACCGATCAATCGGGCGCGGTCGTTGGCGGCGCGAATGTGGTGTTGATCGACATCGCGACCAACACTCAGCGAACTACAAGCACAAACGATGCGGGACGCTATGTTTTCGTCAACGTCGTTCCCGGGAACTACGACTTAAGAATCACGAAGGCCGGTTTCTCCGAGGGGAAAGTGGGCGGCCAGATCGTTGAGGTCGGCAAGGCCTCCACTTTGAACATCACCCTACAGGTTGGATCCTCCAACCAGGTTGTGGAAGTACAGGCGAGCAATGCAGACCTGCAGACGATGAACGCAACCGTCGGAAACACAATTAACAGCGTTGCCCTGGATGCACTCCCAAGCCTGGGCCGCGATGTGAGCACGTTCGTGGAGTTGCAACCGGGCGTCAGTCCTGAAGGAGCGGTCGCGGGAGCGGTCAACGACCAGAATTATTTTTCACTCGACGGCGGCAATAACACCAGTGACATGGATGGCAGCATGTCTGTCTATACCCATTCATTTGCCGGCGATCCTAGCGGCGGCGTGGCCGGTCAGAATAGTTTCCCCGGATTGCCGACTGGCGTCATGCCGACTCCGCAGGACAGCGTCGAGGAATTCAAAGTCAACACTGCGAACCAAACCGCGGATTTCAATAGCTCGTCGGGCGCGGAAGTAAAGGTCGCCACCAAGCGAGGAACCAACGCGTGGCATGGCACTGGTTACGAATATTATCTGGACAACAATTGGTCGGCGAACACCTGGGACAACAACTTCAACAAAGTTCCGCTTCCGAGTTTCCATTACGGCCGCTTCGGAGGCGCCATTGGCGGCCCAATTATTCCCAAGGATATTCTCGGCGGGAAAACTTACTTTTTTGCCAACTATGAAGGATTCCGCTTTCCGCAATCCTCGACGATCAGCCGAAACGTACCATCGCCCTCGCTGCGCCTCGGTCTGCTGACTGACCCCACAACCGGAACGGTCTACAACCTGAATCCGACTGCGGTCACGTTCAACGGAACTACTTATCCCGGGACCACTCTGGATCCCCGAGGGGTTGGCATCAACCCTCTCATCCAAGAACTGTGGAGCAAATACGAACCGAACTCGAACTCGGCGTGCGTGAATGGCCTCTGCGACGGCGCTAACATCCAGGGCTTCACCGGAAACGTAAGCGTTCCGGAAAGCAGCAACTTCGGTGTGATGCGTCTGGATCACGATTTCTCGTCGAAGTGGCATTTCATGTCGAGTTATCGCTATTACAAGTTGACCAACGCGACGACCGATCAGATCGATATTGGCGGCTTCTTCTCTGGCGACACATTGGGCGTTCCGACCGCTCACTCCAACAACCCGCAAGAGCCGTGGTACTTAGTCACCGGCCTAACGACGAACATCACGTCGAATACGACCAACGATTTTCATTACAGCTTCCTGCGAAACTGGTGGGCATGGGGCCGCGCCGGCGACACGGTGCAACTGCCGGGATTAGGCGGAGCATTAGAAGTGTTTTCTGGAGAGTCTCAAGCGCAGAATCTCGCTCCGTTCAACGTGGACACCCAGCACACGCGTACGCGTTTCTGGGACGGGCACGACCAGTTGTTCCGCGACGACCTCACCATGCTGAAAGGCAATCACCTGTTCCAGTTCGGCGGACAATATCAGCACAACTTTAACTGGCATCAGCGAACCGACAACGGCAGCGGCATCAATTACCAGCCGGTGTATCAACTCGGTCTCGGGACTTCGGGGTCAGGACTTTCGTCCGATCCCAGCATTTGCACGCCAAGTTTCGGCAACTGCCCCGCGCTCTATGCTGCAGCCCTGGGCATCGTGTCGATCTCGCAGATCGCTTACACGCGCTCAGGATCGAATCTCGCTCTGAATCCACCGCTGACTCCAGCGTTTGATCAGAGCACCATTCCTTACTACAACGTTTATTTCAGCGACTCCTGGCACCTGAAACCATCATTCACGTTGACCTATGGATTAGGTTGGACGCTGGAGATGCCACCGGTCGAAGCCAACGGTAAGCAGGTTGAGTTTGTCGATCAAGCCGACCAGCCCATCGACACCGAGGCATATTTGAATCAGCGCAAACGTGCTGCGCTGGCGGGCCAGGTGTTCAACCCAACCGTGGGATTCGCTCTCGTCGGCAACACAGCGAACGGCCTGAAATATCCATACGACCCTTTCTATGGAGAATTCAGCCCGCGTATTGCAGCGGCTTGGAATCCGCATTTCGACAATGATTCGATCGCCGGCAAGATCTTTGGCCACGACGACAGCGTAATTCGCGGCGGCTATGGCCGGATCTATGGCAGATTGAACGGCGTGAACCTGGTCCTCGTTCCTCTGCTTGGGACTGGCCTCATGCAACCGGTGCAGTGCTTAAATAACCTCAGCAACGGCACTTGCGGTTCATCCACTCCGACGGCTGCCAATGCGTTTCGCATCGGAGTCGATGGGCTGACCGCCCCGATTCCGGCTGCGGGCGCAACACTACCTCAGCCTGACTTCCCTGGCTTGAATTCGATCGCTGCGGGAGCTGGTCAAGCACTCGACCCGCACTTCCGCCCGAACGTCGTGGATTCGTTCGATCTGACGATTCAGCGGCAATTGTCCAAGAAGTTAACTCTGGAATTGGGATATATCGGCCGCAGAATCACTCATGAGTATCAGCCGATCAACGTCAACGCCGTGCCCTACATGATGACGTTGGGCGGACAACAGTTCGCGCAAGCCTACAAGAACATCGTCATGCAATACTGCGGCGGTTTTGCGGGACTTGCAGGCGGGAATTGCGCTGGCAATGCGGCCGCGGTCACTCCGCAACCGTTCTTTGAAGCGGCGATGAAACCCAGTTATTGCGCCGGATCTTCGAGCTGCACAGCTGCGGTCGTCAACAACGAAGGACCTAACTTCGCTTTTGCCCAGGTCTGGACTCTATGGAGCGATCTGGACAACGGCGGATTCAACTTCCCACGCAGCATGATGAACACGCCGTTGAATTGCGCGACCGGAACAGAAATCGGTTGCAACGGCCAGTTGACTTCGGGTGTTGGGATGAACGCCAGCGTGGGCTACGGAAATTACAACGCTGGTTTCGCTTCCGTAAAGATGACCGATTGGAAGGGACTGACCCTGCAGTCCAACTTTACCTGGTCGAAAGCACTGGGGACCGGAGCGCTGGCCCAGTCGACCGCGGCCTACACTCCCGACGATCCTTTCAATTTGAAAGAGATGTATGGCAGGCAGGTGTTCGACCGCAAGTTTATCTACAATGCATTCCTGGTTTATCAGCCGCCTTTCTTCAAAGGACAATCGGGAGTTGTAGGCCATTTGCTGGGAGGTTGGACAATTGCTCCGATCTTCGCAGCTGGCACCGGGGAGCCGATCGAAATGTATACATCAACCGGTGATGGCCAGGAGTTCGGTGCAGGCGACAACATCAACTTCTTCGGCAACGAGAACGCGATACCCATGGGACCGATTCCCGGCGGGGTAGGCGGAGTCCATCACGTCCTGGCGGCTGGTTCGAACGGGTTACCGGTGAATATCTTCGGGAACCCGACTGCAGCCTTGGCCGATTTCCGAAATCCGATTCTCGGCCTGGATCAGCGAGACGGCGGCACTGGGATCATCAGCGGCCTCGGTTACTGGAATCTTGA
>Ga0335078_10006156_pt1 | contig 17757 bp, 14 predicted proteins | sample Lox_Sample_32_FD_206711 | JGI IMG/M metagenome (GOLD analysis project Ga0335078, IMG submission 206711) | Soil microbial communities from Loxahatchee National Wildlife Refuge, Florida, United States - Lox_Sample_3.2 | ecosystem: Environmental > Terrestrial > Soil > Wetlands | place: USA... | reverse complement strand
CTAAGGAGAAGATTTAATGGATCAGACCGTTAACAAACGGACGAGCCCGGGTGTTTTTCTGCTGGGAGTCCTACTCTTTGCGATTGGCGTGCTGCTGCTGATGAGCCGTGCCGGGGTTCTCAATTTGAATTTCGAAAGGATAATTGCTTTCCTCGTTCTTGTGGTCGGAGGATTTGAGGCAATCACGGCTTTTGCATCTTCGAGCAACGGCAAGCTGTTTTGGGGGTCGGCCTTGTTTCTTACCGGCCTACTCGCGCTTCTTATTTCCTATGATTTCGTCCCGAGCTCATGGGATCAGATATGGCCCTCGGCATTAATTATTGTGGGGCTATCGTTCTTGATGCTGTTTTTTTCCAACAGCAAGGAAAGCCGTCTTCTCTTCATCGCCGTTTTGTTTGTGGCAATCGGATGGATAGGAATCTTGATTTCGAAGGGAGAATTTGAAATCAGTGGCCGTATTCTTGGCTCACTGCGATTCCTTGTTCCCGTGGCAATCGTTTTGACAGGATTCTATTTAGTATGGAGAAATTTCTTTAGGGCAAAGCGGTGAAGGTTCAATAGATTGATGGCGGGCAAGGCTCGATAGTCAGGCTGCACCTGTCGACCCTATGGTGGATGCCAGTTATGTTTGCAGCCCCATTGTCGAAGAAATCCTTATTGTTCCCCGACTTCCTGATTTTTCACCGCGCAGCTTTCGTATTTTTGGAACAACTTCCCCCAATGCGTATTTCTCCTCCAATCCTCGAAAGTTCTTCTGTCTTTTATCGGCCATCGATAATAATCGTGGTACACTTCAGACCCCAAGATTAGTGCACCAACTAAAGGGGTATGCGTGAACAGGTTCTGGACTTTCTTCAGGGGTCCGAACCATATTATATCGCCCACTAAGCTTGCTCCGTTGTCACCGACGGAGAATCCCCACGACTCGTTTGATATGTCCGCGCCGACGATTTCGATCTCTCGCGGATCGCCGTTACCCAGGCGATCTTCATGCGCAACTCGAATGTATTCAATCGACATCGGATCGAATCCCATCATTTTGGCCGCGACCGCATCCACCGCGACCTGATCGGCACTTGCGAGCAGGTAATCCTTCACAACCGGGTACATTGTTCGGGGGCCGGGACCGTTTCCCGCCGTGGTTCCGTCCATGACTGCAAAAATCCCGGAGTGAATTTCCTTTTGGATCGCAAGCAGATCGACCAGCGTCTCGTGGATCCATGAGTGAGTGTAGTGCCGCTTCGTGTTGAGGAGCCCGCCGAATGCGTTCTTCATTGCACCGGTTGTTGTCGTATAAATGTGAGTCTTGACCGTCGGAAGATGGACTATGTTTTTACCAAGAAAATACTCCGGGATATAGATTCCTTCAGGATAAACTTTGTAGAGAACGTGCATTCGAGTTTTCGGCTTATACTTGATCCATTTCATATCCTCTTCCTTGAAATTATACAGAACGGGAATATCGTATTTCCGGAAGATTGGCACGTAGTTGTTGAGGTCTTCTCCTTTGAAAGCGTTGGTGACAACGGTCTTATTTTGGACGGCGACCAGTTCATTATAACCGTACTTCTTCAAAGCTAGTATGGTTCCTTCCATTTGCCACGGAGTGGTATTTGCTCCCGGGAAAGGGAAGTGCCAGGAAATGTTGTCCTTGAGAATCGTCGCCGAGCTCTTGTCGAGCGCTTCTTCCATCCCGGCGAGTTCTGCGAGTCTCTGGAGGTCTTCCAGAATCGTGCCCGGCTTACTCTTTAATACTGCTACTTTGGATTTTGTCATGCAGAGAAAATAACAGGAAACAATATCTTATCCAAAAAAGTAAGCGATCGACAACATGACAAGTGCATAGACCACGGTTCCGGCATAGCATTCACTTAAGGGCCCGATCGACGAGCAGCAACGGGGAGCTCCACCATTAGATACGGGCGGCCCACTCCCCGAACTTGAAAAGGCGACCATGGTCTAAGATGAATGCTTCTGGACTCTTCGTGGACCTTCAGAATGACGATTACGAGAGATGTTCATTTGTTTCTCGATATCGTCAAAGAACCGCTACCGATATTTGTATTTGTGCCCACCAATCTTTCAAGCTCCGCAATCCTCGAAGCGATTCCCGGATCGTTCGGAAACATGACGCGCAATCTTTCGAGTAGGTCGATTGACTTCCGATACTCTTTCGTCATGTCGTAAGTGTCGAGGAGGATCGAATAGGGGTTGTACTCGGTGCGCACATCGTCCGGGTTTTCCCGGATGGCCGCGAGTGCATCCCGCTCAACCATATCGGCATATTTATGAAATTGACCTGTGGCACCGGACATATAACATAATCGTGCGACGTTATGGAGAATCCTGTAATCGACCGGCAGGCATGTGATCGGCATCCGTCGTTCCATCTCATCGAGCGTCTTGACACAGGATTCGGAATCGGCGTGCATCTGATAGTAGGCTGCAAGAGTCATGAAGCAATCGCGCATCGTCGAGAGCATACCCCTGGTGTTGTAGTCATAAAATGATCCGGGCGCATTCAGGTTTGTAAACCTGAAGCCGTAGTGTTCGCTCTTATGGATTTTCCCGTCGTCTCCAAACAGACATCGTTGCATAATCGGGGCGTTCGTGTAATCGTAATATGGACCGGTGTGAGGCAGGGGAGTCAATTCGTAAGCCAGACCCTGTCTTTCAAAATAATTCTGGAGACCTATACAGTCCCTTGGCGAGACGGTCATTGCAAAGTAAATAGGCCGCCGCCAGGCATTCGTTTGGACAATGTCATTCATCATGATGTCTTGTACCCGGATAGCCTGAATATTGCCGGCCTGCAGTGTTGGTTCGACTGTATACTTGATGCAACCCATGTTGGTCACGCTCGTGTCTGTGATTCCGAATTGCCGGTAGACTTCTTTCGGTACCGAAAGTTTAAACGTCTTTGCTCGCCATTGCACAGGAGAGATGTATTTGATCTGTTCATCGGGAATGCCTATGGGTACTTTAATCGCGCCGTGAGGTGTCTCGTCTTTCAGCTGGAGCAGATACCAGTCGGTATTTGCAAGGCTAAGACAGATTATTCGAACATCGGTTCGTATGCTGAACGCCTCCTGCAGAGTCCATAGCGGGAAAGTATCGTTGTCTCCGCCGGTGAACAATATCGCGTTCTTCTTGCATGACTGAAGCAGGTTGTAAGATAAATCAAACGGAGCGAAGTTGCCATTTCTGTTATGGCAGTAAAGATTTTGGGAGAACATTTCGAGCGGCGAAACGATAAAGAGCACCGCCGCCGTACCGCCGACAAACGTGTTCTTGTACTTCGCCCAGAGCTCTTGTTTCGACTTCATCGAGTCGATAACCAATTCGATGATGCCGGAAGCACCGACTCCGATCCACATTGCAAACACGAAGAAAGAGCCGACAAAGAAATAATCTCTTTCTCTCGGTTGAGGATTTTGCATGTTGAAAAAGACCACGAGAGCGAGCCCTAACGTGGTAAACAGGGTCAAGAACACGAGCCCGAACTTCCAGTCCTTCTTTAAGTGATACCATACGCCGAAGAGGGCGAGAAGAAGCGGGATTGCGAAATATCTTGTGGGATAGCCCGCTCTTCCGTCAAACCATCCATTCGACGAGCTGAACAGCGTCACGGGCGCATCCTGGATGTCTCCACTTCTTCCGATGAAGTTAAACCCTAAATAACGCAGGTACATGTGGTTCAACTGGTAAGACCAGAAATAATCCAAATCGGAAGAATAGTTTTTGTAGTTTTGCGTGTATTGAGGATCCGTGCTCCACATCCGGGGCCACATTTTTTGCTCGCCGTACTGCTCGCGGTTGAGATAGGTTACCAATCTAACCAAATTGCTCGGGTTGTTCTCGTTTATCGGAGGATGAGCGTTAGCACGAATATAGACAATTGCATAAGTGGAGTAGCCGAGAATTATGAGCAGCCCGGCCATGAGTGCAGTGCTAAATATCCAGCGCTTCGCCTTCTGTGCCTTGTATGCTCCATAGATAGCGGCGACGATGATGGCGGGTGGGATAAGCTGGACGATTATGTTGTGGCTTATGTCGAAAGGACCAAAGTTCAAATCGCCGTTCAACATGGCTACTAGCCATTTTACGATTCCCGGATAAATGATGAAAAAGGATAATACGGTTATTATTCCGAACTTCACAAAACTTCCCCACTCGAACTCGTAGTACTTGAAATATATCAGGACGGCAATTGCGAAGAATGCGAGTATGCTTAATTGGTGAACGCCGATAGCCAGCCCCATCAGATAGGCGGCAAGGAGGAGATACCTCTGACTTCCCGGCTCTTCTGCCTTGTCGTACCACGTCATGCCGAGCCAAACGACAAAGGAAACGAAGAACATGCTCGATGCGAAGAGCGACGACTCCACGGCATTGAACCAGAAGGTATCGGTGACGGAGAAGGTCAGAGCACCGATGGCAGCTGAGCCGAAGACGATTATCGAAGACTGTAAATCGCCGGGGAAGCCCTTCCATCTCGAGATGACTTTGACGCTGATGAGGTAAAGGAACATGATGGTCAGTGCGCTTGCCAATGCGGAGATGAGGTTGATTCGAAGTGCCGGGTCGCTGACGTAAGGAGTCATCATGGCGATCCTGCCGAGAAGCGTGAATAGTGGTGCGCCCGGCGGGTGAGGTACTTCCATTGCCGGGGACGTTGCCGCATATTCTCCGCAATCCCAAAATGCTACCGATGACTGTGAAGTCAACCGGTACATTATGAGAGTAAGAAGAAATAGTCCAAGCGCAATATAGCGGTTCAAGTACTTGAAATTCATTTGATGTCCAATGTTCTTTATTAACGATGTGGCATATATTTTACGGTTAAACCTCCGAAAAAACAACTCATACTTGTTGATGAAGCGCTTGACCCATAAGAATTCGCAAAAAAAACTTGCAGGGAATCAGCAAAATCTCTATACTAAAACGTAAGCAGATTCGGACTGTGAAGACACTAAAGAGATACTTTCGCAAAGCCCTTCCTTGTATAACCACATCGGCTTACACAACCGTCACTAACATATAGAATAGAATGGAAAACGCAGCAAGGCTCCTGAGTAGGGAGAACGCTGTCAAGAAGAATAGCAGCGTCTGGTTGCAACGAATGCCTGTCACAGTCAGAATAGAGTTTGCATTTAATATAGATTCATTAATCTTTTGAACTGAACACCCTTGACGCGAAAGATTCCCGGCGCAAGTAGTGCGCGTAATTTTTCTTTTGCCAACGGCATTCCGACGAGATTAAGATTGATCGGAACAAGTCGGGGATTCAACCATAATAAAGTTTTCAGATAGAACTTAAAATTTTATTTAGCAGCTTCGATAAGGAAAATTCAAAAGGAGATTTTATAAACAATGAACGTAAGTCAACTCGCGAAGTCGATTGCTGAGTCGCCGACACTTAAGTTGAACGAGGAAGCCAGACTATTAAAGGAAAAAGGCGAAGCAGTTATTCACCTCGGAGCGGGTGAACCCAAAAACAAAGCTCCGATTTCTGCAATCCTGAGTGCAGCATCAAAACTTAATACTGGTGATATCAAATATACACCAACCGATGGAATCCCGTCTTTGAAAAAGGCTATTATCAAGTACACTGAAGAGAATTACGACAGGGTCGTCGCACCGGAAAATGTCATTGTCTCTTCGGGCGCCAAGCAATCCGTTTATAACATTCTTTATTCTCTGATAAATCCGCAGGATGAAGTTATCATTCTTGCGCCATATTGGGTGAGCTATCCGGAAATGGTGAAGATGGTCTACGGTGTTCCGGTAATAGTCACGCCCGAGGATGGTGGTTTCTATCCGAGGATGGAAGATATCCTCAAAGCCGTCAGCTCTTACACGCGAGCCATCATCGTCAACAGCCCGAACAATCCGTCCGGAGTCATGTATTCAGACGAATTCATCGGCGAGCTCGTGGAATATTGCGAGAAAAAGGGTATCTACATCATAATGGACGACATCTACCACAAGCTTGTCTTCGATGGAAAGAAAGCGCCTTCGGCATACACGCACACTACGAAAGATATTGAATCGACGTGCGTCATCGTTGTGAACGGCGTATCGAAACTTTATGGAATGACCGGTTTCCGGATCGGCTGGGCAATTGCAAACAGAAAACTAGTGCAAATAATGACAAACGTCCAAAGCCAGATCACTTCTTGCACCGCAGTTCTTCTTCAAGCGGCTGCTGAAGGTGCACTGACCGGCTTGCAAAGCGCCGTCGAAAGCCTGAGACTAACACTTGAAAATAATCGGAACGTCATGGTGCAGGAACTACGCGCGTTCACCGGAGTAAAGACAACGAAGCCGGATGGCACTTATTATTGTCTTCCCGACTTCAGTGCCTACATGAAGGACTCCATTGCATTGTGCGAGCTCCTTTTGAAAAAGGCGTTGGTAGTCACTGTACCAGGAAAAGAATTCGGGATGGAAGGACATTTGAGGCTGAGCTACGCAGGTTCGATAAAGGACATCACTGAGGGAGTTAACCGAATAAGATGGGCACTCGATCCCACTTCACCGAAGGAACTATATATTGGAGAACGAAAACTTGTGAGGGACTGGTTATGAACAATCTTTTGAACATCAAAACACCTGCTGAAAGCGAAGCCAAAGCCCTTAAAAGTGATTACGGGCTTGACAACCATGGGTTCTCAAACTTGAGGATGTCGTATTGGAATTTGCCTTCGGAAGCACTTTACGAGGAGATCGCTTTCAGAGGTGAGGCAAGAATCACTCAGCTCGGACCGATCGTCGCAAACACGGGAAAGCATACTGCGAGATCGGCGAGCGACAAATACATCGTCAAGGAGCCTTCCACAGAAGACAAAATTTGGTGGGGACAATACAACAAACCTTTCAGCCCGGAAAAGTTCGATGGGCTTTATAATCGCTTGTTAGGTTTCCTTCAAGGAAGAGACGTTTTTGTGCAGGATTGTTATGTAGGTGCCGACGCGGAATACCAGATGCCTGTAAGAATCGTTGCCGAAAAAGCATGGCACAGCCTGTTCGCAAGAAACATGTTCATTCTTCCGAAGACAAACGATGAGTACAGAAGACACATTCCTGAATTCACTGTGATAGCCGTGCCATCTTTCAAGGGAAATCCGCAGATAGACGGATCGGCAGCCGAAACTTTCATCGTTCTCAATTTTGCGCGGAAGGTTTGCATAATCGGCAATACTGCTTATGCCGGTGAAATCAAGAAATCTGTTTTCACAATAATGAACTACCTGATGCCTTTGCAGGGAGTCATGTCGATGCACAGTTCGGCGAATATCGGCCATGATGGCAGCTCGGCGGTATTTTTCGGTTTGTCCGGTACCGGCAAGACCACTTTGTCCGCCGATCCCAAGCGGAGGCTGATCGGCGACGACGAGCATGGTTGGAGCGACGAAGGCGTGTTCAATTTTGAAGGCGGATGCTATGCGAAGGTCATTCGTCTTTCCGCGTCTGCAGAGCCGCAAATCTTTGCCACCACCAAGATGTTTGGCACAGTTTTGGAAAATGTAGTTTTCGATCCCGTCACCCGGATGATCGATCTTGACGACGAATCCGTAACCGAGAATACTCGCGCATGCTACCCTCTCGAGTATATCGAAAACGCCGTCCTCGAGAAAAAGGGAGGGCATCCGAAGAACATTATTTTTATGACCTGCGATGCTTCCGGTGTGATGCCGCCGATTGCTAAATTGAGTCCCGACCAGGCAATCTACCAGTTCATTTCCGGCTACACTTCAAAGATTGCCGGGACGGAGGTCGGCCTCGGCAAAGAGCCGGAGCTGACGTTCAGCACCTGCTTCGGTGCGCCTTTCATGGTACACCACCCGTATTTCTACGCGGATATTCTGAAACGAAAGATCATCAAGTACAAGGTGAATTGCTGGCTTGTTAACACCGGCTGGATTGGCGGCGCTTTCGGAATCGGCAAGAGAATCAGCATCGGTTACACGCGGACTCTTCTTAATGACGCTCTCGACGGCAAGCTGCTCGAGACAAAATTCGTCAAGGATCCGGTCTTCGGTTTTGAAGTACCTACGAAATGCGAAGGAGTTCCGGATAACATTCTCGATCCATCCGGAGCGTGGCCCAGCAAAAAGGACTACACGAATAAATACAAAGAGCTTGCCACTCGTTTCATCGAGAACTTTAAGAAGTTCGAAGATGGGTGCCCTCCTGAAGTGATCAAAGCCGGGCCGAAGATATAGACATTAGCCCCGCTCCGGCGGGGCTTTCTTTTTCGGGTTTTTTCTCGAGCTCAGCTACGTGCAACCTCAGGTGTCATTTTGATCCAAGATATTAAAGAAGGTGGGAGTGGAAATCCGAAATTCTATCCTTCTCTTATGGCTATTAATAGAGTGTGCCGCAATGCATCGAATACGCTAAAGGCACTATTGTGATTGAGTGGAATGGCATCGCGGGTGACATATGTGTTTCTGCCAATTAATCCGATTTCGATCGGGGAGCTAATCTTGATTTGATCAAGTGCTACAATCGATAAAAGAAGACAGTATGCAGAACTACTCGGGAAGCTTTCGATCACGCCGCATATCCCTGCACGATGCATTCTTCGTGTCTTGAAGGTTTTTCATTGCAGTATTTCTAATTAGCTCTTGTCGTGCGTGTCGTGTCGTGCGTGTTGCCTCAAAATTTGCAACAATCTTCCGTTTTTCGTAAATTTCCAGGCAATTTTTGTCCCGACAGGTTGGGACTCTTTTGGAGAACATAGGATCGGCACACTCTCGCGCTAAGGATAGAGTGGTGGCAAGGTTAATGTATGTTTGAACAGATTTCTGAAAAATTCGACGGCATCTTCCGCAGGTTGAGCGGACAAGCTCGGATCTCGGATCAAAATATTTCCGATGCAGTGAGAGAAGTGCGCCGTGCACTCCTCGAAGGCGATGTGAATTATGCCGTCGCGAGGAATTTCACTGAGGAAGTCCAAAAGAAGGCCATCGGAAAAGACGTCGTAAAGAGCTTAAATCCGGGGCAAGTCTTCGTCAAGATCGTCTATGACGAGCTGGTCGAAGTTCTCGGTGCGACGACGAGCGAGCTTGAGCTTACTGAACAGATTCCGAATGTAATTATGATTACCGGACTTCAGGGTTCGGGCAAGACGACTTTCGCAGCGAAGCTCGCCAGCTATCTGAAATCAAAAGGCCGATATCCGCTGCTTGTTGCCTGTGACGTTCATAGACCTGCTGCGATCGACCAGCTGGAGACCCTAGGCAATCAAATCAGCGTTCCAGTATATCTCGATCGTGGTGCATCTGCTGTGGATATAGCAGGGAGCTCAATTGAATATGCAAGAAAGAACGCGCGCGACATTGCGATAATTGATACTGCAGGACGGCTCCATGTCGATGAAGAAATGATGCGTGAGGCGGAAAGCGTTAGAGCTGCCTTGAATCCCAATCAGATCTTGTTCGTGGTTGATTCCATGACAGGCCAGGATGCTGTAAACACTGCTCAGGAATTCAATCGTCGGCTCAACTTTCATGGAGTTGTGCTTACAAAATTGGACGGTGACGCTCGAGGCGGAGCCGCGATGTCGGTCCGATCGGTGGTACAGAAGCCGATTAAGTTTGTCAGCCTTGGCGAGAAGCTCGATCAGCTCGAGGTGTTCCATCCCGATAGGATGGCGTCCCGCATTCTCGGAATGGGCGATGTCGTCACTCTCGTCGAAAAAGTCCAGGAACAGGTGAATGAAAAGCAAGCCGCAAAACTTGAGCAGAGATTACGAAGGAACGAATTTACGCTTGAAGATTTTCGCGACCAGCTGGTACAGATAAAGAAGATGGGATCGCTGAAAGACGTCTTATCCATGATACCCGGCGTCTCAGGTGCTGTAAGGAATGCCGCGGTCGATGACAAGGCGCTCATGCGGATCGAAGCGATGATAAATTCTATGACGAACGAAGAAAGGAACGCACCGCACGTCATTGACGGACGGCGGCGGAAGAGAATTGCAGCCGGAAGCGGCACAACAGTTCAAGATATTAACAGGCTTTTGAAACAATTTTCGGAAATGCAGAGAATGTTCAAGACGCTTTCCAAGGGAAGATTCGGAAAAGCTGCTTTGGCGAATGCCGCATTCAGCATCCCGCATACAAAATTGTAAACAATTGAATGGGATACGCGTTTCCCAATTTAAAAACAAGGAAATCATGTTGATCATGGTGAGAATTCGGAGGACTATTTGGCAGTAAGATTAAGACTGAGAAGAACAGGAAGAAAGAATCAACCATCTTATAAAGTGGTTGCTGCAGATTCGCGCTCTCCTCGTGACGGTCGATTCATTGAATCAGTCGGAACGTATAATCCCTTGAGAAATCCGGCGGAGATTAAGTTCAACGAGGAGAAAGCATTTAAGTGGCTGAAGCGAGGTGCGCTGCCTTCAGATACTGTTCGCAGTCTTCTCAGAAAATCCGGTTTATGGTACAAGTGGTATCTAATGAAGAAGGGCTTGGATGGATCTGCTATTGCTCAGAAGTTGAGCGAATGGCAGGCCGCACAGGAAGCAAAGCTTGCGCGCGATGCCGAGCGCAAACAGAGGCGCAAGGTTGCAAAGAAGGCTCGATCTGCAGAGCAGGAGAAGAAAACTAAGGAAGCTGCTCCAGCAGCGGAACCTGCACAGCAAGCAGGTACCTCTACCGCCGCTCCCCAGCCGGAAGCAGGCGGAACTCCGACGGCTTCATAAGTAATTATTGATTCGCTTCTGATTCTCCGAATGGATCATGCGAACGAGTCCTTCCGGAAAAACAGCGATTGAATTTGACATATTGAAGTTTCTTTTTTACTCAGTCCCGACTAATGTCGGGCAGGTTATCAGGTCCAGATGAAACCTGCCTTTGCTGGTTCATGTTGAAATAGACTAGGCGGAAAGGAGGTCGCAATGCATGACTTCGTCGAATTCGTGATCAAGAAACTGGTGGACAAACCTGATGGCGTTCAGTTGGCCCAGGAAGAAAAAGAAACGAACAAGGTGGTATTCCAGCTCAGAGTGGAGAAGGAAGACGTCGGAAAGGTGATTGGCAAGAAAGGCAGAACTGCAAACGCGGTTCGGATTCTTTTGAGTGCCATTGCCGCACGCGAAGGCAAGCGCGCCATACTGGAAATAATAGACCAGGAATGAGCTAGTTGACTTGTCCTTCAAGCCGTTCAAGTGTTCTTTGTGGACGGTTTATCGATTAGGTGATTTGGCAAACCGGATTTCAATACGATTGGCCGATGACCAAGCAAGGCCACGTATGGACTTGCAATTCGGTCAGAGGATCCCGTGAGAGAAATGATAAGAATTGACATTGTAACAGCATTCCCGGATTTGCTGTCTAGTCCTCTCAATGAGAGTATGCTCAAGAAAGCCCGGGAGAGAAAAGTCGTTGAGGTTGTTGTACATGATTTGCGCGATTACACACATGATAGACACAGGACCGTCGATGATGTGCCTTACGGTGGCGGAGCGGGAATGGTGCTGAAACCTGAACCGATCTTTGAATGTGTAGAAAAGCTGTCCTCGGTTGAAGATCCCGTTTCCGGGAAACGGTCGTATGACGACGTGATTCTGATGACCGCTGATGGCGAGACTTTCAACCAAAGCATTGCGAACGAGCTTTCCCTGAAGAGCAATCTGATTTTTATATGCGGACATTATAAGGGAGTCGACGAGAGAATCAGAGAAAAGCTTGTCACCAGAGAAATCTCCATTGGAGATTATGTGTTGACGAGTGGAGAAATTGCTGCCCTTGTAGTTGTCGATGCGGTTATCCGGTTGATGCCAGGTGCGCTCGGTGACAGTGAGAGTGCTCTTAGCGATTCATTCCAGACCGGCCTTCTCGATTCGCCTCAATACACGAGGCCGGCTGAATTCAGAGGCATGAAAGTACCGGACGTTTTGTTAAGCGGCCACCATGAAGAGGTAAGAAGGTGGCGCGAAGAAAAGAGTCTTGAAAGGACGGCAAAGCGCAGACCCGACTTGCTCGCCTCGACTCCGACGGGTCGGAGCGGGATCGAAAAGAATTTTAAAAATGAATCTTAGCGCATCATAGCTGCAACCGGAAAGATTTTTGAGAAACGGATTACATTAATCCTGCCGTTCAATCTAATCCGTGAAATTGACAATAAAATTTTTGAAAATGGAGAAAGGGAAATGAATAAAATATCGTTAGTAGAAGCAGCACATCTGAAGACTGATCTGCCCCCATTTCGATCGGGCGACACGATAAATGTTCACTTTAAAGTCGTGGAAGGCGACAAGGAGCGCATTCAGGATTTTGAAGGAATCGTGATCAGCCGTCGTGGAGCGGGTCTGAAGGAAACGATCACGGTGCGGAAAATCTCAAATGGCGTCGGCGTCGAAAGGATTTTTCCGGTTCATTCACCTCGCATCGCAAAGATCGAAGTGATGCGCGGTGGAAAAGTCAGACGCGCGAAACTCTTTTATCTGAGAGACCTGGCGAGCAAGGCAGTCCGCCAAAAGACAACATAGCGAAGACCCGATGTTTGAAGTAACACGAGATGCAGAAGCACAAGTCAATGTCGACGTATCCGTTTTCCCAAGTACCCTTGGTGACCTCGAAGACATATATAATAAGGTAAGGGCCGGAGAAAGACTCAACAGGGAAGATGGAATAAGGCTTTACGCCACGGATAACCTTCTAGCGTTAGGATACATCGCTAACATGGTACGCGAGAAAGTCAACGGGAGCAACACGTATTTCGTAAAGAACTACGTCCTCAACTACACGAACATCTGCGAGCTCGATTGCAAGTTCTGCTCGTTCTATCGCAAGGAAGGACAGGGTGGCGTGTATCTGATGGATTTGGATGAGATCTTCAGGAAGATCGAAGAAGAGCGTGATAATATAACCGAGATGCACATAGTCGGCGGCCTTCATAACGGACTCCCGTACGATTACTATCTAAGGATGCTTCGCGGCATAAAGCGGATCAATCCACGGATTCATATCAAGGCGTTCACTGCGGTCGAGATCGATTTCTTTGCGAGATTATATGGTAAGACCGTCGAAGAAGTCCTGGTCGAATTCAAGGAAGCGGGGCTTGACGCAATGCCGGGCGGAGGCGCCGAAATATTCAGTGAGCGGGTTCGTGAAAAGATGTTCGCCGATAAGATTGGCGCCGGTGAGTGGATCGGTGTGATCAAGACAGCTCATCGGCTTGGAATACCCTCCAATGCCACCATGCTGTACGGTCATATGGAGAAAGTCGAAGAGCGTGTCGACCATCTTATCCGGCTCCGCGAGGCTCAAGATGAAACACGGGGTTTTTTCGCTTTCATCCCTCTGGCATACCATCCTCATGTCCAGGATTCTACTCAATGGGCGACCGGCATAGACAATTTGAAGAGCGTTGCCGTGAGCCGGCTCATGCTGGACAATTTCCCGCACATAAAAGCGTACTGGATTTCAATGGGGCCGAAGGTGGCACAGATAAGTCTTGGCTTCGGTGCGGATGACCTTGATGGCACAGTACGAGACGAGAGGGTCTTTCATATGGCCGGCGCTTCGACCGAGAACGCCTTGACGAAACGTCAGCTGATTAAACTGATCAAGGATGCCGGACGCGTTCCCATTGAGCGGGATGCCCTGTACAATGTTATAGAGAGCTTCGCTTAGGATATAACTGAGCGTCAGCGGAGAAACTACAATGTCTGACCTTCACGGTCGTGATCCTAAGGATCCTTTGAAGAAGAGACTCGGCGCGGTCAGCTTCCTGAACGCGAAACCTTTGATTTACGGAATAGAAAAGAATCTCTTTCCACACAACTTCCGATTGACAAAGGCAGTTCCTTCTGCGCTCGCGGTCGAGCTAAATGCCGGCGGACTCGACGTTGCATTGATTCCGAGCATTGCGTATGCGAAAAACAGTCCGGAGCTCCAGGTCGTGCCTGAGTGCGGTATCATCGCCCATAACGAAGTGAAAAGCATCCGGTTGTATTTCAACAAGAATTTGAAACGCATTCGGTCTGTTGCGGTCGACATAAGCTCCATGACTTCTGTCGTTCTCACAAAGATTCTTCTCGCGGAAAAATATGAAGTGAAGCCGGATTTCATAGCGGCGATGCCTGATGTCGATAAAATGCTGACCCTCGCTGACGCAGCACTTGTTATCGGCGATTCGGCGCTGTTCAAGACGAGGCAAGCCGATGAAAATTTTCTCGATCTGGCTGAAGAATGGTATGATATGACCGGTCTTCCATTTGTCTTTGCAGTCTGGGCAGGAAGACGCAACTCGCTTGACTCTGACGATCTTCAGGCAATCATCTCTTCCAAGATCCTCGGCATGGATAATATAAATTCTGTGTGCCATGATGCTGCGGCAGAATATGGCGCCGATTTTGACCTGGTGAAGTCTTATCTGACGGAAAACGTTCAATTCGACCTCGGCGAACAAGAAATTGCGGGCATGAGGCAATTTTTTGAGCTAGCATACTATCATGGTTCACTTGAGTACCTGCCCTCTCTCAACTTTTTTCCGCTTGTCCCGCTCAGCGGAATTCCACATAGCCGTCCAACATGATCGAACGAGAAATCAACCGCTTTCCAAAGGATGTCTTCGGAGGAGACTTTCCTGCACCAGCAGGGAATCTGTAACTATTTGTCGCAATTGCGTAGATTCTCTTTGAAAAGGAGTCTAAATATGAAGCGGTCAATTCCTCTCTTCACGATTTGTAGCGTTTTAATTTGCCTCTCGTCGACCAAAGCACAAACAGACAGTTCAGGCGCCCCTGGCGAGGTCCAGGACACGGTCTATTCGACCGAGAATGGATATATCGATTCATTGAGAGCCGAGCTTAAGAAAATCGAACACGCTTATTATCTATTCAAAGCAAGGGTGGACACTACGAAAGAGCTGACCCAAGTGGATCGCCAGGAGCTGCAGAAGCTTTCCGACTCGCTCGAAAAAATTGGAGAGGAGATTCGTGACCTTTCGAGCTCTGCGGCACAGCTGGCAGATGACGCGGCAAACATCTATGACCTCGAAAATCTCCATATCGAAAAAGGCGATTACACATTAAGTGATGATCAGACTGTAAGTGACAATATCGAGGTTTTGAACGGAGACGCGTTCGTATATGGAACAATCAATGGGAGCATATTGGTTGTGAACGGCGATGCTTTCATAAGAAGCGGCGCGAAGATCGACGGAGATGTCATCGTTGTCAACGGCAAAGCGCACGTGAGTGACGATGCTTCTGTTTCCGGTAATGTAATAGAGCGCGAGGGAAGTGATCTTCAGGAGAGACGGGGCCTTGTCCACGGGATCAAACTAACCGAACATCCCGACATCTGGCAGGATCATGATTTCCTGTTCGATCACTTCGCCGCAAATTACAATCGGGTAGATGGGCTCTTCATGGGACTCGGTAGCGAGAAAGACTACTTTTGGGACGGCGCGGATGCGCTCTCTCCTTACGGTTTCTTAGGCTACGCGTTCAATTTGCATCGATGGAGAGGGCAATTCGGGATAGACAAATGGTTTGGAAATGAGAATAGATTTGAATTAGGTCTTGAAGGACATTCATTGACGGACTCAAAAGATTCCTGGATGATCGGTCCAAAGGAAAATTCTATTTATTCGATACTCGCAAAGGAAGACTTCATGGATTATTTCTCCAGGCAGGGAGCATCTTTCCATGCTGCTCAGTACTATCAAATGAATTCAAGAATTACTTTGAGTTATGATGTGGATGAATATTCTTCGCTGCCGAAAACGACTAAATGGTCTCTGTTCGGAGGGCACAAAGTTTTCCGTGATAACCCCGCGATCGATGATGGCTGGATGAGAAGCTTTGTTATGGACATACAGCACAGGAGCTACACCGGAGGTGACTCAAGAAAGGAAGGATGGGTCGCTGACCTCAGGGGCGAAACAACAGTTAGCGGCGCCTTTGATTTCAAAATGGTGACACTCGATGCCGCGCGCTACCAGCCCATTTTTGCAGGCCTGCAGCTGAATATGAGGCTGCGAGCGGGGACGTCGAGCGGAGTCTTACCCCTCCAACGCTCGTACCAGCTTGGTGGATTCAATTCCTTGAATGCATTCCCATTGAAAGCTTTTCCGGATGACTCATCAGGCAACAGGATGCTGCTGTTCAATTTTGAATTTTTGTTCAGCCCAGATCTGTTTAAGCATTCCAGTTTCTTCCCCGTAAATACTTTCACTCTGATTCTGTTCAGCGATGTTGGGCAGGTGCAGGATGCCGGAGCATCTGCCGGTCTCGGCGGAGGATGGAATACGATAACTGCTTCGGGATTCAAATCCGACTACGGCATAGGATTCGGGAGCAGCGACGGCACATATCGCATTTTCGTCGCTTGGAGAACCGACATAGCGACCACACCGACCTTTGGAATTCGACTCGCGAGGCCGTTCTAACACACTCGTAGCCTCGCGAGCATTGTTCGACTTTCGGGAGGTCGATTTGCTGCTACATCCTTGATACCACCACGGCCGTTCCATAACACAAAACCTCGCTTACTCCGCTCATCAGTTCTGTTGCGTCATACCTTACCCCGATAACGGCATTAGCACCCAACTCTTCGGCATGTTTGGTCATCATGTCGAAGGCTTCATCGCGAGTCTTCTCACAGAGTTCCGTAAACAAAGTTATGTTTCCGCCGAAGATTGTCTGAAGCGATCCACCGATTGTTCCAAGAAGCGATCTTGAGCGCACCACGATGCCGCGGACAACGCCAAGTTGCTTCACGATACGAAATCCCTCAAGCTCGAAAGTCGTTGTGGTCGATGAATGATCCATCATAGGCTCCTTTTGCGGTTAAAATAAGATTCGCTCGGGTGAAAATCAAAAAGAATATTCACTGCATAGGCTATTTGGGCTAAAGTCGAAGACACAGATTTTGGGGCGACATTTAAGTGATGTTGCGTTTGAATTTTAAATATACGGAAGAGTTTTGACCTTTGGCTTTTGACTTTGTAAATTCAGTACATAAAATGGAACAGCTAAAGCTCGTCGGTATTTTTTGTGCAGGTGTTATATTCACTTCGTGTTCCATGCCTAAGACGAATGTAGATCTCGTGATGTCCAACGGTGACTTTTGCACTCTCGACCAGCGGATGCCGGAGGCTGAAGCTGTGGCCGTCAATGACGGTCAAATTGTCGGAGTCGGGACTGATCGCGAGATCAGCTCGCGGTTCGTGGCAAAAGATTCTGTCGATCTCGGAGGTGCATTTGTTCTCCCCGGGTTGATCGACGGCCATGGACATATGTCGGAGCTGGGATCCAGTCTGACTACGCTGGACTTGAGAGATGCTCGATCTCCCGAAGAAATTGCCGACTTGGTGCGAAAGGCAGCCATCAAGTCCTCCAAAGGTGAATGGATTCGAGGTCGAGGCTGGAATCAGGATTTATGGAGAGACAAAGCGCTTCCGGGGCATGGTGTGCTTGACAAGGCCGCACCGGACAATTACGTTTTGCTCGTGAGGATAGACGGCCATGCGATTTGGGTAAATGACAGAGTGATGCAGTTCGCCGGGATTACGCGCGCGACCGGAGAGCCAAGCGGTGGAAGAATCGCTCGAGACAAAGATGGTAACCCGAGCGGGGTCTTCCTTGACGCAGCGAAGGAATTGATCACGTCGAAGATTCCGCCTCCGACCGATGCGGAAATCGAGAGCGCTATCCTCCTTGCAGCGGATACGTGCATTCGGTATGGATTGACGGAAGTACATGATGCGGGAATTGACGGGCAGACT
>Ga0335078_10006155_pt1 | contig 17759 bp, 12 predicted proteins | sample Lox_Sample_32_FD_206711 | JGI IMG/M metagenome (GOLD analysis project Ga0335078, IMG submission 206711) | Soil microbial communities from Loxahatchee National Wildlife Refuge, Florida, United States - Lox_Sample_3.2 | ecosystem: Environmental > Terrestrial > Soil > Wetlands | place: USA... | reverse complement strand
CGCAGCCACTTTTTCGTCCGGAATATCCTCCGGAAACTTGACGATTCCGAGCCCTGGAACTTTGACGAGTTTGTGCTGAGGAGATGGCACGCTAGACCGCCGTGATTACATTACGAGCGGGATCGTAAATATGGGTGTAGGGTTTGGCTGACAGCGATTGTGGTCCGGGCGGCGCAGGCGTCGGCTTTAGCTGCTCAGCCTGTTTCCGGAGGTCTTGCGGGTTCGGTGGCGGCGCTGCCTTGCCGCCCGAAAGAAATGCAGCCATAAGCGGTGCGAGCTTGATGTTCGACGCTGCGGGATCGCGGCGCTTATCTTCTTCAGCTAGGCCGTTCAATGCCTCGCGCAGCTTGGCCGCATCTTCGGCAGGCAGCGTCGCGATCATCTTCATATCCTCGGCGCTCGGTTTCGCGAGCCAATCTAGAACGCGCGGCGAACGCAGAGCCCTGGTCATCAACGTGACTGCGCCCTGGCCGATCAGCAGTTCTCCACCGAACGCGCTCAGGTTGCCGTGAGCCATGTGCTCGGCCAGCCCGCCAGCGATGATTCGCAGGACCCAGCTTCCCACCTTACCGTATTTGCGCAATCCCTTGTCGATGTATTCGACGTTTTGAGCTTGGATGTTCGGGGTTTCCGGCGCTGGTATCTCTTCCGGCCTATCCGGGGGAGCAACTCTCTCCGGGGCTCTAACCGGTTCAGGCTCGATCACCGCTGGACGATTCGGAACTTCTGCCCTCTCCGGAACCTTCAAAGCTGGCGGCGGCACGCGCTCCGGTGGGGATGGCAGTTCCTTCAATTGCTCGCGGAGAGGCTGATCCTTGGGAAGAGCCTTCAAACCGGTTTCCAAGTTGTCGATGTGCTCTACCAGCTTTGGGATCGAGGGATCGAACTCGCCAAGCTTCGCGATGTAGTCTTCGAGTTTGGCATCCTTGGTGAAGTTCGGCGTCACCTTCGCGCGCACGTAATTTGCGACTGTCCCCGGCGTTGTCTGTGAGTTACGGAACGTGTCCACATAGGGACCGTGAAGCGCGCGCGCTTTCTTCAACTCAGGATCAGCGCCAGCTTCTTTCGATACCTGCTCTTCCAGTTTTCGCACCGCATCGAGAACCTGCCCGATGGCGTACTTGATGTTTCCGGCGCGGTCGGACCGAACGGCGTCTTCAAGCTGCGTCTTCCATCCATGCAGGCGCGATACGGGCGTATCGGCACCGCCTCCCGGTGTAACCCCGCGCTGCGCAAAATCATCATCAATGACAGCCTTCTGCTCTGGCGTCAGGCCGCTGTAGTTCGCTCCGAATGCCTGCTGGGAAGCCTGATCTAGTTCATCCCCCCCACCGGCGTTCTTGACGATGTCCCGGAACTCCGCCACCTGCTGGGGATTCATCTTGTCTTCCTGGGCCTTGATCTCGTCGACAACAGGTTGCATGTTGACTTGCGTGTTGCCGACTTTTGCGCGCCACGCGTCCCAAGCAGCATCGTCCTCAGCCTTGGCTTTCTGTCCTGCTGCGTCGATCTTGTCGTCAAGCTCCTTCGAGGAACTGTCGAGCTTCTCTTGCGTCTCGGCGCGCTTCGCCCGGTCGCGCATGACAGCGTCGTTGTGTGCCTTCACTTCGGCTACTTCTGCCTGATGCGCCTTTTCCTGGGCCTGCGTCTTTTTCAGAGCCTCGATCTTTTTAGCCTTGTTCTCCTGCTCTGCTTTGAGTTCCTCACCCTTGGTTTTGTGCAAAGCTTCCTGCGTCTCTTCAAGATGCTTCTTAGCGGCGGCAGCATTCGCCTCTTCGGCCTTCGATTGAGCGAGCCGTCTTTCCGCTTCGGCCTTCAACTCCGCCCCGCGCGTGGCGTGCAGCGCATCCTGCGTCTTCTCGGAATGCTGCTGCGCCGCTTCTCGATTCCTTGCGCGCGTGGTTTCGGCTTGTTTCCCGAACTTTTTGACATTCTTCTCGGTGTTCTCCGCAACCCCGAGCGTCTCCCTGATCCCGGTGCGCAAATGTTCGACAGGCTTGTCGACCGCAGCGCGCGCCATCTCTGGGAGGACTTTGCTCGCGCCGTGCGTGGCCGCGCCAATCAAGCCCATCCCCGCCAGAGTCCCTGCGAGGTTGTCGATAGCCCTTTTGGGGTCGGTCTTCATGTCCTCGTGGAATTGCTGTTGCAGTTGCTCGGGAACCTTTCCGGGGTCGATCTGATCGAGGATCGCGCTGCTGTCCGTCTTTCCTGTTGCCGTCGTGTAGAAGGCTGTCGCCAAGTCTTTCAGAAATCCAGGCATACCGTAAACCACACGTCCTGCCGCCTTCGCCGCGTTCACATCGAATCCAGACGGCGCGATGGGCATCTGCCCAATCTCTCCGGAGGATGGCTGCAACAGTTCCTCAACTTTACTGTTCGCCCGTTCGAGCAGCGTCGGCCCCGCTTTCGGATGGGCCTTGTCGTTGCCGTAACGCTGCTGCTCGTCCGGATGAAGATGGTAGCCGCCCTTTAGCGCGTCCTCGACGCGGCTGAAGGGAACCCTGATCTCATCGGATGTGTTGGTGAATCCCTTATCGCTTGCGGGCAACATCCGATAGAGACCCCCCTTGCCCTTGGTGAAATCGGCGGTTGTCTGCTTGCCGTAGCGATCCCACGGATTTCCGCTCTTGGGTGCGGTTCCATCCTTCTTGTACTTATCCCATGGGTTCATTGTTGATTCACCACTGGCCAACTAGCCGGATTGCCCGGATCGCCGCCCTTGTATTGATGATTCTTGTTATCCTCACCCGGCTCGACAGTGCCGATGTCGGGGGCATCCGGATATAGCTTTTTGTTGGCTTCATTCAGCAACTTCGCGGGATCGTGCGTCAGAGCGTCGACGGCATCCTGTGCAGCTTCTTTCGTATTGTGAGTGAACTCGACAAGCTGATTTCTCAGGTTCTCGGAAAGTTGTCCATGACCGGCCTTTGCCGCCCACCGCTCAGGCATTTCAGCGATGCCGCCAGCGTTGAATAGCTGAGCAATTTCCTGTTGGTTCACTCTTCCGGCTTCGGAGCGGATCAAGCTCAACACGAACTGCGCATCGGCTTCGGACATGTCGTCCGGGCTCGTCTCCGCCTTCTTTTGCAGCTTGTCGGCCAGCGATGAGATTCGCACTGAATCAGAAAGCATCTGTCTCGCGTGATTCAGCGGCGCGCTTCCCTTGTACCCAAGGATGCGATCCTTGATTTGCGCCTTGTCTGGTACCACTGGCTTCGCGCGCGTCGGGGTCTTCGGCGTGGCCGGTGTGCTGCCGCCGCTCGCCGCCGCGCCAGCGGAAGGCTGAGCGCCGCTAGGGGCAGGTTGTCGCGCGCCCGCGCCGCCGCCCATTGGCGGAAGGACAGGTTGGGTCGTCCGCGATTCGGGCGTCTCATGAATCTGGTTGTCTTCGTCAACCCAGTGGTACATGCCCGTCGATATCTTCGTCGTCAGGTACGGCGGAGGAAGGATGTCGTAGTTGACGCTTCCCTCGATAGGCTTATTTGTGTTCCGGTCGAGAAGCATCGAATAGATTTTTCCCGAGGCATCGCGCGCCCACGCTCTGATCGGCGCACCGGTCGTCGGCGGCTGGTAGTCGGGCGGCATCGGCTGATCGGTAATTTCATTCGTATCCGGATCGCGCATCGGCTGATAATACTTGCCGTCTGCCGTGCTCTTATACACTTTTCCCAGGGGAACAAGCTTCGAGACGGTGAGGCCGACAAGATGACGCTGAAGTTGGTCAAGGTCCGGACCGCTGATATTGTTTTTCTTCGCCCAATCGATTGTCCAATCCATCACCGCTTGTTTGGCGGCAAGCTCCGCCTGCGTCTGCTGGGCGGAAGTCTGTGCGGGTGACAGGGGCGTCGCGGCGGCAAGTCCTTCCGCAGTCTTCTTGTTGGCTGCTTTTTGCTGTTCCGTCTGCGCTTCCTTTTTCGCGATGGTCTTCGATACGTGTCCTCTATTGTGCAGCACCTGGGCATACGCGTCGGCATCCTGCGGCGTAGCGAACTTGCCGAGATTCTCGCCGGTCTCCAGGTAGTGCTTCCACGCCTCTTGGAACATCGCTTTCTCTTCCGGGCTCCCCTCCTTCGGCTTCTTGCCGTCCGGCGTCATGAACTTCCCGTTGACCACGGTCGGGATGAGCACTTCGAAACCAGTTTTTGGGTCCTGGAAGGAGGTCGAATATTCGGAACTGTGCGACCCATCATCATTTTGAACGACAGGACGGTTCCAGATCGGCAGGTTACCGGGCTCCTTCAGCCCCTGTGGATTCGGGACTGCCATTGTCTCAGTGCCTTGGGGTTTTGTGATTCCAAGAGCGTGGGTGAGGATATGGCCGAACTTCTGGATCATCCCCGGATTCTTCTCCGGGTGCCAGTGCTCGCGGATCGCCTGCACGTTTTGCTGAAGAGCGCTCAGTGTTTCATCGTATCCAGGCAGAGGTTTTCCGGTCGCATCCTTGAGTGTGCCGAGTTTTTGCTGGAGAGCGTCGCGCTGACTCAGAAGATCGTTGTTCTGCTGGAGAAACTCCTGCTCCTTTAAGCTCTGACGCTCAGCGGATTTACGCCCCGCGTTTGCGATTCCCTGTTGGGCCAGTAGGTCAAATCCTGTCGATCCCATTTAACCTCCGTGCGGAATAGGTAGAAACGCTTCAGCGTAGTTTACGGCACCAGCGATGCCCTTGCCGAGGATGGAGTCTTTCAAGTTGGCCAATTGCTCTTCCGAAAGTTCAGCCTGCGTCCCGAAGGCACTCATGCCCTGGCTGAGCAACGATCCTCCCGTACTCGCCAGCCCGGTCGCTGCGCTATTGGTGAGACTACCAATTAAGTTGGTGATGTCGGCATGAACTTTGTCGTTCGTGGCTGCGGTCGAGGCCGCTGTGCCGCCACTGCGTGTGCCCATTTCCGCAGTTGTCTTGTTGGTCTGTGCGGCGGAAGTCTTGGCGGCGCTCACTTCGGGCGCGAGCGCCTGCATCTGTTTGGTCGCATCGCCGCTTAGGATGGAATTCCAGAAGTTGCTGGCTGTGGATAGGTTTTTCTCACCCATCCCAGTTGCAAATCCTCCAATAGAGCCAAAATTTCCGATATTGGTGGAGAGGGTAGGATTTGCTCCCCCGAAAATCGAAGACCAGAAGCTCACAGCACACCTCTCGGTACGAGGCAAGCACCGGCTCCCGGACCGTGGCTAGCACATCGCCATTCTACACCGATAGCTCTATAACTGCCTCAAAATAAATCCCCATTCCTATGGCCTCTTTGTCAGAGCCACTTGCAGATCGTTCACTGCATTGGCATAGTGCTTGATCCAGAATGCCTGGGTCTCTGTATTCCGTGAGGCTGTTTCTGGGTCTGCCGCGTAGCCATACGAAAAGTCGTAGTCCGCCTTGATCGGCGGCAATTGATTCTGCTCTCTCCAGCCCTTATTGAAATACAGAAAGGACTGCTCGCAGATCGGAGGCCACTCCATCGCCGGATCCTGAATAGATCGCGGCGAAGTCCAGTAGCACACGATCACGTTCATCTTCCCGCCCGCCTCCAATACTCGCCACGCCTCTTCCATGAATGCGACGCGGTCCCGTCCGGCGATGTATTCGAGCTTGTGGAAGCAGTTGATCTCCTTCACTGAGGAGTCAGCGTAGGGCCACGGCTTCAAGGGGTCGAATGTCTCCTTCGCGAAGTCCAGAAGATCGATAGTCTCGGGCTGATTTTTCTTAACCGGCTTTGGCGCTTTCTTGCTCATGCGATTCGTCCTTTACCACATCGTCTGGCTGGCCTGATCCCAATGGCCCACCTTGACTCTACCATCCACTGCGAATCTGTATCCGTACTTCGCAGCGTTCATGAAAAAGAAAAGGTCTTGCGTAGCTGATCCGCCCGAATCCTGCTGGGTCTTAAACCATGGTTTTGGCATCTTCCGGAACATCTCCAGTTTGAAGAGACAGCAGCCCATCCCAAGGCCGTTATACTCCTTCACGCAATCAACTGGAGGGGGTTGGGGAACAAAGTTCTTGGGCATCGTCCCTGGGTCACCGTAGCACATCGGTTGTCCATCGACCCCCTTAGTCCAGTACAGTCCGCTCACAGCATCGAACTTACCCATCGACTCGTAGAGTTTCAGCAAGGCATCGGAGGGGATCGAATTATCTTCCTCGATGGTCAGCATGAATTTGAATTGAGATAGCTGTGGATTGTCGAGGATCAGTTGCACGGCGTGATTGTAGGCTTCGCCGACTTCCATATTCTCGATGAAGAGCGGCCCGAATACCGCTTGATTCATGGGACGTTGCAGACCGATCCACGACGAGACAATCTTGGCCGGGATTACACCTCGGGTAGGTGTCACCCAAACCGTCGAGAGGTTCCGGTAGCTCTGGCCACGATGCAGTCTCTGGATCGATTCTTCCAGATGTGCGTTGTGCCAGCCTTCAGAATCGGAACCTCTCGGAAGTTTACGAACTTTCTTCATTCACGAACTCCTAGCTGGTTGGCCACGGAGAGAACGTTCCCTGGACAATCCCTGAAGCTATAAGGAACTGCTCTCCGCCGTTGCGGGAGGTTGCGAATTGATTCGTCTGGGCCGTAAGGATCGCTGGGTCTGCTGTTCCGCTGTGACCCAGATTGTCATTCCAGTTTCCAGTCGTGAGGTCCATATAGATGAAGTTGTCTTGCGATAGGAGCTGGTCCAATACGAAAGCTCCGTTTACCATAGTCCCATTCTGGATAAGAATGGAGGCTGTATTGCCAATGAAATCGATGTTCACGGCTGAGATAACTGTTACGGTGTCGTCCTGAACGACGGTCGATCCTTCCGTAATCGTAACTTGATTCGTGAGAGTAACAGGCATGATGACTTGCCTCCTTTTTTAAGTTAGTAACAGGTTTATCAACTTCCGCATACCTGGAACCACGGTTGCGCGACTACCGCGCTTCCAAAGAATGTAAGTGCTGTGAGAGTCGCCAAGTTCAATGACGTAGGCGCACCTCCTGTTGACATAATTCCAGCCACGAAGACGGGCGGGTTGGTGCTGGTAGAAGCCGTTCCAATATAGCCGAATGTCAAGTTTGCTGGGCTGCCTGCGGTCATCGCGGCAGTACCGAGATTTGAGATAGCGTTGACACCCGCTGTCGCCGTGTTCCCTAGATACGAGACTAGTCCACCAGTGCTCAAAAGTGGCCACGCCAGAGTTCCAGCATTTGACATGACCGTAGCAACAGTCGGAGTAGTTGACCAGTGGGCACCTTGAGATCCAGATAGCGAAGCTGCTGTGCCTTGAGTTGTGCTGTTAAAGTTTGTGCTCGTCGCTGCCGACTGTGAAACATAGCGGAAGGTTGAAAGGCCAGCGCTGCTAAGAACGGTTGCCAATGTTGGTGTGGCAGTATAGACGGTCGCCACAGTCGAAGTGGTCGATCCGAAAGCAGAAACTGTAGAGAATCCGCCAGTAGAAAGTGCACTGGCGACGGTCGGTGCAGCCGAAAATGCGGTCAGCGCCGTCGAAATCAGCCCCACATCGCCATAGAGCGATACGGACCATGTACTGCTGCCTTGCGAGAGATCGAACATGTTGCCTATAACATACTCTCCTGCTGGCAATGAAGTCGAAGCAAATGTCATTGGGTGGATCAGATTTCCAGACCAGCCGCCTTGAATTGAAGTCAGCGGAGCACCTGCTGGAGCCGTGCCTGTTGCCCAAGAACTGGTGGAAGAGGCGCTGGCCACGCTGGCGAGTGATGTCGAGTTCCCGAACGAGTAGATAACGAAGGTCTGACTCATCGTTCCAGCGCCTTGGTTGGTCGCTGGGAAGCTGATGCCCATCGCGATATCCACTTCCGTCATCGTCATCGCCGCTGAGAGAGTAATTCTCTGAAGGAAAAGAGAAGAGCCAAAGCCAGCCGTGCCATTCACGGTTCCCGACTTCGTCACCACTGGACCATCGATTTGCTGGACGGGATAATTCCAGACCAGCGATTGCTTCGAAATACCGCCGCCTGAAATTTGGATCGAAGAAGCTCCGGTAGAAATCGTGATGTTGTTGCCACCAGAGAACACAATCGTCCCTGTTGAAGTTGCAAGATTCGATCCCTGCACGAAATTTCCACCGCCTCCCGATGGAGAAGGGCCAATGATTGTGATCTGCGGGCTTGTGGCTGACTGAGAAAGCGTGATGTTCGACCCAGCCACGAATGCGAAAGCGGTAGAAGAAACCGTGTTCGCCGCGCCTGAGGTCGCACCGCCCGCTGTGACCGCACCGATGGAAACTAACGCGGACTGATTGCTGGCTGAGATTGAAATCGTACTTGCGGCGGTTGCCAGACTAATGTTGGCACCAGCAGCAAGGAGGATCGTTCCTGTTGAAGTTGCCGCCGCCGTTCCCAGCGCGGCGACGTAGCTCAGAGATGAAGTTTGGTTGGAAGCGGAGATTGTAATCGTGCTGTTGGCCTGACCCGTTCCAATTCCTGCTCCTGCCGAAATCGACATGGCTCCAGTCGATCCATTTAACGAAGAGACGACGGAAGCGCTGGCTGAGGGGGCAGGAACGGAAATGGTTACCGAACCGGCTCCGACGCCCACTGATGCAATCCCTGCTCCCGAGAAATTCAACAGATTGGAGAATGTGCCAGTGGAACTGCTCGTCGTGTTTCCCAGCGCCGTTAGGGAAATCGAGGAGGTTTGGATTGCAGGTGATGGAACGGAGATCGTTACGCTGCCTGCACCAACGCCTACGGAAGCGATTCCTGCCCCCGAAAAGTTGAGCAGTGTATTGAACGAACCGGACGAAGATGAGGTGGTGTTGCCGAGCGCGGTCAACGAGTGAGTCTGAATGGATTGTGATGCAGAGATGGTCAAGCTGCCCGCGCCAGCGCCCACGCTGATGATTCCCGCACCTGAGAGGTTGAGCAGGTTTGAGAAGGTTCCCGATGAACTGGATGTAGTATTGCCCAACGCTGTCATCGACACCGAGGAAGTCTGCACCGAAGCTGAAATCGAGAGTACGCTGGCGGCGGTCGCTGTGCCGATCCCTGCCCCCGCTGCGATGGAGACGCTGGATGAGGTACCGTTCAACGAGAAGTTGGTTGCGGTGGGAACGTTTGGCCCGACAATCGTGATGGCCTGTAACGATTGAGACAGAGTGATGTTGTTCCCGCCAACAAAGGTCACACTGCCTGACGTGATGGATGACGTTACGCCTGATGTGTTGCCCGAGGTCCCGATCACGATGCCGGATTGGACCGTGGGTCCGCCGATGGAGATGACTCCGGCACCATTAGAGGAAACGGTGATGTTGTTCCCGCCAGAGACTGTGATCGGTCCGCTGGAGAGTGATCCGCTCGGTCCGATGGAAGAGACAACGGAACCAGTAGAAGAGATGGTAATGTTTGACGCTGCTGAGTTGAATCCGATTCCTGTACCGGCGATCAAGCTGACGCTCGATGAAGTTCCATTGAGGGAGAAATTCGTGGCGACTAGTACATTCGGTCCAGAGATTGTGATCGCCTGGAGTGACTGACTCAGGGTGATGTTGTTACCACCGACAAACGTTACTGCTCCGGAAGTAATTGAACTGCTTACCCCAGCGGTGTTGCCAGATGTCCCAACCACAATGGCGCTTTGCACTGTTCCACTGCTCGCCGCCAAGATCGTGATACTGTTTGCGCCTGTCGTCAGCGTAATGTTGGCACCGGCAATGAGCGTCACGCTATTGGTTGTTCCATTGAGGGTAAAAGTTGCTCCTCCACCTGTGCCGCCGCTTGCGCCGATGATCGTGACATTCGGGCTCGTAGACACTTGGCTCAGTGTGATGTTTGAACCGGCAAACAATCCGAAAGCTGTGGAGGAAGCGGTGTTGACTGTACCAGAAGTTGCTCCGCCGAGGGTGGAAGAGATCGTTGTAAGGACAGATGCTCCAGGACCACCTGCCGCGCCGATCAACTGAATACTGCCCGCGCCTGTCGAGATCGTGATGTTTGATCCGGAGAGAACAATGGTTCCCGTAGACGTGGCAAGGTTGCTTCCTTGGATGACATTGCCACCCGTAATCGAGGGGATTGGAGGATACGCTTCGATTGCCATTACGAGTTTTCCTGACCAAACATGTTAAAAGCACAAGTCCCGTTAGTTGATGTTACCTTGACTACATCCGTATTTGCCAAGGTGATTCCAATCGTGACCGGAAGCATTGTGCCTGCCGGTATGGAGGCGGCGCTAAAGATCAACTGCTCGTTACTGTCAGCGGCTCCGCCCACGCAGATTCTTACGGTGAACGTGTCAGCAATGCTACTGCTTGTGTTGCATATCACAAGAGTTGAAATCACCGCCGACGTGGTTCCGCAGGTGTAGAGGACCGTCTCAACCGTCGCGGTCGGAAATGCCTGTGCGAGAACTCTAAGCGTCGCTGGCATTCCTATGCTCCCATCAGCATGAAAGTTTGTGAAAAGTCCAGACCGATGCTGATTATTCCGGCTGGACTGACTGCAATTGTACTGCCGTCCGGTTGCACCACTCCGAGTGTCAAGGTGGTAGCGATTGGCAAATCTACAGTCCAGAAATTCGTTCCGTCAAAACCTACCATTACCCATTGATTGGTTGGCAGCGAAAATGATGCATTGCCGTTTATCAATCCAGTCAAGGGGGTCAATGTCGCTGTTCCAGTTCCGCCGTTGATGAGGGTGGTAAACCAGGGAAGCGTTATAACCGAGGCATCCGTCAGACTGATCGCGATGGGCGAAGCGTCGGAGAGAAGAATGAATGCTCCGTAGTCGGATTGCTGCGTAGCGTACGATGTGATCGCGGTCTGGTTGTTGACAAATCCTATCGTCGAAGGCGTTGTGATGATCGTCTCTGAAGATGAAGAAGTCCCTCCTGTCGAGGTTATGGTCGTCGTCTGTGACGTTTTTTCGTCAACTTGCTGCTTCAGCGCGGCTATGGCCTGATTCAAATCGAGAATGCCGTTGAAAGCAAAGCGGTGGGCACGCTGAACTTCCGATGGAAGTTTGGCGATCTCCGCTTCGAACGGAAAACGCATCGAGGTTGGATTCGTGCTCACTTGATCTTCTTCTGTGGGTTCTTCGTTTGCCAGTTAGCACAGCGATCACATAGGCCATGAAGGTTCTGCTTACGATGCTGCGGAGTGTCAGGTAAAGTCGCGTTGCCTACAACTCCGCAGCGACGACAGCGACGAGCCGAGATTGTGATTTTCGCCATTAAACCTCCGCCTGCGGTGTGCCAGTGCCGCCGAACGGTTTCAAGGGTCGATAAGGTCCCGAATCTCCCCAACTGCGCACCGCCACTTCAATGTCTGGCAACCAGAGCGCAAAGGGTCCTGTAGATGTTGCCGAGAAGCCAATCAACTTCCACTTGTTAGGACTCATCTGCAAGAAGAGTTTAGTTTGTGTTCCGCCTGAACTCGGAATCGTCTTCGTCAGAGGAGCGGTACTTCCATTTTCTGAGTCCACACTAAATGTCAGTGTGATCGGAGTGGTCGAAAGGTAGGCAAAATTCATATACCGCAGGTGTTGCCAACCGACCCCGCCCAACGATGTTAGTTCTGTGATCCAGTTGGTTACAAGTTCCGGGAATGGCTGGAAGACCCACTCGCTCTGCCCTTCTCCCTCCGATCCCCACCAGACCCGCGCATTCCCTTGCGGGACAAGCTGAATGTCGTGTGCATTAAATGGCGTCCAAGAGAATACGAGCGTCTGCTTTCCATTGAATGTTCCCATAAACGATGGTCCACTCTGACCGCCATCGAAGAGAACCTGAAACGTTACTGGCAGATTGGCAGTATCAGCGATCAACTTGACGCCTTGGACGAACTTATTGTCCGGGCCGCTGATTTCCATGATCGGCGTGTATTCCGGGATGATTTCGGGATAAGGATCGAAATCCCATCGGGCTTCACTCATCCACGCTCCTGCCGTGGCGGTGGCAACCTGTATCTGCACGTCGTGCGCGACAATCGGTGGAACAAAAGCGAATGCGACTGGAGTCTTGACCGCCGCAGGCGTATTCGCTGTGAATGTGACAGTTTGGCCATCCGAAGTGACAACTTTGATCGTCGCGCTGGCTCCCTGTGTGTCCATTGGCAGCACGAGCCCGCGAAGGTATTTAGCCCCTCTCCTTCCTAAATCGGACCACTCGCTGCGGAGAGTCGCGTACTCGACCCACGGGTCCGCGATCCAGGTAAGCTGCCAATCCTCATCGGGGCCGTGCATCCATGCGACTCCATCGGAACTTGTGATCCTGATGTTGTGGGCTACAAAAGGAGGATTGAAGCTGAATGCCTTCAGCACCTGCTTGTTCGTCGTTGCCGGTGATTCGCTCGGGGTGAAAAACGCGGCGTCATCGGAACGCTGCACTTGAATCGCTTTTGGATTTCCGAAAGTGTTCAATTCCAGAATGAATCCCCGGATCAACTTGTTTCCAGGATTGCCCGCATCGTCAAACCTCGTTGCCCGATCAAAGGTGCTCTCTGGATAGGGCTGGATACTTGGTTGCCACGTATAAAGTATCGTTCCTTGAGAAATCGGCCACGAGAACGAGCATTCGAAATCGCGCGTGTTGATGCCGGAATCGGCAGCAGCCGGAGCGAAATCGAGGATAGTTTCGGTTCGTCCCTGTGACGTAGAACTCGATACGGTAATCTCGCCATCGGGCACTTGACTTGTGTAAAGCGCTACGTAGGGTTTAACCGTCAAACTTGTCCCGATCAGCGCCATTATGGATTCTCGCTTTCGATATACACATCGGCCACTTTCTTTGTGCCTCGCGTGTCGCCAAAATCCTCTGCCCGCGTCAAGAACACAGCCGTCGCCACTTCAATTCCGGTCGCCCCTGTTGCCAATTGTCTCACTGATCCGTCGTTGCATCCTACCAGTGTTCCAGTCGTGCTGGTGTCCTCGTTTGCCGCGTGAATCGTTGCGGGCCACTGGTAAGAATCCGGCACCCATCCCATCGCCGCGATATCAAAAACAAACGTGTGCGGTTGACTATCGGTGCCGATATAGTCCCAATACAAATACGCTCCCTGGATGCTGAACCTCTGTGCCTGCGGCTGGGAGTCATTGGGCGGATAGATCGTGTTCCCCGCCAGCGTCACCGGTTGAGGAATGGATGTTCCACCATCTGCGCTCTCGTGCGGGAATAGAGGGTAAAGGTCTTCGTCGGTAATCGACTTCGATTCTCCTCCCGCTGCCGAAATGTGGATGCCATCATTGACGCGGAAGAATATATTTCCGCCACCGTCAATGGCAAGGCAGCGCGGCATGAAAAGTCCTCTCGTGATTGCCGTGTCCTGTAAGGTCCAAGTCGATCCAGTCGTTCCTGTCACCGTCGCAAGAGCATTGAAGAAGTTAGGCATGATGACCCATGCGCGCTTTATCGAGAAAACAACTCCACGGCCATTGGACATAGCCCCGTTGACCAGTGGCTCTCCTGGGTCCGTCACGTCCAACTGATTAGTATCCGGAGCGGAGTCCAGATTCGATCCTTTGCACCAATAGAGTGTTCCGGCTCTGAGAGGATCACCAACACCGAATGTGAAATTGATGTTATCGGTAGGTCCAAAGAGATATGGCAATGGCTGAGCGGCCAGAATTGGTTCTGGTATCTCGTAGGCTAAATTGTCTCCGTCAGGGACGCCGGGGATTACCACCGTCGTCGCAGAAGTCGGACGGGCAATGAATGTATAGGCGAGCGATGTTGGTGAGCCAATCAGAATCTCCGTTCCAGCCAGCCACCTTATATTGAAACCTGTCTGCGATCCGCCTATCGCTCCTCCCGAAACCCACGTCAGAACTCCACCAGAGGAATTGAGAATCCCCTTTTGTGGAAGATCAATAGACGGGAAAGGCTCGAAGTTGTCGAACTGAAGCAGTTGTGTCCCCAATTCTGTGTCGAGTAGGGAATCAGTGACTGGGGTATTGGTTCCCCCTCCGCCAAGATTGTCGTTTGGCCCTGTGTTCACATAAGTGAAATCAGCGGTCACCGAATCGATGCGGTAGTAATCGACGACATCCACCTGCGGGTCCGGTGACCATAGTGAGGTGATCGTGTTGGCGGTGACAGGAATAGTCTCCGCCGTGGACTCGGGAGAAGGATTGGACACTGCTCCCGTACCAGAGTTGCGGTAAACGTAGCGATACTGCACCTCTTGCCGTATGGTGGCTGGAAGTGGGGGAATGATGGTCGGCGATCCACCCGAGGCCGGAGAGCCCATCACGAGCAGGATGCGTCCCGAGTGGTACCAGTAGTCGAAGTCCACTTCAATCGGGTAAATGCCCGCCGCAGGAACACTCACAACAACCGTTGTCTTGGCGTAGTTGCCTCCCGATCCGCTCGTATATCTCTGGCGTGGAAGAAGCGGATAGCCATTCACTACAGTGATCGTCTGGCCGTATCCCGAAAGTGTCGCTGAGCTACCTTCGCCAACTCCTGAGACCGTTGCTGAGACCAGCGTCACCCCACCGCCGATTCCCCAAATCAGGTCATCGTGGTTCGTGAGAACAAACGTGAAATTTCCCGAAGATGGAAAGTAGATGTTACCGCTCAGGCAAAAATTAAAGTTGGCGAATTGGGTGTTGGTCGGATTAGTCCTCGTCAATGGTGCCGCGAACACCGGGTTCGATCCAATCGCCACGGAATTCGGATCGAGGTCGGTCCATAGCATCGGGACCGTGGGCGATCCGATACCCGGCAACCCTGGCAATCCAGACGAGAAAGTCGCATCGAAGATGAACGAATTTCCAGTCGTGGTCCCGATAGCATCGGTAATCGAGCGGACCGGCCCGGAGCCTCCAGGATCATCCGGGTTCTTCCAGATATACGATCCAGTCGGGCCAGAGGTCGGGGAATCATCGAAGTAACTGAGAGACAGCGTACCAAGGATCGATGTCACGGCAGGCAGCGCGTTTGTTGTTACCGTAACCGAAATAGCAAACGATCCTGAGTTGGAACTGTAGGTGTTTCCTACGGAGTTGATGCCGATTTGGAAGTCTACGGCTCCGAACGGGACTTGGATCGCGTTCGTTACGCCGATCACGGCTCCAACGTCGACGACTGATGGAATGAAGAGCGGCGCAACACCCTTGGCGACTACATTCCCTGCGCCATCCGTGAATGCACCGATCACAACCGATGCTGTCGACGGCGTGAGTCCTGTTCCGGCAATCTGGATGAACTGGCCGGGATAGCTCGGCGATCCAGGAGCAACCCACGCCGCATTTGAATCGCTCGGCGCGTGCGAGCCGCCGTTGATCGTGGCGGTTCCCGTTAGAGAGGTGATAGTAATGAAGGAAGCATTCGCGCAGTCGACGATAAATGGCGGTGTTCCGTCCCGTCCCGAGATCGGATGCGGAGCGCCATTCGACTCACCATAGTTGTAGCCGGAGTTCTGTCCCGTGAAATTGGTCCAAGGAATGTCGGTTGCAGCCAAAGTTCCGGTCGTTGTAATGGACGAGTTAGAAGTCGAAACAACTGGTGCCAACTGGGGCTCTGCGATGCCCATCTTCTGGGTCTGGCCGTCCGAGCGGATTTTCAGCATTCCCGTGCACGCAAATCCGTTCGCCGTGATCGTCACTGCCTGAGAAGAATCTCCGACATACATGTCGGGCTGGACTGATGCATTAGGCCGAAATGGGATCAGCGATACGGGATTGCCGCTCAATCCGCTGGCGACTTGAGCGGTATTCACATACATACTTCCAGCCGCCCCGATGACCAGCGCGTAGCCGGAAGCAGGACCATTTGGAGTGGAATCGTTCAGTCTGCGGATGGTGTGCGGAGAACCTGTGACTGTCAGTGGCGCGCTGTTGGTGTAGTAGACCGTAACTTCAAGCTGATTAAAACTCGTCGCTCCGGAACTGGTAGGCCCTGGAGAGGCAACATAAACGGAGAATCCGAGACCGGCGTTGACATTGGCTGGAGTCCATGCAAAGCCGAGTAGCTGACCAATTCCTCCCACTGTCTTCGTTCCCGATCCGGATGTAAGTATGATGGGAGTTATCGTTCCAACAAGAGATGCTCCGGAAAGAGGCTGCACGTTGGCGGTGAGTCCGACTCCGGAAGTTGATGGGCAGAAAAAACTGAATTGAATTCCTGTGATCGTGGCTGTGCCCGGAACGGAGAAACCCATCCCCTGCACTTCAAGGATTTGAGACGATGTCGGATTCGATCCACCAACTGCTACCGATGCGAATACAGAGTTGCTTATGATGTTCGCTGGATTAGTCCACGCCTGACCTGCGCCTGTCTGACTGACGGTTCCAGTTATACTCGATGCGCTGTTCGGGGACTGCACTGTGACCGGCGCAGTGAGCAAATTACGACCTTGGATTCCTCCTTTGATATACCTTCTTACATTGAGGGCGTAGGGAACTTTCCCCGGAGGCAGCAAATCAACTGGATGGACGAGGTCTATACCTGCGAAGTCGAGCCGTTGTCCCGTCTTGTCTCTTTGGAAATCCGCCATCACTGAACCTTTTTCTGGTTAGCCGTCTTATACCGTTCCTGATTCCTCTCCTGTGCCTGCCCTCGCTGCACGAGGATGTCGGAGAAGCATCCATAGCTCTTGATCCGCGTATTCTCAGCGGCGCACGCCTGAATGGCTCTTTCCTCTAACTGGAGAGACGCTTTCCATTCCGCGCCGCCCATCTTGAAGCAAGCTCGGCATTGCGCCAAATCGAGCACCACATCCCAGTCGCTTCTCGATACTTGCACGAAATCGCCATCCGCCACAGGCACCGGAGCGTTGCCGAGACATGTTATTCCGATCAGCGAGCCGACTGGCCCTGCAAGGAAATCGATTCCTCCCGTTACGATCACTGGTCCGAAACTAGCAGGATTCGAATCCCATTCGGGCGAATATCGATCCGTCGCTTCGATGGAATCGATACTTACTGCTGCTCCATCAACTTTGCCGAGCATGATCCACGGCGTCTTGGTAAGGAGATTCAGACTGTCCTGGTACCGGCGAAGCGCATACTCCGCCCGCTCTCTATCCGTCGCCTCGGATTCGCGACCCAGCAGATCGGCCAGCGCTCCCCACTCCAGACCCCACGCAAAGTCGTCAGGAATGCCTAGAAGCGTGGCTGTGGGCGGCGCAAAGGCCGTCCCTGATTCAAGGATGACTGCTTCGTAGTTACCCGGTTGAGCAGGTGGAACATCGACGATCCATGAAAGCGGCGGCTCGGATGACAGACTAAACGTTTGCGGCGTTCCTGGATTTAGTTGGTACAGAGGCGATTCGTAAAATTCTTGTGCAACCGTGTCGTCTCTGTAGAGCGTGTTTGGAACAAAAAGCTGAACGTTCCCGGAAACCGCCCCGGTCGTAGGCTGCGAGATCGAGACTGATCCGGAACCTACGCCTCTCACGATTGTCGGGTATGCAATGCCTGTTCCCGTGATGAGTTGACCGGCAACAATTCCCGAAGTCGATCCGACCGTGATTGCGGAAGCACCGAGTGCTGCCGTACCGGTCGTGGTCGCCTGAAGCGCGAGATAGCGCACTCTGGCCACATCGATTGTCGTGTCAGGAAGCGTTGTGCTGATCGTGTTGGGAGTGAGCGCAATCGGTTGCAGAAGCGCCTGATTGCAATTCGATACTTGAATCATTTCGTCGCGGCGACGCTGCAATGCCTGCGAAATATCGGAGATCGAGAATTGCGTCGTGCCACTCCACGTTCCACCGGTTGCTGGCTCAAGCAGCATATACTCAAGTTCGGTGTAGGCGTACGTGTCGGTGAGAGTGCGCTGGCGCGGAGAACCGGTGAGGAGAGCTAGGGAAT
>Ga0335078_10006153_pt1 | contig 17764 bp, 20 predicted proteins | sample Lox_Sample_32_FD_206711 | JGI IMG/M metagenome (GOLD analysis project Ga0335078, IMG submission 206711) | Soil microbial communities from Loxahatchee National Wildlife Refuge, Florida, United States - Lox_Sample_3.2 | ecosystem: Environmental > Terrestrial > Soil > Wetlands | place: USA... | reverse complement strand
GAGGAGCCGGTCTTCGCGCCCGCCCCCTTTGGCTATCGTACGGGCGGCCTTTGTGGCCGCCCCGTGCGCTTACGGCAGGGGCGATCCTCGTGGTCGCTCTGAGTCCGGTGACACTGCTGTGAGGGCAGCCACGCGGCCTACCCCTACGCGCAGTGTTCGTACGCGCCTGCTCAAGGGCGCAACACTTACCAAAACACACCAACTGCCCGTTGGGCGGGTGAGCCGGAAGGTTCACCCGCCGTTTTTGTTTACGGACTCAGGGGCGCATCGTGCATCCTCGAATGTGCAATCGTGTTAATGTGTCACTTCGGCGTTGTGCGGGTAGTACCGGCAAGCTATCGCTTTCGATATAAACATAAGAGCCGTAGAGAATTCAGGAGCAAGTCGTCATGCGCATGTGGAAGCCGATTCTGCTCATCCTCGCGATGCTTCTTGCGCTGCCGAGCCGCATTCCCGCGGCGGTCGCTTCCAACCTCTTTGGGTTTTCAGTCTCGGTATCGGGCAGCCTGATGGCGGTTGGGGAGCCGGATGCCACGATTGGCGGCAATGCGAATCAGGGAGCGGTCTACCTCTACCAGGAAAAGTCCAACGCATGGACCCAGGTGGCGGTGTTAACTGCCAATGACGGGAAAGCCGGGGATTTGTTTGGAGCTTCGGTACAGGTCTACCAGACTACGGTGATCGTCGGCGCGCCGGGTTGGCCGGCCGGCGCTGGCCAGGGTGCGGCCTATATATTCGTGAAGCCGGCTTCGGGCTGGAGTGGAAACAGCTTCAAGGCGGAACTCACCGCCTCAGACGGTGTTCCCGGGCAGTACTTTGGTGTCTCGGTCGCCATCAGCAACAATAATGCGGTGGTGGGCGCGCCGGGCTCTCTCTCGCAATCCCTTTTGGACACCGGCACAGGCAAACCCGCAAGCAACATTGTGGCCGGCAACCGGATCAATGGAATGCCTGACCAGAGCGCAAACGGGACACTCTACCTCTTCGCCGAGCCACCCGGGGGGTGGGCAACCATGACGGAGACCACCGAAATCTTCGCGCCTTGAGAGCCTTCCAGACGGTGGAAGAGGCGTAACGGCAGGGGCATATAGCACACCGATTCATCCGCACGGCCTGCGTTCTATGGCGCGCTACTGCTGTACTGGCTATTCTGAGCGCAACTGCGCACGGCCAGTCGTTTGGTTACTCCGTCTCCATTTCCCGCAGCCTAGTGGCGGTTGGGGAGCCGGGGGCAAATTCGAACACGGGGGCCGTGTTCGTCTATCAGCAGGAGGGCACCACCTGGATCCAGGTCGCGGAACTCACCTCATCCGATGGCGCGCCTGGCGACCTGTTTGGTTCTGCCGTTTCCATCTTCAACAGCACAGTGCTGGTTGGCGCTCCCGGCTGGCCGGCAGGGTTGAACACGGGCTCCGCTTATGTGTTCAACACGCCGCATGGGATTTGGACACAGCGAGCCGAGTTGACCGCCTCGGACGGGGCGCCGGGCGATTCCTTCGGCGCCAGCATAGTGGTAGACCTGAATGTCGCCGCGGTGGGCGCCCCTGGGCGCGGCGCAACTTACGTGTTCGTTCAGCCTGGGACCGATGAGGTGTACTCAACACAGAACGCGGAGCTGACGGTCACCGGTCCGGACCTGGCCTTCGGTACTTCGATTTCACTTTCTCAGGGGACCCTGGCTGGAGGAGCTCCCGGCAGCAACATGTTATACGGATTCGTGGAGCCGGCGGGAGGATGGACAAACATGACCCAGACATGGGCGGTCGAGCCGGTGTGGACCATCCTCTTGCCGGCAAGCCTGACCTTTGGAAGCCAGCAGGTGGGCACCGCCAGCGCCGCCCAGAAGGTGACGCTGACGAATACGGGTCCGAACGCGGTCGCAATCAGCAGTATCGGGGTGACTGGAACCGACAGCGGCGATTTCAGCCAGATCAACACCTGTGGGACCAGCCTCGGTGCAGGAGCCAATTGTGCCATCGCCATTACCTTCCGTCCTCGTGCGGCCGGCACCCGCACCGCAACTCTCAGTGTCACAGACAGCGATTCCGGCAGTTCTCAGACCGCGAGCCTGGTAGGAAACGGGATAGCGGCAGAGGCGACGACGTCGCATTTCACGTCATTCGCCGGCAAGTAGGGCGCATCGTGATGCGCCCGCGAGGATTCGAGGTCGCGCGTGGTGATCCTGCATCGGGCGGTTCACGAACCGCCCCTGCTACCAGATTGTTTTTCTGAACGTTTTTCGGATGGATTCTCCTAAGTACGATCCGAAGTACTTTAATAGATGGAGATAGGTGCCGAACCGGCTGTTGCCAACAGCCTGCCGATAGCTTTTCCGCGCGTCTTCCCGCATTTTGAACGTCGGATGATCGAATACGAGCGCCCGGGCGATGTATACCTTGTGGTTGCCAATCTTGTTGTACCGCTGTTGCAGGCCTTTGGCGTTCGACAAAACCTCGATCACCTCCTGGCATCGATGCTTGTAGGTGTGGCGCGCCAAACATAGCTCGCGGCCGCGACGCCCGATCCCGGCCGCAAGGGAGTCGTTTTCGAGATAGTATCTGAGCACGCTCGAGGCGTCCGAGACGTTATGCGTTACGAAGTGCGTGCCTTCCTCGAACAATTTGTTCATGCCCGCCCGGATCTTCTGAGTAACCAGCAAAGCACCGGAAGCAAGTACCTCAAAGAAGCGCATGTTCAGGTCCTCGCGTATCGAGACATTCAGACCGATCTTTGATTCCGCCAGGATTTCGGCCATCTGCTCTTCATACACGCCGGTCACAATGTTCAGGGGAATGTCGGGTTCGATGCTGTCAAAGAACCTTCGCCGGCCGCCAGGGACGCTGCCGACGAACGACACGCCGTACTTGCTGCGGCGCGGCTCGAAGCGATGGTATTCGGCGTCAGCGGCCAGCGGCAGCCAGTGGATATTAGTCGCGCCGTACCGGCGGGCGGCGCCGACGTAGTCTTTTTGGGCGAAGAAGGTCACGTCAAACTGCCGGGCGTATTCCTTGTGCCAGCGGTAGTTCAGATGATTGTCGATCGCCCAGAAGGCCGTGGGAAAGGGGACTTCGAGAAGGCCGTCGGGGAAAAATCGCGAACTGGAAGTGCTCTCCACGAGCACGGCAAGATCGATCGGCGCGGAATAGCCGGCAATGAGACTGGGAATGTCTGCGCGCGGATCGCATGTCAGCCAATCGTCCGGCGCCTTCCCGGGCGAGACGGCGATGACGCGATGTCCGGCCTGCTCGAAACCTCTCTTGACAAGTGTACCGGTGCTACCGCGCACGTAGGTGGACAGGAGGAGGATGTTCATTTTGCCTGGGGTTGGGGGTTGGGGACCGGGGGGTTAGGAAATTTTGAATTTGCGGATTCGGAATTGGAAAACATCACCCCTGGCCCCAACCCCTGAGCCCCAACCCCCGCGCCCCAACGTCCGAGCCCCAAACCTCCAACTCCTCACTTCCTCGGAGGCTGCGTCGGACGCACCTCGATACGGCTGGCGAGCGCGCGGGACGGGAAGCGATAAAGATCAATTACTGCCTTGGCGATGTCTTCGCCCGCCAGTTTCCAAGAAGCGCGGGCTTTGCCGGAACCAGCGTGCGCGCCGAAATCGGTGTCGACGCTGCCGGGCATGATATAGCTCACCCGGATGCCGTCGTAGCGCACCTCCTGCATCATGGCCTCGCTGAAGCCGTTCAAACCGAACTTCGAGGCGTTGTAGGCCGCGCCGCCCGCGAAAGCGTTGACGCCCGCCAGACTAGAAATATTAAAGATGTAGCCGCCGCCGCGCTTGCGCAGCAGCGGAATGGCCTGATGTGAGCAATAGAAAACCGACGAGAGGTTCGTGTGCAGCGTCTGGTCCCACTCGTCCGGGCTGAGTTCGGCCACAGGCTTCATAATGCCGACTCCGGCGTTGTTCACCAAGATGTCGAGGCCGCCGAATCGTTCGGAGGCCCGGGCAATAAACCGGCGGCAGTCGTCGTAGCGGCCGACATCGGCGGACATGCCGTCGATTCGCTTGGGGGCGGCCTCGCCGTCGCTCCCTCGCGCCAAGTTCTCAAGTGCGTGCTTGAGACTCGATTCGCTGCGTCCACAGATGAAGACTGAAGCGCCTTCGCGAAGCAATGCTTCGGCAATGCTGTACCCGATGCCGCGTGTGCCGCCAGTAACGGCCGCTACTTTGCCAGTGAAATCGCTTGCCATTTCGTCCTCCACAGGAGCGGGGGTTAGGGGTTAAGGTCCGGAATTTGGGGCCCCGGGACTGTTGACCATTAACGGTCGACGCTCGACTCTGGACTCTCAAGTGTCGAATTCCTCTACTCCCGTTTCCCGAACCCCTAACCCCTCAAACTGAAATATTCCTCCACCCGCCTCAGATCCTCCTCGGTATCGACGCCGATCGTATCCTGATCGGTTTCCAAAACCGCCACTGGAATACCGTTCTCCAGAAAGCGCAACTGCTCCAGACGTTCAGTCCGCTCGAGCGGCGATGGTTCGAGGGTTCGGAACCGGCGCAGAGCGTCAATCGTGTAAGCGTAGAACCCGAGGTGCTTGTAATACTTGGCGTTGCCCGAGGCGTCCCGATCGCAAGGGATTGGGGCGCGTGAGAAATAGAGCGCCCGGCCGCGAGTGTCCGTGACGACCTTAACGGCATTGGGATCCGCAGCTGCTTCGGAACTGACTGAGACCTTCAAAGTCGAAACCTCGAGAGCACCGGAAGTAGGCTGTAACCCCTTTAAAAGCAGGCTGATATGCGTAGCCGTGACCATTGGCTCGTCGCCTTGGATATTGACATAGATGTCCGCAGGATGCCCGTCGGTCGCCTCCTGTTCCATGACCTCCACCAACCGGTCCGTCCCACAAGCATGGCGGGTGGACGTGAGCGCCGCGTTCAATCCCGTGGCCCTGCAATAAGTTAGGATCTGCGGGGAATCCGTGGCGACGATCAGCCGATCGAGCGACGACGACTGGCGGGCTCTCCGGTAAACCCAGGCGAGCATTGGCTGGCCACAGATCGGGAGCAAGGGCTTGCCCGGCAGCCGGGTGGACTCCATCCGGGCCGGAATCACGCCGCACACTGAAGGGTTCTGGCCTTCCGCGCACATCGCCATCAGTGTCGAGGTTAACCGAAGAGGTTCGGGCTCCACAAGCGGTGGAGAGGCATAGAGGGCGTGTAAAAAATACCAAAACTCTGGCATGCCGAGATTTTCACAGGATAGCCTATTGATTCTAAAGAGCAAAAAAACCTCTCACTTTTCTCATCTATCCCCATTGTCCCAAAACCGAATGTTAGTGTTTGGCTGTGAGTAATTAATCCAGTGGGCTGCTTTAGCGGATTGACTAGCTGGGTCTTGGTTTTGTGGAAGAGCGACAAGAGAGTGTTATGAGCAATCCCCGGCTGGACGTAAACCGGTTTCGCGCAGGAGGACGGCACGCCATTGGTTGCTCCTGCCATTTCTCCTCCTGTCGTAGCGCAGGGCCCGGTTGTGGCCCTGCGGTATTCCACTGTTCGCTAAAGAACCGCAGGGCTGAATGCGAGCCCTGCGCTACGTCGCTCTCGCCACTCACTGCATTGCTCCTTCGCCGTCCGGCTTCAATTCCGGCCGGTGCGCCGCGCGATAACGCGCTTCCAGCGCGGGATTCTCGCGGAAAAGCGCTTTCAGCGCCTTACCGTAGGAAATCTCCTGCTCGCTCATCAGGCGGCGCGCGCCCAGGTCGACTTCCTGATCGATGGGCACCGACTCGCCCGACCCGATGCCGTCGGACCCCAGCCGCACCACCGCCGCCGCGCGTTCAACGTAATCGTTGAACTCGCGCGGACGCTCCAGCGCGTCGCGGAAGAAAAAGTTGCGGTCGCGCGGCAGGACCTTGCCTTCGGCGACGGCGTGATCGAGCGCGCGCTCGGCGGCCTGCACGGCCACGTAGTCCGCCAGCGAGATCCTCTGATCGCGCGCCAGCTCCAGCGCCCGCTCCACGTGCAGACGTCCGTCGCGCACGACTTCGCTCAGGATCAGCGCCCGCGGATTGACGCTCGGCTTCCGGGCGGACGCGAACGTCAGGGTTTTCAAGTTCACGGCGATGGTGCAATCGACGGCCAATGCGTCGACGCAAGGACAGCAGTTCGCGGGCCTGCCCGCGGCCGCCAACGCGGCGGGAGTCCTCGGCGTCACGGTGGAGCACTTCGTCGAGCCGAACTACTTCGTGCCGCAGGGCACGAATCCGGCGACGGTGACCGGCACGCCGCCAACGCTCTACAACCTGCAGAGTCGCGGTCTGACGCTGCAGGTGAACGGCGTGGCGCGCTGCATCGCCGCCGGTCCCATTAATCAGGGCCAGCTCGTGAACATTGCCGACAACTACGGGCGCGTGAAGGCGGTGAACGAAGCCGCCGGCACCACCGTATATCCGGTCGGGATGGCCCTGCACAACGTCACCGCCGCCAACGACGTGGTGCAGGTAGAGCTGAATTTCGCTCAGACGAAAGTCTGACTTGAAAGTGGTCAGTCGTCAGTTGTCAGTTGCGCGCCGCACGCGCCTGACTGCTGACTTCACGTTGGACGCGGCCGGGTGGAACCCTCATGACTGACGGGGGGCCCCGGCGGAAGGCGATGCGCCTGCGGGCAGGACGGCGGTCGCCGGATGGCTTGAAATCCCGCGCCGCGCCGCGGGGCCTGGCCCGGAGGCAGTCATCGGTGGTCAGTTCTCAGTTCTCAGCCCCTCGCGACTGACAACTGACGACTGGCAACTGACAACTGGCAACTGGAGAATCTTATGGCAGACATCAGCCTTCAATATCTCGACCAGCCGCTCAACAACGTCAGCGTCGGCTATCAGAACGACGATTACTTTGGCGAGCGGTTGTTTCCCGTGACGCCCGTGAAGAAGCAGTCCGGACGCTATTGGGTATTCGGCAAAGAGAAGTTCAAGCAGTACGAGACCATCCGTCACGCGCGCGCCGAAGCGCGCGAGATCGCGCCCTGGTCGCTGTCGAATTCGCCGTACTTCTGCGACGACCACTCGCTGAAGGACGCGATATCCGACGAGGAGCAGGCCAATTCCGAAGGCACCGATCTGGAAGTGAACACGGTGGAGAACCTGACGGACGCCATCCTGCTCGATTTTGAGATCCGCGTCGCCAACCAGATCATCGCCGCGGGGACGCCGGTTCCGAACGTCACCTTGTCGGGCACATCGCAGTGGTCCGACTTCGTGAACTCGGACCCGATCGCGGCCGTGGAAACGCAGAAGACAGTAATCAAGCAGGCCATCGCCCAGACGCCGAACACGCTGGCGGTGAGCTACCCGGTCTACGCCGCGCTGCGGCAGCATCCGCGGATCATCGACCGGTTCAAGTACACGCAGGTGGGCGTGCTGCAGGCGGATCACCTGAAGAGCGCCTTTGACGTGGACAATTTCTGGGTCCTGGGCGCGGAGTACGACACCGCAAATGAAGGCCAGTCGCCGAACCTCAATTTCGTGTGGGGCAAACATGCGCTGCTGGCCTACGTCCCCGAGGAGCCGCGCCTGCGCGAGCCGGCGCTCGGGTACACGTTTCGCTGGCTCTTCGGCGCGCCGGAATTGGGCGGCACGCTGACCAAGCGGTATCGCGTGGAGAATCGCATGGCGGATGTGATCGAAGTGCACCGCTACGACGACATCCAGATCGTGGCGCCGCAGGCGGGTTTTGCATTTCTCAATGCAACCGCATGACGTAACGGGTGCTAGGCGCCGGGTGTCAGGGTCTAGCGCCAAGAAAACCCGGTACCTGACACCTCGGAGGAGGTCATGGCGAAATTCACAGTTCTGCGGCCGATCGAGTATAACCAGGTCCTGTATATGCCTCAGGGCCCAACGGATGTCGTCAGGGCGAAAAGCGCCGACAACGGCGGGGATATCCCCGTGGACGCTTCCGGCGCCATCGAGCTCGATGCGGCCGTGGCCGAGACTTTTACCGGTTCACAGATCGCGCCGTTTGCCGCTGAGACTCCGGCGGCGAAACGGCCGAAACGTTAGCACGCCTATCGAGAGATGCATGCGAGGTGAGAAATGGCAGCGGTAACTGTAACGCCCACTTATTGCTACTTGACGCGGACAATGCAAGGCGTGCCCATCCGGCAAGCCAAGCTGGCCATCGCAGGCCTCGCGGCCGGGGCCAACGTGGTGCCGCACGGCCTGCCGGGGGCGCCCATCAGCGTCCTCTACGATCCGGGAGCGTCCGGATTGTGGGGCGAGACTCAGCCGGCCGATAAGACGAACTTTTACATCACCGTCGGCACCGGCGGAGCCGCGTCGGGCACGGCGTACGTGCAGTACTGAGGACGCCATACGCCACGGGCCGCGCGATGAGCGCGGCCATGGCTGGCCTGGCAGGATCAGGCGGTCCTCGTGACCGCTTGATCCGGGCAGGCAGAGCGAGAAAATCATGTCCTACACAACCGTCAATCAGGTCGCCGGCATGTTTCCTACGTTTAGAAGGGGGACACCGCAGCAGAATCCGCCGGACGCCCTCATCCAGACATATATCGATGACGTGGCGGGTGACATCGACGCTGTACTCGAGCGCCGGTTCAGCGAGGCCGTGGCAGCTGCGCCTTTCAACGGGTCGTTTGTAGCCTGGATGGCAGCTCTGCCGGCCGATGCGCAGAACGTGCTTGAACGGGTGAACCGTTACGGCGCGGCGGCGCAACTGGGCCAGACGCTGGCCAGTTTCGGCGTCGCGACCGCCCGCGAGTTGGCGGAGGACTGTTTCACGCATTACAACGACCTGCTCGGTGAGCTGAACGCTCGCGACAAGAGCGGGCGCCCCACGGCAAGCGGTCTTTACGATCATTTGTTCGATTCGCTCTCGCGAACGGAGACGCCGCGGCCCGGGCTCGAAGCCGTCGCGGGAGGCGACCAGACGCCGGGCCAGACTCCGGCCGAAACAGGATCCAGCCAGGTGTTTGGGAAATTTGACCGCCGCGGTACATAAAGCGGTTTCGGGAGACTTATGAGGGCAGCACGATGCTCGGATTGAAATTTCAGGACAATGCGGCCGACTTCGGCGCCGGGCTCGACGCGTTCATCGCGGCGCTCGGTAGCGCAGCTGGCGACGAGTCGTCGATCCGGGAGGGGCGCACCCGCCATAACTCGCTGCGACAGCGCGGGACCAGCCGCAAGCACCGACGAGTTGGCGGGTATCAAGCCTCGCCGCGCAAGCGCCAGTCAAAGAGGCACGGCACACCGGGAGAGGGCGCGGCAGTACCGGCTCTCAGACTGGTGGAGTCGTACGTTGCCAGCCTTGCTGCCGCGCTCGGCTTTGAGGCCGCACAGCGAGTGTAAGGATCATGAGCTACACGGCTGCATGGAACGCGCTTTTCGCCAAGCCGCTGCTCAACCAATGCATTGCGCTGATCCAGCGCGACCAGGCTTCGGCGATTGCGATTGTGAACCCGGCGCTGGCGCCGATTGGCGAATTCCACAAAGGGCCGGGCCTGCGCACGGCGTTGCCTTGGCTGACCCTGAGCTTGGATGGCCTGGAGTTCAGTGAGGACGTCCTGGGCACGCGGCAGTCGCGTCCGCGAATCGCGCTTGTTCTCGATGTCGGCCAGTTCGACCAGGAGATGGCGCAGGACAACGCACAGGATTACGCGCACGTGCTCGATATGGTGATCACCACGGCCGCAGAGAGTGATTGGGAAACGCCACTGCCGATCAGCCATGAGACCGTGTCCACGAGCATGACGTCGCCGAATGCAGCCGGAAGCGTGAAAGAGGTTTTTGTGTCGTCGCATCGCTACCGAGTCGTAACTCTCGACGAAATCCCGACGCCCCTGCTCCGTGTAACGCTCAATCTGGATTTTGTGCTGGAGGAAACGTAAGGAGGCTCCATGGCCAGTTTCACAGTAACCGTGCCGGACATTCATCAAGGTACCGGCATGCTCTGGTACAACGTCGCCGTGCCGGCATCCGGAGCCCGTCTGCTGGTGGACGCGAACGGCAATCCCCTGGGGGGAGCGCCGCTCGCGATGGGCTCTTCGGACGGCGCGGCGACCTTCCACATGGAAGCAAAGATTGAAGAGATTGCTATCGATCAGCAGACCGCGCCGGTGGACGCCGTGATGACGGCGGAGTCCGCCTACCTGGAAGTGACGCTGAAGGAGTCAGCGCTGGCGAAGATCGCGGCCGGCCTTGGTCAAGCCAGTTACAGCACAGGAACGGACACCGGTCTGCCGGCGGGCGCTCAGAACTACGAGGAGATCACCGTGGGCGGGCTGGTGAAGATTCCGCAGGCCGCCGTGGCATTGATATCGCCGCGCCGCGGCTTCAGCTCGCCGGGAAAATTCATGGTGGCGTGCCTCTACAACGCTTACGCCAAGGATCCGTTTCAGATCGGCTTTACGCGGTCCAAAGAGGCGACCTACAAGGTCCGGTTCGACGGGTTGGCTGTGCTCGGTCGCGCGCCGGGTGATCAGGTGGCGCAGTTTTACCGACAGATCTGAATGGTGACCGATGGACGGCACAGCGAATGCCAGGCGAGCGAATAGCGGGCAGCGAATGGCGACTGGCGAATAGAAGCTTGATCTCAACAGCCTCCATTCGCTACTCGCTGACTCGCTTTACGCCCTTACGAGGTTTAAGTGGGAACCCAGAATTCCGATGCGGACGTCACTGCGGGGCCGAAAGCCGCAAAGGCAAAGAACGGCTTTGCCTCCTCAGATGATTTTTTGTTTGCCTCCCGGCAGCGCGGGACGCCGGAGTCCGTAGTGCTTCCCAAATCGGGCCTCAAGGTTCTGCTGCGCCGGCCAAGTCCGATGTGGTTTCTGTTCCGCGGTCTGCTGCCCGCAAGTCTCGCCGTCCGGCTGGAAGGTGGCCGGGCCCAGCTCGAAACCGTGGAGGATCTGCGTGTGCTGGCGGAATGGATGGTGCCGCTGCTGGGCGAGGTCTTTGTTGAGCCGCGCCTCGCGCTCGAGCCCGGTCCGGGCGAAATCTCGCCGGATCTGCTCGACCTCGAAGACGCGAGTTTTGTAGTGCGATGGGCGGTGGGCGAGGTCGCTTCGGAATCCAGCGACCTCGCCGGGTTTCGTGCAGACGGAACACCTGCTACGAGTGGCGCAAGTCGCGGAAACGTGGTCCTGCCGCCCAAGTGAGCTTCTGGACGTGTCGCCGCCGCTGTTGGCGGTCCAGCTCGACTTCGCCGCTGCGGTGGCCTTGTGGCGCTGGCGGGAAGAACAGATGCGCAAGAAATAGTTCTTCAGTTCGGCGTTTCTCAATTTCGGGCCTTTTGAGTCGCAGGCTCCTGGTACCCAGAAGTTGTCCACTCCGAACGATGAACCGGGAGACTGAAACTCATGGCCCAAGGATCTTTAGGTCTACTATTTCGCGTGAATGCCGATCCGTCCCAGGCGCAGGCGGCGCTGGAGGCTTTTCGCAGCAAGACTACCGAGCAGATGGAATCCGTCCGGTCGGAGTTTCTGCAGGTGCAGCGAGGCCAGGCGGAGTGGAGCAGCGAATTTCTCATGCAGAGTTCGGCGGTCGGCGGCGCTTTCGTCACGTTGGGAGAAGCCGCAAGCCTGACCTTTGATCGCCTTGCCATGGGTCTGGGACGGAACATCAGCACGGCGCTTGTCTATTCGCAGTCGATGACCCAGGCACTGGATCGCACGTTGAAATCGACCACGGCCTCGATCGCCGCAGAAGCCATCGTGCAGGCCCTGCGCGCGAGCGCGCTCGGATTCTACCTGCTCGCCGTCGGTGACTTTGCCGGCGCTGGCAGCGCGTTTGAATCCGCTGCCCTTTGGGGCGGCATCGGCGGCGTGGCGGCCGGAGTTGGCGCGGGTATTTCGGCCGGTGGTGTCTCGGGCGGCGCCGCTGCTGCCGGCCGGTACGGCGGAGCCGGATACGGTGCTGGCGCTCCTGCGGCTCCAGTGGGAGTGCTCTCGCCCGGCGGAGCATCGACGAGGCCCGGCGGCAATCTGACGGTAGCCATAATGGGTGACTCCGAGGCCGCGCATTGGCTGGCCGATGCTTTGAATCAAGGCGTAGCGCGTGGCGTCACGCTGACTGCCACGAGGACGCAGCGATCGCCGTATGCGGGTGGATAGGAGGGCAGTGGCTAGTGGCGAGTGGCTGGTGGTTAAAGGACTCGACCCAACTTGACGCCTACCCCGCCTGGCTGCCAAGTTCCCGGCCCCGACCACTAGCACTAGCCACTAACCAGTGGCTCTGACATGGGATATCCCCAAATCATCTACGACCCCGGTGCCGGTCCGGTGACGCTCTCGTTTCAGCGTTATCCGCGCAAGGTGCCGGCCTACGAGTTCAAGGCGACGCGTCACGACAATATCGCCTCCAGCGGCGTACGCGAGTCTGTGCTGGAACGTATCGACACTTTTCTGACCTTGGAGATGGAATGGGTGGCCATAGGGTCGGACGTGCAGGCGTGGTCCAGTTTCATGCTTTACGCCCTCACGGGCGGACAATTTGCTTACTACCCGGATGCCTCGGCACCATCATTTATAAATTACTGGCTGGAAGATACCGATTGGGCCGCCGACTACAAATCAGCGGGGCAGTATAGCTTCAAGATGAAGTTCAGGCAGGTGGTCACTTGAAAGTCCACAGCTCACCGTCGACAGTCAACAGCCGACTGAAGAAATGCTTCAGCCGCGAGCTGTGTCCTGCCGAGTGTTGCCTGTCAGCTGTCAACTGTCAAGTGTCGACTGAGAATGATCCAAGGTAATACAACCTGGCAGGTAGCCTTGGCGAAGCCGCAGAAGCAGCCGCTTTACGTCCTGCAGATACCCGACTTCGGCGTGATCCTGGCAGCTTCTCGGTTGCGGCGACGGACGTGAGCGTCAGCGGTTACGGCGTGGCAGCGTACGGAGTGGCTCCGTATGGAAACTAAGCGATTGTGGATTGGACCATAGCATGCGGCTGAGGGCTGGCAGCTGACGACTAAATACTAAGGCGGCTTAGACTAAGAAAATGTCGTCCGTTCAAGACTATTATCCCGGCGATTTCTACAGCGACTTGCAAGAGACGCTATCGTGGCTGTTTTCGCGCCAGTCCGGGCAGTCGGGGAATTGGCAGGCGAACGTGAATCCGACAGCATTTCCGGCGTACTCCGCGCCCGGAGCGCAGCTGTTGCCGACCACGCCGGCGCTGCAAGAATGTGGGTTGCTGTCGGTGGAAGAGCTCGCCGATTTCGGACAAATCGACTTTGAGAACATCGCGATGATACCGCCGGCCGGCCAGCCGCCCGACACCACCACGGGTCCGGACGGCTTCCCCGTGGACTGTTCGGCGGTCACGCTGTCCACAGGCAGCCTGTTCGTGCCTGTTTTTCCGGTCACCAGCGAGCAGATCAGCGCGGCTTACCAGTCAGCACTGGCCGCCAATCCAAACGGCGCCAGCATCTGTGGCACGACGTACCCCGTGCTGTCGGGCATGACCATCTACGGGTATCTCTTCAATCCCATTCAACCCATCACCAGCTACCGGGTGGACATCTTCTCGATTACCGACGCGTTCTACTACCAATCCAGCGCCCCGGGAACCGGAGCACCCAGTTCAGGACCATGCGCCGCGCAGACTCCGAGTCCGTCGCAGTTCCAATCTCTGCTGGTGCAGCAAGGCGTGAGCGGCTATTGGGCGGCACAGATCATAGAAGCCGGCCTTGTGATCGCTGCGCTTTATCCTGCGAGTGTGCCGCAACCGGCGCCCGGCGCGGCATTCCCCACACTGCCCGCAGGGTGGATCGCACACACGAACACCGGCATCGGGCCGCAGCTCGCGAGCTACTTCGGGCGCATTTACTCGAAAACCGACATCGAGTATTTGCAGGAAGACAACATTCCCATTCTGGTCCAGGATTCCTATCACGCGCGAATCGGCTCGAGCGTCATCCCCGCGCCCGGCACGGTGACGGCGCACATCCTCTACCGCGACCCGGTAAATGGGCCGACACTGGTCTACACCTCGCTCGCTAATGAGTCTGCTTTTTCCGACTTGCCGCTCTCGTTCGTGGTGCCGACCTCCGATCCCCTTTATGTTCCTGACCCGACCACGACCAACATCGCCGCGCTGCAGAATCGTAGCTACATCTACGACTGCGCGCTGGCGATCCTGTCCTATTCGGCTTCCGGAAACTTCCGCGCGGCTGCCAAGGTGATTGCGCAGCTGAACGACCTGCTCGAGAATCCCGGGTACCTGGCTTCATTGACCCTGGAGAACGGCGAGGACGGCTCTACGGCGCGGTGGTCGGCAGGGAACGGCACTGTCGCTAACGTGGCCGCGAGCAGCATGAGCCCGCAGGAGCCGCCCTACGGCACGGGCAATGCGATCAGGATCACGGCCAGCGCTGCTAACGCAGTTTTCACGTTTACAGGTTCCGGACTTCCGGATTCCACGGATTCGCAGCTGAGCTTCGAGCACTACGAGGACGGGGGCAATTTCCAGGTTGATATCAGCGTAGTGACCGCGTCCGGCAAGCTGACGGATGTTCAGGTGAATTCGAACGCGGCCGGGCCGGCGGTCTACAACAGTGCCGCCCACCAGATCACGATCCCCGTCGGCCCCGGAAGTTCTAATTGGCGCGTGACCCTGGTGCCGGTTCAGTCCCTCATCGCTAACCTCGCCGGCGACACCCTCCGGTCGATTATGGGTTTCAAAGTCACGCTGGCCGCGTCCGGCATGACAATGTACCTCGACAATCTGAGCGTCGGAAATCTACAGCCGGCAAATTCGCTGGCCTTTAGCTACGACGTGTTCTACGGCCAGATCGATGAGGCTTACATTCGCGCGGGCGCGATGGCGTTGGTCTGTTATGCCTACAGCGTCTACATGACGCTTTCGCTCGACTACACGCCGGCGATCAGCCTGCAAGCCATGATCAACTTTCTGCTGACGCTGCAGTCAAAGGCGGGCGATTTGACCAACGGCCTCTTCTATCTGGGTTACGGAACCTATATCAATCCCGGTTATCAGTTCGTTCCCGGCCTGCAGGCGACGGTTTCGACGGAGCACCAGATTGACCTGTACTTCGCGTTCATGCGGGCTGCAGGCGTGCTGCCCGTGGCGGCCGTCGCCCTCGCCAAGACCGGCACGATCACTCCTGCGCAGGCCCAATCGCTGCAGAACACGGCGACCGAGCTCTCGGGCGTCGCCTCGACGATTGCCGCGAATGTGTTCGCCCGGCTTTACATTCCGCCCAGCGGCAGCACGCCCGGCCATTTCGCGCAGGGAGTGACGGGAAACGCGCTCGATACCTCGCAGGCTCTGGACGTCTCGGGAACCTGGGCGGCGATGCTGGCGCACGCCGCCGGGCGCGACGACATCGCGCTTCAATGCGTCGAGTTCTTTTATGAGAATTTCCTACTGAACAACCAGACGATTCAGCTCTCGAACGCCCCCAATTCCTGGAATGAGACGTACCAGCAACCGAGTTCGTTTTCGGGCTTCAGGCCCTACAATGACTCGCCGGGCGGCTATAACGGCTCTCCGCTTTCCGTCTGGCAGGAGGGTACCTGGGGCGCGATCCTGGCGTTGACCCAGCTTTGCGGCGTTACCGGCGTGGCTTCCTACTTCCAGAACCTCGGAACCAGCGTCGAGGCTTTGTTGACTACGCTTGTTGCCGCCAGCGCACGGTGCGCGCGACTACCGGCGACGGCAGCTTGATCGGCTATTCGCTCGCGGCGCGCGGCCTGCCCTGGGAGTTCGAGGTGTGGCCGATGTTCGCGAGCACGGCCTGGTTCTGGCTGACGTCAGTCTACCCAGGATTGCTGCTTACGACCTCGAACACCGCCACGGTGCTTGAGACCATGCAGATCCCGGCGGGCGCGAGCCAGACGGCCAATGAACTTGAAGGCACGTCCTCAGTCGGCGCCATGACGGTCAAGTGCATCGACCCCAACGGGACGCTGAAGCAGCTTGCTGCGCAGGACGCCCTTATCGGGAAGGTGGTGCAGTTCCAGATGGGGTTTCCTTCGCTCAGCATCGGGGACTTTGTCACGTCAAATACTCTACAGATCACCCAGGTGGGCTGGGACTCGACCGGCATGATCACCCTGACGTGCTCGGACATCCAGCGGTTCATTCAAGGGCAGCAAATCTGGTGGTCGGGCGGTCCGGCGGAGTGGTCACCGGGCCAGACGGCGGTGCAGCCCGTCGGTCCGGCGGCGGGCCCTAACGGCTTTCCCGTTTCGCAAAACAATCCGCGCTTCGTGCAGGGTAATCCCGTCGACATTATGCTGGCAGCGCTTCAGAACGAGCTTGGCGTGGGGCAGGATCCATCGCTCCGCCGGTCGAATTACGTTCTATCCCAGCTTGCTCCCGTTTATGCGGAGCAGCAGAATTACGATCCTTTGCCGCCGCCGCCCGGTTGGGCGATCTTCATGCCGGGCGATGATTCGACCCTGATTAACCCGAACCGGTATATCGATGTCGATCAGTTCCTCTCGCTGCGCGATTCGCAGCTTTCGGGTGACTTCTTCGAGTTCGTCATCACGCGGCCCATTGAGGGCGAGCAGTTCATCGAAGACGCGATTCTGAAGCCGCTCGGGCTCTACCTCATCGTTGGCGCCGACGGCAGGCTGCCGTTGAAGCCGCTGAAGCCGCTTCCCTACCGGACGCCGGTGTTCAACCTGACCGCCGGCAACATTATTGGAATACCTGAGACCGCGCGCCAGCCCATCGTCAATATGGTGACCGCGCGGATGGACGTGGATGCCTCAGACTGCACGACTGCAGCCCGCATGTACGACGGCCAGTTGACTTACCAGCAGCAGACGTCGCTCGAGTTGTACCAGCAGGTTTACGAACAGCAGGTTGAGGCCACCGGGCTGCGTACCAACTATGGCGCCACCATGCGCTCCTGGACGCTCGCCGACCGGATCTTCCGGCGCCATTCCTTCGCGCCGCCCGTTTACAACCTCAAGGCGCATCTGGCCTCGCTGGCAGTGGAATCGGGCGACCTCGTGTCCTTGACGCATCCCCTGCTGGTGGATTTTCAAACGGGAAAGCTTGGGGTCGTCAACGTCACTTGCGAAGTCGTCGACCGCCGCCCGGACTATGCGCAGGGCCGGATGGAGTTCTCATTGCTCGACACACGCTTCTTGAATCTCGCGACCGCGTACCAGATCGCGCCGGCGGCGCTCAATGTTCCCGCCTGGCAGCAGGCGAGCGCGGCCAACCGTGGGTGCTACATGTTTGTGTCATCGGCCGCTTCGGGAGGAACGAATTCGGACGGAACGCCGGGGAACACGATTTACTGAGGAATTGAATCAATGACTCATTGAATCACTGAATCAATGTCCACAAACAACTGGAGCCTACAATGTCCCAACTAACGATGTCCGCCGTTCCGGGTTTCTTCGACCTGGCTGATTCAGCGATCGCCGGCGGCCAGCCGCTGACCGACGACTCGCTGCTCAAGATCTCGCATAACGCGAAGTTCGCAGCTGTCCGGTGTGAGTTGATTTACATGGGCTTCTACACCTCCGGCAACACCGTGCCGGCGCCCGTCAGCCCGGTGGACGGGTATGCGTATCAACGCAGCGAATGCGGGTTCATTCCGATCTTTGCTTCCAGCCGGCAGCCGGCGGCAGGATTTGTTCCCGGCCAGGCGACGTTTCCGGCGCTCGCGAACAATGATCTAGGTACCGGCAACTTGCTCATCGTGCCTTACGAGCTCGATATCAACGACACGACCGGCATTGTCACGTGCCAGGTCTATTTTGCGGGCAACGCCGCACAAAATCAGGGCATGGTGAAGGTGTACGCGATC
>Ga0335078_10006151_pt1 | contig 17765 bp, 11 predicted proteins | sample Lox_Sample_32_FD_206711 | JGI IMG/M metagenome (GOLD analysis project Ga0335078, IMG submission 206711) | Soil microbial communities from Loxahatchee National Wildlife Refuge, Florida, United States - Lox_Sample_3.2 | ecosystem: Environmental > Terrestrial > Soil > Wetlands | place: USA... | reverse complement strand
CCCGGTCAGGACAACGGTCGCATCTCGACCTACCGCGACCGACTCGAATCTCGCCCGGCGGCCGCGCAGGCGACGGTTCGTCTCAGCCCGGGCGGTCATGATGTGAGGAAAGAGATGGCGGGTCGCCGCCTCAAGTCCGGAGACTCCCCGATCAGCGCTCACACTTGTTGGCTCGAGGACGCCACGCCCGGCACCACGAACGGCGACGTCTTCATCTGCGCCGCCCAGCGCTCAGGTGGCCATGCCTCGAGAATCCACGGCACGTCGCGGCAGCGGCTCAAGACTTCGGCGAAGAGCCGCTCGTCGTCCTCGGTAAGCGGCACATGATGTCCGTCGTCGAGCGAACTGAGATGTACCTGTCGCAGCCGTGAGCGGAAGCGATCAAGCAACTCGTGCGCGGCGTCCATCGTCGGGTCGACTGAGCGAACGTGCGCCACGTCAAGACAGAAGCCTGCGTCTGGCAAGTCCTCAAAGAACGTCTCCAACTCATCGGCGACGCGCCCGGTGATCTTGCGATCGTCCATGTTCTCCAGCACGAGCCTCGTACCGAGAGCGCGGTACTTGCCGACGTCCGAGAGAGTGTCCGGATGAGCCACGACAGACCTCACCCAAAGAGGTAGCGCAGCCAGCATCCCGATGGTCGCTATCTCATCATGCTGGCGATTCTTGGCCGGTGCATGGACGGCCGCATACCGAAAAGGCATCCGAGGTTTGGTCCCCAAATACGCGATCAGTCCCGGAAGCTCATCACCGGAGAGCGCGGAGAGCTCGACAGCGAAGGTCGAAATCCGGCACGCGTTCGCGACCAGCCCAGGCCAGTCGCCCCTCGCCGAGGCAAACACGCCCGTTGAGATTCCCACGGGATGGTGCGCTGCCAGAGGGCGCGCCAAGGCGAAGGTAGCGTCATCGGCAGTCGTGCTCACGGGCCTACGGTAGCGCCCGTGTCCGACGTCATGAGGAGCCTGCTTCGACGGACGCCGGGGGCGATCGCCGGAAGTCCACTCGCCGGCATATGAGGCCTCAGCCAGTCCCAGCCCGGCGCCGTCGCCAGGCGCCGATTTGTCAAACGTGATGTGAAACGAATCGGGCCCACCGAGCCGGTTCTCGGCGTCATCAGAAGGCTAGCCGGGCTCCGAAATCCCTGCATTCAGGTGGATCGTCGGATACGCGCCGATACGCAGAACCGTCGACGCCCACGGGCACCGGCGCTCGTCGAAGCGCGGAGGCTCCTCGTCGAGGACCTCATCCGAGAGGTCTCGGCGGCTAGTGCGCTCGCTGGGCGCGGTCGGTCGCGCGCGCGCAACCGCGAGGTCGAGCCGTGAGCGAGGCACTAGGCTGTGCCTCCTTCCGCGAGGCCACATGCGATTCTCCGACGTCGTCATTCCGTTGCAGGCAGCCTGGTCTTCCCCGTTCGTCCGCTGGCAGGGGCCGACCGCCGACCTGAGCAGCCTCGACCTCGCTGCCCGGGTGACCCGCCGGGCGCTCGATGACCGAGGCATCGATTGGCCGATCACGGAGCTCGTGCTGGGGATGACGATCCCGCAGCGCGAATGCTTCTACGGCGCCCCGACGGTGGCCGCGCGCCTGGGCCTGAGCGGCGTCAGCGGGCCGATGATCGCTCAGGCCTGCGCCACCTCGGTCGCGGCGCTGCAGGCCGCCGCCACCAGCCAGAGCATCGAGAACGGCGGCGGCGCGCGCCTGGTGGTGACCACCGACCGCACGAGCAATGGGCCGCACCTGGTGTACCCCCGCAGCTCCGGGCCTGGCGGCACCGTGGAGAGCGAGAACTGGGTGCTCGACGCGTTCGGCCGTGATCCCAACACGGGCGAGGGGATGCTCGCCACCGCCGAGCGTGTGGCGTCCGAGGGCGGGTTCTCGAAGCAGCAGCTCGACGAGCTGACCGCGGTCCGCTACGAGCAGTACCGGGAGTCGCTGGCCGCAGATCGCGCGTTCCAGCGCAAGTGGATGGTGGCGATCGAGGTGGGCAGCGCGCGGCGGCCCGAGCTGATCGAGGACGACTGGGGCGTCAGGCCGACCACGCTCGAGGAGCTCGAGGCGCTCCGGCCGGTCGACGCGGATGGCGTGGTCAGCTTCGGCACCCAGACCCACCCCGCCGACGGCACCGCCGGCTTCATCCTCACGAGCCCCGCGGTCGCTCGCGAGCGCGGGGTGAGCGGTCCGCTGGCCAGGATCATCAGCACCGGGTTCGCGCGCGTGGCTCCAGGGACGATGCCCAAGGCGCCGGTTCCCGCCGCGGGCGCGGCGCTCACGGCGGCCGGGCTCGGCTACGGCGACGTGCACGTGATCAAGACGCACAATCCGTTTGCGGTCAACGACCTGTGGTTCGCGCGCGAGACCGGGGTCGACCCGGAGCCGATGAACCCGTACGGGTGCAGCCTCGTCTACGGCCACCCGCAGGGTCCAACGGGCGCCCGCGCGATCATCGAGCTGATGCACGCGCTCGAGGAGCGCGGCGGCGGCATCGGCCTGTTCACCGGCTGCGCGGCAGGCGACACCGGCGCCGCGGTGGTGATCGAGGTCTCCGAATGACCGGGCCGGGCGCGGTCGCTGACCAGCCCGGCACCGCGCTGTGGACGCCGCCCGCCGACGCGCGGCAGAGCACCGAGATCGGCCGCTATCTGACCTGGCTCGAGCACGAACGGGGGCGCGCGTTTCCCGGCTACGACGAGCTGTGGGCCTGGTCGGTCGAGGATCTCGAGGGCTTCTGGGCCTCGATCTGGGACTACTTCCGGGTCCGGGCGCACACACCCTACGACCGCGTACTCAGCGAGCGCGCGATGCCCGGGGCGAGGTGGTTCGAGGGCGCCCAGATCAACTACGCCGAGCATCTCATCGGCTCCGGCGACGAGGACCCCGACGTCAGCGCGATCGTGGCTCATTCGCAGACCCGCGACCCGATCGAGCTCAGCTTCGGCGAGCTGCGCGCGCAGGTGGCGCGCGCCCGCGCAGGGCTCGTGCGCCTCGGGGTCAGACCCGGGGATCGCGTCGTCGCGTACATGCCCAACATGCCCGAGACACTCGTCGCCTTCGCCGCCACCGCGAGCCTCGGCGCGATCTGGGCCAGCTGCGCGCCCGAGCTCGGGGCCCGCAGCGTCGTCGATCGGCTCGCGCAGCTCGACCCGACCGTCCTGCTGGCCGTCGGGGGCTACGGCTTTCGCGACCGCTGGATCGACCGTCGCGACGAGGTGGGCGTGATTCGCGCCCGCCTGCCCACGCTGCGCCACGTGGTCGGGCTCGAGTACGGCGAGCACGCCCCCTCCGGCGCGCTCCCCTGGGATGATCTGCTCGCCGGGCCGGGCCAGCTCGAGTTCGACCCGGTCGCGTTCGACCACCCGCTGTACGTGCTGTTCTCGTCGGGCACCACCGGCCCGCCCAAGGCGATCGTGCACGGCCACGGCGGCATCCTGCTCGAGCATCTGAAATCGCACGCGCTGAGCTGGGATCTCGGGCCGGGTGACCGCCTCCAGTGGTTCACGACGACCTCGTGGATGATGTGGAACTCGCTCGTCTCAGCGCTGCTCCGGCGCGCGTCCGCGGTGATGATCGACGGCGACCCCACCTGGCCGACGCTCGACTGGCAGTGGCAGCTCGCCGGGCTGACGCGGCCGACGTGCATGGGGGTGAGCCCGACGTTCGTGATGGCCTCGCGCAACGCGGGCCTAGAGCCCGGACCGGCGGGCCGCCTCGACTCGATCCGGACGTTTCCTCTCGCGGGATCGCCGCTCCCGACCGCCGGGTACCGCTACCTCAACGAGCAGCTGCCGGCGGACGCGCTGCTCATCAACGGCAGCGGCGGCACCGACGTGTGCACGGCGATCGTCGGCGGCACCCGGATCCAGCCGGTGTACGAGGGGGAGATCTCCGGGCCCTGCCTCGGGGTGGCCGCGAAAGCGTTCGATCCGGACGGCAACGAGATCGTGAACCAGCTCGGCGAGCTGGTCATCACCGAGCCGATGCCTTCGATGCCGGTCGGGTTCTGGAACGATCCCGACGCGTCGCGATATCGGGCGGCGTACTTCGAGCACTACCCCGGGGTGTGGCGACACGGCGACTGGATCCGGTTCACTCCCCGGCGGACCTGCCAGGTGACCGGCCGCTCGGACGCCACACTGAATCGCGGCGGCGTCAGGCTCGGGACCGGTGAGTTCTACGGGGTGCTCGATGACCTCCCAGAGGTCGCCGACAGCATCGTCGTCCACCTCGAGGACGAGGGCGGCGGCCCCGGCCAGCTGCTGCTGTTCGTGGTGCTCGCGGGCGGGGCCGTGCTCGACGACGAGCTTCGATCGACGATCGCTCGATCGCTGGCACGGGAGCTGTCGCCCCGCCACGTGCCCGACGCCGTCGTCGCGGTTCCCTCGATCCCGCGGACGCTCACCGGCAAGAAACTCGAGGCGCCCGTCAAGCGCGTGCTCGCCGGCGCCGCGCCCGAGCAGGTCGCGAGCCTCGATGCGCTGCTCGATCCAACGGCGTTCGACGCGTTCGTGGCGTTCACCGCCGGCCGGCGTCGCGATTCCTAGCTCGGGGCGAGCAGGTCGACGCCCAGGCCCGCGAACAGGTCGAGCAGCCCGAACGCGATCCGCAGCTCGAACTTGACCTCCGGGTCGGACGGCTCTCGCCCGAGCACGGAATGGATCCGCCCGAGGCGATAGCGCAGGGTGTTCTTGTGCACGAAGCACGCTTCCGCGGTCCGGGCCACGTTGCCGTCGGCCGCGATGAACGCCCGCAGCGTCGCGAACAGCTCGGTGCCGGCCGCGCGGCGGTCGGCGGCGAACGGCCCGAGCGCGCCCCGGACGATGCCGCGCACGTGCGTCAAGTCGGGGTAGTCGAGCACGAACCGCAGCGGTCCGAGCGCATCGGCGTGGAGCGTCCTCGTCGTCAGGCTCGCGCCGGCGGCGAGCGTCGCGCACGCCACGGCCTGCCGGTACCCGAGGGACAGGTCGGTACCAGGCTCGGCCACGCCGACCGCGACGACGCCGCCGGCGCGCTCGACAGCCGCGGTCACGGCGTGGATGATCGCCGCGCACGCCCGTCCTTCGGCGTCGTCGCGGGGCGCGAGGATCACGTGAGCGCCCCGGAGGTTCACGAGCGCGGCGTCACGGTGCAGGAGGCTCCGGCCGGTCACCCGTCGCACCAGCACGAGCAGATCGTCGCCGGTCGGCGTCAGCGGATTCGATCCCGCCGGGGTGATCGCGATGACCCGGTGGGGCTTGGACAGATCAACGCCGTGCCGCCGCGCTCGGGCGACGAGCGTCGCCGGAAGCGGCGCCGGTGCGTCGAGCAGCTCACCCAGTAGATCGCTCTGCAGCTGCCAGGCGACATCCTGCGCCGCGCGCTGCTTGACCAGCTCGAGCGCGATCACGGTGGCGCCGTGCTCGAGCGCCTTCTGCTGCAGCGGGGTCAGCTCCGACCCCCTTGGGAGCTCGAGGCGCCCGAGCTCGGTGTCGCCGACCACGGGGAACACCACCCCGCCGGCCGGGAGGTCTTCTCGCTTTCGCGGCGTCGTCGTGACGACGCCGTTGGGGAGGCACCGCAGGCCGAACGGCTCGCACACCTCCTGGACGAGGATGAGCTCGACGCCGAGGAGCCGGGCGAGCTGGGCGCAGATGTCATGCGGCCCCGAGCCGGCCAGCGCGGCGTCGGTCAGCACGCGGTGGATCGCGAACGATTCCTCGAGCAGCCGGTTCTTGCCGTCGAGCTGGGTGTACAGGCGGGCGTTCTCGATCGCCACGGCGGCCTGCGCCGCGAGCGCCGAGGTCAGCGCGATCGCGGTCGATGGGAACTGCATCGGGTGGCGGCTGCCCACGTACAGGACTCCGATCACCCGCTCCCCGCGCAGCATCGGGGTGGACAGCATCGAGCCGATCCCCTCGCCGAGCACGGCGGCGCGGACCTCCGGCGGGGTCGGGAGGCTCTCGCGGCGGTAGTCGGGCAGCACCACCGGCCTTCTTGTCGCAACCACCACGCCACCGACGCCCTCGCCGAGACGCAGCCGCATCCGCATGAACGGGCGCGTCCGAGCCCCGCTCGCGACCGCCATCTCAAGCAGCCCGGAGCGCTCGTCGACGAGCCCCATCCAGGCGACGTCGGTGCCCATCAGCTCGCGCGCGCGGTCGACGATCAGCTGGAGGACCTCCTCGACGTCCGCCACCGCCTGGATCTGCGTGCCGATCTGGACGAGCGCCTCATACGACGCGCTGCGAAGCGCCTCCGCGGCACTCCGCTCCGCCAGCAGGCCGAGGTGCGAGGCGAACACCGGCATCAGCATCCGCGCGTCCGGCGAGTGGGCGGCGCCGCCGCGGAGCGCGACGACGAGCACGCCGCGCACCCGCCCGCGGTGGTCGAGCACGGGCTCGATCCTGAGCTCGGGGGAGGACACCGCCGGCGGCTGATCGCCCGGCCCCGCCCCCACGGTGGCGAGCCACGAGACGGCGAGCTCGCGGAGCTTGGCGTCGCTGATCCCCTGGCTCCCGGCCACCGCGGGCGGCTCCCCGTCGACCGCCAGCCAGACGAACGCGCAGTAGTCGGCCCCGAACACCGTGCGCGCCGCCTCGAGCGCCGAGCGCGCGAGCGCGCCCGGAACCGTGTCCTGCTCGACCACGCTCCAGATCCCGCGCGACAGCCGCATCGGGGGCTCGTCGCGCGGACGGCGCTGAGCTCTCTCGACTCCCTCCGCGACGTCCGGAGCCACGCTCACGCCCGCACCCTACTACGGGCCTTGTGTGCTCGTACGAAGGACCGGTGCGGAATTCGTCCGAGTGTCCGAATCCGGCAGGCGTATACGTTGTCGATCACGGCGGCGCGCGCAAGCTCGGGGCCGCCGCCAGTCATGAGGAGGGAGACAGATGGACACCGCGCTCCAGGCGCCGCCGCGGGGCGCGTCCCGACCGACGCGCACTCGCCGCTACACCGTCGACATCGACGTCGGCGGAACGCTGACCGACGGCCTGTACTCCGACGGGCAGGTGGTGACCCCGGTCAAGGTCGAGACGACGCCGCACGACTTCACGGTGTGCTTCTTCGAGAACCTGAAGGCGGGCGCGACCGAGCTGGGGTTCGGGGACCTCAAGAGCTTCCTGGCCGAGGTCGCGGTGATCCGGTGGTCGGCGACGATCGCGACGAACATCGTGGCCGAGCGAAAGGGCCCGCGCATCGGGCTACTGGTCAGCGCCGGAACCGGCGAGGAGCTTTACGGCGCGGGGCGCAGCGCGGCAGTCGACCATGTCGTCGCGCCCGAGAACATCGTCGCGCTGCCCGCGGAGGCCTCCGACGCCGACACGCTGGCGGCCATCCGCAAGCTACTCGAGAACGGGGTTCGGCGGATCGCGGTCAGCGTCGCGGGGGCGTTCGAGGACAACTCGGCCGAGCTCGCGGTCAAGGACCTGGTCGACGAGAACTTCCCCGACCACTACCTCGGCGCCGTGCCGCTGATGCTCGGCAGCGAGATCTGCCGTCACCCCGACGATCAGACCCGCACCCACATGGCGCTGGTCAACGCGTATGTGCACACCCCGCTGGCGGTGTCGCTGTTCAAGGCCGAGGACCAGCTGATGGGCGAGTTCGGCTACCGGCGCCCGCTGTACATCGCGCACGTCAACGGTGGCGTCGCGCGCGTCGCCAAGACGACCGCGGTCGACACCGCAGAGTCGAGCCCGTACTTCGGCCTGAACGCCTGCGCCTGGTTCGCGCGCCTGTACGGCGAGCCCCGCGTGCTGGCGGTCGACGTGGGGGGGACCACGACCAAGGTGGGTGTGATCGTCGACGGTCAGCCGGTGACGAGCGAGCGCGGTGACATCCTCGGCGTTCCCGTTCAGACGCCGTGGACGCTGCTGCGCTCAGGCGCGATCGGTGGCGGCTCGATCGCCGTCGCCACCGGCGGCGAGCTGAAGCTCGGACCGTCCAGCCAGGGCGCGATCCCGGGTCCCGCCTGCTACGACCTCGGCGGTCGCGAGGCAACGCTGACCGACGCGTTCGTGGTAGCCGGGCTTCTGAACCCGAAGCGGTTCCTGGGTGGCCGGCGCGAGCTCCGCGTCGACCTCGCCGAGGACGCGATCCGGGGGCGGGTGGCGGAGCCGCTCGGCATCGGCGTGGACGAGGCGGCGATTCGGATCGTCGACCGCGCCGCCGAGATGGTGGCCGAGCTGGTGCGGCAAACCCTCGCCGACGCCGGCGTGGGGTCGGAGGGCTTCAGGGCGTTCTGCTTCGGCGGCAACGGCGCGAACTTCGCCGTCCCGGTGTGCGAACGGCTCGGGCTGGTGTCGGCGTCCGTGTTCTCGCTCGGTCCGGTGCTGAGCGCGTTCGGCTCCTCGGTGGCCGAGATCTGTCACCTCCACGAGCAATGGCCGTATCTCGATCTCGCCTCCGAGGGCACCGGCGATGCGATCGGGCAGATCGTCGAGACCGGACTGCGCGAGGTCAGGCGCGACCTCGAGGGTGAGCGGCTCGACGTCGACGCCGCGCGGTTCGAGGGCGAGGTGACGATCGCGCGCGACGGGCGGGCCGAAGTCCACTCCCTGCCACCGGATCCGTCCGCAATTCCCGAGGCCGTTGACTCGCTCCGCGCCGGCGGCGGGATCGTCGAGCGCGTGTGCGTCCGGGGCCTCTCGCCGGTTCCGCGCTACGAGCCGCACCCCGAGCCCGCCGACGACCACGCCGCGCCGGTCGCCGGCAAGCGGACGATCGCCGGCGCTGGCGCCGCCGTACTTACCTGGGAGCACCTGCATCCCGGTGCCACCGCGACGGGTCCCGCGGTGCTCGAATCGGAAACCAACACCTGCGCGATCCCCGAGGGCTGGTCGCTGCAGATCGACGGCTTCGGCAACGCGCTGCTCGAGCGCGCCGGTCAGGAGGCATAGCGATGGCACACATAAGGGTCACCGAGTACCTCGACCTCGAACTCGAGTCAGAGCGCTGGCACTGCCATGTGTGCGGGCACGACCTCGGCTCCGCGCGCGAGAACTACAAGCACGCCTGCCAGGTCAACCATCGCGATCCGCGGGAGATCCACCAGCCGGTGATCGAGGGCGAATACACGTTTGCTCCCGACCCGGACTGGGTCCGGATCGTCGAGTTCCACTGCCCCGGCTGCTTCACCCAGATCGAGACCGAGTACCTGCCGCCGGGGCATCCGGTGACGCACGACATCGAGATCGATCTCGACCGGCTCCATCAGCGCATCGCCGACGGCGAGCTCGAAGTCCGCGACGAGCGGCTGGCCGTGAGAGGAGGGTGACCACATGAGCAGCGTGCACGAGCGCAACACGATCGACGTCGACGTCGGCGGGACGTTCACCGACATGGTGATGACACTCGACGGTGTCACCACCAACCGCAAGGTGCAGACCACCCCGTATGACCTGTCCGTGGGGTTCATGCAGGTGATCGAGGAAGCGGCCGATGGAGGCGGGATGACGCTGACCGAGCTGGTCTCGCAGATCGACACGGTCCGCTACTCGACGACGGTCGCGATGAACCGGCTGCTCGAACGCTCCGGGCCGCGGGTCGTGCTGATCACGACCGAGGGGCACGAGGACGCAACGCTGATCGGCAAGGGCGCGCAGTGGATCGACGGCACGAGACTGGACGAGCGCCGCGCGCTCCCCCACCAGCACAAGCCGATACCGATCGTCCCGCGCGAGCTGATCGCGGGCGTCAAGGAGCGGATCGACGCCACCGGCGCGGTCCTGCGGCCGCTCGACGAGGACGACGTGCGCGAGAAGGTGCGCACGCTGGTCGACCGCGGCGCCCGGGCGTTTGTGGTCTCGCTGCTGTGGTCGTTCGTCAACCCCGCGCACGAGCGCCGGGTCAAGCAGATAATCCGCGAGGAGTACCGCGACTATCACGTCGGCTACGTGCCGGTGATCCTGTCGAGCGAGGTGGTCTCGCGGCTCGGTGAGTACGGGCGCTCGAACACCGCGATCCTCGACGCCTACCTGCAGCGCTCGATGCAGATCGAGCTCAGCGGCACGTGGGACAAGCTGCGCGAGCACGGGTACCGCGGACCGTTCTTCATGATCCACAACACCGGCGGCTGCGCCGACCTGTTCAAGACGACCGCGAGCCGCACCTACAACGGCGGCCCGATCGCCGGGCTGATCGGCGCGCGCGACATCTGCGGCGTGCTCGGGGCGCCGAACGTCGTGACCGCCGACGTCGGGGGGACCTCGTTCGACATCGGGCTGGTCGTCGGCGACTCGGTTCGCAACTACGAATTCAACCCGATCATCGACAGCTGGATGGTGTCGACGACGATGCTCCAGTCGCTGTCGATCGGCGCCGGCGGGGGGTCGATCGCGTGGCTGAACCCGGCGCTCGGCAACCGGCTCGAGGTCGGCCCGCAGTCGGCGGGCTCGTACCCCGGGCCGGTGGCGTACGGTCTCGGCGGGACCGAGCCGACCGTGACCGACGCGAACCTGGTGCTCGGATACCTGAGCCCGGACGCATTCTTCGGCGGCCGGATGCATCTCGACCGCGACGCCGCCGAGCGGGCGATCGAGGAGAGGATCGCGGCGCCGATGGGTATCGACGCCGTCCAGGCGGCGGCGCTGATCCGCCGGATCATCGACGACAAGATGGCCTCGGCGATCCGCAAGGAGGTGACTCTGCGCGGTTACCGTCCGTCGGACTTCACCGTGTTCGCGTTCGGCGGCGGCGGACCGACGCACATGGCCGGCTACATGGGCGAGATCCCGCGCGCGGTCATGTTCCCGTTTTCGCCGGTGTTCTGCGCTTACGGCTCGTCGATCATGGACGTCGTCCACCTGTACGAGCGCTCGCAGCGGATGGTGCTGCTCGAGCCGATGACCGGGGCGCCGGCGACCGACTACGAGCGGTGGAACGCGACCGTGCGCTCGCTCGTCGAAGAAGCCCGGCGCGAGGTCGCCTCGGAAGGGCTCGACTGGGCCGACGCCACCGTCAGCCTCGAGATCGACGCGCTCTACGGCGGGCAGATCAACTCCAAGCGCGCCTCGAGCCCGCTGCTGTTCATCGAGTCGAGCGACGACGTCATGCGGGTCTACCGCCGCTTCGAGCAGGAGTTCAGCGAGGCGTTCAGCCCGCTCGCGGTGAACATCCCCGGCGGGGTGTACATCGACACGTTCGTGCTCCGCGTCGCCATTCCGGGACGGGCGGTCGAGTTGCCCGAGCTCGAGCCGGCGGGCGAGGATGCGTCGGCGGCGCGGTCCGGTAGTCGCGACGCGTTTTGGCCTGCGCTCGGAGGATTTGTTGACACGCCCGTGTATGAGTTCGCGGGGCTGCGGCCCGGGAATCGGCTGTTCGGCCCGGCGATCATCCAGGCGCCGCTCACGACCGCGGTGATCCCGCCGGGGATGCAGTTCGCGATTGACAACCACGGCCTCGGGATCCTCGAGGCCGCCGCCGGCGCGGCCGAATCTCGACCGCTCTCCGTGGGCGCGCCGACGAATTAGGAGGACAGCGATGGCAATCCCGACAGCCGACGCCAAGCTCGAGATGATCCGGCTGGCCGAGCCGACCGAGGACGAGCTGCATGCGGTCGACACGCTCGCGCCCGGCGACTACGAGGTCGGCTTCCAACGCACCAACGACATCCTCGACGAGGCGCTCGAGGTGTTCCAGCGCGCCTCGCGCAGCTCGATGGGGATCGCCGGCGACGTGATGATCGCGCTGTTCTCGGCCGGCGGCGACCTCGTCAACGCGGCCGCCGGCACCTACCTCCACGCGATCATCCAGCCAATCATCATCAAGTACATCCTCGAGCACTACGCCGAGAACCCGGGGATCTCCGACGGCGACATCTGGTTCGCCAACGACGCGCTCTACGGCGGCATCCACAATCCCGACCAGGTGATCGTGCTGCCGATCTTCCACGACGGGAAGCTGATCGCCTGGGCGGGAGCGGCCAACCATACGACCGAGACCGGCGCGGTCGAGCCTGGCGGCATGCCGGTCACAGCCACCGGCCGCTTCCACGAGGGCCTGAACCTCCCGCCGGTGAAGATCGGCGAGAACCACCGGCTGCGCGACGACTGGATCGAGGTGTTCAACGCGTTCGGGATCCGGGCGCCGCAGATGATCACCACCGATCTGAAGGCCCGCGCCACGGCGGCTGACCGAGTGCGGACGCGCGTGCTCGAGGTCATCGCGCGCGACGGCGCCGACTTCCTTGTCGGCGTCCTGCGGCGCATGCTCCAGGTCGCCGAGGAGGGCGCCCGCCGGCGGATCAGCTCGTGGCTCGACGGCAAGTACCGGTGCGTCAATTTCGCCGACGCGCTCGGCACCGAGCACGGCCTGGTCCGGACGGCATCGCTGACCCTGATCAAGGAGGGTGACGAGGTGACGTTCGATTTCACCGGCACTTCGCCCGAGAACCTCTCGCCCTACCAGGCGCACGTCCAGGCCGTGGTCGGGCATATCGCGAACTACGTCTACAGCTACGTGTTCTTCGACCTGCCGATCTCGAGCGCCACGTTCGCGCCGTTCAGCTTCGTGATCCCGAAGGGCACGATCCTCAACCCCGACGACAAGGCCGCGACGAGCTGCTCGGTGATGGTGTGCACGGGCGTGATGAGCGCGTGCGCGAACGTGTTCGCGAAGATGATGTTCGCCAGCCAGGAGCACGACCGCGTGGCCGCGTCGGCGAGCAACGCCGGCAACGCGATCGTGATCGCGGGGCTGACCCAGTGGGGGCTGCCGTTCGCCGACATGGTCGCCTACTCGATCAACACCGAGGGCATGGGCGGCCGGCCCGAGAGCGCCGGCATGAACGCGTTCGGCTTCCCCTGGTGCCCGTTCGGGCGCGCACCCGACGTCGAGCTGATGGAGAACGAGTTCCCGCTGCTGATCCCGTTCTCCCAGCACTGGAGGGACAGCTGCGGCGCCGGCAAGCACCGGGGCGGGGTTGGCACAGTCCAGCTGTGGGTGGCACACCAGGCCCCACAGGTGCTACTGATGGCGATCGCCGACAACTCGAAGCTCCAGACGCCGCAGCCGCTGTTCGGCGGGTACGCGCCGTGCACGGTGCCCGGGATCGGCATCCGGGGGCCGCGGCTGCTCGAGCGTATGCAGCGCGGTGATGGCCTCGACCTCGACCTGAGCGCGCTGCTGAAACCGGGCGCGCTCGACGGCCACACCGAGATCGAGTTCATGGGACGGTCGATCCGGCCGTACGACGCCGGAGACGTCATGACGTTCGCGTTCTCCGCCGGCGGAGCGGGGTACGGAGACCCGCTCGAGGCCGATCCCGAGCAGGTTGCGGCCGACTTCCGCGACGGATTGATCTCGGAGTGGTCGATGCGCGAGATCTACCACGTCGTGTACGACTCGGTGGACCACACGGTGCTGGCGGCCGAGACCGAGGAGGCTCGGGGTTCCGAGCGGACTCGGCGTCGCTCGCGTGATCGTTCCTGGGAGGAGTTCGCGACCGAGTGGGACCGGCTCTCGCCGCCGCCGGAGCTGCTCACGTGGTTCGGGTCCTGGCCGGAGGGCGTCGCGGCCGCGCCCTTGATGCGGATGTAGATGGCCGGCGCGCCCGCCGCCCTTCGGGCCGCGCTCGAGGGGCGGCCGATTGAGCGCCCGCTGCGGGCGCCGCTGCTGGCCGCGCTGGCGGCCGAGGTGGAGGAGCTCGACCTGCGCGAGTTCCTCGCGGACGCCGGCAAGCGGTCGCGGATCCTCGCGGGGCTGGCTCAGTCGATGGGGGTCGACGTGCTCGTGCTCGATTCCGGGAGCGGCTGGGATGCCGAGTCTTCGGGATTCGTGACCGATTGGGCGGCGGGATATCCGCCCGCGCTTGCTGGCACGTTGTCGGGGGTGGAGTTGCGGTTCGATCCGGCGCGGGGCGGGGCGCCCGTGATCCTCGACCTGCTGCAGCGCGTCCGTGCGGTCGTTCCGGATGCTGTCTCGTTGGCGGTCACGCTCGTGGGTCCCCGCATGCTGGTCGCAGCTGGTTCTGACGCCCTGGGTCTCCCGGCGGCGACCCAGCTCGTGCTCGCCGCGGCGCGGGCGGTGGCCGAGGCCGGGTCGGGCGTCGTGATCGTGCGCGAGGACGGGGGCGCGGAGGTCGACGATGCGGCCTATGCGGCGGCGACCGCCCCGCTGTGGCGCTCGCTTCAGTTCTTCCGCTCGGCGGGCGTGCTGCAGGTGAGCGGCGCGGCTGACGGGTGGGCAGGCGTGCTCGCCGGCGCCGGCCCGTTCCTTCCGGTGTTCAACGCTCGCGAATCACCCGGGGCGGCCGCCGCGGTCGCGGGCGCTGGCCGGCCCTACGGTCTGGCGCTGCCGACCGATGTGGTGGCGTCGCCGGTCGGGCCGCTCGCCACCGAGCGGTGCGCGCTGCTCACCCACGACCGCGACCTTGCCGGCGAGGTGCCCGTGCGCGACGTCGCCGGCGTGGCGGCGGCGATGACGATCTGATCCACGCCGCTCATCTCGCTCGCCCCGCCGGCGGGCCCTCACGCCACACCGGCACCTCCGCCGCCGGCGAGTATCCCGCGACCGACGTGCTTCGATACCGCCCGTACATTTCCGGCGGGCATGAATCGCAGCAGCATACCTTTCTGTATGCCTCAGCTCTACGAATCCGCCTACTTTTTCTATGCGAGATTGGTAGCCTGTCCCGGTGACCCCGGTCCGGCACCTGAATCCATTTCGCTTCTCCGGTCCGCTCCCGCCGGAGGACATGATCGATCGCGATCCGGAGGCGGAGGATCTTCTTGCCCTGGCCGAAGGTGGTCACTCGTTTCGACTGGTCGGGCCGCGCCGCTATGGGAAGACGACACTGTTGCGCCGCGTTCTCGTGGGTGCCGAGCAGCAGGGCATGGCAGGCGTCCTGGTCGACCTACAAGACGTGCTCTCGATCGCCGAGATCGTAGTCCGGATCGAGCGCGGCTATCAACGCCTCAAGGGGCCGATCCGACGACACGTGGAGAACCTGTTCCGGAGCTGGAACATCGGACTCTCCCTCGGGGGCGGCGGCTTTACGGCCACGTTGCAGCGCCACCCGCATGTCGATTCCGAGTCGGTGCTTCTGCGCCTGCTCGAGCTCCCCGCAGCGCTGTTCGATCGTGACGGGACGAGCAGTTTGGTCGTGTTCGACGAGATTCAGGACGTCCTGGCGGTAACCGGCGCCGACGGCAAGATCAGGAGCGTGATCCAGCATCAGACGGACGCTGCAACGTATGCGTTTGCCGGCTCGGCGCCGGGAGTGATGCAGCAACTGTTTGCCGATCCCAAGCGGCCCCTGCTCGACCAGGCGGTTCCCCGCAGTCTCGAACCGCTGCCGCTTGACGACGTCGCCGGCTACGTGACCAACCGCTTCCGGCAAACCGGCCGCGACGTCGGCACGGCACTCTCCCCGCTGCTCGAGTTCACCCGAGGACACCCGCAGCGAAGCATGATGCTCGCGCACTACGTATGGGAACGCACGGCCCAAGCCGCAACGGCCGACGAGGGCACCTGGGTCTCCGCGCTCGACCAAGCTGCAGCCGACGCCGCCCCGCTCATGAGGGCGATCTGGAGGGCGCTCACGACCAACGAGCGCCGCGTCGCTCGCGCGGTCGCGGTCGTCACGACCCCGCTCTACAGCGAGGAGACCGCCACCGCCGTCGGTATCAAGCGCTCGAGCATCGGCAAGGCCCTCGAGAGCCTCGTCGCGAACGCGGACGTCATCCACGAAGGCAACCGACCGCGCCTCACCGACCCGATGTTCGAACTCTGGCTCCAGTCACGAGGGCTGACTCCCGCCGCCGGCGGTGACGACGATCCGGCGTGACCGGCATGCGGTGTCGGCTTGAGCCTCGTGGTGTAGGGGGTCCGGTCGTTTGATTTGTTTGGCATGGTTCGTATGCGCGGAGCGGTGCCGCCCGAAACGGCATACTTTTCCTCCACGAGCGAGCGGACGTCCTCTGCCGTAGCGACGCGATGCTGCCGGTGCGAGCCTGAATCGTCGCCCCGGCCGGCCACTGCGCAGCTCATGCGGGGAGTACGAAAGGGCGCATTCGTACCTGCGGTCCGCGCTACGTGGCGTGGTCGACGAAGCCAATCAATCGCAGACAGTGGTGATGCCGGCATACCCGGCGGTCCGTCAATCTGACCGACGAGGATCGCTCACTCGAACGATTGCCGGAACCCGAGACGGGTCCCGGGATTGCGAGCCAACCGTCACGCGGCCCTCGTTGACTTCCTCCGCCTGCCGGCTTGGGCGCGGGCGGCGTCTGCTGCGTCGCGGTCGCTGGGAGCTACCGTGCGGAACTGGACCTTTTCGCTGATCTTCGCGCCGAGCGCATCGGCAACTTGTTGGAGACGCTGGACACTCACGCCCGCGTAGTCGCTCGCCTCCCACCGCTGAACCTGCTGCTCGGCAACGCCGAGGCGGTCAGCGAGACCCTTCTGAGTGACATGCGCCGCGATCCGGGCCTCGATGATTGCTTTGGGGAGCTCGTCGAGCGAGCGGAGTGTCCGCTGCTTCACGCGCCCTGCTCGGAGCCGCTCATATTCGCGGAGTTGGCCGCGGAGCACTTCCGCCTCGCTGGCGAGAGCATCGGTCGCCGCCTGGTGGATTCTCGGGTGCACATCGGGAGGCGGCTCACTCTTTTCGTTCAGAGCGGCGGATGCCTCGAACTTCTTCAGCCAGCCCTTCGTGATCCGATACTGACGCTCATTGGTGATCATGGGAGATCCTTGAGATTGATAGCGACAATGCCCTTCGGCACTGCGGTGTCCCTCTCGTGTTGGAAGTAATCCAGGAAGTCGGCGTACCCAGGACCAGCAGGCAAGAGTCAAGGAGAAGGGGATCGACGTCGCCCTCTTCCCAGCAGGCGTCGAAGTCGGATGGATGTTCCTTGGCCGTCACGAAGCCCCCGTCGATGTAGGCGCGCCGACATCCGGCGTCGCGCAGCGATTCGAGCGCGCGCTTGAGGGGTCGAGCAGGTTCCGTCGGTGCGGCGTGGTCCCATACCGTGCTGCGAAGTCATCCCATGAGGCCTCGTGTATCCCGGCTGGCAGGCTGCCGGATTCCTCGAACGACGGCATCACAACACAATTCTAGCGTTGTGTCCGGCCAGACCCTCCGTGTCAAACATTTGTCAAACGAACGCTGCCGGGCCTTTGATGCTGGTTTGTCCCAGACTTCTTGCAAAGCCGTTTCGCGTGTGGCCGCGACGGGCGTCTCGTCTCATTGCGCGCGGCGGCGGCGGTTGGCAGGGCGGTAGCCGTGGTCGGGTTGGATGGTGTTGTTCAGATAGAGCGGGATGAACAGCGGAAGCTCCTCGTCACTGTCGATGTCGATCACCGCCCGCTCGCCCAGGGGATGATCGAGCCATGTGCGGACCGGCCAATCCATATAGTCGCGCCGACGGCGTCGCTCCTCGTCGCTTGGGTCGTAGCAGACGAGGACCCGCACATACACCTCGTGCTCGTACTCGTCGACGATAACGTCGCATACCCCGAGATCGTCAGCACCCAGCGCGACCCGTAGCTCGAGCTCACAGCAACTCCTCTCCCAGAACCCGAGCGCTCGCCGCAGCCGCTGCGGGTTCCCGTCCGGGCACGGCGGCGCCCACTTCTCGCACCACCGTGCGTGCGCCTCGTGATCGAACTCGATGATCGGGCCCCAGTACTCGTCGATTATCCATCGCTCCCAGGGAAGCAGGTCGCGCGTCTCGGTCGCCTCGTCGGGCTCATGGTTGGCAGTGTCGGACATGGCTCCGATTCTGCGCCCTCGCAGAGTGGAATCCAGGTCTTTTGACACACCCGATCGTGAATTGGCACAGTTCTGT
>Ga0335078_10006150_pt1 | contig 17774 bp, 12 predicted proteins | sample Lox_Sample_32_FD_206711 | JGI IMG/M metagenome (GOLD analysis project Ga0335078, IMG submission 206711) | Soil microbial communities from Loxahatchee National Wildlife Refuge, Florida, United States - Lox_Sample_3.2 | ecosystem: Environmental > Terrestrial > Soil > Wetlands | place: USA... | reverse complement strand
TCCTAGGTGCGCGATCAACTGCGGCGTATACAGCACGCTGACGAATGCTCCCGTGCCCCATCCCGCGCTTAGCCAGCCATAGCCCACCGGCCCGGCATTGAAAACGCGTTCGCTGAGCGAAGGCGTGACCACCGCCCCGGTTGCCATGGCACCGAGAAACAGAGCCCAACTGATTCCCAGCAACACCACCGCACGCCGGTCGCGCAGGAAATGCAGTCCTTCCCGCATTTCGTGCCAGAAGCGCTTCAGTTGACTCTCCGCAGCCACGATATCGGACCGCAATTCTGCCGGCCGGATCACTACATGCCGTCCCTTGCGAACCGCGAAATAACAGAGAAACGAAACCACGTACGTGGAAACGTCGATCAGCAGCACGCCGCCGAGCCCGACGTGGTTGTACATGAATCCGACGACTGCGCCAGCGATGAGCCATCCGCCCTGCACGCCTGCCAGCAGGAACGTATTGGAATGCACGAACTTGTCCTCAGGCGTGAGCTCTTGAATCAGGGCTGTGATGGTCGGCCAGAACATCCAAAAGCCGGCCGCCACCAGCATGTTCATCAAGTACAGCTCCCACACCTGCACGCGATGCATGAACGCGAGAATGGCAACCGTCACGATGATGACGGCGCGAATCGCGTCCAGCCACATCACCAGCCGCCTCCGATCTTCCCGGTCGATAATCACGCCGGAGAAGGGAAGCATGAGCATCGCCGGGATCGTCTGCAGCACGACCAACGCTCCCAGTGCGGTCTCGGACTTCGTAGCCTGCAGGATGTACCAGCCGACGGCGGCCGCATTCATTCCGCTGCCAAACATCGATACCATGTTGGCGATAAAGACGAAGCGCAACGGACGTTGGCCGAAACTCTCCCGCATCGTTCTACTTTAGCCGACGAGAATGGAATCCACCACGATGGGACGGAGACACGCGAACAAAATGCAGTGAATCGGCATTCTGGAGACCTGAGCAGGATGCAAAAGTTTAGAACCCATCTATGCTTTCTGTCTTCATGCGTCGGTCTGTGCGTGATTCCGCCCCTTGCATGCCAGGCCGTTCGGCGCTAGGATTCGCGTGCTGCCACAAAGAAAGTCATCTCTCGCGTTCGCCGGAGACGGGCTATGAGACGCTGCACGGAATTCTCGCTATTCATATTTCTATTCTTCGCACTTTTGATTACCCAGGCATGGACGCAGGTGGATCGCATCGTGATCGCTGCCGGCACCGATGAAGATCACGCCCTGCAGAACATCTCGAACGAGCCGGACGCGGCAAAAAAACTGGCCATGTACGAGGATTTCGTGCAGAAATTTTCGTCGAATCCGCAGGCCGTGGCTTACGGAAACTGGCAGATCTCGCAGTCCTATCAAGCCGGCGGCGATCTGCAGAAGGCCCTCGACTATGGCGACAAAGCCTTGGTGGGATCTCCGCACAACCTCGATATTCTGGTTTCGCAAGTCAGCGTGGCGCAGCAGGCGAAGAACAATAGCAAAGTGATGGACTACTGCGCAAAAGGAGGGGACATCTGCCGTGGCATCGCCAAGCAGCCCAAGCCGGAGGGCATGAGCGATGAGGACTTCGCGCGCAAGATCGCGGACGACAAGAATCAGGCGCAGAGCAACTGCGAGTTCCTCGAGACCACCGGCTTCAACGTCATTACCACGGAGACCGACCCGAAGGCTCGCATGGCGGATATCGAGAAATACACGGCGTCGTTCCCCGATTCGAAATTCGCCGATCAAGTTTCGACGTATGCGATGTACACGCTGGGGCCCGGCCAGTTGAACGATTCGGCGCGCCTGGTCTCATTTGGGGAGAAGATCCTGGCGAGCAACCCAAACTCGCTGCCGGCGCTTCTCCTGCTGGCCAGTCATTACGCGGAGGCCAATAGCTCTGCCAAAGCGATATCCTACGCACAAAAGGCGATCGATGTAGCGAAGGCCGATGCTCCCGATGCGGATAAGACTCGTAAGCTCTCCGGCGGGGCGGCGCACAACATCGTAGGCTGGGCCTACTTCAAGCAGGACAAAACGGCCGCGGCCATTACCGAATTTAAGGCCGCCTCCGAATTGCTTAAGGGGCAGGACGACCAGCAGTATGCCAGTTCGCTCTATGGCCTCGGATCGGCCTACGCGAAGTTAAGCAAGCTCAACGAAGCGCGCGAAGTGCTCACGGAAGCGTCCAAGATTCCCGGATCCGTTCAAGCCTTGTCCCAGGATTTGCTGGGTAAAGTAAACGCAGCGCGCGCCAAAGGGAAGTAATCCTGCCGCGCTGAGTGCCGCTAGTTCTGGGGCTTGAGCAAGTCTTCCGACAACAACTGAGCCTTCCAGGCCAGCGTGCGTGCACGCTCCATATCCCCCGCTGCCAGCGCCCTCTTGGACTGCGCCACGAACTGCTGGATTTGGGTGACGCTGTCTTTCTGACTTGCGCTGAGTTGTTGGCCGGCTGCCTTTTTGAGATTGTCTTCCGTCGTCCCAAGCATCTGATTGGTGTCCCGCTCCTGAGATGCGCCATCGCCCCCGGTCCCGCCAGCTAGTTGAATACTCGGCTCCGATGTCCCACCTTGCCTCACAATGATTTTTGTCGGAGGGCAATTCTTCGGAGGAGCAGGAGTTGCGGCATTCTGCGCAGAGGCATCGCCAGCAGGGACAGTGGCTCCCGAGCTTCCGGCCGAAGCGGCGGTTCCCGGCGCCGGCGTCTTCGCCGCATCACAGCCCGATCCGGCCAGTCGTCTTTTGTGAATCGGGCGTTTAGAAGTCGAATGCGTAGTGGTCGAATGCGCTTTCTCCGCGGGTTGTTTCGCCGGAGCCGCGGGCTGTGATGACTGCGGACTTGGCTGATTTGTTGAAGGCGTTGCGGCCTCATTCTGAGTGGAAGGAGGGGGAGTCGCCTCAGACTGAGGCCGCGGTTCCCATGAGGGCGCAACCATCACTAGAGGGGAAATGCCAATCAGGAAAATCTCGGCCAGAGTCATGCCAGGTCCCGGATGCTGGAAACGGTAGTCAATAGATTTTACGCTCCACGGCGCGCACACGCTATGGGCCGTGTCCCGGAATTCACAAGGATTTAATCACCGCGTTACGAAGCTGCTGCGTCGGTTGCATACCCTGCATCGGCCTCAGCTTTGACACCCGCCGCGGGAATCTGGAATCGGAAAACAGTTCCCGCTCCTTCGGTGGACTCGAAATCGACCGAGCCATAGTGCCACTGCATAATCTGGTACGTCTGTGCCAGACCGATGCCGCTGCCTTCCTTCTTCGTGGTGAAATACAGTTCAAAAATTTTGTCGTGCATATCCTGCGGAATGCCTCCGCCTTGATCGTGAACCTCCGCCACGACAATCCCGTTCTTGCGCTGCGCCGAGATCGTGAGCACTCCCCCATGTGGCATCGCCTGAACGCCGTTGATCACGACATTCAAAATGGCCTGCTTCATGAGATCGACATCCACTTTCACCGGCAGCCGTACCTCAGGGAGTTGGCGCTCGATCTTTACACCATGTTGCTCGGCATCAGGAGCGGCAAGTTGCGCCACGTCTTCCAGCACACGGCGCAGGTCAATTTCCTCAAGATGAAGATCCCGAGGCCGCGTGAAATCCACAAGGGTCTGAACCACGCGATCCAGGCGCCGGATCTCATTGTCAATGATGTCCACGTGACGCCGTGTATCGGGTTCCTGCTGCGCCAGTTTGTTTTGCAGAAGCTGCAGGTGAAGTACGATCGCGTTGATGGGATTCTTGACCTCATGCGCCACGCCACGCGTGAGGCGTCCGCTGGCCGAGAGGCGTCGCGACATTTCGATTTCATCGCCAATCCGGCGGACGGACTCGGTATCACGCATGATCAACAGTGCCCCGATCTGCGAGTTCTTCTCCTGCACAAAATCCAGCGAAACTTGAACGCGTTTTCCGCCAGCCGCTTCAAACTCGCGCTGCGAGATCGCTCGCCTGCGCTCGAAAGCATCGAGCAATGCGGCGCCCAGCATCGAGTTCCGATCAAACACTTCCTGTACCGCACGGCCGAGCAACTCTCCCCGCGGCCGCCCCAAGAAAGCCTCTACTGGGGCGCTCACCAGGACGACTCGCGAATCGCGGGCGAACAGCATCAGGCCATCCTGTAGCTTCGACATGAGTTGATCGACATTGTCCTTCAGTGCCGAGAAAATCTCTTTACTGTCGCGTATCTGCCTGCCGAGGTTCGCGATCTTCAGCGTCACCAGTCCGTACTCGTCGTGCTCCGACTCAGAAGCCGGGAGTTCTGCTTCGCCTGCGCTGACACTGTCGAGATTGCGGCTGATCGCCTTCAACGGGCCCAGTGCGATGTTGGAAATACCGGCTGCGAGCAGCAGGGAGAAAAAGATCAATGCCACGGAGATATAGACGGCTCGCAACAGTCTCGCTTGCACTTCGCTTTTCAGAAAAATGGTTTGGACGCCGATGCGGATCGTCCCAAACGGCGCTCCGTTCAATTCCAGGGGATACGTCACGTCGTAAACCGCTGCTGGACTGAAGACTAAATGGAGTTGCTCCTGAAAGCGGGCGCTTACTACCTTTCCGAAATCGGGCCGCGGTGGAATCACTTTGCCCGCCAGACTGGCATTGCTGTGCAGCAGGGCTTTGCCGTTGAGGTCGACGATGGTCACGTCGTAGATGTAACGCCAGTCGCCGGTGTAAGACTGGATCAGGTTGTTCAGGTCGACGTCGCTTTGAACGTAATCGGTGAGCGCGCGTCTTACGGCCGCTGTGTCGTTGATGTCAATCTTCGTGCTGCCAAAGTCGGGAACCGCATTTCCGGCCGCGTACGCCAGTTGCCGCGTCAGGCTCGCCGCGGTTTCCTGGGCGTTCAGAATCCTCAGTCGCAGAATCTGGGAGATGTATAGATAGGAAAACGTGCTCACCATGGCCGTCACCATGAGAGTGATAGCCAGCACGATGATTGTCTTACGTCGCAGCATGGTCAGAAATCAAACGGTCGGCTTCCCACAAAGCGCTAACCGCTGGACACTTCTTCCTTGCCTGCCGCCTCCGCGGACGCACTGCCGTATTCTTTCAACTTGTTATGCAGAGTTTTCAGGCTGATGCCAAGAATTTCCGCTGCCCGCGTCTTGTTGTTGCTGGTCGCTTCCAGCGTCTTCAGGATCAGCATCTTCTCTGCTTCTTCTACGGTGGTGCCTACACCCAGTCGGACCGCGTCGGGATCATTAGCGGCTGCTCGCAACGGGGCCTGGCCAAATCCCGGCGGCAAATGCTTGGTCTCAACCATGCCCGCATCGCAAACGATGACCGCCCGCTCGATAGTGTTCCGCAGTTCGCGGACGTTCCCCGGCCAGGAATAACCAGTGAACTGATTGAGCACGGCTTCGCTGACTGCCGTCACTTTGCGCGAGTGCTTGGAACTCATCTCGGCAAGCAAGAGCTGCACCAGCCCCGGGATGTCCTCCTTGTGTTCGCGTAGGGGAGGCAGGTGAATATTGAACACATTGAGGCGGTAATACAGATCACTGCGTAACTCCCCGCGTGCGACCGCCTCATCTGGAACTTTGTTCGTCGCCGCCAGTACTCGCACGTCCACCGCGGTCTCAACCTTGCTCCCCAGGCGGCGGAGCTTGCGGTCTTCGAGAACGCGCAGCAGTTTGGCCTGCGTCCCGATTGGCATCTCGCCAATTTCGTCCAACAGCAGAGTTCCACCCTCCGCCAGCTCGAAGCAGCCCGTCCGCCGTTCAAGCGCTCCGGTAAACGCGCCTTTTTCGTGACCAAAAATCTCACTCTCCATCAACGTTTCAGGGATCGCGGCGCAATTGATGGCTACAAACGGTCTGTCTCTCCGCGGGCTCAAGTCGTGGATCGTCCGCGCGACCAGTTCTTTCCCCGTTCCGCTGGCTCCTGTGATCAAAACAGAAGCCGTGCTGGGGGCCACCATTTCAACCAGGCGAAAGATCTCCTGCATCTTCCGGGATGATCCGCTCATGCGCCCGAGAGATCCCGTATCACGCAGCCTTCGCCGCGTGGCCTCCAGTTCCGCCCGAGTGCCGAGCAGGGCCGTCGCATTCGAAAGAATCGTCCGCAACCGGTTGGTGTCGATCGGCTTGGTAATGTAGTCGTACGCACCCATGCGCATGGCCTGTACCGCGCTGTCGATTGTCCCCTGAGCCGTAACCAGAATGACGGCAATCGTTTGTGCTTGCTCGGCGAGATGACCGAGAAGTTCGATCCCGCCCATGCGAGGCATCTTGAGGTCGGTAATCACAATCGAAGGAGCCCACTGCGTGGCTTTCTCGAGGCCTTCCGCACCATCGCGAGCCGTCTCCACACGAAATCCCCATGAGCTGACTAATTCCGCCAGCCCAGAGCGCTCGTTCTCTTCGTCCTCGACGATCAGTACCTTTTCATTACTCATCGACTAGCTCTAGCCCCTGGTTTGGGTTTTATTTTGGTCGCTGCTCCCCGGCGAGGGGTGACGCCCTGATCGAATCCTCAACGATACGCGGCCTGCTCCCGCTCGGGCAAGGTCCGAGCCTTACCGGCGCGCCTACTCGCCTGAACCTCCGAACCTCCGGAAGGGAGTTGCAATTTGAGACACCCATCCGTGGTTTGGTCGCCCAGGAGGGGCATGTCGAGTCTATGCTTTCGCTTTAAGTTACAGTGATATAAAATTCTGCGTTCCCAGGGTTTCGTTTCTTCCACTAATCTTGCCCAGCTATTTTGACGCGAATTTCCTTCGTGGGCACCCCTGCGGACGATCACAATTCGGAGGATCTATGACCCTAACTTGGACGACACGTTCGCGCCGTGCAGTGCTCGCCGTGTCCACAGTTCTTGCAATGTTGCTATTGTGTAGTGCCGCCTTTGCGCAGAGCGATTCCGCCCCGCCAAAGTGGGACGTGTTCGCGGGCTACCAGTACCTTCATCCCGGCGGCACGGTTCCAGAATCCGCAGGCGACCCGAATAATCCCACACCTTTCAAGCTCCCGGGGATGTCGAAGGGCGTCGGCGGAGCGTTCACTTACAACTTCGACCCACATTGGGGAGCCGAAGTCGACACCGGGTACAACCGCGATACCTCCACTGCCTCGTCGGAGTGGACCGTCAGTGCCGGACCGCGCTTTATGTGGCGCACCGATTCCGCCAACTTGTTCCTGCATGCGTTGGCGGGCTTTAACCGGTTAACCTACGATTCGGGAGCAGCGGATCACAACGGAATCGGCATAATCCTCGGTGGCGGCATGGATATCCCGTTCTCCAAGACGTTTGCCTGGCGGCTTTTCCAGGCTGACTACGTGTGGGCCAGTCACAACTTCGCCAACTTCGCCGCGCCCGAGTTCCCCAATTTGCGGCGTCCAAGCCTGGAAGGCGCACGGCTCAGGACCGGCATCGTATTCAATTGGGGTGGCGCCCCGGTGGTAGCTCCCGCTGCGAGTTGTTCGGTGCAGCCCACCGAGGTCCTGGTGGGCGAACCGATCACCGCGACGGTGACGGCCAGCAACTTCAATCCGAAACATGCCGTCACCTACAGTTGGAGCGGCACCGGCGGCCAAGTGACTGGCAAAGAAAACGGGGCCAGCATCGACACCAACAACACTGCGCCGGGAAACTACACGATCACGGCGAAAGTGAACGATCCAAAAGCCACCAAGAATAATGAGGCCACCTGCTCTGCGAGCTATACGATCAAGCCGCTTCCGCCCAAGAATCCTCCGACCTTGTCACTATCGGCCAGCCCGACCGATCTCGTTGCGGGCGGACCAGTCAATTTAACCGCGAACTGCACCAGCCCAGACGGCGTGCCCGTTTCGGTCGCAAACTGGAGCTCGACGCTGGGCACCGTGTCAGGTTCCGGCAGTTCGGCAACACTCAACACCACAGGGCTTCCTCCAGGCCCGGTGACGCTGACCGCCACCTGCACCGACTCGCGCGGCTTGAATGCTCAAGCCACAACGCAAATCAACATCCAGAATCCTCCTCCGCCCCCGGTGGACAAGGCTCTGGAAGCTCGCCTGACTCTGCACAGCGTGTATTTCCCGACAGGACTGCCGCCGGTGAAGGATCCGAGTGCTGGACTCCTCCCCGGACAGCAGAAGACTCTCGCCACCCTGGCTGCCGACTTCAAGAAGTATCTTGAGGCCAAGCCGGATGCTCACCTTGTCCTCGAAGGGCACGCTGATCAGCGCGGCTCCGTGGCGTTCAACCAGGCTCTTTCCGAGCGTCGAGTCGCTCGGGTGAAGAGCTTCCTGGTGGAGCAAGGAGTGCCTGAGGCCGACATTGAAACCAAGGCCTTCGGTGCACAGCACAACTTGACACAAGACGAAGTGAAGAACTCGATCGAGCAGAACTCCGAACTGTCAACCGAAGAGCGGAAGCGCGCGCTGGCGAGAATTGACGTCATCAAACTGGCCAGCAACCGTCGGGTTGATGTAACCCTCAACGCCGGCGGCACAACTGAAACCTCAGTCCGGCAGTTCCCATTCAACGCAGCCGACGCCTTGACTTTGATCGGCGGCCGCGAAAGCGAAGTGAAGAAGGCGCCCGTAAAGCGCGCACCCCGGAAGCCGGTAAAGAAGTAGAGTTATCGGCACAACATAACTTCGGCACAACATAACTAGTGTGAAGCGGAGGGTGTTGTTAGCCCTCCGCTCTTTTTTTGTACGCGCAGGCAGCAACAAGCCTCATGAACGGCGCTTTAACGGAAAAATGTACACGGACTCCACGAAAGTGCCATCGTCAAGTCCTTGATTTAATGAGACCGTGTCTGGTATTCGGCTTGCCACTTACCCCTTTCAAGAGTACGGGGCGAAGATGAGTCCAATGATTCTGGCCCGCTGGTTTCGAGGTCTACTCTGGCCGACTGTCGGCGGACTGCTCTGCGCGACCGCGTGTTCACGTCCTATTCAGGTGCCTGGGGCAGGGGAGGCGCAGGCAGAGCAGCGGACGCTGCCCGATCAGAGTACGGCTGTTCCGGCCGACGCCGTCACTTCCCTGACTGGGCCTGATTCATCGTCGCAAATCGTACCCTTTCATGATTCGGAGAATCTTCCCGCAGGGACGCTGCTCACCGTCCGGCTGAAGTCGCCCGTAACCGCCGACGATGCACTCACATCCACTTCGTTCGAAGCAGTGCTTGATGAGCCCGTCGTAGTCGAGGGCAACGCATTGATTCCACGGGGTGTACTGGCGGCGGGGCGCATCCAGTCGTCTCGCATTTCGACAGTGAATCCCAGCCGGGCCTACATCCGGTTGGCCTTGGAATCGATCCACGTAGCCGACAAGGATATCCCAGTTCAGACCGCGAGCCTTTTTGCCCGCCAAGCACCGCAAAGCGATAACGTGATTCGACTGGAAAAAGGCCGCCGCCTCAGTTTCCGACTCTCCGAACCGGTTTCAATCGCTGCTCAAAAGGCGCCGCGGGGCCACTAAGTCCTCACTGACAGTTTTCCTCGGGGATTTCCACAGAAAGATTTCCCATTTTAGTGACATCTGCACTTAAGACTCACAGGGGCAGGTCTCTATAGTGAGCTGAAATGGGAGTTAAGAGCTTGGGTACTTCGACACTTCCTTCCCATTTTGGGAAGCACCAAGGTAGGAACTGCAGCAGAACCAGTTCCTTCCCGCAGGATTTCCCAGCAAAGTAGAGGTTATGAGTGCAGCTGTTCAGTTTGTCCAGCCGGTTGCAGACCCAAAGACGGAATTTATCCGGCTTTTTCAGGATTCCCCTCTTGGGGTGGCCCTCTGTGGAAATCGGGGCGACGTCACCGTACTGAATCCCGCGATGGAACGGATGTTAGGCATTGAGGCGCCCTGGCTCGGATCGCTTGCATTCGTGGACCTGATTCATGCCCACGATCGCATCGAAAACCAGCAGCTCATCGAAGACCTGTTTGACGGAAAACGAGCCAACTTCCAGTTCGATTCGCGAACGCCGGGACCGAATGGCCGTCCGGTGCGGTGGACGGTCTGGCGCCAAGCCCGTGCCAACAGGGCGACCGATTGTGTCTTCGCGCTGGCGGAAGACCTCCCCAGCGCCACTGCGGCCGAGCACCGTCTGCATCAAGTTGAGCGCTTTGAGGCCATCGGACGTCTCGCCGGCGGCGTCGCACATGATTTCAACAACCTGCTGACCGGTGTGCTGCTCTACTGCGATTTGCTGCTTGCCACCATCGAGCCACTGCACCGGGCTCGCCACTACGCTGAGGAAATCCGAAAGGCAGGTATGCAGGCAACCGGCCTGGTTCGGCAGTTGCTCGCGGTCGCGCGGCCGGCAACTTCCCAGCCTCGCTTGCTCTCTCTCAACGAGATTGCCGAGGGGATGCGGAACCTGCTGGTGCGCTTAATCGGAGAGAACATCGAGTTGAAGCTGCAGCTCGACCCCAATCTCGGTCTCGTCAAAATGGATCCGACCCAAACACAGCAGATTCTCCTCAACCTCGTGCTCAACGCCCGCGATGCCATGCCGCGCGGAGGCGTGGTGACGATCGAAACCCGCAATTGCACGATTCAGGTTCTCCCCGACTCGTCGGCGGACAGAAGCGGAGCCTCGCTGCCTTGCGCACTAATGGTGGTCGAGGACAACGGTCACGGCATGGATGAGGCCACGCGCGCACATCTGTTCGAGCCCTTCTTCACCACTAAGGCCGGCAAAGGGAATGGATTGGGACTGGCGACAGTCCACGACGTCGTGACCACGAACGGTGGGCTCATCTATGTCGACAGCGAACTTGGCCGCGGCACCCGTGTCAGTGCGCTTCTGCCGCTGGCACCCCAAATGGCTTTTGATCGTCTAGAAGAAACGGATTCTTCCCCATATCGCAACAGCGAACCACATTCATTCATAAAAAAGGAATAACGTCATGACCTCTGCAGCATTAAGCCCGGTTACTTTCGCCGCTCCGCAACTGGAACCCGCCAACTTCCTGAATCTTCTCATCGTCGATGACGAGCGCTCGATTCGGGAGGCCTGTCGCGAAGTCGCCCATTCTCTGGGCTTCTCAGCCAACGTAGCGGATTCTGCCGAACAAGCCTACCGCGCTCTGGAAACGCAGTCCTTCGACGCGGTTCTGCTCGATCTGCGCTTGCCGGGTACGGGAGGGCTGGACGCTCTGCGTCGCATCAAGGAGCGCCGCCCGGAAGCGGTCGTCATCGTCGTGACCGGATATGGCACCGTACAGTCCGCGGTGCAGGCCATGAAGAATGGCGCTTACGACTACGTGACTAAGCCTTTTAGCGTTGATGAGTTGAGGCTGCTGCTGGAGCGCGTTGCCAGTCATTTAAAGCTGAAGTCCGAGAACCGCATGTTGCGCGAGAAAGTGAAATCGAAACAGGGATTCGGCGGCATTGTCGGCCGCGCTCCCGAGATGGAGAAGCTCTATCGGATCATTGCCAAGGCCGCCAACAGCGTGCATCCCGTCCTGATCCTAGGCGAAAGCGGCACGGGTAAAGAGATGGTCGCGCGGTCCATCCACTATTCCGGCCCGTTCCGCGACAAGCCGTTCATCCCGGTCGATTGTGGCTCTCTTGTGCCCACGTTAATCGAGAGCGAGCTGTTCGGCTATGTGAAGGGTGCTTTCACGGGAGCGAATCAGTCGAAAGACGGCTTGATGACCATGGCCGAGGGCGGAACCATCTTCCTCGACGAAGTCGGCGAGCTTCCGGTTGATCTGCAGGCGAAGATGCTGCGCGCTATCCAGGAGAAAGAAATCCGGCCTGTGGGAAGCACACGACGCATTCCGATCAACGTCCGCATCCTCGCCGCGACGAATCGCGATCTGGAGCAGGCGGTCACGCAAGGCGCTTTTCGTCGTGACCTCTATTTTCGTCTCAATGTGCTCAGTTTGCGGATTCCAGCCCTCCGCGAGCGCCGCCAGGACATTCCGTTGCTCATTGGTCACTTCCTGGAGCGCATGGCACGCACTTCTGGTCAGGAAAAGATGCTTAGCGATGAGGCGCTAAAAGCGATGCTCGCCTACGATTGGCCGGGCAACGTCCGCGAACTGGAGAATTGCCTGGAGCGCACCTACGCCTTCACCAGTGGACCCGCCATTCACACCAATGACCTGCCTCGTGAGATCGCGAACCTTCCGATGCCCGAACCGATGAACGGCAATGGTAACGGAAATGGCAACGGACACTCGAGCATCATTCCGATGGCGGAACTCGAGAAGCAGACGATCCTCAGAGCCATCAGCGAACTGAACGGAGACAAGCTGCAGGCGGCCAGACTGCTCGGCATTGGCAAGACGACCCTGTACCGTAAGCTGAAGGACTACGCATCGCAAGGAAGCCTGAGCGCGCCCCAATTCTGAACTTCGTTGCGGTCTTCGCGTGCCGCAACGGGAAGCAACCGTCCGACAAAGGCACAAAAGCTCTTTGTTTTCAGCACCTGTGCTTTGGCGGCAGACGTGCCACTGAAAGGTCATGATTCTACTTATTACGCCACAAGCTCGCGGTCCTGAGTGCGCCACTGCGCTGTTTGCCGCCACCAGTCAGGAAGCACACTGGGCCCCTACTCTGCAGGAGGCTGCCACGCGCCTGCGCGAACAATCTTATTCAGCCGCCGTGATCGACCAGTTTCTGCTCGAAACCGAACCCGAAGAGAGTGACCAGATGATCGAACATCTTGGTACGGCGTTTCCGGTCTATATCAACTTCGCCGTTACGGGAATGGAACGCCTGTTACGCGAAGTACGCTCGGCCTTGCACCGTCGGAAGCGCGAGGAAGCCGCTGCTCGCCGCGCCATCGCCGAGCAGATGAATAGCGACCTGCGTGAGACCCTCACGGTCATGCTGCTCTCCTGCGAGCTAGCCATGTCTGTCCCTGATGTGCCCAGTCCGGCCGCGGAGAAGATTCGAACGATTGACAATCTGGCAAGGGAGCTTCGGCTGCGGCTGGAAGTAAACTGACAATAGCGCCACCACATTCGGGCGGGAGCCTGCAAAAACCTCGGCTGGCGGGTTGTCAGGGTGAAAACTTAGCGTCGAGTGGTTGGCGGGGTTCACGCCTGCCCTTCGCTTCGCTCAGAGTCGGCGGGGCGGACGAATGCGTCCGCCCCTACACGTGCTTTCTAGCCGCCGAGCTTGCTCCATGCTTACCAGATATGCTCTGCTTGGCCCCAAAATTCCTGTCCACTCCGCCTTCGATTCGCACTAAAATTACGGGTAGAGTTTTACCGGCGCCTGCTCCTGCCAATGCGGTCGCCGTCTCCTGGAGGTTCTGTGCACGTCCTGGTCACTGCCGACACGATTTCGAGCTCATGGACTTACGCCCGCGAACTCGTGACCGGACTGGTCACGCGCGGCGTGCACGTCACGCTGGTTAGTTTCGGTGACATCCCGCTGCCGGAACAGACCGTCTGGATGGATCACCTGCACGGCCTCGACTACCGTCCCACTGCGTTCCGTCTCGAATGGATGCAGGAGGCGGAAGAAGACCTTCCCGAATCGTCCGCCTACCTGATGTCGCTGATTCGTGAAGTCCGGCCCGATGTTCTGCACTTGAATCAATTCTGCTACGGCAATCTGCCGGTCGACGTGCCGCGAGTCGTAATGGCCCACGGCGATCTGATCACATGGACGCAGGCCGTGCACGATATCCCGCCGCGCCCGGCACATTCGCTCAGTTGGTATCGCAGAATGGTCGTCAACGGTCTTGCTTGTGCCGATGCCGTGGTCGCCCCGTCCGCGTGGATGTTGGACCGCATTTCTGCGTGCTACGGCCGGCCGCGCCGCAGCGAAGTGATCTACCCGGGACGCAATCCGATCTTCTTCAATCCCTATGTCAGCAAAGACGATTGTGTCCTCGCTGTTGGCCGCCTGGTCGACGCCAGCAAGCAAGTCTTCCTGCTGACGCAACAGCAGCATCCCCTCCCGGTGTGTATCGTCGGCGCCGAGCAGACCGTGCCTGCTCCACGAATTCCGATCCGAGCGGATGTGAAGGTTTCCACCGAACAAACGTCCGTGGCGATCCGAGGTCCTCAGACCGACGCCCAACTCCGCGCGCTTTACAGCCGTGCGGCCATTTACGCCGCGACCTCACGCTACGAACCTCTGGGAATGCCCGCGCTGGAGGCTGCGTTCTCGCGCTGCGCGATCGTCGCCAACGATATTCCAAGCCATCGTGAGATCTGGGGAGACGCTGCCCTCTACTTCCGCACCAACGATTCCGCCAGCCTCGCCGAGAGTATTCGACTTCTCAACGAGGACCGCACCATGCGGCGCGCTTATGCGGAACTCGCCTACTCCCGCGCCCGCGAACGCTTTACTACAAAGCGCATGATCGACCAGTGCCTCGAACTTTACCGCAGCCTGCGATCCTCGCGCGTCGCCGCAGCTTAGTCGGAACACTGCGCTCACATTTCGCGTTGGGCAACGTCCTTCCAATACTGTTCGCGAGATTCCCATGCCCATCGCCTTGCAAGAGTTCCGCTACGCCATCCGCCAGTTGTACAACTCGCCGTGGTTCACCGTGACGGTGGTTCTGACTCTTGCTCTTGGCATTGGGGCCAACACGGCCATCTTCAGCGTTATGAATGCCGTGCTGCTGAAGAGCCTTCCAGTGCCCAATCCGCAGGAGCTCGTGTATCTCCATGTTCCAAGCGGCCAGCCCGAAGGAGCAGGGAACACTGGTGATTCGACGACTTCGTTTTCGGAGCCAGTATTTGAAGACCTTCGCCAGGACCGCCACGCTTTCGCCGATCTGATTGCGTTTGTTCCGCTCGCCATCGGCAAGGTCGCGGTCCGCTTCGGCGACCAGCCTGAAGAAGTCGAAGGCGACATGGTCAGTGGAAATTTCTTTTCGGGTTTGGGGGTCTCTCCGGCGCGCGGCCGCGCGTTCACGCTCGAAGATGAGCATGCCCACTCGCAGCTCGTGGTTCTGAGCTATTCCTACTGGACGCGGCGTTTCTCCCGCAATCCGTCCATCCTGGGCCAAACTCTCTTCATCAAGGGCAATGCGTTCACGATTGCGGGAATCGCCCCCGAAGGATTCTTTGGAGTCGAGCCCGGCCGAGCCACGGACCTCTGGATTCCGCTGCAGAACCGCCCGGACATGAACGCTTGGGGGACCCCTCCCGAGTACAACACTCTTTACGGTACGCCGACCTGGTGGTGCCTGGAGTTGATCGCGCGGATCGCTCCCGGTGTTTCGTCGAGGCAAGCTCTCACGGAAGTCACTCCGCGGTACCAGCGCATTGCGTATACCGGCCTCAGTGCACCCGATCCGAGAGTACCGAAAGTTACGCTCTCTTTCCAACCGGCGCGTGGCATTGAAGGTCTCGACACCGGAGGCAGCTACAGAACCGGCGTCAGTGTCTTGATGACGCTGGTTGCTCTTGTACTCGTGATTGCCTGCACTAATGTCGCGATGTTGCTGGTCGCGAAAAAGAGCGTACGCCAGCGCGAATTCAGCCTGCGCCTTGCTCTCGGTGCCGGACGCTGGCAGATATTTCGTCAACTGCTCCTGGAGAGCACATTGCTGGTCGCAATGGGCGCCGCACTCGGATGGATCTTTGCCATCTTCTCCACTCGCTCGCTGGCGGCATGGTCGCAGATCGAGACGGGATTGGCGCCTGACGTGTCGGTGCTGCTGTTCACGCTGGCAATCTGCGCGACCGCTGCGCTCACCTTTGGGCTTGCCCCGCTTATTCCTGCATTACGCTCTCCGGTTGCAGGAACGCTGAAGACCTCGGCGTCGACCGCCTATCGCACCCGCTCCGGCAAGTGGGTAGGAAATGCGGTGATGGCCACTCAGATGACATTCTGCTTCGTGTTGCTGGTTGCGGCCGGGCTTCTGCTGCGCACGTTGGACAACTATCAATCCACGAATCTGGGCATGCGGACGCAGGGCCTGCTGGTCTTTGGGATCACACCGCAAAAGACTTCCAGCAACGCCCAAAACCTGCAGTTCTATCGTGCTTTGCTTGACCGTCTCCGCAGCCTGCCGGGCGTCGAATCGGTCACCTTTGCGGAGAATCGTCCCGGCAGTGGCTGGAGCGACAACAATTACACGGTGCTCGACGGAGTGGTACATCCTTTCTCGGAGGCCCCGTTGCGCTCCAATGATGTCGGTCCCGATTTCTTCCATGTGATGGGTGTGCCGGTGATCAATGGGCGCGACATCAGCGACGCCGACACGGAAACGTCGCCGCACGTGGCGGTCGTCAACGAGACGTTCGTCAAGAAGGTCACGCCTGGGGGGAATCCGATCGGCCATCAACTTGGAAACAAGCATCGTTTCACCATCGTCGGTGTTGTCAAGGACAGCAAGTACAGATCGGTCGACGAAGACCCCATCCCGATGGCGTACTACTCGTACGCGCAGGTCGGCGGCATCGCGCATTTAGAGGTCGAAGTACGCGCCAGCGGACACGCTACGGCTCTGCTGCCCTCGATTGCCGAAGCAGTGCGCGGACTCGATCCCAATCTCCCGCTCGAAAATCCCATGATGCAGCAGGCGGTTTTCGAGCAGTCTTACTCGCAGCAACAAATGTTCTCGCGACTCTCCGCTTTCTTCGGATTGCTGGCGGCGCTGCTGGTGGCGATCGGTCTCTACGGAACGCTGGCTTACCGGCTCGCTCGCCGGACTGCGGAAATCGGTATCCGCATGGCTCTCGGAGCTCATCCTCTACAGGTGCTGGGAATGCTGGTTCGAGAGAGTCTGCTGGTCACCGCGATCGGGCTTGCCTTCGGGCTTTTGATCGCGCTGATCTCCGCAGGAATGATGCAGTCCCTGCTCTTCGGTCTGAAGCCACGCGACCCGCTCACGTTTGCAGTTGCGTTTGTCGTGGTCACGTTGGTCTCGCTCGCAGCGAGTTTTCTTCCCGCCAGGCAAGCTGCAGGGATTGCTCCCATGCAGGCTTTGCGAACGGAATAGAGTCGGTCGTCAGGTTCCTCGGCCAGCTTTCTCGACTCCACCACGAAACGTTCGTTCCGTGGTATCTTTCTAAGGCTTACTAGAAACCAGTAAGGTTGGAGGGTTGCGTCATGGCGCAAGTGAAGATCACCGTTCGCCCCAACGGCCCCTACCGGGTCGAAGCTCCCGAGGGCACCGTGGAACTGGTCGATATCAACGGAAACAAATTCGACCTCACCGGAAAGCCTGCGTTCTCGCTGTGCCGCTGTGGCGGCTCCGTCAATAAGCCTTTCTGCGATGGAACCCACAGCAAGATCGGATTCCAGGGAGCAGAGTTGGCTGTGAAGAAATCCGAAGGCGGAGCGTAGGTTCGGGTACTACGCCTCGGAGACCAAGATGCACGACAAACGCGACCGCGATCTGGGAATGCACCGCGACATCACCCGCCGTGATTTCATTAACGGCGTAGCGGTCACCGCGGGTGCGACGATGATGCCTTGGCACCTGATCGCGGAGGATTCCTCCGATCCTGAAAAATCTCCCGGTTACTATCCACCCGCCCTCACTGGCATGCGAGGCAGCCATCCGGGTTCGTTTGAAACCGCACACAGCCTTCGCGATGGCACTTTCTGGGACTCCGCCGGCAAGCCCGAAGATACCGGGGAAACCTACGATCTGATCGTTGTCGGCGGAGGCATCAGCGGCCTGGCCGCGGCTCACTTCTATCGCAAGGCCGCCGGCAACAACGCGCGCATCCTGATACTCGACAACCACGACGACTTCGGTGGCCACGCCAAGCGCAACGAATTTTGCGCAGGCAAACGAACGTTGATTGGATATGGAGGCACCTATTCGATCGAGAGCCCCGAACCGTACAGCGAAGTGGCAAGCGCTCTGATTCGCGAGTTAGGCATTGAAGTCTCCAGCTTCCCGAAATA
>Ga0335078_10006149_pt1 | contig 17779 bp, 15 predicted proteins | sample Lox_Sample_32_FD_206711 | JGI IMG/M metagenome (GOLD analysis project Ga0335078, IMG submission 206711) | Soil microbial communities from Loxahatchee National Wildlife Refuge, Florida, United States - Lox_Sample_3.2 | ecosystem: Environmental > Terrestrial > Soil > Wetlands | place: USA... | reverse complement strand
CCGGAGTAAGCGGATCGGTGAGCGCGCCGATCACTTCCTTCATCAGCGGCTTTCCGGTGACCGGATCGTTCCCTTCGAGGTAGGCGTACATCTGCTCATCCGTCTTGCCCCAGACGGGGTGAGGAGTGAAGCAGATGCGCTCGTCCGGCATGCCTCGCTTTGCGGCGTTGGTCTTGGCGAGATCCTTGAAGGCGATCGTCACCATGGGTGCGGTGGGAATCCCCATCTTTTCGATTTGTATGCAGTGACCGACGGTCGCTGGTGTGCAGGTGCTTCAATGGCCAATGGCCATGATGACGCCGTTGGCCTTTTCCTTGATCTCCGCCATCAACTTCGGATCGTCATCGGCGAAGCCGCCCGCTTTCAGGCGGTAGACGGTGGTCACGCTGGGCATATTCTTTTTGAACCAGATGGAAATCTGATTCAGGAAGGCGTCGGCGCCGGGAAAACCGTCCGAGACGAGGTAGACGGTTTTGCCGTCAAGCGTGTCGAGGCGCTTGGCCATGGGGATGAGTGTGATCGGAGGTGGCAAACCGCGGGGATTGAGTACTTCGAGCCTGGGGCCTCCGCTTGCCGCGGACATAGCCTTCTTCTGATCCGTTTTCTTATCTTTTGCGAGCGCGGGAACACCGGCCAGCGCGACCGGAGACATTCCCATCAACGCCAGGAGACTTCGTCTATTCATTGATCCACCCCCGCCCATTATGAACCCAAACAACCGGACATCGAACGCTCATTCGCAGTGCTGTCTATAGGACGCCCGCGTTCTACGTCCGGTTTCTGCCTGGCGTGTGCCGACCCGTTGACCGTTGCCGCGGATTATCGCTCGATGAATTCGTCGCTGTGGGTGACGAATTCAGGATACGCGCCGGCGCCGAGTTCGTGCAGGTCCATGCCCTGGCGTTCGCCTTCAGCGGCAACGCGCAGCGGATACATGCGATCCAACAGCCAATTGAGGCCATAGGTGAGCGGCAGAATGAAACCGATCAACGTGGCAATGCCGACCACCTGCGCGAGCCATTGACCGGGATGGGCCGTGGGTGATTCGATCGCGCCGGGGAACATGCGAGGAGGGATCTGCGCGAAGATCCCGACCGAAAGCACGCCCCACAATCCGCCCATGGCGTGGGCGGAGATTGATCCGCCCGGATCGTCCACCGACATGCGCAGCTCGAACCATTCGACTGAAAAGGTGACCAGAATCCCAGCGATTGCACCGATGAAGATCGCCGCGAGGGGTTCCACGAAAGCACAGGCGCCGCTGCTGGCGACGAGACCTCCAATCCAGCCGTTGGCCGTGAGCGAAGCGTCGGGCTTGCCGAAACGCGCATTGGTGATGAGTGCGGCCGCCATTGCAGCGGCGGCGGCGGACAAAAGAGTGTTAACGGCCACGAGCATGACCGTGCCGGCGGAGACGCCGTTGAAGAGAATCGCCCCAGCGGAATTGAGGCCCCACCAGCCAGGGAGAACCAGGATGCAACCGAACAAGACAAGGACGGCGTTGTGGCCCGGAATCGCAGTGGGCAATCCATCGCGCGCGTATTTTCCGCGGCGCGGCCCGAGAATCCACGCAATGGAAAGCGCGGTGAGACCTCCAAGCGCCTGAATCGTGCACGCGCCGCCGGAATCGACAAATCCTTGCCCGAGTCCATAATTCGCGCCGAGTTGCGCGAGCCAGCCTCCTCCCCAAACCCAATGCGCGAGCAACGGGTAGGTCCATCCGGCGAGGAGGATCGTCGAGATACAGACCGCGCCGAGGCGCCAGCGGTCCGCGCCGGTGCCGAGCGGTATCAATCCCGCCAGACCGGCGCTGAGCATGCCGAGCAGGACGACGAGAGACGCGGCCGAGCCGTCGAAGGCAACGTGATGCAGGAAGAGGTGGCCGTCGCCGAGCCAGCTCCAGGTTTTCCCGCCGATGCTCAGGACGTGCGCCGGTTCGCCGGGCAGACTCTGGAATGCGAAGCCGCACACGAAATACGCAAGCGCAGCGATTGAGAAAACACACAGCGAAGACATCATCGAGTGCGCGGCGCTGCGCGAACGCCCGAGTCCCGTATTGACGAGAGCGAGACCTGCGCCCGCCAGAGGAACGAGAAAAATCGAAAACGCGCAAACCAGGCCCGGTTCGTCAGAAAGTGATGCGCCGGCGAGCATTATTCGCGTTCACCTCGGCGAACCGGATGAGCGCGGATCACCAGCGCGAGCCCGAGAATTTCTACGGCGAAGCCGGCCAGAACGAAAGCCGCTCGCGGCGTATCGCGCGCGAGCAGCGCAACGGCCGTAAGCACGATGGCCCATCCCGACACCAATAGCGCGAATCCGAGAATCTTCATCGATCGAATCGCCAGGTGCAGCCGAGACTTGACTGCCGCGGCACTCACGTCCGAAATCTGAGTTCTACCGGGTGAGCTGGAAGGAAGTCGGCCGCAAATTCCGCCCACGCGGCGTAAGCGTAGCATCTGGAGCGAAAGGCGTTCCAGTCGATTTTTCGTGGAGGAAGTTCGGGCGAAGGCCGCGCCTGGAAGCACGAATTATTTCGCGGCTTCGAAAACCTGGTGCACCAAAGGGCGGAGATTCCTGCGGGAGCCTGCTATTCCATGCGCACGGCCATGACGTTCTTGCCTTCGACGCGCACTTCAATGGCCATCGGCGGGCGTATGCCGTTACCTTGGACGATTTCGCCGCGCACCAGTCCTCCACCATCGGAAGCGCCGCCGTAGCGCAGCAAATCGTAGATGGTGTTATTGCACGAGTCGACGACCATGGGATGTTCGGCATGATAGTTGTAATCGGTGTGGAGCTGGGCGAGATTCGTCACGTACGCCAGGTCGCAATTCCCAAATGGTTCGCGCAATGAGAACGCCCAGTAACTTCCCCCCGGCAGAGCGACAACCATCGCCGGCACCGGCTCGGACGTGATCGGATCGCGGAACAAAAATTTCTTCGCTGCCCAGGGCTTTTCCAGCTCCTGGACCGTAGCGACCGGGCCGGGAGCAATAGGCCAGCTTTCAGCCGGCTTCGCTGGTTGTGCAGAGGGTGAATTCGCGGGCGTGGCCGTGGCCGTGCCGGGCAGCGCGCTGGCTCGCGATGAGGAACCGCGGTGAAGCATCATGAACGCGAGGATCACGACCAGAACGACTGCACCTGTAACAGCGAGCAGAATGATTTTTTGCGATGCGACTTCGGCGCCCCGCGCCCCAACGTAGTTGGCGGACCCTCCCCGGGCGCCGGCGGCCGAATTGAGAGGCACGCCGGGAATGCTTGGCTGGGTCGGCTTGAAGGGATCGGCTTTCTTTTCGTCCGGCATGGCTGGGCTGTCTTGGGACGCCTTCAGATTGAATCGCCTTTAGGCGAAAAGCAAGCAGCCAGTGGCAACTCGTGTTTACACTTTCGCGCGTTCGAATGATTAGCTCACTGAACTGCGTCGCGGACAAACGGCAGGCTGAGTCAGGCGGGGCGTTCGAGGCGCACAGAATGATGCGCGACGTACTCGTGGAGATTGGCCAGCATCAGGAGCAGATCCAGCATTCGCTCGCGCTGCTCCGCAACGGGGGCGCTCGCGTCTTCTTCCAGCGTTTTGACGATCGCCAGCGCGTCGGTCAACAGCCATTCCAACTCTTCGGGGCTCAGAGGACGCTGTTCGCTGCATCGCGTGAGGGTGTGATTGGTGCGAACGGAGGCCTCATCGAGAAAATGATCGACGCACAATTGCTCGCTGGTTAGCGCAGCGGGGATCGAGTTCGGACACGGAGCCCTTCGGCAAGTTCCGAGGACACGCGCGTTCATTCACACACCCCAAAGCCTCGGATGTTCATGCTACCGAGGCACCGTGGGCGAGAGCCTACCACAAATCGCTGTCGGGGGCAGAAGTATCCTCAAATCCTCAGCGGATCTGGGATGACTGAAGATCCAAGCCCTCCATTTGTTACGGGAGAAACTATTGCGAGGCGGTTCAAGCGGTTTCCGCTAGAATGCGGAGTCCGCTGCGGATTTCTAAGCTGGTACAAACGAGAGGCACTTTGAGATGAACCGGGCCATTCGGCTCCTGGGGAGCCTTGCATGCTTGTATTTCGCCGCTTGCGGCGGGGGTGGGAATGGAATGACGGGTTCTCCCATCCTTTCGGTATCACAGACCACGCTTTCCTTCGGCACGTCGCAAGGGGCGGCATCGAACCCCGCGGCCGCTTCCGTGAGCGTCTCCAATACGGGTAGTGGGGCGCTCGCGTTCACAGCAACGAGTGATTCGCCCTGGCTTTCGGTTACTCCGGGCAGCGGCAATGCGCCAGAAGCGATTCAGGTGTCGGTCGCCCTCGGAACTCTGGCCCCGAACAGCTATACGGGGCACGTTACGCTCACGGCCAACGACGCCCAGGGTTCGCCCGCTACGATCACGGTCACCTTCGTAGTAGCACAGGCGCCATCGAATTCGCCGTTCTGGGGACAGTGGGGCGCCGATCCGGAACACGAAGGCGACGTCAACGTGGCCGGTCAAACCCCGACGCAGCAACTCGCGGATATCGTCTACGACCCGTTCGTATCCGACGAGCAAGCCGACGCCGCGGGCGATGGCGACCTCACCGTTCATTATCAAGCGCCGCTCACCGACGGCAACGACGTCTACATGGTCACCAAAACCGGCTCGTACAATTCCTGCAACCCGCCCACTGCCTGGGAAAGCGGCACGGTATGCGGGCCGAACGACTGGTCGAGCGAAGTGTGGAACGAGGCGCGCTTTTCCTGGATCAACGGCACGCTGACCCAAGTGTGGGCGTTCGCGAGCGATTGGAAGCCCGAGCCGAATGGCTCCGGCCTGGAAGGATGGGAGCCGGTATTTCATCCGGTGGAAGCGGATGGCTTTATTTATGTGCCGGGCGCGGGAGGAACCGTCTGGCAGGTGAGCAAGATAGATGGCTCATCGGAGTGGGACATCAATCCGTTCGCGGGCACCAATGTGAACCCGGCGGATACGTATGTGGCCGGGCCGCTCACTGCCGATTCCTCCGGCAACATCTATTACAACGCGATCGAACTCGCCGATCCCAGCGCGGGCGATCCCTGGCAAAACGATATCCAGGGCGCCTGGCTCGTCAAAATCACTCCCGCGGGAGTCGCCACCACGCTGAGTTTTGCGTCGCTCATTCCTGGCGCGCCTGCGGGCACGGCCACGTCATGCCCCGGCCAATTCGGAAGCGGAGATTCCCTGCCCTGGCCGCCGAGCGCAACTGCAACGCCGCCCACGGTACTCTGCGGATCGCAGCGCCCCGGCCTGAACATCGCGCCGGCAGTTGGCTCGGATGGAACGATCTTCACCGCCAGCCGCGCGCATTTTGACGGCATGCAGGCGTATCTGATCGCAGTGAAATCGGATTTCTCAGGCGCGAAATGGGTCGCATCCCTGCAACAACTGCTCCACGACGGCTGCGGCGTGATTGTCCCCATCGGCCCTACGAACAGCACGCCGAATGCGTGCCGCGTCGGCGCAACCTTCGGCGTTGATCCCACAACGAACGCGCCGGGTTCGGGCGTCATCTTCGATCTGGGTTCTTCCTCGCCCACCGTGCTGCCGGACGGCTCCGTGGTCTTCGGCGCGCTCACAAACTACAACGGCTTTCGCGGCCACCTTTTCAAATTCGACGCGAACGGCAATTTCACCGGCGCCTACGATTTCGGCTGGGATTCGACGCCTGCGGTTTATTCGCACGATGGAACCTATTCGATCGTCATCAAGGACAATCACTACAATGCGCCCATGTACTGCGATCTGAACAGCCCCATTTGCCAGCCGCTACCCGAAGGGCCGTACTACATCACGCAACTCGATCCCAATCTGAATATCGAATGGCAATTCCAGAGCACGAATACGCAGAGCTGCACGCGGCAATCGAACGGTAGCGTCACCTGTACGACGACCAATCCCAACGGCTTCGAATGGTGCATCAACATGCCCGCCGTCGATGCAAGCGGGAATGTCTACGTTACGAGCGAGGACGGAAACCTATACGTGCTCCCGCAGGGAAATGCGGGTGTCTTCACCACACCCGAGGCGAATATCTTCCTGAATCTCGCCATTGGCGCCGCTTATACTCCGCTTTCCATTGGTCCGACCGGTTTGATCTACACGCAGAACGACGGGCACTTGTTCGTCGTCGGAAATTAGCGGAGGCGTTCACCGGGAAATTACGCGAACAAAAGAAAAAGGCCGGTGGTTGCCCACCGGCCCGGCCTAGCTTGATTCTTCGATCGTTCGTTAGAAGCGGAACGTTACGCCCGCGGAGAGACGAAGGTTATTCTGTGTGACGCTACCGAAACGCGTCATGTAGTATTCGGCCTGAACGAGGCGAACTCCAAGATGCGTCGTGGCGTTCCAGTCCACACCGCCTCCGGCCGTCATTGAGAAAGTATTGCTAGAACCGGATCCGCAAAAGCCGCCGCCGCCCCCTCCGTCTCCCTCGCGATGAACGTCGGCCAATACGGTGTCATCGCACTCAAAAGTGGCAGAGACGTGTGTGCCGCCGAACAAAGTTTGTACGAATGGTTCGAGGGGACCCACATGGGTGGAGACCTTCGGACCGAACATATAGGAAACCGCGGTTGCGTCCGACCCAGCCAGAAAACCGGATCCGCTCCAGTGATATCCCCCGAAGTCGGCCACGAGGCTTACCATCGGAAATACTTTGTACGCAATCGAACCGCTGCCGCCGTTCAGGTTAGCGCTGCCGTCCGTGCCGAGTAGATCTGCATCGGCTCGCACATAGGAATAGCCGCCGAAGAGCGTGACCTTGGAGTCGTCCTGAGCCGAGGCGATGCCCGCGAATAACAACATCACTCCACACAACAGTGCCCACTTTCTCATCCAGTTCTCCTCATTTTTTAAGTTGTTTTTCGCGCCGGCCTCGCGCAGCCGAGCACGACCCGCATGTGACGCTAGATTCTACGTTTTGGTTGTGCCACCGGACCGCTCCGATAGCCTGGCCAATATTTAACCATCAGCGCGGCAGGCCAACAAGCGCTTTCGCCAATTTTTTGCTATTTTCGCAAACGCGTAATCTATTGAATTCGAAGGACTAATTTGGCGCCGAAGGGTCGCGGCGCGGGGAACCGGTAATGGCCAGTACTTCTATATCGATTGCTATCAGGCCGCGGCGCCGTGGCACTTCTTGTATTTCTTGCCCGAGCCGCAGGGGCAGGGATCGTTTCGGCCGACTTTCGCGCCTGAACGCACCGGCTTCGGCGGCTCGGCCTGCTGCGGTCCAGCCTGAAATTGCAGATTTCGCGTCTGGCGCTGCTGGCGCTGCTCGATCTGCTTGGCTTCCTCCTGCGGGCGCGCGGGCTGCATGAGGAAGAGGAAGCGCACGGCTTCGGTATCGATGCGGTTCATCAGGTCGTCGAATAGCGTGAATGCTTCTTTTTTGAACTCGACCAGCGGGTCCTTTTGGCCATAGCCCCGCAGGCCGATGCCCTCTTTCAGGTGGTCGAGTGTGAGGAGATGGTCCTTCCACTGGGCGTCGACGATATCGAGAAGGATGTGCCGCTCGAGCCAGCGCAGGGTCTGCGCGGTGAATAACTGCTCCTTCGCTTCGTAGCGCTCCTGCACCTTTTCGTGCAGCGCGGTGGCCAGCTCGTCGTGATTCAGTTGGGTGACGTCGACGCCGGCGGACTTCAACTCGAGGCCGAACTGATTGAGCACCTCGTTGCCGAACTGCGTCACGTTCCACTGGTCCGGATGCTGTTCGCGCGGGCAGTACGTCTCGACCAACTCGTCGACGATCGCTCCGGCGCGTTCGAGCACGAATTCCTTTTGATCGCGGCCTTCCAGGAACGAGCGGCGCAGCGAATAGATTGTTTCGCGCTGCTTGTTCATCACGTCGTCGTATTCGAGCAGGTGCTTGCGCGCTTCGAAGTTCTGAGCCTCGACGCTTTCTTGGGCGTGCTCGATGCGCTTGCTGATCATGCGCGACTCGATCGGGATGCCTTCCTTCATTCCGAGCATGTACATCATGCCCTTCACGCGTTCGCCGCCGAAAATCCGGAGCAGATCGTCTTCGAGGGAGAGGAAGAAGCGCGAAGAGCCGGGATCGCCCTGACGGCCGGCGCGCCCGCGAAGCTGGTTATCGATGCGCCGCGCTTCGTGCCGCTCGGTGCCGAGAATGTGCAGGCCGCCCATGGCCACCACTTCGTCGTGCTCCGCCCGGCATTGCCCGGCGAACTGATCGTAAATCGGTTTCCACTGTTCGAGCGGCACCTGAAAAATTTTGCCTTCCTGCTGGAAGAGCACCATGGCGGCCGGAGGCGCGCCGCTTGCGCCATTTGATCCGGCTTCCGACGCGGCAGCGGCTCCCACCGATTGCGGCACCGGCGCAGTAGATGTGGTATTCGCCGCATCCGCTTGCTGCGGAGTTTCCGAGCCGGCCTGCGCGCCAATCACCGAACCCGCAGGAGCGTAGGGCATGGCCAGCTTGTTTTTCAGGCAATATTCGCGCGTCATCGCTTCGGGATTGCCGCCAAGCAGAATATCGGTTCCGCGGCCGGCCATGTTCGTCGAGACGGTAACAGCGCCTTTGCGTCCCGCCTGCGCGATGATTTTTGCTTCGCGCTCATGCTGCTTGGCATTCAAGACCTGGTGCGGGATGCCGGCCTTCTTCAGCAGCTCTGCAATTTTTTCGGACTTTTCGATCGAGATGCTGCCGATCAGCACCGGCTGGCCGCTCTCGTAATAATGCTTCACGCCGCCGGTATACGAACCGTCCTCTTGCAAAATCCCGCTCACGACGGCCTCGAATTTTTCGGCTTCGGTGCGATAGACGACGTCCGGATTCTCGATGCGGATCAGCGTCTTATTCGTGGGGATCGCGACGACCTCAAGGGTATAGATTTTGTGGAACTCGGGCGCTTCCGTTTCCGCGGTACCCGTCATGCCGGAAAGCTTCTTATACATGCGGAAGTAATTCTGAAAGGTGACGGTGGCGAGCGTCTGGTTCTCGCGCTCGATCTTCACCCCTTCCTTGGCTTCGACCGCCTGGTGCAAACCGTCCGACCAGCGGCGGCCGGGCATCTGGCGGCCGGTGAATTCGTCGACGATCACTACTTCGCCATCTTTCACCACGTAATCCACATCGCGCTCGAAAAGCACGTGCGCGCGCAGAGCCTGGTAAATGTGGTGATTGATGTCCATGTGCGCGAGATCGAAAAGATTGCCGAGATTCAGCAGGCGCTCGGCTTTCGAGACGCCCTCCTCGGTGAGCGTCGCCGTGCGCATTTTCTCGTCGATGGTGTAATCGATGTCGCGGATCAGCTTTGGAATGATTTTGTCGATTTTGTAGTACTTGTCGGTGGATTCCTCGGCCGGGCCGGAAATAATCAGCGGCGTGCGCGCCTCGTCGATCAGGATCGAGTCGACTTCGTCGACGATCGCGAAATGATGCCCGCGCTGGACGCACTGCGCGAGATCGTATTTCATGTTGTCGCGCAGGTAGTCGAAGCCGAATTCGTTGTTCGTGCCGTACGTGACGTCCGCGGCATAAGCGGCGCGGCGCTGCATATCGTCCAAATCGTGGACGATCACGCCGACCGTCAACCCGAGCAAGCGATAAATCGGCGACATCCATTCCGCGTCGCGACGGGCCAGGTAGTCGTTTACGGTGACGATGTGGACGCCCTTGCCTGCGAGCGCGTTCAGATATGCCGGAAGCGTGGCGACGAGCGTCTTTCCTTCGCCGGTTTTCATCTCGGCGATTTTGCCTTCGTGCAGCACCACGCCACCGATCAACTGCACATCGAAATGGCGCATGCCGAGCGTGCGGCGTCCCGCTTCGCGAGCGAGAGCAAACGCCTCGGGTATAACTGGTTCGAGGGCCTCTTGCAGCTTTTTCTTGTAATCCGTGTCGTCGCGGTCGAGATCCTTGACGCGCTCCTGCACCTGGGCCTTGAGATCCGCTGTGCGCGCGGCAAAGTCCGCTTCCGCGAGCTTCTGCATCTCCGGCTCGAGCGCGTTGATGGCCGCAACGGTCGGCTGGATGCGTTTCACATCGCGCTCGTGCTTGGTGCCGATAAAGCGCGCGACGACGCTGTCTATGATCTTTTCAACGTCCATTTTGTATCGCTGTTATCCGGGCCGTACCCGCCTCACATATCCCTACGCACCACGCGCGACGGGATTTCACCGGGATTATTCCTGCGTGAACGTATATGGCATCAACGACTCGTTAGATGCCCGCTACTTCATTGTAGCCGCACGCGCGCATTGGCGCAAAGACGCCATCTCAAGATCGTGTTACATCAGTGGTGATGCGGAAAGCTAGTGTTCGGTGGGTTCGTGGGCGCCGACGGTTTCGTCCGGCACATCGCCGACGCGCCCTTTGACGCGGTCGTAGACGCTGTATTGCGACGTCGAGCCGAGCGCCTCGTTGTAATAGGTGGGAACGCCGAGCGCGGTGCGCAGCTCTTCGTTAAACCGGCGCAGGTTGCCAAGCTCGACGACGCGGATCGGAATTTTGCGCCCGTCATGCGTGAGCAGAAATTTCTGGTAGCCGGCGTCCCACAGATGCGTGAACTGCCCCTGGAACATGATCGAGGGAATGATGGTCATGTGGAAGCTGCCGCCGTCCGATTCTTTGCGCAGCTCCGCGCCGCAGCCGTACTTTTCGATCCGCGCGACGCCGCCCGAACTGCGCACGGTGAATCCCTTGGCGCCGAGCGATTCCACTTGTGCTTGCGTGAAGGTCTTGTTGACGTACCACATGGTTCATCAGCATACGAACTTCAACCCAGATGTGTAAAGTCAAAAGCTGCAAGGAACCCCGCACGTCGACAGATGTTGAACGGAAGCGGATTGCTCTTTCTCGTCAAAGCCGCTATAAGGAGTTCCTCATCACCAATGGAGGCGCAATGAAGATCACGCGCGCGACTGCGTGTGTTTTGGGATTGCTCGTCATCATCGGGTTTTCTATACACGGAGCGTCAGCGCAGGTGCCGAATGGCCAGGCGCTGTTTCAGGCGCACTGCGCGTCGTGCCATAACGATGCGGCCACGGGCGCGAATCGCGCCCCTTCGCCCGCGGTGCTCGCGGGAAAAACGCAGGAAGAGATCGTGCGCGCTCTCGAATCCGGCCCCATGGTGATCTACGGAAACCAACTCAGCGAGGCCGAACGCAAAGCGGTTGCCGCGTTTCTTTCGTCGAATCCGGGCACCAGCGGCGCTCAGGCCAAGGCCAACATGTGCGCATCGGCGAAGCCGCTCGGCCCGTCCGCCCTCTCGAATCCGGAAAATTGGAATGGCTGGGGCGTCGACATCGTGAATTCGCGATATCAGAGGCACACCTCGATCGAGGCGGCCAATCTGCCGCGGCTGAAGCTGAAATGGGCGTTCGGCGTGCCGGACGCGAGCACGGCATACGGACAGCCGACGATTGTCGGCGGGCGGCTCTTCATCGGCTCGGGCGACGGCAAAGTCTACGCGCTCGATGCATCCAGCGGCTGCACGATCTGGGTCTATCAAGCGGAGACGACCGTTCGCACGGCAGTCGTGGTGGGCCCTGGCGCCAGCCCTGGCAAATTGCTCGCGTATTTCGGCGATGGCGAAGCCAATCTCTACGCGGTGGACGCGAACGCGGGAACGCTGGTCTGGAGGATGAAAGTCGATTCGCACCGCACCGCTCGCGTTACGGGCGCGCCCACGCTTTATCAGGGACGCCTTTATGTGGGAACGGCGGGCAACGAAGAGTTGAACGGCGGCGATCCGAGCTATCCCTGCTGCACATTTCGCGGAAGCCTGAACGCGATTGACGCGCTCACCGGAAAATTGATCTGGAAGAGTTACACGATCGCCGAAGAGCCGCACGAAACGAAGCCGGGCGAGAGCCACGCGAAATTCGCTCCGGCAGGCGGAGCGATTTGGAGTGCGCCAACAATCGACACCAAGCTCGGCAGGATTTATGCGGGCACGGGCGATGCGTACGTCGATCCGGCGCCAGAGGGCACGGACTCGATCATCGCGTTCGATCTGGCCACTGGAAAACGCCTGTGGCTGCAGCAGAAAACGTTCGACGACGTTTTCAATTTTGGCTGCATTTTGCCGAGCCATGTGAACTGCCCGCCGAAGTGGGGACCGGACGTCGATTTCGGCTCATCGCCGATTCTGATGGATGCGGGCCACGGGCATCGCGTCCTGCTCGCCGGGCAAAAAAGCGGCGTGATGTACGGCCTGGATCCCGATGACGGCGGAAAAGATTTGTGGCAGGTGCGCATCGGGCACGGCAGCGGCTTGGGCGGAATCGAGTGGGGCTCGGCGAGCGATGGAAAGTACGTCTTCGCGGCGAACTCCGATATTTCGACTTTGACGCCGCCCGCGCCGGGAGAAACGGCGCCACCTCCCGGAGGGCTTGCGGCCATCGATATCGCCACCGGGAAATTAGTGTGGAAGGTGATGCCGCCGAAACCGGCCTGCGCCGGCAAGCCGGGATGCACCGCCGGGCAGCTCGCCGCGGTGACGGCAATTCCCGGCGTCGTGTTCTCCGCGTCGATGGATGGACACTTGCGCGCCTACTCCGCGAAAGACGGCAAAATCCTCTGGGATTACGACACGACGCCGGATTTCAAGACGGTGAATGGCGTCGCCGCGCATGGCGGCTCGATGAGCGGCAGCGGCCCGACCATTTCAGGCAACATGCTTTTTGTGACTTCCGGGTTCGACGTTACCGCCGGCATGCCCGGTAACCTCCTGCTCGCCTTCGAGGTGGCGCCCGCGGGCTCCGGGTCAAACCATTGATATGCCTTGCTCCTGCGGGAGGCCATCGAGCATCATATCAGTATGCAAATGCCAGCGATTCGAACCCGCACGCCAATCACTCTGGTTCTTTACGCCTTCCGCGCTTGTCGCTGTAGACCCTGCCTGTAGTTTGCTAAACTCTCTCGAATTAGCTAAGTACAAGAAGTTTGATGACGGGATGAAGAGTGACGACGGCAAATACACCTTCGGTTTCAACTCAGCGAGGCGGCTCCGCCAGCGAGGCCGGGCAGCGCGCGGTGGGCCAGCACCTGCTTGACCGCATCGGCAATACGCCGCTGATCCGCTTCTCGCGATTTGCCACCCAGTTCCCTCACGTTGAAATTTGCGCCAAGGCGGAGTGGTTCAATCCCGGCGGATCGGTGAAAGATCGCGCGGCATATTCGATGATTCGAGAAGGCGAGCGCTCGGGCAAGTTGCGTCCCGGCAAAGTGATTCTCGATGCCACCAGCGGCAATACCGGGATTGCGTACGCCATGATCGGCGCGGCTCTCGGCTATCGTGTAAAGTTGTGCCTGCCCTCGAGCGCGTCGCCGGAGCGCAAGCAAATTCTCGCCGCGTACGGCGTCGAAATCGTCTATACGCCGGGAGACGAAGGGACCGACGGGGCCATCCGGCGCGTCCGCGAAATCTATCAAGCCGATCCTGAGAAATATTTTTATCCGGACCAATATGGCAATCCGGCGAATCCCGCGGCGCATTACAACGGAACGGCCGTCGAAATCTGGGAGCAGACGGGCGGGCGTATCACGCACTTCGTTGCGGGGCTGGGCACGAGCGGCACCTTTGTAGGCACCACGCGTCGGCTGAAGGAATTGAATGCGAAGATTCGTTGCATCAGCATGCAGCCGGATTCGGGATTTCACGGCCTTGAGGGCTTGAAGCACATGCCCACGGCGCTCGTTCCCTCGATTTACGATCCGAATCTCGCGGACGAAAACATGGAAGTGCAAACGGAAGCCGCCCAGCAGACGGCCAAACGGCTCGCTCGCGAAGAAGGCATTCTCGTCGGCGTAAGCGCGGGCGGGGCCCTCTGGGCCTCGATCGAAATAGCCAAGCGCATCCCGCGAAGCGAGACGGCCCTGATCGTCACCGTCTTTCCCGACTCAGGCGAAAAATATTTAAGCGAGCGATTCTGGAGCGAGGATTGAGCGGCGCGCGGCTGATGGTTTCGCAAGAGATGATCCAGCGGATGCATGCGCACGGCGTCGAGACGTATCCGCACGAATGCTGCGGCGCGCTGCTCGGGCGGGATGGCGAAGGTTCGCGCGAAGTGGCCGATCTGATGCCGCTGGCGAACAAGCGCGACGATTCTCCGCGCAATCGCTTCGAGCTGACGGCCGACGACGTGCGCCTGGCCGAGAAAACCGCGCGCGAAAAGCAGCTTGAGCTGATCGGGTGGTATCATTCTCATCCCGACGCTCCGGCGCGGCCGAGCGAATACGATCGCGAGCATGCCTGGCCGTGGTACAGCTACATTATTGTCAGCGTACAAAAGGGCGTGGCGCGCGACACGACTTCATGGCGCCTCAAAGACGACCGCGCCTCGTACGACCCGGAAGCGATCGAAACCGTCGCGCATCCGGCGGGCATCTAATCGAGCAGGCAGGAGGAATGCGAATGGCAGTGAAGGTGATTATTCCGACGCCGCTGCGCGCCTATGCGGGCAAGCAGGAGAGCGTCGAAGTGGAGGCCGCGACGGTGGGTGAAGCGCTTTCCGCAGTCACGACAAGGTTTTCGGATTTGAAGAAGCATCTTTTCGCGGATGACGGCAGGCTGCGGAGCTTCGTCAACGTCTACGTGAACGACGAAGACATTCGCTACCTGCAAAAGGATCAGACCAGCGTCAAGGCGGGCGACACGATCAGCATCGTGCCGTCGATTGCCGGAGGCGCGCGCAGCTAGGGCAGCAGTCGAACGGAGTTTTTTCATGGCCACGAAAACACAAATTCCACCCGCGGCGCCAGGCGACAACAACCGGGGCGCCACGCTTTCAAAAGAGGAAATCCAGCGCTACAGCCGCCACCTGATCATGCCCGAAGTCGGCATGGACGGGCAGCTCAAGCTGAAGCAGGCGAAAGTTCTTTGCATCGGCACGGGCGGGCTCGGCGCTCCGCTCGGACTTTATCTCGCGGCGGCGGGAGTCGGGCGGATCGGCCTGGTCGATTTCGACGTGGTGGATTCCACGAACTTGCAGCGGCAGGTTCTCTTCGGCACGAGTGACGTGGGCCGGCCGAAAATCACCGCTGCCGCCGATCGGCTCCGGAACCTGAATCCGGACATTCAAATCGATACGTACGAGACGCACCTCAGCAGCGAAAACGCGCTCGATCTATTCAAGGACTACGACATCATCGTCGACGGCACCGACAATTTCCCGACGCGCTATCTCGTCAACGATGCATCCGTGCTGCTTGGCAAGCCGAACGTTTACGGCTCGATTTTCCGCTTCGAAGGGCAGATCACGGTTTTCGGGGCGCCGGGCGGACCGTGCTATCGCTGCCTCTACCCCGAACCGCCTCCGCCGGGCCTCGTTCCCTCATGCGCGGAAGGCGGAGTTCTCGGCGTGCTGCCGGGAATTGTGGGCACCATTCAAGCCGCCGAAACGCTGAAGCTGATCATCGGCAAGGGGCAGCCGCTGATTGGACGTCTGCTGCTCTTCGACGCGCTGGCGATGAAGTTCCGCGAGCTCAAGTTGCGCAAGAATCCCGATTGCCCGGTTTGCGGCACGCACCGCACCCTGACGAAACTGATCGACTATGCCGAATTCTGCGGCATCCGCGGCGAGGAGGCCCCAAGCACCGTGACCAATATTCCCGAAATCACCCCCAAGGACCTGAAGGCGCGCCTCGATCGCGGCGACGATCTCTATATTCTCGACGTTCGCGAGCCGCACGAATACCAGATTTGCAATATCAACGGCCACCTGATCCCGCTCGGCGAATTGCCGAAGCGCGTTCACGAGCTGGATAGCTCGCGCGAAATCGTGGCCCACTGCCGCAGCGGTAAGCGCTCCGCCGACGCGGTTCAGTTCTTGCAGAAAGCAGGTTTCCGCAAAATCTGGAATCTCAAGGGCGGGATCCTCGCGTGGTCGGACGACGTCGACCCGAAGGTCCCAAAATACTGAGCATGGGAGGAATTGGAATGGCTGCAACGAAAATTACGGTCCGAACGGACGGCTCGATTCGCGTCGAAGGCGATTTTGAGATTGTCGACCAGGACGGCAAAGCCTTCGGCCTCGGCGGCCGGACTAAGATTGGCCTCTGCCGTTGCGGCCACTCCGAGACCAAGCCCTTTTGCGACGGGAGCCACAAGAAGGTGAATTTCCAAAGCGTCATCCAGGCTCACGACCTGCCGCCGGCTCCGCCGGCCCCTCCCGCTCCTACGGGTAAGCCGTAGTCCTGCTCACGCTGCCGGCGTGATCGTCTCACCGTCCGGCAAGAATTACCTCCCGCACGAGACGGCGGGCGTCTCAGTGTGAGACGCGCTTAGGCTGCAATTCTACGCGACCCAACAAAACACAGAGGTTATCCGCCGCCTTCGCTCAAAAAGCAACGGCACGGGAACTGCAACTATCGCGCGGGGCAGTGTCCGTTTCTCTCCGGGGAAAAATGGCCTTCGCGGGCAAAATTTGGGGAGACTTGCGCGTCCGTCTTGCGCTGATTTTGGCGGGTGGCGCCGCCTATTGCGCCTTGGTCTGGGCGCTGCGCGGGTCATCTTATACGGCTGAGCCGCTGCTCGACACGTATCTGCAGATGGCCGGCAGCCTGATCGCCTTCACCTTTGCGGCCAACGCTCTCGTCCGCTTTCGGGGAACGCATGACCGGATGTCCCTAATTCTGGCATTCGGTTTCGTCGTGGCGGGTCTTATCGAGCTTGCCACGAGCATCACGTTTTACCGCGGGATGCTCGTGACTCCCATCGTGGGCACCGAAATCTCGCTCGGCTGGCTGGCCGGCCGCACGCTGCTCGGAGTCGTCTTGATCGCCGCGCTCGTGGTTGAGCGGCGATTACCCGTCTCACGCGAACCAGGCAAAGAAATCGCGGGCGTAGCCCTGATCGTCGGAGCGGCGGCTTATTTCACCAGCGCTTTTTATTTTCTTCTTCCGCACGCGCCGAAGATCCATCCGGGTGCGTGGCTGCCGCGGCCGCTGGATTTGCTGCCCGCTCTGATTTTTGCCGCCGCGACGGTGGGCTTCGGTTGGAGACTGCGGAGGGTCGATACGGCGCTCGACCGGGCGCTTTTTCTCGGCGCCGCCCTGAACGTCGTGTCTCACCTGACCATCTGCGAATCGCAGCGCGTGCTCGACGCCGCCTACACGCTCTCTCACGTCCTGATGGTGATCAGCTACATTGTCGTGCTCGGCGGAACCCTGCTCGATAACGCGCAACTCTTCGAACAGGTCAGCCATCTGGCCGCATCGGACTCTCTGACCGGCCTTGCCAACCACCGGCGGCTTTTGGAAGCCATCGAAAATGAAATTCAGCGCTCGCGGCGAACGGGCCGCAGTTTCTCCGTTCTGCTTTTCGACCTCGATGATCTGAAAAAGGTCAACGACAAATACGGGCATTTGACGGGCAGCCACGCGATCAAGCGGCTCGGATTCGTGCTGCGAAAAAACAGCCGGTCGATCGATACCCCTGCGCGATACGGCGGCGATGAATTCGCGCTGGTGCTTCCGGAAACGCGGCCGGAACAGGCGGAAAAGACCGCTTCGCGGATTTGCGATCTTCTGGCCCAGGATGGCGAGCAACCGTCGATCACGGTGAGCGTGGGCCAGGCTGTCTACCCGCAAGATGGTACGTCCATCGAGGAGCTTTTGGGCGCGGCCGACTTGGCGCTTTATAGGATGAAGCGCCGGGGCACGGGGAAGCTGCGCTTGCATCAAATTGCGGCGTGTTTGTAGACCGGGGCTTTCTCAGGCTGGAGAGGGGCGGGGGCTATGGCGCTGGGGATCGGCGTTCCGAAAAAGAGCTTTTCGGCGTCACGTCGTGACGC
>Ga0335078_10006148_pt1 | contig 17782 bp, 13 predicted proteins | sample Lox_Sample_32_FD_206711 | JGI IMG/M metagenome (GOLD analysis project Ga0335078, IMG submission 206711) | Soil microbial communities from Loxahatchee National Wildlife Refuge, Florida, United States - Lox_Sample_3.2 | ecosystem: Environmental > Terrestrial > Soil > Wetlands | place: USA... | reverse complement strand
CGCTTGGAAGTTATGGTTGCCCCAGTAGTTGTACTGCATGGTCACACTGTTGACGATGGCCGCCGTTATCGAACTTGTCCAGCCCAGGATTCCCTGGTCCGCCCAGTTGGTGTTGTGCGCCCAGGTGGATGGATCGCCGCCGATGAGCGAGACACCGAACCCGGCGTTGCCATCGTGCGAGTAGCGCAGGAACAGGTTATTTTTGTCGTTCAGGTGATAGTCCAAGCGAAACGTGAGGTCCTTGCTGACGTAGGGACTGTTGTAGTTCCGGTCAAACGCAGCGAACGCCGGATCGGTGGTAGCGATCGCGACCGCCTGCACCTGGTTGAAGTACTCGTAATTGAAGAAGAAGAAGAGCCTGTCCTTCTTAATCGGTCCGCCGAGGGAAGCGCCCGGATTCTTGCGCTCGAAGAATGGGCTCGACTGCCCGGCAACGCGCTGGAGGTTCGGATACGCCGCCATGTTGTGGTCGCGATAGTACATATAAGCGCTACCGTGCCAATCGTTGGACCCCGAGCGAGTCACCATGTTGATCGCGCCGCCTGCCGCGATCGGCGTCGAAATATCGAAGTTGACTTCGGAGAGCTGGAACTCCTGCACCGTGTCCTGGGGGAAGTTCATAGACGACATGCCGCCGCCCACGTCGATGTTGTCCGAAACGTTTCCGCCGTCCACCGTGACCACCGTGCGGTTCCCCGCACCGAGCACGCTCACTGTGAATAACGCATTGAACTGCGCCACCGATCCAATGCCGATCTGGATGCCCGGTTCGAGTTCGGCGAGCTGAAGATAGCTGCGTCCGTTGAGCGGAAGATCCTCGATGTTGGAGCGCGGAATCACGCCCTGAATATTGTTGGTATCGTAGTTCATCTGCGCCGAAGCGGCTTCCACCGTCACCACTTCCTGCGCCTGGCCGACCGTCATCGGCATGTTGACGGTGGTGCTTTCACCCGCCTGAACGGTGGCTGGGCGAACCACGGTCTTGAAGCCTTTGACCTCCGTCTTGACATCGTAATCGCCGGCCGGCAGCGCGACGATGCTGAAAAAACCTTCGGCGTTAGTGGTCGCCGTGCGCGGGACGTTGGTGGCGCGATTTGTTGCGGTGACCGTCGCGTTGGGAATGACGGCGCCGGATTCGTCAGTAACCGTGCCGCTGATCGTGCCCGTCGCAAGCTGGGCCATGACTAACCCTGCACTGGCCAAAATCAGCATCCCGATCGTCAGACACCAAAGCAGCTTGAACCTGCAAATTTCTCTCAACATAAATGTCTTTGACCCCCTGAATCGTTCGTTTGAACTGCTAGACCCCAATTCCAATTCCGAACCCATTTAAAATTCCGGCCGGCTTTCGACGCACGTCGACTTCAAGCAGTGCACCACTGAGACGTGGGTGTTCGCCGGGACCGGCGAGATGGCACGATCGCAAGTTGAAATGCCCTCACGGGGCAGTCTTCGGCTGTTATGTCGGCTCCTAAGACCCGCCATAGAGAGTCACAAAGATCCCCTTGTGCATTCTGACTGCATACTATAGACTATGGGCTGTAACCTTGGTAGGTGTGTAGACAGTGAATTCACGGTCAAATGCCACGTCGGCAACGCCTTACACCGCATCGAATGCCGATCCCCGCTGGGACTTGGTGATGCGCATTTCAGAGAGCCAGCGCTTCGCTAAATCATTGCGACTGAAAGATTTTCTTCTGTATGTTTGCCGTGCCGCACTGGACAGCCACGTGGAGGAAATCAGCGAACAGAAAATCGGCGAGCGCGTTTTTCATCGTCCTCCGGATTACAACCCGAATGAGGACAATATCGTACGTTCACAAGCTCGCCTTTTACGTCAAAAGTTGGAGGCTTACTTCGCCACCGAGGGCGCGGCGGAGCCCCTGGTGCTACGAATTCCGAAAGGGGGCTACGTTCCCGAGTTCGTAGAGCGTGCCCCGGAGCCGCCGCCGGTACAGCCCTCGCCGATCCAGCCAGTCAGCTTGGCAGCGCCTCAGCCGCGCGACAGCCTGGTCGGATGGCTGGCGGCCGCTGTGGCGATTCTCAGCTTCGCCGTAGCGGTTCTGGCAATTGTTCTGGTACGCGGCGCGGGTGCACCAAAGGGCGCTGACACGCCCGCGCTGAACGCGCTCTGGTCGCAATTGTTCAGCGACAAGGTCACCACCACCATCGTGATTCCGGACCACACCTTCGCCATGCTCCAGGAAGCGGCGGGCGAACGGCACAATCTGGAAAGTTATCTGCGCCGCTCGGTTCCCGGCGAAAACGGAGCGGCCCGAAATCTGGAATCTCTGCTTCCGCACTTCCCGCTTCGGCGATACACGACTTACGATGGCGTCACCACGGCCGTGCGTGTGCTTGAACTGGCCCAAAAATTTCCCAGCCGCGTGGTGGTGCGCTATGCCCGCGACCTGACGCTGCGCGATCTTTCCCCGGGCAACGCGATTCTGATCGGGCGACCGACCACCAACCTGTGGACGCAACTGTTCGAATCGAAGCTCAATTTCCACATCTATTCGGACCTGGAACATCATCGCGTGATCTGCAAGAACGCGGCTCCGCAGCCGGGCGAGCCGGCCGAATACGTTCCGCAGGTGGAGGGCGGGCACCTCGAAGCGTACTCCTCGGTTGCGTTTATCGAGAACCTGACCGGCGGAAACGTCCTGCTGATCGGCGGCGCGGCCAGCAGTTCGCAGGAAGGGGCCGCGGATTTCGTCACCAGCGACAAACTGCTCGGCCGTCTGGCGCAAAAAATCGCGCGCGGCGGAAAGATGCCTTACTTCGACGCTGTGCTTAAGACCAGCACCATCGGCGGCATGAGCCAGGAGCCGTCGATCGCCGCCTATCGCGTGCTGCGGTAGCGCCCACTCCCCCGTCCCCAGTCCCACTACCCATCTGGTAAATTGACAACCAGAATGCTTCGAATCCTCACCGTATTCCTCATTCCGGCCGCCTTTGCCGCCGAACCCGACGGCGCCACGCTCTATAAGGCTCATTGCGCCGCCTGCCACGACAACCCCGCCGAGTCGCACGCACCCGCGCCGGCTGCACTGAGGCTTATGACGCCCGACAATATTCTGCGCGCCCTCGAATCGGGGACGATGAAGGAGCAGGGAGCGACACTTGCGCCCGCCGAGCGCCGCACCATCGCTGAATTTCTGGGCAAGGCTTCCGGTCTGACCGCCGCGCAAGCGGGCGCGGGCATGTGCGCCGATCCCAAGGCGCGCTTCACGCCGGATGGTCCGTCGTGGGATGGATGGGGGGCCGGCCTCGCCAACACGCGTTATGAACCCGAGTCCGTCGCGCGATTGAGCGCCAGGGACGTTCCCAATCTGAAGCTGAAATGGGCATTCGCGTTTCCGAACACGTTCGCATCGAATGCGCAGCCGGTGATCGTTGGCGGGCGGATTTTCGTCGCCGGCGCGAACCGGCGCGTGTATGCGCTCGATGCGAAAACCGGATGCCAGTATTGGTCAATGGAAACGCCCGCACCGGTGCGAACCGCGATCACGGTGACCACGGTGAAGGGCGAAGTGACTCGCGCGGTCGCGTTCTTCGGCGATCGCCGCGCCACGGTCTATGGGGTGGACGCCTCGAGCGGCGAGCTGTTGTGGAAGACGCACATCGACGAGCATCCGCACGCGGCCATCGTCGGCGCGCCGGCGTATTTCGAAAACCGCGTCTACGTTCCGCTGGTGGCGGCCGAAGAAGGGCCGGCGATGAATCCGAAATATGAGTGCTGCTCGGCGCGCGGCGGATTGATCGCGCTCGACGCCGCGACCGGAAAGCAGATCTGGAAGACCTACACCATCTCGGAGACGCCGCATCCCACCACGAAAAATCCCGTGGGCGCGCAGATGTGGGGACCCTCCGGCGCCAGTATCTGGTCGGCGCCGACCGTCGACGCGGAGAAACATCTGATCTACGCCGGAACGGGTGACAATTTTTCCTCGCCTCCGACCAATACCAGCGACGCGATTCTCGCCTTCGACATGAACACGGGAAAAATCGTGTGGTCGACGCAGCTCACCGCGGGCGATGCGTTCAACATGGGCTGCGGCCAGGGACCCTCGCGCGCCAGTTGCCCGGAGGAGAACGGACCGGACTTCGATATCGGCGCGTCGCCGATCCTGGTGAAGCTGGCGAGTGGAAAGCGAGTGCTGCTGGTGAGCCAGAAATCGGGGATCGCGCACGGTCTCGATCCGGACAACAACGGAAAAATTCTGTGGCAGACGCGCGTCGGCAAAGGCGGGACGCTCGGCGGGATTCAGTGGGGCTCGGCGAGCGACGGAAAAAACATGTACGTCGCGGTGAGCGACATCAGCTTCCTTCAGGCGGTCATCGGCACTGGGAAACCGCTGGTGGTGGATCCCAAGGCCGGCGGAGGATTGTTCGCGCTGGATGCGGCGACGGGCAAAAAAATGTGGTCCGCGCCGCCGCCCGAGTGTGGCGATCGCCCGCATTGCAGCCCCGCGCAATCGGCCGCGGTGACGGCGATTCCGGGCGTAGTGTTCTCAGGATCGGTGGATGCGCGCATTCGCGCGTATTCGTCGAAAGACGGAAAAGTGATTTGGGATTTCGACACGGCGCGAGATTTCCAAACCGTCAACGGCCTCACGGCGAAAGGCGGATCGATGGATGGTCCGGGGCCGGCGGTCGTCGACGGCATGGTGTACGTGCCCTCGGGCTACGGGTCCTGGGGAGGATTGCCGGGGAACGTGCTGCTGGCGTTTTCCGTGGACGGGAAGTAAATCCGCTTGACGCGCTGCCCGATTTCTCATACACTGTTAGCTAAATGGAATCGGTCGGCCAGTTCGAACAGATCGTCCTCACCGCGATCCTCAGCCTGCGCGACGACGCCTACGGCGTGACCATCCACGAGAAAGCCGCGGAGCTGGCGTCGCCCAAGAATATTTCGCTCGGCGCGGTGTACGTCACGCTCGATCGCCTGGAAGACAAGGGCTACGTTAAATCGTGGCTCTCCGATCCGACCCCGGAGCGCGGCGGACGGGCCAAGCGGTTTTACAAGCTCGAAGCGCTGGGCGAGCGCGCGCTTCAGGAATCGGCCGCGACCGCGCGCAGGGTGTGGGACGCGGTGGCGGAGATCTGGGGCAATCTCGGGGAGGGTCCGCGGAGGCGTCCCAAATGGAATCCGGTCCGCCCAAAATAATCGAGACGATTGCGGGCTGGCTGATTCCGCCGGCATCGCGCGAAGAAGTCCTGGGAGACCTGCGCCAGCGGGCCGCGGGCATGCTCGACTACATCGCCGACGCGGCGCGCGCGATTCCCTGCGTTATTTACAGCCGCATCCGGCGCACCACGGACCCGGCGATCGCGCTGATGCAGGCGCTGACGCTTTTCGTTTCGTTTTCGATGGCCGCGGTTGCGTTTGATCGCGCGCTGCTGATCGCCCCGTACAGCTTCGTGCGTCTGGCGATCCCGCCCGTGGTCGTGCTCGCCGCGATGATTCTCGCCGATGCCTATAGCGATCCGAAAAAGCGCTGGCCGCTCAAACCGCTGTTCGCCCCGGTGCTCGGAATCGCGCTGGCGTTCGCTGTCGAGCGTGGATTGGAGGATTGGGCGCTGCCGCGGATAGTGCTCGAGTGGGGTAGCGGAATTGGCGCGCTGATGGCATCCTCGCTGCGGCTGTTATTCCCGCCGGTGGCAGATCGCCCGCAGGCGATGCAGGCTCCCGCGTTCTGGCAGAAAATGGAGCTCCAGCCGATCGCGCTGCGCTACAAGTACGAGCTGCTCGCAGCCATCGTGGTGTTACTGGTGATATTGAGGTTCGTGGTGCGCAATTCGTAGTCCGCCGGCTCATCCGCCGCGGACAAACTACGAACCACCAACCGCTACGTTTTCGGACGCGCGGGCGCGGAAATAATGGATGATCATCGGCGCGACGCTCACGACCACGATGCCGATCACCACCTTTTCGAAATTGTGCCGGACCACCGGGATGCCGCCGAGCTTATATCCCGCGATGGTCATTAAAATCACCCATCCGATTCCGCCGAAAATATTGAAGGAAAGAAAGCGCGCGTAACGCATTTTCCCCACGCCCGCCATGAACGGCGCGAACGTCCGGACGATGGGCACGAATTTGGCGTAAATCAGAGTTTTCCCGCCGTGTTTGGCGTAAAAAGCCTGCGTTCGGGTGACGTATTCCTGCTTGAACAGCAGCGAATCGGGACGGCGAAAGATTGCCGGACCCGTATGGCGGCCGAGAAAATAGCCGCTCTGATCGCCCAGGATCGACATGAACGTCAGCAGCGCGCAGATGGTCGCGATATCGAGCTGGCCCGCGCCGGCCACCACGCCGACCGTGAACAGAAGCGAATCGCCGGGCAGGAACAGACCGACCAGAAGCCCGGTTTCAGCGAACACGATGCCCGCGATCAGCGCGTAGCCCCACCATCCCGTGATCACCTGCGAGAGCAGATGAATCAGGCGGTCCGGGTCCGTCAGGCTGCGCCAAACCTCCAGCAGGAAATGCATCTAATGTAGGTTGCTGAAAAAAGGGGACAGACCGCTCTGTCCACAGACATCGCTCCACACAGCTTCAACAATGCGCGTGTGGGGACAGAGTTGTCTGTCCCCTTTTTTCAGCAACCTCATTGGCGTAAAGACGCGACCAGGCGCTTGAGATTGTCGTCGTTTCTCTTGATTTTGCCTTCGGCGGCGAGCCGCGACACCACGCTGTCGATGAACAGCGAGAACTGCTGCTGCGCCTTGGTTCTTTTGATGGTCGCCGCGATGGCTTCGCGCTCCTGCGGCAGCTTGCTCACGTCCACCTTCTGCTGGTCGATGATCTTGTAGATCACCATATTGTTCATGACGTTCACCGGTCCCAGCACCGTGCCGACCGGTTTGCGGAAGGCGTCATCCAGGTAGCTCGCGCTGCCCAGGCCCTCCAGCGAATCGGCGTGGCCGAAGGCGTTTGAAACCGTCACGCTCAGCTTCATGGATTTTGCGATCTTATCGAGATCTTCGCCGGCCTTGGCTTGCTCCGCGGCTTCCTTGGCCTTTTGCTGCGAAAGCAGCAGGCTGTTGTCGTCGACCAGCCGGTCGCGGACCTTGCCCTCCACTTCACTGAGGTCCTGAGCCGCGGGCGGGAATTTTTCCTGCAACACCGCAATGGCCAGACGATTGGCGGGGAGCGTCAGCACCTGCGAAACCTCGTTCTTCTTCATCCCGTTGAGCGCGCCATCGATCTCCGGACTCACGCCCAGGGTGGGAATCGGATCGCCCACCGGGGCCTTCGTCACGGTAACCACGTCGAGTCCGAATTGCTGCGCGATAGACGCCGCCGAGCCGGGAGATTTTTCAAGCGCCGCGTGCGCCTGATCCGCGATCTGCTGCATGCGGTCTCCCAACTGCTGCTTGCGCAGCTCGTCGGTGAGGCTGGCCTTCACTTCATCGAACGGTTTCACGCGCGCCGGCTCATGGCCGAGCACCTGGATGATGTCGTAGCTGTAGGGCGTGGTGACGATTCCGCTGATCTCGTTATTCTTGAGCGCAAACGCCACTCGCTCGAACTCCGGAACGGTCTGTCCCTTGGCAACCCAGTCCAAGTCGCCGCCCTTGGAGGCGTTGGCCGAATCGTCGGAATATTTCTTGGCCATCTCGGCGAAGTCGGCGCCGGCTTTGATCTGTTTCAGCACGTCTTCGGCTTTGGTCAGGATCTGCTTCTTCTCCGCGTCGCTTTTGTCCGTGGTCTTGAACATGATGTGGCGGACATGCACGCGCTCCGGAGTGCGGAAATTATCCATGGACGCCGAATACGCGGCATGCAGCTGCGCGTCGGTGACGTTGATGCTTTTCTCTACCTTGTCCTGATCGATCACCAGCACCTGGAAGCTGCGCTTTTCGGGCGAAAGATATTGGCCCTTGTGCGCGTCGTAGTAGGCCTTGATTTGTTCCGGGGTCACCTTCACCTGGTCGCGGAACTTGGCGGGCGTGAAGGCGATGTACTGGATCTTGGCTCGCTCGTATTTGCGTTCGAGCTCGTTATCGATCTCCTTGGGCGTCACCACCGTGGATTCATAAGCAATGTTGGACACCTTGTTGAACATCACCGTCTCGCGGGCATCGTTGATGGCGTCGTCGAGCGTCTGCCCATCCTGCGCGAGCACGGAGGCGAGCTGGTCCTGCATCAGCTTGCCGTTCTGGAAGAACTGCCCATATAAAGCCTGAAGCACGCCGATCACTTCGTCGTCGGTGGCCTTCAACCCGAGTTGCTCGAATTCGTAATCGACGGCGTACTGGTTGATCATGTTATTGACCATCTGAGGCACGTAGGTGGCGACCATTCCGGCGGGGAGCTGGCCGCCGCGCGTGATCTGGTTCATCTCTCGCATCACTTCCTGCGCCGTGATTTTCTGGGAGCCGACCGTGGCGATCACGTTATCGTCAGCTGTGGAACCCGAGCTGGTTCCGTAGCCGGGGATTAAGGTAACGACCATGGAGACCGCCACGATCATTAAAATGCCCCCCAGCAGATAGCGCGTCGCCTTCTGACGGCTGCGGAATAGATCAAACATACAGGTGATTGCTCCTAACAGGGATGGACCGGGATCATTGCCATTATAGCATTCCACTTTTCTGTTGAAGTTTCGCGCCGGTTCGGCCGATAATAGAGTCCATTCGGTTGGGGGAGATGAGTCGGCGGCGGAATCCCGGTCTGATGCGGGCTCTCGTAGCGGGCCTTCCGGCGATGTTGTGCGGGCAGGCGCTGCTGCCGCCCGATGGCCGCTCGGTGCGCATCATCAACACTGACATGGCTGTGCTTGAGGCGCAGGAGGTCCGCAAGGATATCAATTGCTCGGTGACGCCCGACAAGCCCTTGCTAGGCTTTGATTTACGTTTCCACGCCGGCTTTGACGTCGCACTTCCGCTCAAGGATCTCGCCGGGGAGGAGAATCAGCTCACCATCCTGTTCCGCGTGACCCCGGACGGTCATCCAGGGGACCCGACCTATTTCGTCCAGCACTTTCACGTGCCATTGATCGATAAGGATGCGGGAGGCGACGCCAACCTTCAGGGCGAAGTGGATTTGGGCGAGGGAACGTATCACGTGGACTGGCTGATTCGCGATCGCGGCGAGCGGGTGTGCTCCTATTACTGGGATATGGACGCGACGCTCGCGGCCAGGGACAAGCAGATCGGCCTGGCGATGCATCCCGATGCGATTGCGCCTCCTAACGCGGAACAGTTCACTGAGGAGCCACCGGTGGTGCGCAGCCCGAACGGGTTGAATATCAAGGTGCTGGTGAACTTCGCCCCGCAGGATGATGAGGCCTCCACTTTGCGTCCGCTCGACACTCAGGCGCTGGTGTCGATCCTGCGCCGGATCGCACAGGAGCCCCAGTTCGAGAAATTTTCGGTGGTCGCGTTCAACATGCAGCAACAAAAGGTGCTGTACCGGCAGAGTAGCGAGGAAAAGATCGATTTTCCGGCGCTCGGCACAGCGATTCACTCAATCAGGCTGGGAACCGTCGACCGCAAGCAACTAGCCAACAAGCACGGCGACACGGAATTCCTCACCGAACTCATTACAAAAGAGATACATACCGCAGACCACCCCGATGCGCTGGTGTTCGCCGGACCCAAGGTAATGCTTGAAAGCGATGTGCCGCAGGAAACCCTGAAGCCGCTTGCCGACGTCGAATATCCAGTGTTCTATATGAATTACGCCTTGAACCCGGCGGCCGTGCCGTGGCGGGATTCGATCAGCCGGGCCGTCAAAATCTTCAAGGGAACCGAGTACACTATCAGCCGGCCGCGCGACCTGTGGTTTGCGATGTCGGAAATGGTTTCGCGTATTGTAAAATCGAAACATAAGCCGTCGGCTGGGGTCTCATCGCAGTAGCCGGAACAGGGGAGCACCGGAACAGGGAGCAGATGATGCGTGGCTTTTTTCTCGTAATGGCGCTCGCCGGAGCAACGGCGTCGGCGCAATCCCAGTACGCAAACAAGCTGGCGCCGTTCGTAGCGTCACCGGCGCGGGTGATGGACCGGATGCTCGAGCTCGCCAATTTGAAGCCAGGCGAGACGCTGTACGACCTGGGCTGCGGCGATGGGCGGATTCTGATCGCGGCCGTGCAGAAATACAAAGTGAAGGCCGTGGGCGTGGAGATTTCGCCCAAGCTGGTGGCTAAGGCGCGGGCCTCAATTCAAAAGGCCGGCATTCAGAACCAGGCTCGCGTGATCCAGGGCGATGTGCTTGAAACGGACCCTTCCGGCGCCGACGTCGTGTACCTGTACCTGAGCACGAAACTGAATGAGCAGTTGCGTCCGCGCCTCGAGAGCCAACTGAAGCCGGGCGCGCGCGTGGTTTCGCACGACTACCCGGTGCCGGGCTGGAAGCCGGCCAAAGTGGAAGAGACCGGGGGTTCGCAGCAGCACGAGATTTACCTCTACGAGATGCCTCCCAACCACCAATAGGGCAACCCGGCCGACTGCCATTCGGCACTCAAGTGCTTCATAGAGCGCATGCTAACCTGATCTGAAACGGGACATGAGTCTTTCCGCACCATTCATCCACCGGCCCGTCGCCACGACCCTGATCACGGTCGCGCTGGGGGTTTCGGGCGCGGTGGCCTATAATTTTCTTCCCGAAGCGCCGCTGCCGCAGGTGGATTTCCCCTCGATCTCCATCTCGACGGGCCTGCCGGGAGCGAGTCCGGAAACCATGGCGTCTTCCGTGGCGACGCCGCTCGAACGCCAGTTTGGAAGAATCGCGGGCATCAATGAGATGACCTCGTCGAGCACGCTCGGCTCGACCAACGTCACACTGCAATTCGATCTGTCGCGCAACATCGACGCAGCGGCGCGCGACGTCCAGGCGGCCATCAACGCGGCGCGCGGCCAGCTTCCCGCGAACCTGCCGCGCAATCCGTTCTGGCGCAAGGTGAACCCGGCCGACGCGCCGATCCTGATGCTGGGTCTCACCTCGCCGACCCTGAGTTCCGGCGAGTTGTACGACGCGGCATCGACCATCCTCCAGCAGCGCATTTCGCAGGTTTTCGGAGTCGGGCAGGTTTTTGTCGGCGGCAGCGCGCTGCCCGGAGTGCGCGTGGAGATCAACCCGGCGCAGCTCATCAACATGGGGATCGGACTCGAAGACGTCCGGGGGATGCTCGAATCGGCCAACGTGAACTCGCCCAAGGGACAATTTTCCGATGTCGGGCGGTCGTGGACCATTTCCACCAGCGATCAGCTTTTGAAAGCGAAATACTATCGCGACCTCCTGGTGACTTATCGAAACGGCGCCGCGGTGAAGCTGGGCGACATCGCCAGCGTGGAGGACTCGGTCGAGGATCTGCGCAACGTCGGATACCTGAATGACCAGCCGGCGGTGGTCTGCTACATCAACCGCCAGCCCGGCGCGAACATCGTCGAGACGGTGGATCGCGTGCTCGCGACGCTGCCGCAGCTTAAAGCTTCGATTCCCGCTTCCATCGATCTGCGCGTGCTGATGGATCGCAGCACCACCATCCGCGCCTCGGTGATCGACGTGGAGCGCACCATGGCGATCTCGGTGGGGCTGGTGATCATGGTGGTGTTCATTTTCCTGCGAAGCTGGCGCACCACGCTGATTCCCAGCATCGCCGTCCCGGCTTCGCTGATCGGGACGTTCGGCGTCCTGTACCTGTTCGGCTACAGCGTGGACAATCTCTCGCTGATGGCGCTGACCATCGCGACCGGCTTCGTGGTGGACGATGCCATCGTGGTGATCGAGAATATCACGCGGCACATCGAGAACGGGATGACGCCGATGGAGGCCGCGCTGCACGGCGCCTCGGAGATCGGATTCACGGTTCTCTCCATCAGCATCTCGCTGATCGCGGTGTTCATTCCCATCCTGCTGATGCCGGGGATCGTGGGGCGGCTGTTCCGCGAGTTCGCCATCACGCTTTCCGTGGCGATCGCTCTCTCGCTGGCGATTTCGCTGACCATGACGCCGATGATGTGCGCGCGCCTGGCGGGCCGTAGAGAAGAGGAAGGCCAGCACAACATCTTTTACCGGTTGAGCGGCTCGAGCGTGGAGGTTCTGCGAAGCGGTTACCAGAAATCGCTCGGATGGGTTCTGCGGCACCAGCCTCTGACGTTGACGGTGACGCTCGCCACCATCGCCCTTACGGTGTACCTGTACGTCATCATTCCCAAAGGATTTTTCCCGCAGCAGGACGTGGGACGCATTTCCGGGACGATTCTCGCCGACCAGGCCACTTCTTTCCAGGCCATGCGCGATCACGTGCTGCAACTGGTGAAGGTGGTGCAACAGGATCCGGCGGTGGACAATCTGAACGCCTACGTCGGCGGCGGAGGCGGCGGAGGCGGCGGCGCCGCCATCAATTCCGGACGCATGAACATCGCGTTGTATCCGCTGAAGCAACGCAAAATCAGCACCGACGAAGTGATCGCCCGGCTGCGCCCGAAAATCAGCCGCATTCCCGGCGTCAGCCTGTATCTTCAGGCGGTGCAGGACCTGCGCATCGGCGGACGAATGAGCGGCGCGCAGTATCAGTACACGCTGCAAAGCGACAGCGTGTCTGAATTGAACGAATGGGCTCCGCGCGTATTCCAGAAGCTGCGGACGCTTCCCGAGCTCGCCGACGTGAACAGCGATCAGCAGGACCGCGGGCTGGCGGCGACGCTCGAAATCGACCGCGCCACGGCGGGGCGCATGGGGATCTCGGCACAGGCCATCGACAACACGCTATACGACGCATTCGGGCAGCGCCAGGTGTCGGTGATGTACACGCAGTTGAACCAGTATCACGTGGTGATGGAGGTCGCGCCGCAATTTTGGCGCAATCCCGACGGGCTGAAATTCTTGTACGTCCAGGGCAACAACGGACAGCAGGTGCCGTTGAGCGCGATCGCGCACTACGCGCCCAGCAACACGGCGCTGTCGGTCAATCACCAGGGACAGTTCCCCTCGGTCACGATTTCCTTCAACCTGCCGGTGGGGACCTCGCTCAGCCAGGCCGTTCCGGTGATCGAACAGGCGGAGCGCGAGATCGGACTCCCGCTCAGCATGCACGGCAGCTTTCAGGGGACCGCGCAGGCCTACCAGGACGCGCTGGCGAGCGAGCCGATCCTGATCGCGGCTGCGCTGGTGACCGTCTACATCGTGCTGGGCGTGCTGTATGAGAGCTTGATCCACCCGGTGACCATTCTTTCGACGCTGCCCTCGGCGGGCGTGGGAGCGCTGCTGGCGCTGATGCTCAGCCACAACGAGCTGAACGTCGTCTCGCTGATCGGAATCATTCTGCTGATTGGGATCGTGAAGAAGAACGCGATCATGATGATCGATTTCGCCATCGCGGCCGAGCGCAATGAGCGGCTGAACCCCGAGCAGGCGATCTTCAAGGCGTGCGTGCTGCGCTTCCGTCCCATCACCATGACCACGATGGCCGCGATGCTGGGCGGGCTGCCGCTCGCGCTGGGTCATGGGGAAGGCGCCGAGCTGCGGCGTCCGCTGGGAATCGCCATCGTGGGCGGGCTGCTGTTCAGCCAGGTGCTGACGCTGTATACGACACCAGTGGTGTATCTGTATCTCGATCGTCTGCGGCTGCGCTGGGAAGCGCTGCGCGGCCGCCGTACGCACCCGCTTCCGCAGGTTTCCGAAGCGTAGCCGCATCGAAAATTGCGGAATAGCCGCCGCTTAATCGCCCTGCTCCGTGTGAGGATTGGCGCTACGCCACTGGCGCCGGCGCCGGATTCGACTTCAGCAGCCGCGCCACAGTGTCCGACGGCCGCGCGCCATTCTTCATCCAGTGCTCGATGCGCGCGTGGTCGAGATTCACCGCGGCCGGCTTGGCCACCGGATTATACGTCCCCACCACTTCCACCGAGCGGCTGTCGCGCGCGCGCTCCTTTTCGATCACCACCACGCGGTAGGCCGGCTTCTTCTTTCCGCCGAACCGCGCCAAACGAATCATCAGCATTCCTTCATCCTCTCATTTGGCCGCGAATAAACGCGAATGAACGCCAATCTGAATTCGCGTCCATTCGCGTTCATTCGCGGCGGATTATTGTGGTCCAAAACCCATGGGCAGCTTCAATTTGCCAAGCCGCTTGCCCAGAAAACCTCCGCCCCCGGTAAAACTCTTCATCATCTTGCGCGCCTGGGAGTACTGCTTCAGCAGGTTGTTGACTTCCTGCACCGTGGCCCCCGATCCCTTGGCGATGCGCCTGCGCCGCGCGCCGTTGATGATCATGTGATTGGCGCGCTCTTTGGCGGTCATCGAATCGATGATCGCTACCAGCCGCGTGATCTCTTTTTCGTCCACCTTCATGTTCTTGAGATCCTTCATCGGACCGATCTGCGGCATCATCCCCAGGATCGATTCGAGCGGACCCAGCTTGCGCAACTGCCGGATCTGATCGCGAAAATCAGCCAGCGTGAAATCGTCGTCGAGCAGCTTGCGCTGCATCTCCTCGGCCTGTTTCTGATCGATGGTCTCCTCGACCTTCTCGATCAGGCTGAGCACGTCGCCCATGCCCAGAATGCGCTGCGCCACGCGATCGGGATGGAACGGCTCGAGCGCATCCGGCTTTTCGCCCACGCCGACGAATTTCAAGGGCTCACCCGTGACCGCGCGAATCGAGAGCGCCGCGCCGCCGCGCGCGTCGCCATCCATCTTGGTGAGGATGGTCCCGGTGATGCCCAGGCGCTTGTTGAACTCGTCCGCGGATTTCACCGCGTCCTGGCCGGTCATCGCGTCGGCCACGAACAGGATCTCGGAGGGCGCGAGCAGGTCCTTTAATTCCGAAAGCTCGGTCATCAGTTCGTCATCGATATGCAGGCGGCCCGCGGTATCCACCAGAAGAACGTCGCGCCCGGTCTGCGTGGCTTCCTTACGCGCGGATCGCGCCAGTTCGACCGGTTTCGTTTCTTCCGGCGTGCCTTCGTAGATCGGCAGTTTGAGGTCGCGGGCGAGCACGGAAAGCTGCTTTCGTGCCGCGGGACGGTACACGTCCACGGAAACCATCACCGGCGAATGGCCGTTTTTCGAAAGCCATCGCGCCAGCTTAGCGGTGGAGGTCGTCTTGCCCGAGCCTTGCAGGCCCACGATCATCATCACGCTGGGCGGCTCGTTGGCGGTACGCAGCTTGGCCTGGTGCGTCCCGAGCATTTTGACCATCTCGTCGCGCACGATCTTGACCACCTGCTGGGCGGGCGAAAGCGCGGTGAGCACCTCGGCGCCCATGGCCTTTTCCTTCACCGCTTCGATGAACTGCTTGGCGACGCGGAAATGGACGTCGGCCTCGAGCAGCGCCACGCGGATCTCGCGCAGCGCCGTTTCCATATTCTCGGCGCTGAGTTTGCCTTCTCCGCGCAGATTTTTGAAGACGCGCTGGAGTTTGTCGCTTAAATTCTCAAACATGATTCGCCGCTATCGGCAGACGCCTGCGGTGGGCAGTTGCACCTTCATTGTAACTTATCGCGGAGGGAACGCGTTGTGAAGCACCCAGCCGATCCGTTGCGATGATTTAATGATAAAGCCGTCGCCACAGCGCTGCATCTCGTTGAATCTACGTGGCCGAGGTCTCAGCTTGTAGATTCACGATTTTTCCGTGAGAGTTTTTCCGCTCGCACGCCACTATTCTGTCAAAGACACAGAATGTCCTCCGAACCGTGAAGCCAGGCGTTGCGATTCCGGTAGATGGCTCGCCGGAAACAAGGCGCCTGCTTCACGCCAATTTCGTCCCGAACTTCTCCTACAGCCAGCGCGGACCGGGCAGCCATGTCCGGCTCACGTAATCGCTCATCACGAAGACCAGCATGATGGCGAGCCAGAACAGCCCCGCAAAAACAAACAACCGCGTGAGCGAGCTCGAATGGTTCACGTGCATGAAAAACCACACCACCAAGCTGGCCTTGATCACGGCGATGGTCAGCGCGACGACGAAGTTGAACGGGCCCAGTTCGATGCGCGAAATGAGGGTGGTGGCGATGGTCAGCGCGATCAGCGCCAGAAACACCGTCACGTAGACGCCCACGGGAGTAATGTGACTCTTTGTCATTTCAGTGATTGCCGATCAAATAGAGCAGAGGAAACAGGAAAATCCAGACAATATCAACAAAATGCCAGTACAATCCGATCATGTCGACGGGCGTATTCCACTGGGCGCTGAAGCGGTTGCGCGACGCCATGACGATCAGCGTGGTGAGCAATCCGGCGCCCACAATCATATGCAGCGCGTGCATTCCGGTCATCGCGAAGTACAGGAAAAACAGGATCTGAGCCTGGTGATAGTATTGCGGCAGGTCATAGTGGAATCCCGGCCCTGGAATGTGATGGTCCACCCATTTTTCGTGATATTCGACGTATTTGATGCTCAGGAACACGATTCCCAGGATCAGCGTGGACACCAGGAAAAAGATCAGCTTTTTCTTGGCGCCCAGCCGCGCGGACCGCACCGCCAGCGCCATCGTCAGACTACTGCAAATGAGCACTGCGGTGTTGGTGGCGCCCAGCGTGAGGTTCATGAAACGGCTGGTGGAGGCAAACGCCTCCGGATAAAGATTGCGATACACGGTGTAACTGCCGAACATCCCTCCGAAGAACATGATCTCGGTGAGCAGGAACACCCACATGCCCAGGGTGGCAGATTCATACTGCTGGCCGCTGTCGTCGAAATGGTGCTTCAGCCCGACGTCATGCTCCGCGGCACTCACGTTAGTGTCCGCCATCGTCCACCTCCCCGGCGTAGTTATAAGCGGGTTCAGTGACTACCGGCGGAACATCGAAGTTGTAGGTCGGGGGCGGAGTCGGGGATTGCTCCCATTCGAGCCCTTTGGCACCCCACGGATTCTGCGGAGACCGTGGCCCTTTAAACCACGCCCAGCTGAGATAAATCAACGGCATGATGTAGCCCACACCCAGAATCGTGGCGCCCGCGGTCGAGAACACGTTCAACGTATGGAACTCGGCCGCATAGGTGGCGTAGCGCCGAGGCATCCCCAGGTAGCCCAGAATAAATTGCGGGAAAAACGTCAGGTTGAAGCCGACAAAAACGATCACCGCCGCCAGGCGGGCCAGGTTTTCCGGATATAGCCGGCCCGTCATTTTCGGGAACCAGAAGTGCACTCCTCCCAAGTAAGCGAGCACCATGCCTCCCACCATGACGTAGTGGAAATGCGCGATCACGAAATAGGTGTCGGTGACGTGCACGTCGATCGCGAGCGTTGCCAGGAACAGGCCCGTCAGGCCCCCGATGGTGAACAGGCCAATGAACCCGAAGGCATACAGCATCGGAGTTTCAAAGGAGATCGAGCCGCGGTACATGGTCGCGGTCCAATTGAAGACTTTTACGGCGGAAGGGACCGCGACGAAGAAGCTCAGGAACGAAAAAACCATGCTCGCGTACATGGATTGTCCGGCGACAAAGAGGTGATGCCCCCACACCAGGAATCCGAGAACCGCGATGGCGAGGCTCGACGCAGCGATGAACTCGTAACCGAACGCGCCCTTGCGCGAAAAGCACGGGACGATTTCGCTGACCACGCCCATGCCGGGCAGAATCATGATGTACACGGCCGGATGCGAATAGAACCAGAACAGGTGTTGGAACAGGACCGGGTCGCCGCCCAGGTTGGGGTCGAAAATGCCGGCGTGAAGGATGCGTTCGAAACCCAGCAGCACCAGCGTAATGGCGATCACCGGCGTTCCCAGAACCTGGATCAAACTGGTGGCATAGTGCGCCCACACGAACAGCGGCAGGCGGCCCCAGGTCATGCCCGGCGCACGCATCTTGTGCACCG
>Ga0335078_10006147_pt1 | contig 17782 bp, 14 predicted proteins | sample Lox_Sample_32_FD_206711 | JGI IMG/M metagenome (GOLD analysis project Ga0335078, IMG submission 206711) | Soil microbial communities from Loxahatchee National Wildlife Refuge, Florida, United States - Lox_Sample_3.2 | ecosystem: Environmental > Terrestrial > Soil > Wetlands | place: USA... | reverse complement strand
GAGGTGACCGACAGGGCTTTTGAGTCGCAGCCAGATCTAATCATCATTGGCTTGCACCGGCCCCGCATGACCGGGCTGGAATTTATCGCCAGTCTGCGAGAGCGCCTGCTGGATACGAAATTTATCGTTGTGACCGACCCAGGGGCCTCAGCCAAGGCCGGCATTCGCGAAACACCCACCGCCGAGGGCAGTTTAGTGGGTGGCATTTCGCGGGAGAATTTGCTTCGCGGAATTCAGACTCTCTTTCCGGAAACATATTCGGAGATAATCGACGCCGACTCGAAGAACTTGGAAGACCTGTCGAAGGACCGAAAAATTTCAAACGGTGGGGTTCACTGTTAGTCGAGTCATACGTCGCTTGTCATCTGGGACGCCCACTGCATCGCAGCCCAATGGTTTTCCGCAGCGAAGCCTTCCGGCAGCTTGAACTCCTTCGAGAGCCTTTCAGCTTCGTCCCACTCGCCCGCCTCCTGCGCGAGCATTAGGTCATAAATCGGAGTAATGGGGCACCGTTCGCCCAGGAGAACCGCGCGGGTATTGTGCTCAAGTGAGATTCCGTCCAGCACGAGACCCATCGGCAACTCGAGGATCGCGTCCATTACAGAAAGAAGCCCGACGAGGAAAAGGTCCGATGAACCGTGCTCGACCTTTGTCGCAATCAATTCGCAGAAACGAGCGCGAGTGAGCGCCGTGAGAATCAAATCGGTCGGTTTGTTTTGTCCAGCCGTCAGGGTGGCGACCAGGCGAATCCAGCGCCGCATCTCGCGGTCGCCTAGGATTGTCAACGCATGCCGCACCGATTTGACTTCCTGCCGGAATCCGAAAACCGGTGAGTTCAAATACCTGAGCAGCCGGTAGCACAGCGACGCTTCGCCCTTGATGGTCTCTTCGATTTTGCGCGGATCGACGTCGGGCTGTGAGATTTGTTGGAGCAGGCGGAGATAGTTCAAACGATTCGCCGGAATCTCGCGCGCGTGCACGATTTCGGGACGGCGGAAAAAATAGCCCTGGAAATATGTAAACCCAGCTTTCCGCGCGGCCGCAAACTCTTCCTGCGTTTCTGTTTTTTCGGCCAGCATGCGGCGGCGAGGGGTTCCGTAGCGCTTCACCATACCGGCGCCGATCTCAACTGGCGTGACGCGCATATCGACTTTGATAATGTCAGCGACACTCGTTAGGGGTTCGCGAGGATCGTTCTCGCCAAAATCGTCGAGAACGATCAGGTAGCCTGCGTCCTTGAGGCGCTTGCAAGTGGCGACGACCAGCTCGTCGGCCGGAACGGTCTCCAGAATCTCCACGGCGGTTTGGCTCGGCGGCAGAAGGGTCACGTAGCCCCGCAGAAGCAGGTCGCGGGTGCAATTGATGAAGGCGCGACGGCCGTCGCAGAGAACGTCGAGACCCATCAGGATCGACGAATCGAGGACATTCCGCGAGGCCATGTCTGGATCTGCGTTACCGAAGGAGTTCTCAAGGCTATCCCGGAACAGGAGTTCGTAACCGTAGACCTGTTGGTCGGTGGTTAGGATCGGCTGTCTGGCCGCATAACGAAGGAACCGATTCGACGTGGCCTGGTCGCCCTGGGGTACGCGCAAAGTTTCCACGAGTTCTAATCGGCAATATGTGACGAGGACTTTAGTACCCCTTACTCGTTGAACCCTCAAGCATTAGCCAAATTTGCCGATGAACAGGTGAAGCCTCTTTCTTGGGATCCGTGCATATTTCATCGCAATTCGCCTACGTCGTAGTCTCCGGGGTGGCCGCGGGCATCGCCGGAATTGCCGCCGGTTACGCGATTTGGCGACGCCCGCGTGGACACAACGCCAAACAAATCCAGGAATTAATCCGCGCGGTCACGATCGCCTATCGAGATGGCGACTACTCGGTGAGAGTGAAGAAGGATGCGAGCGGAGATTTGGGCTCGCTCTGCGATCTCGTCAACGAGATGTTGGACCGGTTTCAAACGAGCCAGACTGCCCTCCTGAAACTGCAAGAGGAAAGTGAGCTGCGGACGCAAGAAAAGACTCTCGCGCTTCAACGAGAAGTCACCGAGCGTCGGCTCACGGAACGCGAACTCGAATACCGCAAGAAGTTCCTCAATTCGCTGATCGAGAATGCGCCGGTGGCGATCGTCGCCATCGATTCAAATGACGCCGTTGAAATGTGCAATCCGGCTTTCGAGAAACTGTTCCTATACAAACAGGCGGAAATTACCGGACACCCTCTCTCGCAGCTGCTTTCGAGCGCAGAATTGCAGGAAGAAGTAGAGACAAACAGGCTCAGAGCAGCGCAAGGAGACACGACTCACATTTTCACGAAGCGCAAAAGAAGCGACGGAACACTGGTCGACGTGGAAGGCTCCTGTGTGCCACTGATGATGGACGGCAAGGTCAGCGGCAGCGTAATCCTCTATCACGATGTCACGGAGCAAAAGCGAGCCCAGGAGGCGCTCGTTCGTGCGAGGGATGCCGCGGAGCAAGCCAATCGGGCCAAGAGCGAATTCCTGGCAAACATGAGCCACGAAATCCGCACGCCGATGAACGGGATCATCGGCATGACCGAACTTGTGCTCGATACGGAGCTCGATGGGGAGCAACGCGAACATCTCAATCTCGCAAAAGCGTCTGCCGAGTCGCTGCTCTCGCTAATCAACGACATTCTCGATTACTCGAAGATTGAAGCCGGGCAGATGGATATCGACGCGGTCGCGTTCAGTCTGACGGACTGCATCGGCGACACGATGAAGGCGCTGAGCATTCGAGGCCACCAGAAAGGGCTCGAACTCGCCTTCGAGATCCAGCCGGATGTGCCGGAAGAGGTGATCAGCGATCCGGGCCGGCTGCGGCAGATTATCAACAACCTGGTGGGCAACGCGATCAAGTTTACGGACAAGGGCGAGGTCGTGCTGCGCGTGAAGGCAGAAGGCCAGGAAGGCGATCACGTACGTCTGCACTTTGCAGTGAGTGACACCGGAATCGGCATCGCGCGCGACAAGCAGGCGACGATTTTCGAGCCGTTCAAGCAGGCGGATGGCTCGATGACGCGCAAATACGGAGGTACCGGGCTGGGGCTCACGATTTCGTCGAGGCTGGTTACGTTGATGGGCGGGAGGATTTGGGTCGAAAGCGATTTGGGCCACGGCAGCCGCTTTCATTTCACAGTCAGAGTGAAACCGCAGCCTCGGGCGGCGAAAATCGCCGCGCTGCGGGATGCCAGCGTGCTGCATGGCGTGCCCGTACTCATCGTGGACGACAATGGGACGAACCGGCGGATCCTGTTCAAGCTGCTCAGCAGCTGGGGTATGAAGCCAGCGGAAGCGGAAAACGGAACGCGGGCAATGGCGGCGCTCTTGCATGCGAAGAGCAACGGCAAACGCTTCCCGTTGATTCTGCTCGACGCGCAAATGCCGGAGATGGACGGCTTCACCCTGGCTGAGTACATCAAGCGTCATCCGGATTTTGGCAGCTCGACGGTGATGATGCTGAGCTCAGCGGGGCAAAGCGGCGACGCGGTGAGGTGTCGCGATCTCGGCATTACCGCGTACCTGACGAAACCAGTGCGGCAGGGTGAACTCGTCGATGCGATTCTGACGGCAGTGGGGACCGCGCCACAGCGCCACACAACCGCCATGCCGGTGGGGAGGCGCATACCGCGCGAGAGCCCGTGCAGCCTGCGGATCCTGTTGGCCGAAGACAATGCGGTGAATCAGCTGCTCGTCGTCCGCCTGCTGGAAAAATGGGGGCACTGCGTGACAGTGGCGGCCAATGGGAAAATCGCGCTCGACGCGCTGGATGAAGGATCGTTCGACGTCGTCTTGATGGACGTGCAAATGCCGGTGATGAACGGCTGGGAAGCCACGCTGGCGATCCGCGAAAAGGAACGGAAAACCGGCCGCCATATACCGATCATCGCGATGACCGCCCACGCGATGAAGGGTGACGATGAAAAGTGCCTCGCGGTCGGAATGGATGATTATCTCGCTAAGCCAATTCGAACCGCGGAATTGATCGCATTACTCGACCAGATTGGAAGCCGCAAGGTCGCTCTCAGCGATTCAGATCGTCACGCCCTCGAAATGCTCGATTCCAAAGTCGTCAACTAATTCTGACCAGAGCAAGACGGAACACGGTCCGGATGGTCATCCAGATGCACGAGTTGAGTGCCTGAGCGGCTATCGGCGCCGGACTTTGGCGCATTTCCGGCAGTCTTTGCCGATGAATCGGCATTCTATTCCCTCTTAAGTTTTTGACGTTCCCGCCGATCACCATTGCATTGGGTGTGCGCGCACAGCGGTTGACGTTTTTCGCCGACACCGCATTGAGGATCTGATGGGGCAGCGGAAGGAACAACGGATCGACGTTTCGCTGGACGTGATCGTGCGCGGCACCGATCCCTCGGGCCAACCGTTCGAGACGACCGTCAAGACGCACGACATCAGCTGCTCGGGCGCGGCCGTGTATGGTCTTGCTGCTCTCCTTGAACCGGGCGCCAAAGTCGAACTGCAATGCAAAGAGCAGATGGCGTGGTACCGCGTGCAGTGGGTCGACAAGAGCTTCGATGGACCAAGGCTGGCGGGTCTGCGATGTCTTGAGCCTGGGAAATACATCTGGGCGATCGCTCCGAGGAGCTGGGCGCCTGACACCTACGATCCCTCCCAGCCACCGCCCCAGAAGGCGCCTGCCGCCCATCCCGTATCGCGCGAAGCGATCACCTATCAAGGTGCCTCGCTCGATTGGTCCAGTTCCGACCGGCGACAATTTCCGCGAGCATCCTGCCGAATGGACGGATATATGACGATGGTCCAAGGCGGGGCTCAGTTGCGCGGGATGGTGACGGACATTTCGCTTGGCGGGTGCTACATGGAAATGCTCTCGCCCCTGCCTGTGGACACCGAGATCGAGATCACTTTGCGAGATGGGAAATCGGCGCTGCAAATGCTCGGTAAAGTGCGGTCGTCGCAAACCGGCATGGGCATGGGGATCGCGTTCACGAAAATGGCCCCAGCCGATTTCGAAAAATTGCAGCGAGTCGCGCCCGCAGTGCCTAAGCCTTCCGTTGTGCAAAGGCGCGCAGATTCCAAGCGGGGTTCTGAACGATACGAAACCGACAGCACTGATTTTGATCCGAGCCAGCCCCCCAGCCACGCCCCGACGCGAGTCGGCGGGCCGCGAATCGTGGAACCGAATGATGGGCCGGTGCCGTCGAGTCCTGAGGCGTTTCAGGCCCTGATTCGCGTGTTGTTCCGCAAAGGGCTGCTCACGCGCGCAGAGCTAATGGAAGAAATGGAAAAGCTGAAGCTGACGCGCGCGAGCTAATGAGCTGGCGTCTGAGCTTTCGGTGATTCTTCGGGCTTCGCCACCACCGGCGGCGGAGTGATGTCAGGTTTCGCAGCTTGCACGGGCGGCGGCTCCACGTTGGCACTCTTCGCCGGGTTCCCAGCTTCTGGCGCCGTCTTTGAACTCCTGAAGGGCGCAGTCGGATTCAAAACGACAATATCCACCCGGCGATTGTGCGCGCGACCTTCGGGTGTGCTGTTCGTATCGACTGGGTGATATTCCGCATAGCCGGCAGCGGCAAGACGGTCTGGGGCGAAGTGATACGTAAGGATAAAAACTTTCACAAGTTCCGTGGCGCGCGCGGTGGAGAGCTCCCAATTGGAATTGAACTGCGGATTGTGAATCGGCATGTTGTCCGTATTGCCTTCGATCCGCAGCATCTCCGTGCGATTCGATAACACAGCCGCGAGTCGATCAAGAGAATCCTTCGAGGAGCGGCGAAGTGTGGCCGAGCCGCTTTCGAAAAAGCCGATCTCGCGCAGGCTGATGACGAGTCCTTCACGCCGAGAGGTGACCTCGAGGACGTGCCGTTTGATTTCCGGAGCGAGCGCTTTCTCGATCTCGCCCTGGATGTCTTTCAGTTCCCCGGGCACGATGCTGCCGCTCAATTCGCCGTCTTGAGGCTGAATGAAGCGCTGCATGTCTTGCGTGCGGCTGACGTTTTCAATCGCCTGAACATCCTGAAACGGCATCGGTTCGCTTGTTGCCAGCGGCACTTTCGTATTCGAATTGTCGAAGATGGCCATGTGCTGAAAGGCGACTTGAATCGCCATCGCAAGCTGGCCGACTTTGCGTTTATCGACTTGCGAGGACGAATACAGGACGACGAAGAAGGCAAAGAGAAGAGTGATGAAATCGGCGTACGAGACGAGCCAGCGCTCGTGATTGACGTGCTCCTCGTGGCGTTTTTTGCGGCTCACGCGTGTTTTTCCTCTGTTTGAACAGCAACTTTCCCGGGCTTGGCGGCTTTATTGGCCTCGGCAAAGAAGCCGAGAAGCTTGGTCTCGATCATTCGCGGGTTCATGCCTTCGAGAATGGAAACAACTCCTTCGAGCATCATTTCGCGGACGACCTGTTCCTGTCGGATCTTCATTTTTATTTTTCCTGCGGCCGGCAGGAAGAACAGGTTGGCCGAAGCAACGCCGTAGATCGTCGCAACGAAGGCGACAGCGATGCCGCGGCCGACTTCCCCGATGTCATCGAGGTGCTGCATGACCTGAATGAGCCCGAGAACGGCGCCTATGATTCCGACGGTAGGCGCGTATCCGCCGGCGGATTCGAAAACCTTGGGTACGTGCTCCTCGTGCTCGGCCTGATTATCGAGTTCCAATTCCATCATTTTCCGGAGTTCTTGCGGTTCGGTCCCGTCGACGGCGAGCATGAGAGATTTCTTGAGGAAGGCTTCCTGGATGGACTCAATTTCCTTGTCGAGGGAAACGATTCCGCCGCGGCGCGCCTTGTTCGCGTACCCAACGATTTCCGCAATGCGCGCGTGCGGATCCTTTCCTTTATCTAGGAACACAGACGCCAGACGCTTGGCCGCTTCCATCACAACCGGCAGAGGAAACTGAATCATCACCGCGCCGATCGTGCCCCCAAAAACGATCATCGCGGCGGTGGGCTGCATGATCTGGGCGAGTTTGCCGCCCTCAAGCGTCAACCCAAGGAAAATTCCGCCCAGTGCGACGAGAATCCCGACAATCGTGCTCTTATCCATCCAAATGGCCCCTTAAGTTCTTTTCGCGCGCGCCTCGGCGCTGCTCTCATAACTGCTGGAGGCAAGGCTGGCGTCACCCACATGCGTCAAGGGCACCGGAAGACCCGAGAGGATTCGGCGCCGGAATTCGATAATTCGTTCCAGAACTTCCTCACTGGATTCGAGCACCACGATCTTTTCGCCGGTCACGAGGGATATGACTGTGTCCGGCGCATTCTCAATCGCCTTGATTAAGTCCGAGTTGATGATTAACGGATGATTGTTCAGCCGCGTGAGCTGGATCATGGGTGCCTGTATCACACGTATCCGCCGACACGCGGATCACGCGCGCACTGCTCCTGTCTATATCTATATCGGCAACAGACGGTTTCCATTAAGCAAGTTATGTTCCGAATGTATCTCTTTGGATTTACACGCATTGCAAAGCTCTAATTGGGCCACAGGCGTGCACCTGTTCAGGGCAGAACTGACTCAAGTCTCGGCGAGGGCGGGCGATTTGTCTCTGTCGGGTGGCAAGTCTTGCCGTCTTCCGATCGCTTTCGAGCAAAGGGATCTCCGTGCGAAGGAATGAAATGCTCTCGTCGCTTCCGAACGCAGGGCGGTCTGCCAACCCCGCAGCCGCTGGCGGTTCAGCCCAACTGCCCGTGCGGAACGACAATGCAACGCCAGCCAGCGCGGCGATCTTGGACACTCTGCCACGCGGCGTTGCGATCAACGGGCGCGGTCTTGAAAGCGACGACCCCAAGACCGCGCTCGTTCCTTTAATCGGGCAAGAAGCTTGCAGCGGCTACGGAAGCGTGAAAACGAAATCATTCCTCTGAGGAAATCATGGCAAAACGGGCTTTGATCACAGGCATCACCGGGCAGGACGGTTCGTATCTGGCAGAGTTCCTGCTGCGCATGGGCTACACGGTTGGCGGCATCGTTCGCCGCAGCAGCACGGTGAATCTCGAGCGCCTCGCCCACATCCAGAATAAGATTGAGCTGATTCAAGGCGACCTGCTCGATCAGAATTCACTTATTTCCGCGCTGAACCACGCCCAACCGGATGAGGTCTATAACCTCGCGGCGCAGTCGTTTGTGCCCACCTCGTGGAATCAGCCCGTGCTAACGGGCGAATTCACAGCGCTTGGCGTGACGCGGCTTCTCGAAGCCATCCGCGTGGTCAACCCGCGCATTCGCTTCTACCAAGCTTCCTCGAGCGAAATGTTTGGAGCCGCCTGCGAAATGCCGCAGAGCGAGCGCACGAAGTTTCATCCGCGCAGCCCCTACGGAGTCGCGAAGCTTTATGGCCACTGGATAACGGTGAACTACCGCGAGAGCTACGACCTTTTCGCCTGCTCGGGAATTCTTTTCAATCACGAATCGCCGCGGCGGAGCGTCGAATTCGTTACGCGCAAGGTGAGCTACAGCATCGCGCGCATCAAATTCGGCCTCCAGAAGAATCTAAAGATGGGAAATCTCGACGTGCAGCGCGACTGGGGATTTGCCGGCGACTATGTGCGCGCGATGTGGCTGATGCTCCAGCAGGACGCGCCTCAGGATTACGTGATCGCGACGGGCATATCCCACACCGTGCGACATCTGCTGGAAGTCGCGTTCGCCCACGCAGGACTGGATTATCGCGAGCATGTCGAAATCGACCCTGACCTTCTGCGCCCGGCTGAGGTTTTCCATCTGCTCGGCGATTCTTCGAAAGCGCGGCGCGAATTGGGCTGGGAACCAACCGTCACGTTCGATGAGCTGGTCCGCATGATGGTCGATGAAGACCTTGCGACGCTTCGGCAGCCGGGGCACGAAAATCCCCCCGCCAGGCGGCTGGAGCCTGTCGCCGCGGGCTATTCGCAATCATCCCGATCTTCTCGCTAAGTGCGGGCCGCGGGAGGATAGCAGCGACATATCGTTGCGGCTTCCGAATCGCGCTCTGCCTCCATCCGCTAGGCTTCCGATTCAGCGCTTGCCGAATGCGACCACGTATTCGAAAGGCTCGGGGCCATTGGAGTGCGTGGTGGCCAATGACAGGTGGTGTCCAACGGAAGAAAACGAAACGAGCGTGAAGCCGTTTTCGTGCAGTTCATTGCGAAAGTCGCCTAGCGTCCAGAAAACATCGTACACAGGATAATTTTCCCACCCCACCTGATCTCGCAGCGCATACTCGGGCGCGGGATTGGGCACATCCACGATTGCGATCCCATCGTCTCTGAGTAGTTCATGGAAACGCCGGTAGAAACGACGGCGGTCCGGATACTCGAAATGGCGAAGCAGGCGCCCGCAGGCTACCACATGGAATTTTTCATGGACCTGATGACCGAAGACATCTCCGTGCACAAATCGGACACCCATTGGATTGTTGTGTCGCGCGACTTCTAACATCTGTTCTGAACCGTCAAGCGCTGTAGTAGCGCCGAACGGTGCCAGGCAGGGCAGCAGACGGCCGGGACCTGTGGCGAGATCGAGAAGAGTTAGGTCCTTGCGCCCGGTGAATTGCGATTCGATCAGATATTTGATGGCCTCACGCTCTTGTTCGTCAAATTTCTTGAACTCCGGCGCGACGAACCGGTTCTCGATGTAGTGCTGTGCCGTCGCACGCGGCTGGTAGTACTCGGCTAGGGCGGCTCGACCGCGCGCCAACTTCTTTCCCGCGGACGCGACCTGATTCTCCCAGTCTCTCAACGTAGGCCCTTTATGCTTTTCAAGGGCGCGCATATGCACGTGCCGGTACGCGTTGACGTTGGTTCCCCGATCAAAACACGATCGCGCCGCCGCTTGAGCCTGCCGGCCGAACTCGAAAATCTCGCGCTGTAAGTGAAGTAGGCCGGACCGCAGGCCCTGCACAGTCGGCGGAACGACGACACCCGCCCCTGATTGATGCAGCCAATCCGCAATGCCAATGAAATCAGTCGCGAGAACGGCCTTTCCTCGAAGCATTCCTTCGACGGCCGAAAGGGGACAGCCATGATTTCCCCAGGCCGCTGCGAACGGGATGAGGATCGCGTCGATCTGATCGTAGAACTCCTCCATGTCGAGTTTGCCGGCCAGCACAGTAATGTTCGTGAGACCCTTCGCGGCGACCGCGTTTTGAATTTCTTCGGGAGCAGTTCTCCAAGCGAGAAGAAAATGTGATTCGGGAGAAGTGGCGGCCAATTCAAGCAATAGCGACACGCCGCGCGTTCCCCAATGGGGAGCGATTAGGGGCGCCGTGGCAAATCCAACGACAAAACCGGATCGTTGTTTCGGCGTGGCAATTCGAGCCTCCGGAGACGCCATCACGGGAGGAATCAACGCTTCGACCCGAATCGCCTGGCTTCGCAGTCGGGCGAGCGCAGCCGATGACTGGCAAATGACCGTCAATCTGCCGAAATCGATCAGGTGGCGGACCTCTTCAAGCATTTCACGGCTACAACCTTCGAGCGGGTCACTGCACGTCAAAGTCAGCGCGATCGCCTGGTGCTGCAAGCCGTAGTCCACGGGGAACGAAATGAGAGGGTAGTGCACCTGCAGAAGATCCGGAGACTTCTCGCGAACAAAAGCAGCGAAGTCTTGTCGCGGCACCGCGTGAATGCCGCGCTGAGAATCCAGGCGCGGCGCCGAGATCGTGGGTTCGATCGAGACAAAGCTAGCTTCGATCTGCCCGTCGGAAGCTTGCAAGGATTCAAACAATGTCCAGCCCTCGCGTGCATTGGCCTCGGATAAACCGTGCTCGCAAAAACGCTCAACGAGGCACAAGATTCGCGGCGCGCGCGTGTGCGGTTGAAATGCAGATAAGGTGAGTGGGCGCGATTCTCGGACGCGCTGTCGGAGTGCCGGTGCTGGCCCAGCCGGGTTCCAGAGGCGAAGGGCCTCCCCGGTGCGACCGGTGTTTGACAGTAGAGTCGCCAAATTCTGAACGGCTAGAACGCAGGTTTTGTCGAGTTCGATCGCGCGCTGAAACGAGAGTTCCGCATCATCAAGCAGACCGGCGGCAAATTGCGCGCAACCCAGATCGCTCCAGCAGCCAGCGGTCTCTACCATCCGTAATGATTGCTGAAATTGCTCAATCGCCTGCTGGTATTCGCCGCGGTGGTGCAGCTCGACTCCGCGAAGATGCTGCGGAGTCGTTAGGGCGGGTGTGATCGTCGTTGCCATTAGTATTGGATCAGTTCAAGCTCGGGCACCGGGCAAATTCTGCCTAGCGCGATTCGTGGTTCCGCCGTGCAAGATCGGGAGCACACCTAAACAATTCCCGCGGCGCACTAGCGATGTGCGCGCGCAGATGCACACTCGTGCGCCCGCAGAAACAGGTGCAACTCCGCGGCCTTAATCTTCTAAGCATTTTCTTAAGGAAACGTTCTACTAAACAGCGAAACACCAGAAAAGGGTCTGCTCGTTCGCCTCGACACGATTTGGCAACGTGCATGCACTGTTCGTTCGGGGATTAGTTTGCAGTCCGTGTGTGCCTTCAATGCCTCTCACAACACACAAGACCACTCACGATGTTCCGCGCGCCAGGTATCCGTGGCGGCACTACGGGGAGCCGGTTAAGAAGGCGGGCGTTTATTTCCGCGGCGTCGTCTACGGTGGCTCAGGCTACGCGGAGGAATGTTGGGTGGTCGCCGTCGCACTCGCGGAAGCCGGTGTTCCGCTGCAACTGCATTCGATCGGGCAGCACAGCGACGCGAATCGAATTTTGCCGAGTCACGTGCGAGAGCGGCTCGATTTTCTGGCAAGGCAGCGCGTGGAGATTGCAACTAGCGTCATCTATCAGCACGTGAGCGCCTTTGGATGGAATCTCGCCATTCACGGTGCGGCGCGCGTGGGCCGCACGATGTTCGAAACGGATCGCATTCCGGACGGTTGGCTAGAACGCTGCAATGCTCTGGACGAAATTTGGATACCGACCGAATTTAACCGACAAACATTCGAGCAGGGGGGTGTTAAAGCAAGCAAGCTACTGGTGATGCCGGCGGGCGTCGACACCGATCTCTTTCGTCCGGAGGCGAAGCCGCTGACGATTTCGCGGGCGCGCAAATTCAATTTTCTTTCCGTTTTCGATTTGGAGCCGCGCAAAGGAACGGATTTGCTCGTGCGCGCTTATCTCAGCGAGTTCAAGGCCGATGAAGATGTCGCGCTGATCCTGAAAATCTCGCAGCTGAACGATCCAGTGACCGACCCGGTCGCGCAATTCAGTTATTTCATCGAGAAAGAAATCGGCGTCGCGCTCGAAAAATGCGCGCCGATTATTCTTCTGACGGGCTCACTTTCTCAGCTGGAAATGGCTCGCTTGTACTCGAGCGCCAATGCGTTTGTTCTGCCATCGCGTGGTGAAGGCTACGGGCGGCCGTTCCTGGAGGCGCTTTCCGCGGAGCTGCCTGTGATTGCCACGCGCTGGAGCGGGCAGCTCGATTTTCTGAACGATGACAACAGCTATTTGGTCGATATCGAGGGACTGGTGCCTGCGGCCGCGGAAGAGGAGATTTTCGCCGGACACATGTGGGCGCAGCCGAGCGTCGATCATCTTCGCAGGCTGATGCGCGAGGCCTATTCGCATCCGGAAAAAGCGCGCGAGCGTGGCAAACGGGGCCGCGCCGACATGGTCGAAAAATGGGATTGGAGCGTGATCGCTCCGCGATGGGTGAGCGAATTTCGCAGACTGCTGGAGATTTGAAATGAACAATTCTGTGGTCGATTCGAAGGCGAATTCAAACGGGCAGGTCCAGGTCGCGCTCGACGAGCTTGCCCGCGCGGTCGCGCAAAACGCACTGCTTAATACCGAAGTGGATCAGAAGCTCGCGGCGCGGCTGATTGAAACGCGCGAGGAACTAAAGGCGACGCGGGATGAGTTGATGACGCTCCGTCGTCAATTCGAGCAATTCGCGCACGGTATGGCGCAAGTTCTCGAAAGCATCGGGAAGAACGGCCAGACCGAGGGCCGCTAGGCGGAAATCACGTATGCCCCTCTACGTCGTCGATCATCGCGGCGGACTTCCGATCGCGAGCTACGAGCGCACTCCTCGAGTCGCCGTCGAGACCGATGCCGCGTCGCGCGAGGATCTGCCGGAAGTCTTGTGCTCGGCAGCCGCCAACGTCGCCTTGCAAACGCTCGCCTCGATCCGCAGCGGGCGCGTACCACGCGATGTGGATGCGATCGTGACGTGGTTTTCAGGCGATCGCTTGCTGCAAGGCGGAGTTGCGAATATATGGCGCGATATTCGCACGCCGGGGCGGCGCTGCTTTGTACCGGTTCATTTGCCGTGCGTTGCGGAGCTGGACCTGATTGCGCTCGAGCCGCGCTGGCTGAGCGGCGGAAACATGAAAGACTTCTGGACGGCGTCCGCGAGAATCATGCGCGCCTCCGCTCTATCATCGCAAGCGTCCGCATGCCTCCATGCGACACCACAGTCGTGGGGGCAACTGCTTCTGGCGCTTCACTCCGATAACTCCCAATTCGGCGCGGGCGTCGAGACGCTGGCGCGGTTGGCAAAAGACACGAGCGCGCCTGCTCAGATTGCAGCCCTTGCTTTGCGAAATCTGATTGTCGTGTTGACACGATGCGGAGAGGTCGCGAAAGCCGCCGATGTACTGCAGGGTGCGCTTGAAAAATACCCGGACTATCCGGAACTGTGCTACGTCGGCGCGCTGCTCTACATGCACCAGAACAAACGCGCGGACGCGATCAAGATTCTGGAAAAAGCTGCGGGCGGGAATCACGAATTCGTCGGCAGCGGCGGGGAAACTTCGTATCGTTCGGCCTGGCTGATGGGCCGCCTCGCGTTGCAGACCGGAAATCAAAGCGTGGCGGTGGCGAACTTTCATCAGGGATTGATGAGCCACCCGGTGTTTAAACCCGCCGTCGAGGATCTGTTTCGGCTGCGCCTACCCCGTTTTGTGGTCGATTCGCTTCAGTACGACATTACTCGGATGGTCCGGCAGGAACCGCAACATTTGAAACCGGCGTTTGAGTTTTTTCTGCTGCATCGCGTTTTTCAAGCCGCACGACGCCTCGTCAACACCATGCCGATAGCCCAAGACGAAAAGGAAATTCTCCTGCAACGGTTGGCCGCGGCGGAAAGGCCTTATCGCCGCAGTCGCGGCCACCAAGGCAAACCGGGAGTGGTTTTGTGCGGCGCGTTCTTTGAGCAATCGAGTCTGGCGCGGATCAACCGCGAAATCGCGAAGGCGCTGCTCGCCTCTCCGCAATTCAACGTGTCGTTGGAGCCCGCTTGCGATCCGCAGATGCCCGCGCCATCCGTTGCGAATGGTAAGGCCCTCGCCGAAGCGATGATGCGCCAGCCCGAACGCGTTGATCTAACAATCCGGCACAGCTGGCCGCCCAATTTCGAAAAGCCTGCCAGCGGACGTCTCGCTGTGATCCTGCCGTGGGAATACGGTTCGGTGCCGCGCGTGTGGGTGAAGGAAATCGAGCGCAATGTTGACGAGCTGTGGGTGCCGTCGCGTTTCGTCCGCGATGTTTTCATTCGCGCCGGTGTCGGCAAGGACCGCCTGCAGGTGATTCCGAACGGATTCGACCCACAGAGTCTCTCTCCAGAAGGCGCGTGGATGCGGCCGACCGGGAGCCGCAAGTTCATGTTCCTTTTCGTTGGTGGCGCGATTCTGCGCAAAGGGATCGATGTGCTGCTATCCGCGTATGCGAGGGCGTTCGAGGCTGGCGATGACGTGACGCTGCTCGTGAGCACCGGCGCAAATCCGGCCTACTCGCACAATTCCCAGGAGAACATGCTGAAGAAATTTGTCAGCAACCCGCGTCTGCCGCATCTGGCGTATCTGGCGAAGCAGCTCGATGAAGCAACCCTGGCGAGCCTCTATCGAGGCTGCGACGCGTTCGTGCTTCCCTACCGCGGCGAAGGCTTCGGCATGCCGATCGCGGAAGCGATGGCCTGCGGCAAACCGGTGATCACGACCGCGGCTGGCCCTGCGCCGGAATTCTGCCCGACAGACTGCGCATACCTTGTCCCCGCGGTTGAAACCGAAGTGCAGGAATCGTTGCCGCCTTTTGGCGAATTCGTCAGCGAGTGGAGTTGGTTCGAGCCTGATGTTCCTGCCCTTGCAAAAGCGATGCGGCACGTCTACGAAAATCGCGATGAAGCAGCTTCACGTGGACGCAAAGGCGCCAAAGCGATTCGCCAAAATCACACCTGGGACAAGATCACCTCGCTTTACTTGAAGCGGATCATCAAGCTGACGGAAATGACATCGCTGGAGCCCAACGCCGCCAGGGACAAGGAGCCTGAATGCCAACCATCGCTCTCTCCATGATCGTCAAGGACGCCGCGAAAACCTTGGGCGCGTGCCTTGAAAGCGTTCGCGGCGTCGTAGACGAAATCGTGATCGTGGATACGGGCTCATCCGATTCCACCAAGCAAATCGCGGGTGAGTTCGAGGCTCGGGTGTCCGACATTCCCTGGGAAAACGATTTTGCGGCCGCCCGAAACAAAGCGCTCGAGCAAGTGCACGCCGCTTGGGTCCTTTTCCTTGACGCCGATGAAATTCTTGATCCTGCCGCGCACAAAATCATCCCTGCCCTGATCGCCGATCAGAAATTCGCGGGCTACCAAGTCACAATTCGCAACTACGTCGAAAGCCTCGACGATCGCATCTGGGACCAGCCAGCGAAACCCAACAATTCCGCCTTGCCCGCCGCAAGGCCCTTTCCCGGCTACGTCGAACACGAAAACGTCCGCCTTTTTCGACGCGACCCAAAAATCTACTTTGTCGGCCGCGTGCACGAGAGCGTCGGTTCGCGAATCGAAGCGTGCGGCCTTCGTCTCGGCCGCGCTTCTTTCTTGATTCATCACTTCGGTCTGGCAGGCGATCCGGAAACCCGTGCGCGCAAAAGTCGTCTTTATCACGATCTTGGGAAACTAAAAATCGCCGAGATGCCACAGAACGCGCAGGCCCACTTCGAGCTCGGCTTGGTTGAGCTCGACAACATGGGCAACCGAGAAGAAGCACTGCGGGAATTCAACAAGGCGTGTGAGCTAAACCCTCGGCTCGGAGTCGCCTGGTTCTTTTCCGGAATCGCGCTTATGCGGCTCAATCGATATCGCGAAGCCCTCGAGCGTTTCCGACGGGCAGAGAAAAATGGGCGCGCGACCGCCGCAACCTCAGAGATGGCCGGCGACGCACATTACAACCTGAGCGAATTCCGAGAAGCGGCGCGGTGTTATGAAAGGGCGTCGCGCTGCTGTTCGCAATCTCCGTCGATTGAAAGCAAACTCGGCCTAGCCAGCCTTCGCGCCGGATCACCCGACGCAGGCCTTGCCAGGATACGCCATGCGATCTCTCGCACTCCCGCGGTGCCGGATCTGCACGACCGGCTGGTCCAGGCTTTGACGTGGCTCGAAAAGCTGCCCGACGCGGCGCTCGCCGCCGAGGAGAAGCTCCGTGCGGTCAACGCCCCGAGCGCGAATGACTTTCTGCGCGCCGCCAGCCTCTGGTCCAAAGCCGGAAACTGGGCTCGGGCGGCAGCCCTGCTTCACGTAGGACAGCGCGTTTATCCACAGGACTTGGCGTTGCGCCGGACGCTTGACGAAGCCAAATCGAAGGCCGGTGCCGAGGTAATGGAACGATTGGAAGCCTTAGCCAAACCCTAAGTACTTGAAGTACCAAGGCTTGCAAAGATTAAAGTTCTAGGACCATCCGCCGAAGTATTAGGGGAACCACAAGAGTTCCGTAGGAGAGACCGAGCCAGCGTTTCGTAAGGTGACCCCTTCCGAGCAAAGGCCTCTCACCGCGAAACGACACGGTCGAAACCGAAAGGAGATTTCTTAATGGCTTCGTCATTCGGGGTGCTTTTTAACATCCCATCACTCAACGCCGAGGGCGCGTTGAACAGCACGCAGTTGAGCTTGAACTCCACCCTCGAGCAGCTTTCCACCGGCCAACGGATTAACTCAGGTGCGGATGACCCGGCGGGTCTTGCAATCGCGAACGGGTTGTCGGCAAACGTCGCTGCGTTGAACCAATCGATCGCCAACGCAAACGACGGCGTCGGTTCTCTTCAGGTTGCGGACGGCGCATATTCCCAGATCACGTCCCTCCTGAACACGGCGGTCAGCATCGCGACGGAGGCTGCGACCGGCACGGTAAGCAGCGCACAACGCGGTTCGCTGGACGCCGAGTATCAGCAGATCCTACAGGAAATCGATCGCATCGGCAGCACCACCACGTACAACGGCACTTCCGTGTTCACGGCCACCGCAACCTCGATCTACCTGACGGACGCGGTGTCCAACAGCACGATTGCTACGACGGTTGGCGCCCTTTCGCAAACGGCTCTCGCCCTGAACGGCACCGTCCTGACTGGAAACGATGGCACGAATGCGCAGGATGCGTTGACCAAGATCGACGCGGCCATTCAAACGGTCTCTAACGATCGCGGTGCAATCGGCGCGGCGGTGAACCGCCTCCAGGACGCTGCAAACGTCATGAACACGCAGGTGCAGAACCTGACGGCAGCGGAAAGCAACATCATGTCCGCAGACATCCCGTCGACAGTGTCGAATCTGTCCCGGTTGTCTGTGCTGAGCCAGACCGGCCTTGCCGCCCTGGCCCAAGCGAACTCGCAGCAACAAGCCATCCTCAAGTTGGTTGGCTAATCGCTGCGGCAGTAATTTGAAGATGAGTGGGTGGACCTCTTTAAACAGGGGTTCACCCATTCGTACGTCAAGACGAAAAGCTGGCGCAATGGCGCTGTAGGTGCACTGCAAAGGGCCAAATGGGAACAATCAATAAT
>Ga0335078_10006146_pt1 | contig 17786 bp, 11 predicted proteins | sample Lox_Sample_32_FD_206711 | JGI IMG/M metagenome (GOLD analysis project Ga0335078, IMG submission 206711) | Soil microbial communities from Loxahatchee National Wildlife Refuge, Florida, United States - Lox_Sample_3.2 | ecosystem: Environmental > Terrestrial > Soil > Wetlands | place: USA... | reverse complement strand
CCAGACGTTCGGCATGGACCTCGAGTTCACCGAGGGCATGCAGTTCGACAAGGGCTACATCTCGCCGTACATGGTCACCGACCAGGAGCGGATGGAGGCTGTCCTCGAGGACCCCTACATCCTGATCGCCAATCAGAAGATCGGCTCGGTCCGCGATCTGCTGCCCGTGCTCGAGCAGACGATCCAGTCGGGCAAGCCGCTGCTGATCATCGCCGAGGACGTCGAGGGCGAGTCGCTCGCGACGCTCGTGGTCAACAAGCTCCGCGGCACGTTCACCGGCGTCGCGGTCAAGGCTCCGGGCTTTGGCGATCGCCGTAAGCGGATGCTCGAGGACATCGCGATCCTCTCGGGCGGTGAGGTGATCACCGAGGAGATGGGTCTCAAGCTCGAGAACACGCAGATCTCGCAGCTCGGCCGCGCTCGTCGCGTGGTCATCGCCAAGGACACCACGACGATCGTCGATGGCGCCGGCGAGAGCGACGCGATCAAGGGTCGGATCAATCAGATCAAGACCGAGATCGAGAACACCGATTCGGACTTCGACAAGGAGAAGCTCCAGGAGCGTCTCGCGAAGCTGTCCGGCGGCGTCGCGGTGGTCAAGGTCGGCGCGGCCACCGAGACCGAGATGAAGGAGAAGAAGCATCGCGTCGAGGACGCGCTGCAGGCCACGCGCGCCGCGCTCGAGGAGGGCATCGTGCCCGGTGGCGGCGTCGCGCTGCTGAGCGCTCAGGACGCGGTCAACCTTGACTCGTTCGAGGACGCCGACGAGCGGACCGGCGCGAAGATCGTGCGTCGCGCGCTCGAGGAGCCGATGCGGCAGATCGCCGAGAACGCCGGGCTCGAGGGCTCGGTCGTCGTCAACGACGTCCGCAAGGCCAAGAAGGGTCAGGGCCTCAACGCGGCGACCGGCGAGATCGTCGATCTGGTCAAGGAGGGCATCATCGACCCGGCGATGGTCACGCGCTCGGCGCTCCAGAACGCCGCGTCGATCGCCAAGAACATCCTCACGACCGAGGCGATCGTCGCCGAGGTGCCGGAGAAGGATGGCCATGGCGGCGGTGGCGGTGGCATGCCCGACATGTCGGGGATGATGTAATCCGCTGCTGACAAGCAGACGCTTTCGAGGGCCCGGCGGTTACGCCGGGCCCTCGGTCTTTTGATCGGACTTGGGGAGAAACGTCGGCATGGTCGACGTTTCTTCCCAAGCCCCTGGTGCTGGGGACGCGCGGCGTGATCACCCGTGCGGGAAGGCGACCGTCACCCGGCGGTTCTTGGCCCGCCCCGCCGGGTTGTCCTTGCCGTCCACTACATTGGGCGCCACCGGGTCGGCCTCTCCGTGCCCGCGCGCGTCGATCGCCGGCGTGCCGGCGCCGAGATCCCGCTTGAGCTCCGCGGCGACCGCCGCGGCGCGGCGCTGGGACAGCGTTTGGTTGTAGGCAGAGCTGCCGATCGAGTCCGTGTAGCCGTCGACGTGCACGGTGATCCCCGGGCGGTGCGGGATGCGCCGCGCTAGATTCGCGATCGTCCGCAGCGCCTGCGGGGTGAGCGTCGCCTGGTTGAACGCGAACAGCACGTCGGAGGAGACGGTGATCACGCTGGTGGCGCCGTGCGTGCTCTCCACCTCCAGTGGGATGACAGCGGTCTTCACGTCGATCGGGAGCACGGCGTCGGTGACGCCGATCGGGAGCACGGCGTCGGTGACGTCGAGCGGCAGCACCGACGCATTGATCTGCGTGGACCCGACGGTCCCGGCGGCCAGGGCCAGGGCGGGTGCGACCGTGGCGCTGCAGGTCAGGGCGCAGGCGACGATCAGGCGCCGGCGCGGGCTCAACGCTGGATCGGGATGTTGTTGAACGTCGGCCAGTTGCCGACCTGCACATTGATCGACGTGACGCTTGCGGGTGGCGCGGCGAACACCCAGTTACCGCTCGCGGTCTGGCCGCTGACCGCCTGAATCCCGTCGACGGAGTCCGGTTCCAGGTCGTGGTTGCCGGAGTCCTGCACGACGACGTATCGCTTGAGTCCAACGGGGTCGACCATGCTCACGTCGGTGTCCCCATGGCAGGCCATGTCGAACAGGTTGATCGTGGTCGATGCCGACTGGTTCGGGTCACGAGGGGTGAAGCTCAGCTGGAGCGTCATCAATTGGCCGTGCACCTGCAGGCCCAGGATCGCGATCGTGACCGTGGCGCCCGGGGAGCAGCTCTCCTTGACCGTCTCCTGTGCCAGCGGCGTGGCCGACTGAGCGGGCGCCGAGGTCGCCCCGGTCACTGAGGTGGTGGAGGACGCCGATGCCGGTGTCGGCACCGTGGTGCTCGTCCCCGCGCTGCTCGTGACCGTCACTGTCTTGGAGCTGCCGCCGCAGCCGCCGAGGAGCGCGCCGGCCAGGCCAGCCATCGTGACGATCCCTGCTACCCGCTTACCGACCATCGCTGCGGGACCGGACGCTAACAGCGCTGTCGCGAGCCCGCGCCGGTTCCGGCTGTCGATCTCCTACCGGCGCGTCCGGGCACCGGGAGTGGGATCATCGATGCCGTGCGACGCGTGGTTCTGTGCACGGTCGGGGTCGTCTTGGTGGCGTTGGCGGGGGCGGTGGGCGACGCGGCGGCCCGGCCGGGTCGCGTGGTGACGCGCGACGGTCTGCAGTACAAGCCCCATGAGCTCGCGATCAGTGGCGACGGCGATTACATCGTGCAGCGGCTGCGCTGGAACTCATGGGGTGGCAAGACCGCGGTCGCCTCTGGTCAGGCGGTCGAGCAGGAGCACCCGAGCCACGTGAACCACGCCTATCCGGTCCGCGTGACGCTCGGCGATCGCACCTACTGCGCCAACCTTCACCGCACGGTCTACAAGACGATCAGCGCCCGGATCCTCGGGCCGAGCGCGGGGGTGCTCGGCCTCCGGACCGCCGGCCGCGTGTACACGTGCGCGGGCGACTGGCGGCTGACCTCGTCGTCGAGCGGCGGCGGCGGCGGCGGCGGTGGCGGCGGACAGCACAGCGGCCGCGGACAAGCGTGCTCGACCGCCGGGCTACGGCCGAACACGCAGAGCATCACGGCTCGTGGCACGTCGTGTGCCAGCGCGCGCACGCTCCTCGGCGAGTGGCGGAATCGCGCGAAGCTCGGCCAGTGCGTATGGCGGGACGGGAGCTCGCGACCGGGCGTGTGCACGATCAGCGGATGGCGGTGCAGCGCCAACCACACCGTGAACGGACAGAACTTTCCCGTGACGTGCACGGCGAGCGCCCCGCGCCGCCAGGTCCGCTTCATCCTCCTCGTGTAGTCAGCCGGCCGGCGCCGCGGCCCGCTCGACCAGCATCCGGTACACGTCCGCCGTCCGCCGCGCGACCTCGCCCCAGCCGAACCGCAGCACGTGCTCGCGAGCCTCGGCGACCAGCTGCGCCCGCTCGGCGTCGCCGGTGAGCACCCGCTCGAGCACGTCGCGGAGTGCGGTCGCGTCACGCGAGGGGAAGCGCAGCCCGACCGTGCCCTCGACGGGGACGACTTCGCGCAGGCCACCGGTGTCGGCGACCACGCACAGGCATCCGGAGGCCATCGCCTCGAGCGCGACCAGCCCGAACGGCTCGTAGATCGACGGCACGATGCACAGGTCGGACACGCGGTAGAGCGAGTGGAGTATGTCGTCGCCGACCCAGCCGAGGAACGCGCCGTGCTCGAGCAGTCCGAGCCGGCGCGCCCGGCGCTTGAGCTCGGCCTCGGCGGCGCCGGTGCCGGCGACGAGGAAGCGCACCCCGCCGAGCCGGCGGACCACGGGCGCGAGCGCGTCGAGCGCGAGGTGAAAGCCCTTCTCGTAGACGAGCCGGCCGACCAGCAGCACGAGCAGCTCATCGGGCGCGGCGTACCGCGCGCGCAGGGCGGGCAGGTCGACGTCGACCGGCTCCAGGTCGCGCGGATCGATCCCGTTCGGGATCCCGGTGATCTTCGCCGGCCGCACGCCGAACACGTTGGCGACGTGCACGCGCATGTACTGCGAGCAGGCGATCACGTGGTCGGCGCGACGCACCATCGCCCGCTCGGCGGCGTGGATGTGGGACTGCGGATGGTTCTGGACCCACCCCTGGTGGCGCCCGTATTCGGTGGCGTGGACGGTCACGAGCCAGCGGCGCTGGATCGCCCGGGCGGCCCGCTCGGCGGCGCCGGCGACCAGCCAGTCGTGCGAGTGGACGAGGTCGAAATCGAACCGGTCGCACAGCTCGGCGGCAAGCGCGTGCATGTCCGCGTTCATCGCGTCGACCCAGCGCACGAACGCGCTCGGGTCCTTCGGGAATTGGGCTCCCCGCCCCACCCGGACCCGGTGGACGATCACCCCGTGCTGGTCGGCCTCGGCCGGCAGGCGCCCGCCGCCGCGCGTGAGCACGTGGATCTCGACGCCGTCGGCGACCAGCTGCTCGGACAGCTTGCGGACGTGGCGGCCGAGGCCGCCCTCGATCACCGGCGGGTATTCCCAGGAGACCAGCAGAACGCGCATCGCCGGGAGCGGACCCTATCGAGCGGGCGGCCGGGAAAGCGCGACGTGCACCACGTCGCGCTCGCGTACCCGACGCGCAGGTCGCTCGCGGACGCCTACCGCCGGCTCAAGGACGCCGACTGGCCGATCCGCCAGCACTCAGACCACGGCACGCACGAGGCGATCTACATCGTCGATCCCGACGGCAACACGCTCGAGCTGATGTGGGACCGGCCGCCCGAGCAGTGTGGCCGCGCGACGACGCCGAGGGCCACCTGGTAGGCCAGTTCGGCCCCGACCTCGACCTCGACGACCTCCTGCACGAGCTCGACTGAACCGGCGCATTTGACACCGCTCGCGCGTACGCTGGCGGCGTGCGGTTTGCGCTCCGGAAGGCGCTCGGCGCGGCCGTGCCGCCGATGACCGCGGTCGGCTGCGGGGAGGCCGACCCGGTGGCCGCGAACACCAACCCGGACGGCACCGACAATTCCCGCGGCCGCGCGCTCAACCGCCGCGTCGAGGTCCGCTACCTGCGCTAGAGCCGTTCGTACACGGCGATCCCGAGCTCGCCGGCGACGTCCTGCACGCGCGTCCGGGAATCGAACGAGCGCTCCTCGCCTCGGAGCACGTCGCGCCACTGGCCGCCGGGGCCGTCGATCGTCCCCTCGACCGCCCCGGCCCGGACGGCCACGACCACGAGCACGTCGCCGCCGCGCAGGAACGCGCACGCCGACGGGCCGGCGTCGAGCGGCTCGTAGGACCCGGCGAACGGCTCGAGCCGGCGGGCGCGGAGGCCGAGCAGCCGGAGCGTCACGAACAGCTTGCGCGTCTCGCCGACCGGTGGCGCGCCGCCCATCAGCCGTCGCAGCATCGCCTGGCGCCAGTCGAAGTCGACCGGCCGGCGGTTGTCGGGATCGACGAGCGCCCGGAATGCGAGCTCGTCGCCCTCGTACATGTCGGGGACCCCGGGCGCGGTGAGCTTGAGCACGAGCTGACCGAGCGAGGCGCGCTCGCCCACGCGCGCCACCCGAGCCGCGAACGGCTCGAAGTCGGCCAGGAACTCGTCATCGGCGTACAGCGACCGGCAGAACCGCCTGACCGCTTCCTCCCACTCGGCGTTCTCGTGCACCCAGCTCGTGTTCCGCTTGGCCTCGCGGAGCGCCTTCTCCATGTACGTCTCGATCCGGTCCTCGGCGATCGGCCAGGCGCCGACGAGCGTCTGGAACAGGAAATACCGCTCGACGTCGTCGGGGGCGCCGCCGTCGCGCCGCCGGTCGGTGATCTCGAACCAGCGCCCGACATGCGCGGCCCAGTCCTCGGGCATCGACGACAGCGCGTCGATCCGCGCGCGTACGTCGGCCGAACGCTTGGCGTCGTGGGTCTGGGTCGTCAGCAGATTCAGGGGGAAGCGCTCGGCGCGCTCGAGGCAGCCGGCGTGGAAGCGGTCGACGCCGATCCCGAACCGGGACGGGTCGCCGCCGACGTCGTTGAGCGAGATCAGCCGGCAGTAGCGGTAGAACGCGGTGTCCTCGACGCCCTTGGCCATGATCGCCGGCGTCGTCTGCTGAAACCGAGTCACGAACCCTGCCGGCGCGTCGCGCTCGAGCAGCAGCATCGACGCGACCTCGGGGGGCATGCCGGACATGTCGATCCAGCGCCGGTCCTCCGGGTCGACGCGGCCTGCGACTGGGTCGACGTAGGTCCGGTACACCGGGAGCGAGACGAGCGCACGCTCGAGGTCGGCGCGGTCCGGAAGCAGGCCGGGCGGGAGCTCGCGGAGCAGGCGCTCCACGTCCTGGGCGAACGGCCCCCGCACCTGCTCGAGCTTGGCCTCGTGCGCGTAGGCCGAGAACGGACGCCGGTCGCCCGACACCTGCTCCCACAGCGCGGTCAGGGCCGGCTCGCCCGCCGGGTCGACGAACAGCGCGCAGGCGTCGTTGAGGAACTCGTAGCCGACCGTCCCGCACACCGGCCAGTCGCGCAGCCGCTCGCCGGGGTCGAGGATCTTCTCGATCCATACCCGCTCGACGCCGTGGTCGCGGAGCCGGGCCAGATAGCCCGCCGGGTCGGCGAGCCCGTCCGGGTGGTCGACGCGGAGACCGTCGATCAGCCCCTCGCGCACGAGCGCGATCACCAGCTCGTGCGTCTCCTCGAACACCGCCGGATCCTCCTGGCGGACGCCGGCGAGCTCGCCGATGTCGAAGAAACGGCGGTACACGCCGGTCCCGGGTTCGATGTCGAAGAACCTGGCGCGGAGCTTCGGGTCCGCCCAGTAGCGGTTCTGGTCGTCGGCCGCCATGTGGTTCGGCACCACGTCGAGGACCACGCCCATGCCCGCGTCGCGGGCGCTGCCGGACAGCGCGCCCAGCTCCTCGGGCCCTCCGAGCTCGCGCGAGAAGTGGCGAGGGTCGACGACGTCGTAGCCGTGGGTCGAGCCGCGGCGCGCCTGCAACGACGGCGACAGGTACAGGTGCGAGATCCCGAGGTCGCGCAGATACGGGACCAGCGCTCGCGCGTCGGCGAAACCGAAGTCCGCTGAGAGCTGTAGACGGTAGGTGGCTCGCAGCTCGATCGGCGACCGCGACGACGTCACGTGGCTCGCTTCAGGACCACGATCGACCGCGCGATCACCTTGACCTCGGTGCGGGCGCCGTAGCGGGCGCTCCCGGCCTCGGCCGACGGGTCGGCGGTCGACAGCTCGAGCAGCCACTGCGCGCCGAACCGCCGGCGCGGGAGCGTGAACAGGCGATCCTCGTGCTCGGCGTTGAACAGCAGCACGAACGAGTCGTCCTCGATGTTCTGCCCCTGTGGGCCGGGCGTGGCGATCTCGCGCCCGTTGAGGAACATCCCGAGCACGTGCTCGTCGCCCTGCCAGTCCCGGCGGGTCATCTTGTTCCCGTCGGCGCGGAACCACCAGACGTCCGGCAGTCCCGAGCCCTTGAGCTCCCGGCCGCGCAGGAAGCTGTTGCGGCGGAACACCTTGTGCTCCCTGCGCAGGCGGATCAGCCGTCGCGTGAACTCCCTGAGCTTGGTCTTCTCCGGGTTCTCGCTCCAGTCGTACCACGAGATCTCGTTGTCCTGGCACCAGCCGTTGTTGTTGCCGCGCTGGGTCCGTCCGATCTCGTCGCCGCCGAGCAGCATCGGCGTTCCCTGCGAGAGGAGCAGCGTGGTCATGAAGTTGCGCTGCTGGCGAAAGCGGAGCGCGGTGATCTCCGGGTCGTCGGTCTCGCCCTCGACCCCGTGGTTCCAGGAGCGGTTGTCGTCGGTGCCGTCATGGTTGTCCTCGAGGTTGGCCTCGTTGTGCTTGTGGTCGTAGGCGACGAGGTCGCGCAGCGTGAAGCCATCGTGTGCGGTGATGAAGTTGATCGACGCGAACGGGTCGCGCCCGTCGGCCTCGTACAGGTCGGCCGACCCCGACAGGCGCTCGGCGAACTCGCCGCAGTTGGCAAACCCGCGCCAGTAGTCGCGCATGGTGTCGCGGTAGACGCCGTTCCACTCCGACCACAGCACCGGGAAGTTGCCGACCTGGTAGCCGCCCGGGCCGACGTCCCACGGCTCGGCGATCAGCTTGACCTGGGACAGCACCGGGTCCTGATGGATCACGTCGAAGAACGCCGACAGCCGGTCGACGTCGAACAGCTCGCGCGCCAGCGCCGAGGCCAGATCGAACCGGAACCCGTCGACGTGGCACTCGGTCACCCAGTAGCGCAGCGAGTCCATGATCAGCCGCAGCACGCTCGGGTGCACGGGGTTCAGCGAGTTGCCGGTCCCGGTGAAGTCCATGTAGTAACGGGGATCGTCCGGTACGACCCGGTAGTACGAGAGGTTGTCCACGCCCTTGAACGACAGCATCGGGCCGAGATGGTTTCCCTCGGCGGTGTGGTTGTAGACGACGTCGAGGATCACCTCGATCCCCGCGCGGTGCAGCGCCTTGACCATCCCCTTGAACTCGCGCACCTGCTCGCCGCGGCAGCCGGTCGCAGCGTACTCGCAGTGAGGGGCCAGGTAGCCGATCGTGCTGTACCCCCAGTAGTTGCTCAGGCCCTTGTCGGCCAGAAACGACTCGTCGGAGATGTGGTGCACGGGCAGCAGCTCGACCGCGGTCACGCCGAGGTGGTGCAGATAGGCGACCGCCGGCTCCGAGGCGAGCCCGGCGTACGTGCCCCGAAGGTCCTCGCGGACGTCGGGATGCCGCATCGTGAAGCCCTTGACGTGGGTCTCATAGATCACGGTGTCGGCGAACGGAACCCGCGGCGGGCGGTCACCCTCCCAGATGAAGGCGTCGTCGATCACGACCGACTTGGGCATCGCGGCGGCGTCGTCCTCGTCGTCGGGCTCCAGATCGGCGTCCTCGGCGCCGGTGGGGACATACGGCAGCACGTTGGCGTCGTGGGTCCAGTCGACGACGCCGTCGATCGCCTTCGCGTACGGATCGAGCAGCAGCTTGGCCGGGTTGAAGCGATGACCCTCGAGCGGCGCGTACGGCCCGTGGACACGGAAGCCGTAGCGCTGCCCGGGCTCCACGCCCGGGACGTAGCAGTGCCAGTTGAGCGCGGTCCGCTGCGTCATCTCGATCCGCGTCTCGTTGTCCTCGTCGTCGAACAGGCACAGCTCGACCCCGCGGGCGTGCTCGGAGAACAGCGCGAAGTTCGTGCCGCCGCCGTCCCACGTCGCCCCCATCGGGAATGGACGCCCGGGCCAGACGCCGTTGTTCAAGCGATCAGCGCTCCGGACATCGGCTCGAGCTCTACCCAATCCTCCCCGAGGGCGGCCTCTCCAGCCGTCGCGAGCACCACGGACCCGCCCGAGCACGGGACGCGCCGCGGCTCCGGGGCGAAGTTCATCGCGAGCTCGAACGCGCCGCCGCGGACCCGCAGCCAGCGAGCGTCCTCGTCGAACTCGATCGCGTCGACGTCGCCGGGAGACACCCGCCTGCGCACCGCCAGCAGCTCGGCGTAAAGCCGGGACAGGGCCGGGTCGCGCCGGCGCGTCAGCTTCGAGCGCTCGAACGTGGCCCGGTCCTGGGGGTCGGGGATCTCCTCGCTGGAGAACTCCGCGAACGAGGCGAACTCCGCTCTGCGCCCCTCGCGCGTGGCCTGCGCGATGCTCTTGTCGATGTGGTCCGAGAAGAACTGAAACGGCGCCTCCTCGCCGTACTCCTCGCCCATGAACAGCATCGGGACGTACGGCGAGAGCAGCGTGCAGAACGCGGCCAGCGGGCGGGCTTCCTGGGGCAGGCGGTCGCCCAGGGCGCGGTTTCCGACCTGGTCGTGGTTCTGGTCGAAGACCACGAATCGCTGCGTCGGCACGTCGTCGGCGGGGGCGCCGTACCGGTGGCGGCGGAAGGCCGAGTAGTTCCCGTCGTAGACGTACGGGCGGTGCCAGGCCTTGGCGAGCTGCGCGACCGACCCGAAGTCCGCGTAGTAGCCGTCGAGCTCGCCGGTGACGAGCGTCCGCACCGCGTGGTGGAAGTCGTCGGCCCACGCCGCGTCGCAGCCCCAACCGCCGACGCCGGGGTCCCGCACGACCCGGGGATCGTTGAGGCCGCTCTCGGCGATCACCAGCGCATCGTCCCGCGTGAGGTGGACGCGCCGCGCCACCGCGGCCACGATGTGCTCGACGCTCTGATCGAAGATCGCGTGGATCGCGTCGAGCCGCAGGCCGTCGATCCCGTAGTCGCGGACCCAGCCTGTGGCGCTCTGCAGGACCCATTCGCGGACCGGGTCGCAGTCGGCGTCGTCGTAGTTGATCGCGCTCCCCCACGGGGTCGCGTAGCGGCCGGTGAAGTACGGGCCGAACGCCTCGAGCGCCGGCGTCCCCGACGCGCCGATGTGGTTGTAGACGACGTCGAGGATGACCGCCAGGCCGGCCTCGTGGGCGGCGGCGACCAGGCGCGCCAGTCCGAGTGGCCCACCGTAGGACGACTGCGGGGCGGAGATGTACACGCCGTCATAGCCCCATCCGTGGCCGCCGGGGTACTCGGCCACCGGCATGATCTCGATCGCGGTGACGCCGAGCTCAGCCAATCCGGGCAGATGCTCGATGGCGGCATCGAACGTCCCTTCCGGGCTGAAAGTCCCTATATGCATCTCATAGATGACGAGGTCCCGCGTGCGCGGTGTCTGGAACGGCGGTGCGGGTGGCGCGAGGTCGAGAATTCGGGAGGGGCCGCGGATGCCGCCGGGCTGCCACCGCGAGCACGGATCGGGGAGCTTCCGGCCGTCGAGGACGAACCAGTAGTCATCCCCGGCTCGCGCTTGCGCTACCGCCTCGTGGACGCCATGGCCCGCGTCCTCGAGATCGATCTCCTGCCTCGCCAGGCGGAGCGAGACCGAGCGCGCTCGCGGCGCCCACACCCGGAACTCGACGTTGCCGTCGCCGCGGGGCCGGGCGCCGAGCGGGCGTTCCCAGGGGTAGCCGGCGACGCCGCCATCGACCGACGCGAACATCGTCACGCTCACTGAGTTTCCGGAATGAGCCACACCGCAGCCAGGGGCGGCAGCGTAATGAGCGCCGACACCGGCTGGTTGTGCCACGGGATCGGCTCGGGCTCGATCCCGCCGAGATTGCCCACGTCGCCGCCGCCGTAGAACTTGGAGTCGGTGTTGAGCGCCTCCTTCCACCGGGCCGCTCGCGGCAGGCCGAGCCGGTAGCCCTCGCGGGGAACGGGCGAGAGGTTCGCGACGAACACGACCACGCGCTCGCCGCCCTTCGAAGCGCGGGCGAACGCGAGCACGTTGCTGTCGGCGTCGTTGGGCTCCAACCACCAGAACCCGGCCGGGTCCGAGTCGACCTGCCACAGCGCGGGCTCGTCCTTGTAGAGGCGGTTCAGATCGCGGACGAGCGTCTGGATGCCGGCGTGGTCGGGCTGCTCGAGCAGGTGCCAGTCGAGCGAGCGCTCGTAGCTCCACTCGGCTTCCTGCGCGAGCTCAGAGCCCATGAACAGGAGCTTCTTGCCCGGATGCGCCCACATGTACGCGTACAGCGCCCTGAGATTCGCGAGCTTCTGCCACTTGTCGCTGCCCGCCATCTTGGAGTACAGCGATCCCTTGCCGTGCACGACCTCGTCGTGGGACAGCGGCAGGATGAAGTTCTCGCTGAACGCGTACATCAGGCTGAACGTCAGCTCGTGGTGGTGGTAGCGGCGGTAGATCGGGTCCTGCTGGAAGTAGCCGAGCGTGTCGTGCATCCAGCCCATGTTCCACTTGAAGCCGAACCCGAGACCGCCCAGGTACGTCGGGCGCGAGACGCCCGGCCACGCCGTCGATTCCTCGGCGGCCGAGATGACCCCCGGCTCACGGCCGTAGATGACCTCGTTGAGCTCCTTCAGGAACGCGACCGCGTCGAGATCCTCCCGGCCGCCGAACTGGTTGGGCACCCACTCGCCGGCGCGCCGCGAGTAGTCGAGGTACAGCATCGACGCCACCGCATCGACGCGGATGCCGTCGACGTGGTACTCGCGCAGCCAGAACAGGGCGTTGGCGATCAGGAAGTTGCGGACCTCGTGGCGCCCGTAGTTGAACACGAGCGTGCCCCAATCCGGATGCTCGCCGCGCCGCGGGTCGGCGTGCTCGTACAGCGCCGTCCCGTCGAACCGCGCCAGCGCGAACTCGTCACGCGGGAAGTGCGCGGGCACCCAGTCCAGGATCACGCCGATCCCGTTCTCGTGCATCCGGTCGACGAAGTGACGGAGGTCGTCGGGGGATCCGAACACCGGCGTGGGGGCGAAGTAGCCGGTGACCTGGTAGCCCCACGAGCCGGCGAACGGATGCGCCATCACCGGCAGCAGCTCGACGTGGGTGAAGCCCATGTCCTTGACGTATGCGCACAGCTCGTCGGCGAGCTCGAGGTAGGTCAGCGACCGGTTCCCCTCGAGCGTGTTCAGCCGCCAGGAACCGAGATGGACCTCGTATATCGAGATCGGCCGCGCGAGCGGCAGCTGGCTCTGGCGGGTGCGGAGCCACTCGACGTCTTCCTTGCTCCAGGCGTAGTTCGGCTCGAACACGACCGAGGCGGTCTTCGGCGGCACCTCGGTCTCGAGCGCGTAGGGATCGGCCTTCAGGAGCAGCTGGCCGTCGGGGCCGAGGATCTCGAACTTGTAACGCGCTCCCGGTCCCACGCCGGGCAAGAACAGCTCCCAGATCCCGGTCGACCCGAGCGAGCGCATCGCGTGCAGGCGACCGTCCCAGGAGTTGAAGTCGCCGACCACGCTGACCGCCCGCGCCGCCGGCGCCCACACCGCAAACGCCGTGCCGGTCACAGGGGGGTCGTCCCCCATCGTGCGGACGTGCGCGCCGAGCCGGTCGTACAGCTCCTCGTGACGGCCCTCGCCGATCAGGTGCTGGTCGAGCTCGCCGATCGTCGGCAGGAACGCGTACGGATCGTCGATCGTGAACCTGCCGGCGTCTCCGTAGTCGACCTCGAGCTGGTAGCGGAGCGGCAGATCGGCGTCCCTGATCTCGCCCTCGAACACGCCGCCGGGGTGGATCTGCTTGAGCTCGACGCCGGGCTTGCCGTCGACGAGCGCGGTCACCGCGTTCGCGGCCGGGCGCAATGCGCGCACGACCACGCCGCCGTTGGACCGATGCGCGCCGAGCACCGAGTGCGGGTTGTGATGCTCGCGCCGGACGAGCGCGTCGAGCTCGGTGGTGGCGACGGTCATGAGCCCTCCAGAATCCGGCAGATGCCTGCGACGGGGATCGGGATCCAGTCGGGGCGGTTGTCGAGCTCGTAGCGAAGCTCGTAGATCGCCTTCTCGAGCTCGTAGATCGACAGCAGGTTCTCGATCACCGCCTCGCCGCCGGGCATCAGCGTCGGATCGACGGTCGCGAAGTAGTGCTCGAGGAACTTCTCGCGCGCCCTCTGCTCGAAGTCCGCGGGGCCCCGGCGGTTGCGCAGGAGCTCGACCGCCGAGGTCACGTACGCGAACGAGCGCAGCATGCTGGCCACGTCGCGCAGCGGCGAGCGCTTCTGGCGGCGCTCCGGGAGCGGGCGCGCCGGCTCGCCCTCGAAGTCGATGATCACCCAGCCGCTCGGCGTGTGGAGCGTCTGGCCGAGGTGGTAATCGCCGTGGGTCCGGATCACGCGGCCGGTGACCCCGACCTGGGCGCGCGCGGCGAGCCGTTCGCGCACGTCCTGCCCGCGCCCGGCGATCGGCTCCAGGCGCTCGTCGTCGGGGAGACGCAAAAAGATCCGCTCGATGTCCTCGTCGATCGTCGCGGTCAGCAGCGACAGCGCCTCCTGGCTGGGCTCCTCGGGCGAGAACGCGGGATCGGTCGCATCGGAGGCCAGGCACGTGTGCAGCTGCGCGGTGACCGTCCCGAGGCCGCCGAGCCGCTCGAGGAACATCTCGGGCGCCGACCAGATCTCATCGAGCGCTAGCTCCCAGCCGCCGACCGCGTCGGGCAGGAACGTCTGGGCCACGCCGAGCGTCGACAGGAACGCCTGCCCTTCGTAGTCGTACCAGCCGTGCAGCGGCGCGATGTTCGGGAAGCCCCTCCAGGTGAGGAAGCGCAGGACCTCGAGCTCGGGGTTGACGCCGGGCTCGAGCTTGCGGAACACCTTGAGCACGACCGCGTCGTCGAACACGATCGACGTGTTCGACTGCTCGACGCCCATCAGGCGGACCTCGGTGGCGCCGGATAGCGATTGCTGCGGCTGCTCGCCGTCGAACTGGTGGAAGCTGAAGTGGCCGTCGTCGGTCGTGATCTCGTCGGCCGCCTCGATCCGCCGCAGCAGCTCGAGCGCCTGCGTGGGCTCGGCGAGCGCGTCGAACACGATCCACCCGTCGGACTGCGCGATCGACTCGCCGGCGTGGTTCTCGCCCGGCGGACGCAGCGCCAGCGGCAACTGGTAGAGCTCGTGCATGCCGGTGGCAAACCGGGTCTGCACGAGCGCCAGCAGCAGCAGCGGGTCCTGCCGCAGGGTGATGCTCTCGACGATGTCGATCCCGGCCACGTGCCTGGACTTCGACGCGTACCAGCGCTGGTGCTGCACCCAGTCGCGGAGCTCCTCCTCGTCGAGGGCGCGGCGGATCTCCTCCGCTGTGATTCCTCCGAGGCGCTCAGTCATCGCCGTCGTGCTCTTCCTCTTCGACGAGCTGGAACCAGAAGAAGCCACGCGGACCAAGCGTCAGCAGGTAGGGGAGCTCGCCGATCCGGGGAAACTTCGAGCGGCCGAACAGCTCCACCGGATGTCGCCCCTCGTAGGCGCTGAGATCGAGCTCGACCGCCTGGGCCGATCGGGCGACGTTGTGAACGCACAGGACCAGATCATCCTCGAAATGGCGCAGGTGCGCGAAGATGCGGGGGTTGGACGGCTCGATCGGCTCATAGGTCCCGAAGCCGAACACCGGGTGCTCCTTGCGCAGCGCGATGAAGCGGTGCAGCCAGCGCAGCTGCGAGGTCGCGGTGCGGAGCTGAGCCTCGACGTTGACCGCCTGGAAGCCGTAGACCGGGTCCATCAGCGGCGGCGCGTACAGCTGGGCGAAGTCGGCCCGGCTGAAGCCGCCGTTGCGGTCGCCGGTCCACTGCATCGGCGTCCGGACGCCGTCGCGGTCGCCGAGGAACACGTTGTCGCCCATCGCGATCTCGTCGCCGTAATAGAGGACGGGCGAGCCGGGCAGCGAGAACATGATCGCGTGCATCAGCTCGATCTCGTCGCGGCCGTTGTCGAGCAGCGGCGCGAGGCGCCGGCGGATGCCGACATTGATCTTCATCCGCGGGTCCTTGGCGTACTCGGCGTACATGTAGTCGCGCTCTTCGTCGGTGACCATCTCGAGCGTCAGCTCATCGTGGTTGCGCAGGAACAGGCCCCACTGGCAGCTGTCGGGAATCGTCGGGGTCTGCTCGAGGATCTCGTAGATCGGCACCGCTTCCTCGCGCCGGATCGCCATGAACATCCGGGGCATGACCGGAAAGTGGAAGGCCATCTGGCACTCATCGCCGTCCCCGAAGTACTGGACGACGTCGGCGGGCCATTGGTTGGCCTCGGCCAAGAGAACGCGATCCGGATAGTTGTCGTCGACCTCCCTGCGGACGCGCTTCAGATAGGCGTGGGTCTCGGCGAGGTTCTCGCAGATCGTCCCGTCGCGCTCGTACAGGTAGGGCACGGCGTCGAGCCGGAACCCGTCGAGGCCGAGGTCGAGCCAGAACCGAAGCACTTCGATCATCGCGTCCCCGACCTCGGGGTTGTCGTAGTTGAGGTCGGGCTGGTGGGAGAAGAACCGGTGCCAGTAGTAGGCGCCGGCCGTGTCGTCCCACGTCCAGTTGGAGGTCTCGGTGTCGGTGAAGATGATCCGTGCCTCCTCGTAGCGATGGACCGTGTCCGACCACACGTACCAGTCGCGCTTGGGGGAGTCGGCGCTCGAGCGCGACTCCTGGAACCACGGATGGTCGCTCGAGGTGTGGTTCATCACCAGATCGGCGATCACCCGGATACGGCGGGCATGGGCGGCGTCGATCAGCTCGTGCACGTCGTCGACGTTGCCGTAGTCGGGGTGGACGGCGGTGAAGTCGGCGATGTCGTAGCCGCCGTCTCTCAGCGGGCTCTTGTAGAACGGGAGGAGCCAGATGCAGTCGATCCCAAGCCACTGCAGGTAGTCGAGCTTATCGGTGAGGCCGCGGACGTCGCCCGAGCCGTCGCCGTTGGCATCGAAGAAGCCGCGGATGTGGATCTCGTAGAACACCGCACGCTTGAACCACAGCGGCTCGGCCTCGAACCACTGGCGGGCCTGCGACTGGGGCTCGGCTCCGTCGCCATGCTGGTGCTGGGTGGATCGCGGCGCGGGCGCCATGTTGCTGCGCTCCCGGGCGATCAGGTGGGTGAGGGTGGGTGGGCCGACGCTCATGGGCCTTCCTAGATCTCCACGCGGACCACGTGGGCCTGGCGGACATCCGGCTCGAGCCGGACGAAATTCGGGCCGATGCGCCACTGGTAGCGCTCGTCGGTGAGCAGGTCGTGTGCGGTGAAGCTCGGGGGCAGACCGAGGTTGGCAGGCACGATCGCGAGGCCCTCCTGGACCTGGTGGGGGTCGATGTTGACGACGGTGATCACGGCGTTGCCCCGCGAGCGCTTGGCGTAAGCGATCAGCGCATCGTTCGCCGTGTCGAGGAAGGTGACGTTGGTGAGCTCCTGGAGCGCCGGGTTGTCTTTGCGGATCTTGTTGACCCGCTGGATCAGCGAGAGCATCGGGCCGTCGAGCGCGCGGTGCTTTATCTCGTACTTCTCGGAGTTCAGGTACTCCTCGGAGCCTTCGCGCACCGGCACGTTCTCGTAGTGCTCGTAGCCAGAGTAGATCCCGTACGTCGGGCTCAGCGTGGCGGCGAGGATCAGGCGCGCCTCGAACGCCGCGCGACCGCCGTGCTGGAGGTACTCGTGGAGGATGTCCGGCGTGTTCGCGAAGAAGTTCGGGCGGAAGTAGTCGCTCTCGTCGGTGAGCGCGAGCTCCGAGACGTACTCGGTCAGCTCCCAGCGCGAGTTCTTCCAGGTGAAGTACGTGTAGGACTGGGTGAAGCCGATCTTCGCGAGCTGGCGCATGACCGACCTGCGCGTGAACGCCTCGGCGAGGAAGATCACGTCTCGGTTGTGTTCGTGGACGTGTTGGATCAGCCAGCGCCAGAACTCGAACGGCTTGGTGTGGGGGTTGTCGACGCGGAAAACTGTCACGCCGAGGTCGACCCACTGGAGGACGATCTGTCGCAGCGCGTCCCAGAGGCCCTTCCAGTCCGGCGAGTCCCAGTTGACGTTGTAGATGTCCTGGTAGCGCTTGGGCGGGTTCTCGGCGTACTTGAGCGTGCCGTCCGGGCGGTGGTGGAACCACTCGGGATGCTCGTGCAGCCACGGGTGGTCGGCGGAGCACTGGATCGCGAAGTCGAGCGCGATCTCGATGTTGTGTTCGTTTGCTGCCCTGGTGAGGGCTCTTACGTCCTCGATCGTCCCGAGGTCTTTGTGGACCGCTTCGTGGCCGCCGGTGGGGTCGCCGATGGCCCAGGGGGAGCCGGGGTCTGTCGGTCCGGCAGTCAGCGAGTTGTTGGCGCCCTTGCGGTTGGTCAGGCCGATCGGGTGGATCGGCGGGAGGTAGAGGATGTCGAAGCCGAGCTCGGCGAGCTTTGGAAGTTGTTCTTCGACGCCGTGCAGGCCGCCCCAGGAGCGGGGGAACAGCTCGTACCAGCTGCTGAAGCGGGCCTTTAGCCGGTCGACTTCGATGGTCAGGGGCGCCGGGAGGCTGACGCTGCCGTGGCGGGGCTGGATCCGCTCGACGGTGGCGAACAGCTCGGGGCCGAGCGCGACGTCGTGCTTGGCCGCTTCGGGTATCCTGT
>Ga0335078_10006145_pt1 | contig 17789 bp, 17 predicted proteins | sample Lox_Sample_32_FD_206711 | JGI IMG/M metagenome (GOLD analysis project Ga0335078, IMG submission 206711) | Soil microbial communities from Loxahatchee National Wildlife Refuge, Florida, United States - Lox_Sample_3.2 | ecosystem: Environmental > Terrestrial > Soil > Wetlands | place: USA... | reverse complement strand
CTGCCGCCGCCATCAGGAAAGATCATGACTTGCAGCTGGCCCTTGTGGATTACGACAATCAGCTCGGGATCAGCGACTTGGGGGAGAAGAAACCGAGGGAGAATTCACTGCTCGCGTACCTGAGCGGCCAAGCGGTGCACCTGAAGGCCCTGAAGGGCGGCACGCTGCAGCTTGATCCGAAAGCCACCCTCACGAGAAATGACATACAGAACTACATTGATCACACGTTCTCGGGTGTCAAATACCCTAAGCCAACCGGGCGCCGTGAACATGATCTAACCAAAGTATTGAAGACTATCTCCTCGGAGCAGAGCCGGCTCCCTCGTTCCGGACAGCCCAATCCCAACAACCATCGTACAGGCAGCGGTACCCAACAACCACCGGCGGGCCAGAACAGGAACGTTGGCCAGATCCCAAAGAGCGCCGGACAGGCCCCGACAGGCGCGAACCCCTATACGCTGCCAGCCGGGAAGAACTCTGCTGTTCCCTACCAGGCCCCTTCTACGACCAATCCGGTCAAGGCCTCCTCGTACCCTTATCCGAATGAGCGTCCCAATCCGTTTAGCCCCAAAGATCCCACGACCTGGGGCCAGAGCGCACCGTCTACCGGCCCGAGTTGGATGAACGATAATGCTCTACTGAGGATACCCTCTGCATCGGCCGGTCTATCCGCTCCGTATTCCGGCGGCGTCCAGCAGCCGGGTTTCGGCACCCCAACTTATCTCACGTTCGACCCCGCTTTGCTCCTTCGCCCGAACCGGCTCCTCGAGCCCATGCGGCCCGATAACCCGTTCGGGGCAGGGCCAATGGGGCAGGAAGGACAGACAGACCCGAGGGCCAACAACCTCCTCGGCCCCTGGCCGGGTCGTTACCTTCTTTGGAGGAGGAACCCGTTCTACCAGGATCCTTGACCTGCTTCAGGGGCTAGACACGAGTGCGGTTAAGCCGACGATCCCCGAGCGAAGCGAGGCCCGGCGGGGAGGCTTGCCGGGCTTTACCGGCCCAGGGGCTGCTGAAGGCCATTAATAGCTAGCCCTCCCTCGACAATCCGGTCGAGCGAAACCCTTCTGTTCGACATTCCTTGTACCGCCGCACTGGCCGGGAATATATCCGCCTTTCTCCAAGTATCTGACAACAAAGATAGTTCGCTGCGGGCCTGTGCCTGGCACATCGGTTGCTATCGAGCCTTTGCCAGATGGGGGGCACCGAAGGATGGGCAGGTGAGCGCGTGCCACGGAGGACCATCGAATCTCACAGGAGGTTGTCGTATGAAAGACAAGAAAGTCTTCACAGCGGCCATGGTCTTGTGCCTTGCTCTTCTTAGCGCGTGCGGCGGAGGCGGAGGCGGAGGCTCGTCCGGCGGCGGCAGTGCGGTGAACAACGGCGCCGTGAACATGCACATCACGGACGCCCCGGCCTACGGTTACAACAACGTCTATGTCACCCTCAAGGACGTCTGGTTCCACACGAGCAACGCGGCAGGTCCGGGAGATGCCGGCTGGCTCAAGTTTCCCATCACACCGGTCACTATCGATCTTTTGACCCTCGCGAACGGGAACATCTCATCGGCCCTTTGGCAAAACATCCAGCTTCCCGTGGGGAATTACCAGCAGATCAGGCTCTTCCTCGCGGGCACCGAGGATACGCTCACCGCTTCTGCAAGCGCCCTCGGCCTTCAATACAACAACGAAATAATCGATACGAGCAACAACGTTTCTCCCCTTCGCATCGCTGACTACACTCACGGCATCAGGCTTGCGGGGACCTTCGCGGTGAGCAAGGCTGCGCCTCTCGACCTCGCCATCGATTTCAACGCGGGTGAGGACATTGTCGACGTGCAGCGAGGGACGCCGCCCGTAACCGAGTATTTTCTCAAGCCGAGGCTCGCCTATTTCGACCTCAACAATGCAGGCGCCATAGTGGGCACCATCGATGCCGCCTCCGCGGGAAATGCCTCAACGGCCCTCTTTGTCTTCAAAGCCGAGCAGGTAGACGCATCGGGCCAATACTACGAGATGAAACGCGTGACCACGTGGGACGTGACGAACAGCCGGTTTGTCCTGTATCCCCTCGCGCCGGGAAACTACGACGTCATCCTCCGCGGCGTGGGCTACGAGACGGTGATCATCAAGAACGTCCCTGTCACTCAGGGGACGACGCCTACGTCGAGTCCTACGGTGATACCGCAGGTCACCATGGTGACGAGCGTGAGTGCGGGCGCAAGCCCCGACATCTCAGTGACCGCATCAGGCCTCTCGCCGACAGGCGGCTGGCTCAATTTCTGCCAAACCCTGCCGGCGGAGAGCATACCGCATGAGATCCGCTTCCGCCACCTCAATCCGTTCACCGGCGGCTTTACCACGGGCTTCCCTTTGTCGCAAGGCTATCTCCTGTGGGGCACCTATAGCTCGACTCCCATAAATCTGACCGCAGTCACTCCTAAAGAAGGCCTCGGCGGCTACCAGGTGGTCCTCGACGCCCTTGATTACAACCGGGGGGCCGCAGTCACCATCGCCCCGAACGCCGGAGCGTACGCGGTTCTCACGCAAGCCACCCCACTGGCTCCCCTTGTCCCCCCCATTCCCTACAGCATCTCCGGCAGCGTCATCCTGCCGAACAACCTCGTTGGCCAGCTCGACAGCGGCGTAGTGCTCGCCTCTCATGGGGGCATGATCACGACGGCAATCAACGCGGCGGCGCAGATGGCGAGCGGGGGCGCGTACTCGGTTGCAGATGTTCCCGGTGGCTTTGAGTGCGCCTTCTACGGGGTCGAGGGATTTGGCTGGCTGGCGGCGCAGCCTGTGACGAAGAGGGCGATTTCCATCCCCGCCCTGGTTGACCTGAGATCAGGAAATGCGACGAACGTGGACTTGACGATGATCCCGCTCTTTTGAGGAATGATGCTTCAGATATGATCAGAGTTAGGGTATAACTAGCGATCCAAAGATTAAGGAGGTCTTATGAGAAAGGTAATCGGTACCATGATGCTGGCCATCTTCCTTCTCGGCCTGACGGCGGCGACTGTCAGCACGGTTTCTGCCCAGGGCCCCGTGGGGCGCGAGGCAGCAGAGCATCCCAACATTGCGAGGGCCATCGATGCGCTCCAGGACGCGATAGCCGACCTGCAAGCGGCTCCCCATGACTTCGGTGGACACAAGGCCAAGGCCATCGCGGCGAGTGAGAATGCCATAAGACAGTTGAAGCTCGCCCTCGCGTACAGGGCCCACGAGGACAGAATGCGGTAACTGCTGATCCAAAGCTGCCTTTAGGGCAGCACGGTTAGGATGAAAGCGCGGCCTCCGACGAAAATGGGGGCCGCGCTTCCTTTTGTCAGCACCGTCGCAGTGGGCCAGTTTGAGTTTGGACTGAACTGACCCACTACCGCCACGTGTGATGTGCAGCGCCCCAAGGCGTCAGCCATCACTGCTGTCACCACCGGAGAATGTCGCAGCTCCTTTGACAAATGACGCACCGCAATGGCAAGATGGTCACAAAGAGCGTCGCGCCTTCAAGGCGGGATGAGAAAAGGGGGATCGATGGCAGCGTCGGAAAAAGAGCTGGCGAGGAGGATCGGAGCGGTCAGGGAGGCGATGGAGGCGGCGGGGCTCGGAGGCTTAGTCGTCTTCTCGCAGGTCGTGCTGGGTGAGAAGGCTGCTGTCCGCTACCTCTCCAACTACCGGCTGCTCACGAGGAAGGACTACATGGTCCTGCCACTGGCGGGTGACCCGGCGCTCGTGGTGGCCACCATAAATCATCAGAGAGGAGCGGCCGCGACCTCGTGGATAAAGGACATCCGTTTGGGTGGCACAGCCGAGTCAATGATCCGCGAGGTGGTTGACAAGATAACGGCCTGCGGCCTCACCAAGGGGGCTATCGGCATCACCGGACTTTCCGGGTCGATGCCCCACTGGGACTTTGACCTTCTGCGAAAGGCTTTGCCCGGGGCGACATTCACGGATGCCACCGCGCTTCTGGACGGAGTCCGGATGGCGAAGAGCGCCGAAGAGATAGAGATGGTCAGCCAGACCGCTGAAGTCGCTGACGCAGCCTATGAGCTGGTCCTCACCATGCTCCGGCCGGGCATCGATGAACGGGAGATAGCCGCGGACGTTGCCAGGCTGCTTGCCTTAAGAGGCGTAGAGGACACCCTGATACTGACCGCGAAAGGCAGGTCCTTTCCCTGCTTTGTCACTCCTCCGGGTCCATACGTCTTCAAAGAAGGAGACCACTATGTGTTCTCCATAGAGATCTCAGGGCCGAGCGGCTACTGGTCCCAGATAGTGCGGCCCATGTGTCTGGGCAAACCGAGTGCAGGGTACGAGCGCCTCTTCGAGGCGGGAAGGCGTGCCCTGGAAGCGGGCGCAGCCCGCCTCGTGCCGGGTGCGCGCGCTCAAGATGTGGCCCTGGCCGTGGCGGACGAGGTGCGAAAAGCGCACCTCGAGACAGGGCTATGGTGCGGCCACGGCATGGGCATGGACCTGGGCGACGGGGTAGGTCTCTCCGAGGACAACCCTCTCGAGCTGAAAGAGGGCGCGGTCATCACCATCCACCCTCACGTGATGCTGCCCGACCGAAGGGAGGGGCTGCTCATGGGGGACACCTATGTGGTGCGGCAAGGGGGCGGCGAAAATCTCTCCCGCACCCAATGCGAGTTAAAGCGGGTTAGGCCTTGGCCGGCCGGCTCATGACACACGAATCCTACCGATGTCTTCGCGGAACAGGGCGAGACGCCCTCGCGGTCGCTGCTGCCTGACTGCCCTCTCGCGACGGACGGTCAGCTCCCGGCCTGGGTGGTATTTCTTTGCCGCCGGCCCCCTTTCTGATAAGGCCTTGCCCAGGAGGAGTGCGGCGCTGTTGCTCCCTTGGCGGCCGCGCAAATTCGACATCGCGGGCAGGCGCCGGTCTTTCGTAGTCGAAAGTCTCCAGTGTGCGCCGCTCGATCTTCGCGCCGAGCACGCGCTCGATGTCTCTGACCACGGACTCGTCATCCGGGGTGAGGAAGGTGAAGGCATCACCGGTTTTGGCCGCACGTCCGGTCCGGCCGATGCGATGCGTATAGGCGTCCGCCGTATCAGGCATGTCGTAGTTGATGACATGGGATATGCTCGAAACATCGATGCCGCGGGCCGCGATATCGGTGGCCACGAGGATTTGGTACGAGCCGTTGCGGAAGCCGTCGAGGGCGTCCTGACGCTTGTTCTGAGAGAGGTTGCCCTGGAGGGATGCGGCCCTGTACCCTGCCTTCTCGAGCTGCTGTCCGAGGCGTTTGGCCCGATACTTGGTGCGTGTGAAGACGAGGATGGACTCCGTGTCGGTAAGTTTCAGAAGCTCCATAAGCAGGCCGGTCTTCAGGTGCTGTCCGACCGGATAGAGGGCGTGGGATACGGTGTTCGCGGGTGCCGCGTGGCCGATCTTTACCGTGACCGGGTCCTTCAGCACCTCCGCTGTCAGCCTTCTGATGTCATCCGGCATGGTCGCGGAGAACATGAGCGTCTGACGATCGCGAGGCAACTGCTTGATGAGACGTCGAATGGCGGGCAAGAAGCCCATGTCGAACATACGGTCCGCCTCATCGAGGACCAGGACTTCAAGATGCGATAGGTCGATCGTTTTCTGTTCGAGGTGGTCGAGCAGGCGGCCGGGGCAGGCGACGACTATGTCGACCCCCGTCCGGAGGTTTTGTATTTGCGGGCTAAGGCTGACCCCGCCGTAGAGGGTGCAGCTTTTCAGGTGGGTGCTGCCTCCCAGCTCTCCTACTGCCACGTGGATCTGTTCGGCCAGCTCGCGGGTCGGGGCGACTATCAGACCGCGGACCCTGCCCCGTCGACCCGGCAGCAGACGGTTCAGGATAGGCAGCACAAAAGCGGCTGTCTTGCCTGTGCCTGTCTGGGCAAGGCCCATGACGTCCCTTCCGGCAAGGACCGGCGGGATCGCCTGTTTTTGGATGGGAGTCGGGGTTGCATAGCCAATGGCTTTGACGCGGGCGGTCAAGTGAGGATGAAGGTTGAATGAAGTAAAACTCATGGCACCTGCTTTGAAAAGGAATTAGTAGCTGAAGCTGAAGTAGAATCGGGCCCGAGACTGTCCGTGTTACGGGGGGCTTGGTGTCCGGTCTCACGATGATCTGTCTAACGGCTCTTCGTCAGCACTTCGTTACTTGGCCATAGTATAGACTCAATCGGGCGGCGCCGTCAATCGCTTCGCGACGACACCCGGGATAGCTATCGTACTAATTTGATCAAATTAAGGATCCGGGATGTCCGGAAATGGTATTGGGAGCAAGGGCACTCGCGCCTTTGGCGCACTGGGGCGTTGTCGAAAGTGTCGAGGGCCCATGAGCCGCCACGCACAAACGGTTCCTGGTTCATGCGGACGGGGAGCCACCGGGCGAGGGACCGGCGAGCCTGAGCATTCTTCCCCAAGCCATACAATTGGTGATATAGCCCCTGGGCAATTGCACGTCGATGCAGAATTCGTTCGACGATTACTGTGGCCGGGGCTGCTTAAGCAAGCCCTGCCCTGTCGGCTTAGGTCAAGGAGCGCAATAAATGACGCTTGATTCCTGTCCGTGAAGCCCCGCCCTGTGGGCGGGGAGCTTCACTAAAAGCGGCTATTAGTAACGGTTCCGTCCCCGATTTCCTCCAAACCCGCCTCCCCGATTTCCTCCAAACCCGCCGCCCCGGTTCCTGTCGCCTTTCGGTTTTGCCTCGCTCACATTCAGACTGCGGCCCTGGATCTCCTTGCCGTTCAAAGCACTGATTGCCGCTTGGGCCTGTGAGGCTTCCGGCATCTCGACGAAACCGAATCCCTTTGATCTATCGCTGTACTGGTCGCGGATCAAGTTCGCCGACGTTACTTCGCCATAGGCACCGAATTCCCTTTTCAGATCCTCTTCCGTTACACCGTAAGCCAGGTTACCCACATAAATGTTCATTGCTTTCTCCTTGAAATTTGAGGTGGTCCTCATTAGTGTCGCTTTCGCTGCCCCGACAGCTTCCTATCCCTCTTTCTCGCCTTCGGCGACGTCTGTTGCCTGTGGTCCGTCTTCATCAATACCGGCTTTCGGCTCTTTGCCCTGGCGGCGAGCCATCTTCCCTGCGGCTTCTTCTTTGCGTTTGATCTCTTTTTGCCGCTTCAAGAAACTGTGCTGGCCTCGTCTCGCCATATCTCCCTCCTTATTCTTGCGGGTGCCTTTAGCCTGTCGGGAAAAGAAATCACAGGTAGCGTATACCGGCTTCCGGGAATAGTTCGAACACCACATACAGCTCGGGCACCAGAAGACATAAAGATTCTGGCCCTTCGCATCGCTATTGTCAAGGGGGTTTGTAGCTCGACGAGCTTTAGGTCGAGGTTCAGGGTTGATCTGCTCCCTTGGAGCGCCGCCAAGACCAAAGACCGCGTCTTGACAGTGGGTATGGTCGGTGGTACAATCTTTGAGGCATGCGGTGGGTTTGCCCCACCAGTTATCACGATAACCTACGGTAGACTCGCCACACGTTTCTCGCGGACAAGGCCTAAAAGAGTCCACTCGATGCGCCGAACCGGGCGCGGATTAAACGAGTAGATCACAGAAAAGCGAAAGGGGACAGGCTCAAAGTTCCACGGAACAGGGCTTGGCGCTCATAAGGGGACCAATGAATATTCTCTTAGTCTACCCGAAGTATCCGAATACCTTCTGGAGCTTCAAGCATGCCTTGAGATTCATCGCAAAGAAAGCACTCCATCCCCCGTTGGGGCTATTGACAATTGCAGCGATGCTCCCGAAAGAGTGGGAGAAGCGGCTCATCGATATGAACACGGATGCGGTGCAGGACCGGGATCTCTCCTGGGCGGATTATGTTTTTATCGGAGGTATGGCGATTCAGAGGGAATCGGCGAAAGAACTGATTGCGCGGTGCAAAGAAGCGGGGGTCAGAACGGTCGGTGGAGGTCCGCTCTTTACGGCCGCCCCGGACGACTTTCCCGAGCTGGACCATCTGGTCCTCGATGAAGCGGAGGCGACCCTTCCAAAGTTTCTCGGCGATCTGGCGGAGGATAAAGCCGAGAGGGTCTACCGCTCCGACGCCTTTCCTCGCCTGGCGTCTACGCCCGTCCCGCTCTGGGGTCTTATCAAGATGAGAAGGTATTTCTCCATGAACCTGCAATTTTCCCGGGGTTGCCCTTTTAGCTGCGAGTTTTGCGACATTACGACCCTCTACGGCAATACCACGAGGACAAAAAGCGCCCATCAGATGGTTGGAGAGCTGGATGCTCTCTACGATGCCGGCTGGAGGGGCAGTGTCTTCTTCGTCGACGACAATTTCATCGGGAACAAAAAGAGGCTGAAGGATGAGGTCCTCCCCGCCATGATCGAGTGGATGAAGAGGAAGAGGTTTCCTTTTGATTTTTCGACGGAGGCATCGATCAATCTCGCGGATGACGAAGGCCTCATCAGGCAGATGATCCGGGCGGGCTTTGAATCCGTATTCGTCGGCATCGAAACGCCTGACACCCGTTCCCTCGAAGAGTGCAGCAAACTGCAGAACACCCGTCGCAACCTGATCGACAGCGTGAAACGGATCCAGCAGATCGGCTTGCGTGTCCGCGCGGGATTCATCGTGGGATTCGATAACGATACCCCCGACATATTCGACAGGCAGATCAGATTCGTTCAAGAAAGCAGGATCATTACGGCCATGGTGGGCATGCTCAATGCGCCTGGAGGCAGCAGGCTCTATCATCGGCTGAAGAAAGAGGGGAGGCTGAGCAGGGAGTCCACGGGCGACAACACCGACTTCAGCACAAATATCGTTCCCGTGATGGGTTACGAGAAGCTCTTCGAAGGATACAAGCGAATCGTGAACACCATCTATTCGCCCCGGACCTACTACGAACGGATCACCGCGTTCCTAAGAGAATATAGGCCCCTTGAGAAGAGGCGATGGCGTTTTCACTTCCGGTCGATCGGTTACAATTTTCGTTACCTGGACGCCCCCTTCAAGACGTTCCTTATATTGGGAATTAAGGACAACGCCCGCTTATATTACTGGAAGCTGCTTCTGTGGTCCCTTATCAGGCGTCCGCGGCTGCTTCCCATGGCAATGGCCTACCACGTATACGGTTTTCATTTCCGTAAGGTCTTTGCAGTCGAGCGGTAGTTCGTACAATCAGGGCATGGTTTGCCCTAAGCAAGAGGAGGATTCATGCTTATCGGAAAGATCGATGTAAGGGCGAGAGAAAAGATACTGGTGACGATACGGGACGTGAAGAATACGAGAATGATCGACGTACGCGTCCATCATACGAGCGACGGTGGGGAATATGTGGCTACGCCCGCGGGCATTTCGCTATCCGAGGGTCAAATAGATCAGGCTATCGAATTGCTCAAAGAAGCAAAAACAAGGTTTGCCGAGAACAAGTGAGATCGGGGTTGGGATAGAAGTCAGGGATGCGGTTCCAGAATTGAGGCCGCATTCCAATAAAAGGAAAGGAGTCAGGCATATGGCGGAAGGGACAGTGAAGTGGTTCAACGATTCAAAGGGGTTCGGGTTTATCACTCAGGACGGCGGCGCGGATGTTTTTGTCCACCACAGCGCCATTCAGGGTTCGGGCTTCAAGTCGTTGGCGGAGGGGGACAGGGTTGAGTTCGACGTGGTGAAGGGGCAAAAAGGACTGGCCGCGGAAAACGTGCGGACGGTGAAGTAGCCCTTCAAAGATTCATGAGCCAGCCGACAGACGCCTCGAGAGTGGACGGGAGCATAGGGAAAGCAAAGCTGCTTGGAATCCTCAAAAAACTCCTTGATAGCGATCTTGATCTTGGGTTCTTGGGTGAAATAGATGAAAAACCCCTCGAGCAGCTTGTAGCTGCGATAAGAGCCCGGATAGAAAAGGAGCATTGAGAGCCGAGGGCCGATCGCGCCGATTTTTTCCAATTGTAGCCGGTGTGAGTATTGGGATAGGACGGGCCGCTCCGCGGAAGATCGCTCGGTTAAGCCCCGGTCAATGCCCTTTGCACCGTCTCGGCAAGATCGGTCATTGACAAAGGCTTGCTGCCGAAGAAGTTGATACCTGAGTTTCGCGCCTTCGACTGCGTCTGGCCCTCTTCCCCGGAGAGAAGCACGATGGGGATATCGGAACGCACCTTGAGAAGTTTCTCCGCGAGAAGCAATCCCGAGATATCCGGCAGCCCCACGTCCAGGATGATGAGATTGAACGCGCGAGGGTTGCGAGAAAAGGCCTCGAGACCGTCACCGCCGCTTGTTTCGATTCGAGTCTCGTGTCCCGCACCCTTGAGCATGGCGTTGACCGTTTCGGATATGGTCTGGTCGCCGTCTACCAACAGGATTTTTTGTCTCATTCTCCCCTCCTTCGGGGCGTTACGTGCGAACTCGTGCCGTGTGTGGGCGTTGCCTCCGATTTTTTCTCCACCCTCATTCGTGATTCAGTGCGAGGTCCTGTAGCCCCCTATCGCATTGTTTGCGGCATCAATTGTTCCGAATTCATCCATCAGCAGCTTGACCATCAGCGACTTGCCTTTTTGCTCCAAAGGCAGTTCAGCGCCATTTTTGCGTCTCACGACCGCTATTGACCCGTTGGTCGGCCTTAACTCCGCGTCATAGTGAGCGAGGAAATCGAGGTAGTCCTTCGTGCGATAGGGTTTTTCTTTCCAGCTCATAAAGCTCCTTTTCGGGACAATCCGGTCGTTCATCGTTCTTGCGCTCGTACCATCTCCCATGATAACGCTCCTTACCTGTTTCATAGCTTGGCACCGCTATTCATGACACCACGCCCGGGATGGATGCTTCCCAACCGGGATAACGCCATCTTCTTGGGCATCATTATCGGCAACCGTCCCGGAGCCTTGGATGGCTTTCAAAGGAACGTAATCAACTAACACGGAGCGATTGGCCATAGCCACCAATGGACCATTTCCATTATACCATGGATGGCTCTTGAAAGGGACAATGGATCGCTCACGAATGGGGACATGGAGAGCACGCTCGGACGAATTGGGGAGGGGGAAGCTCCGCAAGTGGAGTGGACGACGCGGGCCAACGACAAGCGGAACGCTCGAGACATTTGAGCCTGTTTCACCTTTCCGTGCATAGTGCAGGTCGAGCAGACCGACTCATTTCTTGGTTGATGACCCTTTCGGCGACGGACACCCTGAAAGGAGACCGACGCGATTCGCTTCTTTATTTGGTGGCTTTCATGTTGGCGTCGAGTTTTTCTTCGCAGCGAAACGCCATGCGTTTTGTTCTATCTCCGGCATCCTCGATTCCAAATCGAATACACTGGCGCCAACGCTTTTGGCGTCGGCGATAGCCTTGCGGGCATCTTGGATGGCGGTGTCCGGCGTAATGTATCCCGAGGGTCTGCCTTCTCCCAGTTTCCGAACGCGATCGACGGCTTTATCGGCATAGACACGTCGTGCCTTTTGCTCCAGTGCCGGTAATTGCGCCCTCAGGTTCGATACATCGACACCCTGACTCCTGGCCTCGGCGAGAGCCTCTCTGGCATCTCTGATCACAGCGGCCGCCGTGCCATAGCCTTTGTCCTTGCCTTCTCCGAACTCTCTCACGTGGTAGATCGTTTTTTCAACTCGCTCAACAATACCCATGTCTTTGGCCATTCATGCTCCTATTCTCATATTTGCCGGGGATCGTTCCCGGCTACTGCCCAAACCAGGCGCATAACCCAACCGGTTCAGGAGCGGTTCGATGAATAACTAAAGGAGTGCGATGCCTTGTAAAGTGCTATCGCTTCGTTGGTCCCATCGACCGTCCCAAATTCGTCAAGCAGGGACGTCACCATGTGTAGTTTGCCTTTCTGCTCCAACGGCAATTCAATGCCGGTTTTGCACCGTGTCACTGTGATCAACCCGTCGATCTTCACTAACTCCGCATCATAGTGGGCTAAGAAATCAAGGTAATTCTTCGAGCGGGACGGCCTCTCTCTCTCAACGGTGAAATGCCTTCTCGGGACAAAGTGGCCATTGAAACTTTTTGCAGCTCTAGTGTTTTCCATATCCAAGACCCCTTCCTCGGTTCCACGATGCGCCATCGTTACCCACGACCTTTACGGGAGGTCGCTCCTTCGAAAGCCCACAACGGCACCTTTCTTTTGTTGGAGGTTACTGGCAGCAACCCCGAGCCTCAGGACGGCTTTTCAGCAATACGCAGAAGCGGTTGAACGCGGGTTGATTGGTGATAGTCACCAACGGAACATATCCATTGTATCACAATTGCCACAGAAAAGCGCGTATTACCGGAAGTAGCCCCTGGCCGAGGCATTCAGGGAGGCGTCGATAACGCGGCCACATTGCAAGGAACTGACTCTAACTGCCGACGGTCCATGAGCTTCTTTTTGCCCGGCTCATTGCTAAAGGGATCCACATGGCTAAGAGCTATAGAAGGGTTCCGATGCCTTTCGGGGCTGCTTTTGTCGAGTCTTTCTGATATACAGCCGAAAGAGCTTTAGCAAACAGTCGATCTTGAATATCTTGTCGGGCCTGATCGCGATTGCCTTCGCAAGACATCTTTGGGCAGCCTCCCTGTCTCCCGAACGGTAGAACCTTCTGAAGAACTCTATGTAGCGGTAGGCCGCGAAGTCATTACGCAGATATTCCAGCCCCCCGTTGTAATAGGGATCGTCGAATATGGTGTCCACGAGCGCACTGCCTTGATTCCTTATTTCGTCCATGCGATGACACAAGCTATCGGGATGCCTGCATACCACGGCGACGGGCTGAGAAAGGAAAGAGCCCTTTCTTCCGAAGAAGATCTTGGTGAAATAGGCAATGTCCTCGCCATTGGCCAGGTGAAGAGGAAACCGGAACCGTTTTGCGACGTGACTTCTGAGGAGAACTGTACATGTCGAGAATGGGAGACGTCTCATCAGAAGCATTCTGTCGATCTTGTCGGAGACAAAGTCCCTGTGTAATCCGGAGTGGCAGGTAAGTGAGTCGTTGCCCATTCGCCTTGAATAGGCGTTGGCAACGACGAAGTCAACATCAGGATCTTTCAGAAACACGTTGAGTCTTACTTCCAGGGAATCCGCGGTCAGATAGTCATCCGCATCGAGGAACGCGATAAAGTCTCCCGTAGCAAGTTCGAGACCGGCATTTCTTGCGGACGAGACGCCCCGGTTTTCCTGGAAAAGATAGACGATGCCATCGCCGAAAGTGCGGACGATCCGTTTCGTGTCGTCCGTAGATCCGTCGTCTACCACGATAATCTCCGGCCTTCCGAGCGATTGGTCAAGGCAGCTCTCTATGGCCCGTGGCAGATAGGAGGCATAATTGTAAGTTGGTATTATGACTGATATTGTAGGGCCCTTGTTTCCCATTTCCTCATCCTGGGCCTTTCGCCTCATGTCGTGTAAGCGAGATGCGCCGGGCGCCGTAACCCACGACAGCCTCTGATTGGTCCATGTTCCGGCCCGTTCCGATACATTCGTTTTTCCTTAGCGATCGGCTTTTCGCCCTAGTCCCTTGTGCTTGTGGCAGCAAGCGGCATGCCAGGGTGCGCCGCTTGCTCGTTCGCCAAAAGAACAACGATTAAAAGGATTAAGCGGAAAGACGGCCGGCCCCTCTTGGTCGCGGCGAGACAAAAATGTCGGAAATAGGGATTTGTCCGACAATAGTGTCGTGCTGAGGGGATGAGGAATAGACCTATTCTTCTCGAGACCTCCGTTACATTTTGTCTCACTCGCCCTTACGTAAGAGCGGGAGGCCTAAGGGATTCCCGTCGACGGAAAGCACCGTCCGCCCCGCTTTTCCACGCCTGTTTTCCGTTGGACGTTTGGGGGTTGCCGGTGTAAGCTTAGGGTAGACTGCCGGGAGTGTGGGAGAGGGGAACTGCATGAAAACGTGTGACCTCATCGTCAAGTGTCTGGAGAACGAAGGCGTCGAATACATCTTCGGCATACCGGGGGAAGAGACCCTGGACATCATGGATGCCTTAAGCCGGTCGAAGATCTCCTTTGTCCTCACCAGGCACGAACAGTCTGCGGCCTTCATGGCCGATGCCTATGGCCGCCTCACCGGCAAGGCAGGGGTCTGCCTCTCCACCCTTGGTCCCGGCGCCACCAACCTCCTCACCGGCATCGCCGATGCCTTCCTGGATCGGGCCCCCCTCGTGGCCATCACCGGTCAGGCTGAGCTGGGTCGCATCCACAAAGAGTCCCACCAGTACATCGATATCGTGAAGAATTTCGCGACCGTGACCAAGTGGAACACGAGGATCGAGATACCCGACGTCGTGTCGGAGGTGGTGAGGAAGGCATTCAAGGTAGCCGAGACAGAGAAGCCCGGCTCGGTCCACCTGGAGCTCCCCGAAGACGTGGCGGCCGAGAAAGTGGGCAAAACGTACCAGACGACGATCCCCCCCATCCGCGCGCGGCGCGCTTCAGCTGACCGGCACTCCCTGAGACAGGCGGCCGAGCTCCTGGAACGATCCTCTCATCCGGTTATCCTGGCGGGCAACGGCGTGGTGCGCAAGAACGCGGCGACCCGGCTCAGGAAGTTCGCCGAGGTCTTCGGCATTCCCGTGGTGACCACCTTCATGGGCAAGGGAGCCATCACCGCGGAAAGCGAATATGCTGTCGGCACCCTCGGATTGGGGCAGGACCGGCAGGTCCCCGACCTACTCACGAAGACCGACCTCGTCATCGCCGTGGGCTACGACCTCGTGGAGTACAGCCCGGGCAAATGGAACCCGGACATGGACAAGAAGATCGTCCATATCGACTTCACCACATCCGAGGTGGACGTCCATTACGTGCCGGAGGTGGAGATTGTCTCCGACATCAGGGAAACCCTCGAGCTTCTGGAGGGTATGACGAGCTGCAACAAGAAGGACCCCTATGTCGCGCACCTGCGCGAGGAGCTGGTCGACACCTTCGAGCGGCAGGGAAAGATCGACTCCTTTCCGGTGAGGCCCCAGCGAGTGCTCTATGCGGTGAGGAAGGTCTTGGGGCCGGACGACATCGTGATCAGTGACGTGGGCACGCACAAGATGTGGGTGGCGAAGTTCTATCCTGTTTACGGCAACAACACTCTCCTCATATCGAACGGCTTCGCCTCCATGGGCTTTGGCTTACCCGCGGCTATCGGGGCCAAGCTCGTCTATCCCCAGAAGAAGGTCGTGGCCGTCTGCGGGGACGGCGGGTTCCTCATGAGCGTTCACGAGCTGGAGACGGCGTGCCGTCTCGGCCTCAACGTGGTCATCCTCATTTTCAACGACGGCGGCTACGACCTCATCAAATGGAAGAGCGCCGGAAAGTTCGGGACCTGCAGGGGGCTTGACTTCACCAATCCGGATTTCGTCAGGCTCGCCGAGAGCTTCGGGGCCCACGGCTTCTCCATAACAAGATCTGACAGCCTCGAGCAGATACTCACCGAGGCTCTTTCCAAGAAGGGACCGGTTGTGGTGGACATACCAATCGATTACTCGGACAATGGATTCCTACGGAGCCTCCTGTGAGAATGAACGCCTCCGGTGCTCTTTTTGAGAAGGGCGTGACGACCGGCAAAACCCTTAAGCAGAGGAGTGAAGGCCATGGAGGGCGCAAGCGGGGGTAATCCGGCTGCGGCCGCACCCGCCGATAAGATCTTTCTTGCCCGGCAGCCCATTTTCGACCCCCTTCAGAAGCTTTTCGCCTACGAGCTCCTCTACCGCGGCTCCTCGGAAAACGCCTATGCCGGAAGCGACGGCACCTCTGCCACGCTCAATGTCCTTCGGGACGCCTTCCTTGTGCTCGGTCCCCAACTGATCGGCTCGCGAAAGGCCTTCATCAATTTCAATACAGACCTCCTGAGGAGGAAGCTGCCCCTCATTCTCAATCCCAAGAACACCGTCATCGAGATACTGGAAGACGTGGAAGTGGACGAGGCCATGGTTCAGATCTGCCGGGAACTCAAGGCGGCCGGGTACGTCATTGCCCTCGATGACTTCACCCTGAAGCGCGAGGGCCCTAAGGCGCTCCTGGACCTTGCCGACATCGTGAAGGTGGATTTCCGCGAGACGAGCCCTGATGAAAGAAGGGACATAGTGAAGGCGCCCTGGGCACGGAAGATCGAGTTCCTCGCGGAGAAGGTGGAGACGCCCGAAGAGTTCACCGAGGCGAAAGATGCGGGCTACCTCTACTTTCAGGGATACTTCTTCGGCAAGCCGGTCATCGTGTCGGCGAAGAACATCCCGGGCGGCAAGATCAACTACGTGCGCATGCTCTCCGAGATCAACCGCGAAGAGATGGACCTTCTCAACCTGGACAGGATCATCAAGGGGGACACCTACCTCAGCTACGCCCTTTTGAATTATATCAACTCGGCGTATTTCGGTTTTCGGGACGGCGTGGGGTCGATCATGCAGGCCCTTGCCCTGCTCGGCCAGCGCGAGGTGAGGAAATGGGCGTCCCTCGTCATAGTTACCTTCATCGGGGAGGACAAACCATCGGAGGTGAGCGTGGCGTCCCTCCTGAGGGCAAGGCTCTGCGAGGACCTTGCCCCGGGTGCGGGCCTCGGCACGAGCGCGTCCGAGCTCTTTCTCACCGGCATGTTCTCCATGCTCGATGTGCTCATCGGCAGGCCCCTCGATGAGATCCTCGACATGATCAAAGTATCCCAGGACATCAGGATAGCGCTGACGACCGGCGCCAACCGGCACGGAGACCTCCTCAATCTGGTTCTGGCCTACGAGAGGGGAGAGTGGGGCGAGGTAGACTCGCGGGCGGAGAGGCTGGGGCTGGACAAGACGGCGATTCCGCCGGCGTACAACCGTTCAGTCCAGTGGGTCGAGCAAGTCTTCGAAGCCAAGCCGGTCTAATTCGGATAGACGGCGGCATGGAGGCTCACATAGCATCCACATATGGAGCATTCCTCCATTCCGCGGTCAATGCCGTGCCGGAATGTGCTGAGCGCCTGGATGGATCGTGAGGTTTGGATGCGATTTGAGGCGTGCCGGCCGCAGGCGTACTTAACGTACGTCGGAGGCCGCACGGTGAAAAGCGCGCCAAAGATCGCGATCGATCCAGGCGCTCTTCCAGGCCGAAATATCACCTATTGACAAGCTATCAGCGGTTATGATACGACGGTGTGTGTAGCATCGTTTTGGATGCAAACGGGCCTGATAAGGCCCGACCATGCCCGGAGAAACCGGCATCCGTTTTTTCGTCGGTGACGGCCTACATCTTGGGGAATGAAGCCCGGCAAGAACGGACGGAGGCTGGCCGGATACGGGGATGGCTGTCTTTTGATGGGTACGCCTGGGACTACTGCTGAAGGGGGTTAGCTGATGAGCATTATCGACGTGATCGCGAAACAGGCCCGCTTTGCGCCAAAGGCGCCTGCCTTCGTGGAAGTGAGGCCTGTATCCAAGGTGCGGCGGGAGCTGACCTGGGGGCAGTTCGCAGAAAGGACAAACAGGCTTGCCAACAGTCTCATTGCCCGGGGCGCTAAGAAGGGAGAGAAGATATTCATCCTGGGCAAGAACTCCCTGGGTTGGCTGGAGGCCTATTTTGCCGCCATGGCGACGGGCGCGTGGGCTACCCCGCTCAATTTCAGGTTTACCGATGACGATATTCGCTTCTGCGCGAGGACCGCGCAGCCGGTAATCTTCATCTATGATGAGGAGTACGCCGACCGCATATCGAAGCTCCGGGCCGATCTGCCTACGGTGCGCGCCTACGTGGTCATGTCTGAAAAGGGCTCTGCGAACGTGGAGACCATGGAGGACCTCATGACTGCGGGCTCGCCCGGCTCGCCCGACGTCGACCTGGAAGACGAAGGGGAGGGTGCCCTCTATTTCACC
>Ga0335078_10006143_pt1 | contig 17791 bp, 10 predicted proteins | sample Lox_Sample_32_FD_206711 | JGI IMG/M metagenome (GOLD analysis project Ga0335078, IMG submission 206711) | Soil microbial communities from Loxahatchee National Wildlife Refuge, Florida, United States - Lox_Sample_3.2 | ecosystem: Environmental > Terrestrial > Soil > Wetlands | place: USA... | reverse complement strand
GCGGCGGCTCGCCCGCGCCCGAGCGCCCGCCGATCGACGCGGTCGCGCAGATACACGATCTCCGCGCTCACCTCGCGGCCGGGTGCAAGCTCGGCCGCGGCCAGCGCGTAACATTCCATCTGCACGCGGTAATCTCCGCTTCCGGCGCGCGCATACTTGTAGTCGCTTACGACGATTCGCTCGCCGTCATCGCTCAGCAGATCGATCCGGCCGCGAATGAAGAGCGTCAGCTCGTCGTCCTCGAGGCTCATGAAGAAGGGCGTTTCACGGCTGACGGCGGCGACCGCTTCGGACCGTGTCGCCGCGCGATCTTCGCGGCTCCGCGCGTAGCAAAGAAGGTCGCGTACGAGCGGGCGTTGCGCCGCGGGATCGAGATCGGCCGCCGCGCCATGAACGCCGACGAGGCGCGCGATTTCGGCTTCGAGCTCTGACTCAGGCGTCGCCGGAGCGAGCTGTTCGAGCACCGCATGCGCAACGGTGCCCATCGCGATGGCCTGCCCGTCGCCGTTCGCGTCGAGGGTGGCGCCAGGGCCGCCTTCGGGAAACCCGAGCTCGCGGCGCAGGAAAAACTGACGCGGACATCGCTCGAAGTCTTCGAGCGCGCTCGGACTGACGACCAGTTCGCGCGCGGGCGGCGCGGCGAAGCTGAGCCGCGCGCGCGCTGCGGCCGCCAATTCGGCGGGCGGGGACGATTCAGCGCCCGGTGGTTTCGCGCCGGGCTCGCACGCGAGCGCGTCGGCGCGCCGCAGCACGACTTTCACTCCGTTGGCGTCAACTATCCGATCGCCGGCCGCGGCGCCGACGAAAGCCTCGACCCTGTCGGTCCCCACGGCGGCACGAACATGGTCCACCCAGCTCGATTTCGATTTCTTCGCGCCTTCGCTCAAGATCAGGCGGTCGCGCGCCCGCGTCATCGCGACGTAAAGCAGGCGGGCGCTTTCGGCCTCTTCCTGGTCTCTCACCGCGGTTCGATATTGCGCCGCGAGCGGGTTGGGCAGCGATTCATCGCCGGCGCCGACCGTGTCGCAAACGAGCAGCCCGTGCTCAGCCGTCATCACGATCTGCTCGTTGCTCGTCGGCGTCCGGCGTCCGAGGTCGGCGACGATCACGACGGGGAATTCGAGGCCCTTGGCCTGATGGATCGTCATCAGGCGCACGACGTTGTCATTCTCGCCGGCGATTTGCGCCTGGGGTTCGCGCGGGGCTTCCTCGACCAGGAGGCGCAGATGGCGCACGAAGTCGCCGAGCCCGAGGAAGCGATGGGCTTCGAACTCGCGCGCGATTTCGACGAGCTTGCGCACGTTCGCGGCGCGCTGGGCGCCGCCTTCGAGGCCGAGCAGCACCGCCTCGAAGCAGGTCGATTCGAGCGTGCGGACGATGATCGCCGTCAGCGAGGCGCGCTCGCGCATCTTGCGGAGCGCGATCAGCGTATCCCGCGCGCCGAGCGCCGCCGTCCGTTCGTCGCCGAGCCACGCGAAGTCTTCGCCGGCGTCGTCGAACAATTGCCAAAGACGCCGCGCCTCTCCGGTCGCCGCACGCCGTTCGTCCAGATGCAGCGCGATATCGAGCAGGCATTGATCCGAAAGACCGAAGAGCGGAGAGCGGAGCGCGGTCGCAAGTTCGAGCGGATTTTCCGGATCGTCGATCGTGGCGAGCAGCGCGGCCAGGTCGTTCACTTCCTTGCACTCGTAAAAGCCACGCCCTTTGACCGTGTAGCTCGGCACGCCCGCGCGCCGGAAAGCCTCTTCATAGATAGCGACGTCCATGAACGAACGCAGCAGCAACGCGATTTCGCCGAATTCGACCTTGTGCGCCGCCTCCGCCGCCTTATTCGCTACCATCCGCGCGCAGCGCCGCGCGATCGCATCTGCCTCGACCCGCCGAAGTGCGCGGGTGTCGAGTTCGGGGCCGGTCGGTGTCACGATCAGCTCAACGGCGGGCGCGCCGTCTGCGGACCGGATCGCCCGCAGCCGATGCTCTTCGCTCCATCTGACCCGGTACGGCTTCGCGTCCGCGTCGTCGCCGGGCGCCATCGAACGCGCGCTTACGGCGTTGACGAAATCGACGATTGCCGGGAGCGAGCGGCGGTTCTCGCGCAGCGCGCGTCCAAGGAGCGGCCCGCGCTCGCGGTTGAAGACCGTGACGTCTGCGCCGCGGAAGCGATAGATCGATTGTTTCTCGTCGCCCACGATGAACAGTTCCGGCGCGGCCGAGCCTTCGCTGGTGAGCAGGCGCACGACTTCATCCTGGATCGGATCGGTGTCCTGGTATTCGTCGACCAGCAGGGCGCCGAGCGCGCGCCGGTAGCGCGCGGCGGCTTCGGGATGGCGGCGGAGCAGGCGCGCGGCCAGGATCAGCAGGTCGTCGAAGGTGACGGCGCGCTCGGCGCGCTTGCGTTGTTCGAGTTTGGCCCCGAGATCGCCGATGAGGGCGGCGATCTCAAGCGTTGGCTGCGCCGCGCGCGCGCCGCCGTACGCGTCGAGTATCGCAGGGATGACTCCGGGTTCGTCGTTGCCGCGGATGGCGTAAACCAGCTCCTTGACCTTCTTGCTTTGTGCCGTGGGCAGAACGAGCCGGAGGTCGTCGAATACGGAGCGATCCGCGGGATCGGACTCGGCGCCGAACGCTTCAATCGCGGGTTGCAGCGACGGCCAGGTGTCGCGCAATTCCTGCAGTTTCTTTCCGGTCGCGCCTCCGGCGTCGCGAACCGCGAGCAATTGCCCGACGAGGTCGAACAGCTCCGAGCGCAGCGCGGGAATCCTCGCGCCGTATTCGCGCAGTTTCGCCGCCGTCGCTTCGGCTATTTCGCGAATCCATCGAGGCGATTTGCCGAGGCGGGCGCTCTCGCCGATCGCCTGCAGCACGATCCCGATCGCGCCGTTTCGATTCTTGAATCCGTAGAGGCCGCGCGCGCCCACCAGGCGGATCGCGCCGGGCTCCTGTTTGCGGACCGCGTCGGCGAGCAGCTCGCGGCACCGGCCCTGGAGGAAGGTGACGCTCTGGTATTCGTCGAGCACTTCGAAGCCGGGATCGACGCCGGCCTCGATCGGAAATTCGCGCAGCAGGCGCGCACAAAACGCATGGATGGTCGAGATGCGCGCGAGCCCGAGCGTGCGCCGCGCGCGAACCAGCGCCGCCCGGCGCACGGCGTCGCCTTCGCGCGCGATCCGATCGTCGAGGACGTCGGCGATCCGCCGGCGCATGTCGGCGGTGGCCTTTTCGGTGAAGGTGATGGCTGCGATCCGCTCCGGCGCGAGCGGCTCGCGCCCCGCGATATCGCCGGCCACGAGCGCGACGAAACGCTGCGAGAGGACCTCGGTCTTGCCCGAGCCGGCGCCCGCGCGCACGAGCGCGTTGCCCGCGGCGTAAACCGCGTCGCGCTGCTCCTCGGTGAGTTCGACTCGCGCCAAAATCGAATACTCCGGCGCTAGGCGCCCGGCTCCCCGCCTTTGTAGTAGCGGCAGACCTTGCGATAAGGGCACCAGTCGTCGCAGCGGCGCGGATCGACGTCGAAACGGCCGGCCAGCGCTTCGTCCACCAGCGCGATAATCCGTTCGGCGACCGGAGGCTCGCCCGCCTGCTTTGCTGCCGCACGCAGTTTCGGATCGCTCTCGACCATCGCGCGCGGGACCGGCGCGACTTGCTCTTTGTCTGAACTGCGCAGCACGATATAGCCGGCCTCGAGCTCGGCGTCGCGCGCGAGCCGGCCGCCGAACTCGCCGAGCGCGCCCATCAGGTAAATCGGCAGCTGAAAGTCGGTCCATCCGAACGCCGCGCCGCCAGGATCCAGGATCTTTTTGTAGCGTCCGGCGTCGCGCGAGTTCTTGTAGTCGATTACCCGGATCTTCCTGATCGCGCCGCGGCGCGGATGAAGCTCCAGGCGATCGATGCGGCCTTCGATCCGAAGCGGCGGGCGGCCCGGGGTGCGAAGGTCGTCGAGGATGAAGCTGACCGGATGCTCGGTCCGGATTTCGGCGTCGGGATTTTTCGCGCGGTTGCCGATTTCCGCGTCGATGAACTCTTTCGCCGTCCGGTCGATCGAACGCCATCGCAGATCGAAAAATCCCCGGTCGCGCGCGAGCGCCCGGTACTCCTCGCGCACCGTGTTCATTACTTCGGCCGCCTCCCTCCGCGCGCGCGAGGGATCGGCAAAGTCGATTTGCTCGACCAGGCGGCGCAAGACCTCGTGAATCAGCTCGCCGCCTTCGGGCGCGCTCATTTCGTAGTCCTGCTCCTCGTCCGCGTCGAGCCCAAGCACGCGATGCGCGAAAAACCTGAAGCCGCAGGCCGCAAGCTCGCCGAGCCCGGTCGCGGTCCATCGCCGGGGATCGTCGGGAGCGCCGCTGAGCATCCGCGCCAGACGCGGATCGGGCGCGACGCGTCCGTCCCATCGACCGGCCAACGCTAACTTTGCCGGAAACGCCGCGTAGCGCATTCCCTGCTTGTCCGCGTCCGCGAAATCCTCGCGCGCGGGGAGGGCCAGATATTTTTCGCGCTGCGTTTCGAAATGCGATCGCAGGCCTATCGAATCGAGCGTCGCGCGAGTCTCGATCGTTTCCGCCTCGGCCGAGTTCAGCATCCCGTCGGCCGCAGCGCGGGCGAGAAATTCACCACGCGAAAGACAATCGCCGGCCGCGGGAATCACGCCCGCAACCGTCGGGCGCCTCACCGTCGCCGCACCCTGAGGATGGCCGAGCACGCGCAGCACTTCATCGACGAACGGCGAGCGGACCACCGGATTGCCGCTCGCGTCGGCTGCCGCGTAGCTCAGGACGACGCGCCGCGACGGCATCGAGAGGGCGAGAAAAAACAGCAGGGCGTCTTCGCCGTTGCGGTCGTGGCGCGTGCGCAGAATAGCGCCGGCGCGGCTCGGCGCCTCCGGGCCGAAATGCCGCCGGAGCGCCTCGCCGAGCGGCCGATTGAGCGCGAGCTTCACTTCGTCGGGGAGCAGCGGATCGTCGGGATGGTAGTGCGGGAAGGCGCCGTCATTGAGCCCGATCACGAAGACTAGGTCGAAGTCGAGCCCGCGCGCCTCGAGCACCGGCAGCGCGGCTACGGCGCCCGCCGCCTCGCTGTCGGCGGGCGCCGCGGCGCAATCGAACGCCGCCTCGACCATCGCAGCGAACTCCATCGGATCGACGACGCGCCCGCCGCCGCCGGCCGCCGCCCATCGCGCGAGCCCCGCCATCGCCGCGCGCACCGAGCCCCACGCCCGCACGGCATCGTCGTCCGCGCCGATCTCGCCGTCCCCGCCCGCGGGGTCGAAGCGCATGGCCTCGAGCGCATGCTCGAGGCGAGCCAGATGCTCGCTGAGCGTTGCGGACTCGCCGAGCGGCGCAAGCGAGGCGAGCATCCGCGCGAAACGCTCGCGCGCCGGTTCGAGACCGGCGATGCGCCGGTCGAGTTTCTCGCGCTCCGTGACCTGCGCCGCCGCGCGCTTTTCGAGTGCGCGGCGGCGCAGGTCGGCGAGATGGCGGTCGAAACGATCCAGCAGCGGCTGCGCTCCGCTGTCGACATAGCCGATCTGGTCGAGCGCGCGCGCCAGGCCGGGCGTAATCGCCAGCAGATGGGGCGAACGGCAGAGCGCGCCGAGCGACTCGCGTGTGAAGCGCTCGCGCGGCGCGCGCAAAATCTCGGCCACCAGCCGCGCCGGCGCGCTCGCGCGCAGCGCCGGCGGCTGGCCGATCGTGAGCGGAATACGATAGCGGCGGAACACGTCGCGCAGATGTTCGGCATAGGGCGCGAGGTCGCGCGCGACGACCGCGATCCGCTCCGGCGCAATCGGCGGCGCCGACTCCATCGCGCGTCGGATCGCGCGGCCGACCTCTTCGATCTCGCCAAGCGGCGTCGGCGCTTCCACCACTTCGAGCGTCCCGTCGGCGGGCGGCGCGGCGTCGGCGGTCTCGACGAACAGCCGCTCGAGCACGAAGCCGAGGCGCCCGGAGCGTCCGCCGCGGCGCACGAAGCCGGGCAGCACTTTGTCCGCGATCGATTCTTCGGCAACGAAACGGTTCCAGGTCAGCTCGGCGAAGCGCCCGCCGCGCGCTGGATGATCGGCGGCCTGGATGGTGAGCGTCGCGTCGCCGACGATCCGGATGAGCGCGGTGACGATCATGAACTGGAGCAGGCTGAAGTCGTAGATCTCGGCGACCTGCAGTTGCTCGACGCCGTCGAGCAGCGCCGGACGCGCGCCGCGCTTCTCGAGCGCGAGCAAGTGTCTGAGCACGATTCGTTCGCGGTCGTGACGATCGCAAAGGCCGCGCGCGGCGAGCAGGCGCTCGTAGCGCTCGAAGGCCGCCGCGAGCGCGCCGATACGGCTGCGGGCGGCGCCGGCTTGCGCAGGGAGCGCGGCGGCCGCGGCGCGCAGGTCGGACAGCCCGAGCGCCGCGCTCTTGAACTGGCGGATGAGGCCGAGGACGTGATCGGCACGGCCCAGCGCGGCGCGCGAATCTCCCATCGCCTCATCGGCGGCGAGCAGTTCCTGCAACTCGTCGAGCATCGTGCCGCGCGGGCCGAATTCGCGCCACAGCCGATCGATCAGCTGCGGAAAGGTCATGATCGGATAGTCGAGCAGGGTGCGGCCGCGGCTATGGCGCTTCAACCAGTCCTCGACTTTGCGCGCGGTCGGGTAGAGCGCAATTAGCTTGTTCACGAGGTCATGCCTTCCGCGGTGCAGCCGGAGTATCTCAAAAAATATACTCCGCGGCGCGCCAACCGCTGTCCGGATGGCTCCCTGTGCGCGAATGGTTTGTGAACAGGGGGGCGCGCGCTCAGGGCGTGACGGCGAGCCGCTCCAGCGCTATTGGTTCGCCCGGGACGCATCCGATCCGCACGACCCATCCGGCGTTGTCGCTCGCGTAGAGCGGCGCCGGCGTGCCGCAGTAAGCGGCGCGCGTCGCGCCCTGCGAGACGTCGCCGAAGACGTGGATATGGCCAAGCGCGACGTAGTCGTAGGCGCTCGCTTCGATCTCCGCCGGAGTGATCGGCGAGGAGCGAAATCCGTCGGCCTCCTCGGTGAAGAAGCCGTGTGCCAGCGCGATATTCCATCGTCCCGGCGCCGGCGCGGGCATCCCGCCCAGCGGCCGGTAATCCGGCGTATGCTCGACCAGCGCGCGGCCCCAGATACGCGTCTCGAGCTCGGGAAAGTCGAGCAGCGAGCCCTCGGGCTCGAGGATCAGATGAAGATTGCGCGGCAGCAGCTCGCGGCCGAGGTTGGCGTAGAGCGAGCGCTCGTCGTGCGCGTCATGATTGCCGGGTATCATCACCACCGGCATCGCGGCGCGCGCGATCTCGCCGAGCGCGAAGCCGAGCGCACCCTCGCTGATGCGGCTGGAATCGAAGAGATCGCCGACGATCAGCATCAAATCGGCGCTCCGCTCGTTGGCGATGTCGATAACGCCACTGAACGACCGCCGCACCCGCTCGCGCAGGGCGTCGCCACTCGGGCCGCTGCCGAAACTGTCGGTCTCGAGATGGACGTCCGAGGTATGGATGATGCTGAGCGGTCGCAGCGGTCTGGGGGCCAAGCCTTTTCTCCTGCCGGTAGGCGCACTATTCGGGTCGCCCCGGCAAAAAGGGCCAACTTGAAGGGCCCGTCTGTGCAATACTAGACTTCGCAAGGCGACTATTTCAACTTTCGCAGCCTGATTCATCACTCAGCTGCGAAGGGAGTCGCGAAGGGGGAGGAAAAAAGCACCGTGATCGTCGTAATGAAAGCCAGCGCGACCGAGGCGGAGATTCAGGCCGTCGTCGGGATGGTCGAGAAGCTCGACTACAGCGCTCACATCATCCGCGGCGTCGAGCGCACGGTCGTCGCGTGCGTCGGTGAGGAGCGCGGCGAACAGCATCAACTCGGCCATCTCGAAGCCGTCGCGGGCGTCGATCGCGTGATGCCCGTGTTGCGCAGTTTCAAGCTCGCCGCGCGCGAGGTTCGTCCCGAGGGCTCACGCGTCAACGTGGGCGGGGTCGAAATCGGCGGCCGGCGTATCGCGGTGATCGCCGGGCCGTGCGCGGTTGAGAGCGAAGCGCAGGTCGAGGCGGCGGCTGCTGCGGTCAAGGCGGCGGGCGCGACGCTGCTGCGCGGCGGCGCATTCAAGCCGCGCACTTCTCCCTACTCGTTCCAGGGGATGGAGGACGTGGGGCTGAGACTGCTCGAAAACGCGGGGCGGCACGTGGGATTGCCGGTCGTTACCGAAATCATGGACCCGCACGATATCGAGCTGGTCGCCGAACACGCCGACATGCTGCAGGTGGGCGCGCGCAACGCGCAGAATTTTTCGCTCCTGCGGCGCCTCGGCAAGATCAAAAAACCCGTGCTGCTCAAGCGCGGGATGTCCACGCGGCTGGAAGAATTCCTGATGGCCGCGGAATATATCCTCTCCGCGGGAAATCCCGACGTCGTACTGTGCGAGCGCGGCATCCGGACCTTCGAGACCGCCACGCGCAACACACTCGACCTGACCGCCGTGCCGCTGCTCAAGCAATGGACGCACCTGCCGGTGGTCGTCGATCCCAGCCACGGCACCGGCATCTGGTCGCTGGTGATGCCGATGGCGCTGGCGGGGGTCGCGGCGGGCGCCGACGGCCTGTTGATCGAAGTCCATCCCAACCCTGAGACCGCACTCAGCGACGGTCCGCAGCAGTTGCGGCCCGATCGCTTTGCCGAATTGATGACCGCGCTCAAGGCCGTGGCCGAAGCGGTCGGCCGCACGCTGTGAGGCGCGATCGCCGCGTCCGCGCCTGTCGCGAGCACCGATACGCGGCGCATGATAAGCTCGCCCCAAAGCCATGAATAGCGCACATCGTCGCCGGTGAGCCGTTCAAGAACAAAGCCGCGTGCGCTCAAGCCCGGCGACACGATTGGAGTCGTCGCGCCCGCTTCCGCAATCGATCGCGGACATCTCGAGCGCGGCGTCGCAGCGCTCGAGCGCCTCGGGTTTCGGGTCAAGGTGTCAAGCCACGCGCTCGACCGCGCTGCGATCGTGGCCGGCCCCGATGAAGTTCGCGCGCGCGAATTGCAAGCCTTCTTTGCCGATCCTGCAGTCGATGCGATCTTCGCCGCGCGCGGCGGCTACGGCGCCGGACGGATCCTGCCGTTGCTCGACTTTGCGGCGATCGCGCGCACGCCGAAGATTTTCATGGGCTTTTCCGACGCGACCTTTATCCTTAACGCACTGGTGGGGCGGGCCGGGATGGTATGCTTTCACGGACCGATGGTCGCGATGGATTTCGCGCGCGGGGTTGGCGAGGCAGCGCTCGACCATCTGCGCCGCCTGCTTGAGGGCGAAACCGCGAGCTTCGAGTTGCCCGCGCGAACGGCGCTCAGAGCCGGCGTCGCCGAGGGCGAAGTCGTCGGCGGATGCCTTTCGATGGTGGCCGCGGCGATCGGTACTCCGTACATGCCGCCGCTCGACGGCGCGATACTTTTTTTGGAGGATACCGGCGAGAAAGCGTATAGAATCGACCGGATGCTGGTCCAGCTCGGACAGGCCGGCGTCCTCGCGCGGGTCGCCGCGGTGGTTTTCGGCGCATTGCGTCCGCCGGAGGGCAGCGAGGCGGAGCGCCGCCTGATCGATGAATGCGTTGCCGAACAATCGGCGCGTCTCGATTGCCCGGTGCTCGCGGGAATCGAGGCGGGCCATGGCAGCGCGAACTTCACGATTCCCTTCGGCGTGCGCGCGCGAGTCGACGCGGCGGCGCGGCGGCTCAGTTTCCTCGAGCCTGCCGTGGCGGATAGGGGAGATCGGTTTGGGATGGCGTGAGGTCGAGCAGGCGTTTGCCGACGCGGTCGAGCGTGGAGTGATCCCCGGCGCTACCCTGATCGTGCGCCGCGGTGCGGACGTCGTTTTCGAGGGCGCCTTCGGCCATCGCGCGCTCGTGCCCGAGCGTTCGCCGATGAAGATGGAAACCGTATTCGATCTCTCGTCGTTGACCAAGCCGCTCGCGACGACGGTGGCCGTGATGATGCTGGTGCGCGAGAACAAGCTGCGCCTGAACGACCGCGTGACGCGCTTTTTTCACAACTTCGGCGTCCACGACAAGAGCCACGTCACCTTTCGCCATGTACTGGCGCATTGCTCTGGGCTTGCCGCGTGGCGACCGTTTTTTCAGCAGGTGGCGCAGATCGAGAAGAACGGCAAGGTCAATTTCATGGCCAGCCACGGCGCCAAGGAATGGGTCTACGAGGAAATTCATCGCGAGAAGCCCGAAGCGCCGCCCGCCACCAGGACGATTTACTCCGACCTCAACTTCATGCTGCTCGGCGAGGCGGTCGAGCGCGTCGCCGGGACGCCGCTCAACCGCTTCTGCCGCGAACGCATCTTCCGCCCCCTCGGCATCCGCGCGACGGATTTCATCGATATTTCGCTGGTGCGCTCGCGCCGGCTCGAGCCGGTACCCGAGATGTTCGCCCCGACGTCGTTCTGCGCCTTCCGCAAACGGCTCCTGGTCGGCGAAGTGGATGATGAAAACGCGTATGCGATGGGCGGCGTGGCGGGACATGCGGGTCTGTTCGCGCCGGTGCGCGACGTCGATCGGATCGTCCAGGAGTTGCTCGCCTGCTATGGCGGACGCTCCGATTGGCTGCCGCAGAAGATCGTGCGCGAGTTCTGGACCCGCGACACCACGGTCAACGGTTCGACCTGGGCGCTCGGATGGGACACGCCGTCGCCGCAGTATTCGAGTTCGGGGCGGCATTTCTCGCCGGCCGCCGTCGGCCATCTCGGCTTTACCGGCACCTCGATCTGGATCGAGCCCGAGCGCGCGATCTCGGTCTCGCTGCTGACCAACCGGGTGCATCCGCGGCGCGACAACCAGGCGATTCGCGACTTCCGTCCGCGAATCCACGATCTCATCATGGAAGCGATAGATGCCGGGAAGTAGCACGAACGCCGGACCGGCGTGGCCCGCGAGTAATGTTCTCGTTCGATGAGTAAGGCCGAAACAGAGAGCGCGCCGTCCGCGGCGGCGCAAGCGCGCGCGCCGATGACCGACCCGGTGTGCGGGATGAAGGTGGATCCCGCAACGGCGCGCCATTCGCACGTTCACGAGGCTGCAACTTATTACTTCTGCTGCGACGGCTGCCGCACCAAATTCGCCACCGAGCCGGCGAAGTATCTCGCCGCCGCGGCGGCGCCAGCGCGCGCGCCGATGCCCGCGGCCGCGCCCGGCGCAAGGGGCTCCTACACCTGCCCGATGGATCCCGAGGTGCGCGCCGATGCTCCCGGTCCGTGCCCTATATGCGGGATGGCGCTCGAGGCGCCGCTTTCGGCGGCAACGCCCGGCGCGCTCGAGTACGTTTGCCCGATGCATCCTGAGGTCGTCCAGGATCATCCAGGGAGTTGTCCGAAGTGCGGGATGGCCCTGGAGCCGCGGACGGTCACCGCGGAAGAACCGCCCAATCCCGAACTTGCCGACATGACGCGGCGCTTGTGGGTGAGCGCGGCGCTCGCGCTGCCCTTGCTGGCGCTCTCGATGTCGGATCTGCTACCGGCCTACCCGCTGAGGGCCGCGTTTGACCGGTCGCTTACCTATCTTCAGCTGTTGCTCGCGACCCCGGTGGTGCTGTGGGGCGCGTGGCCGTTCTTCGAGCGCGGATGGCGCTCGCTCGTCAGTCGCCATCTCAACATGTTCACGCTGATCTCGCTCGGTGTTGGGATCGCCTACGTCTATAGCGTCCTCGCCGCGCTTTTTCCCGGCCTGCTTCCGCCTACGGCGGCGGATGCGTCAGGGATGGTGCCCGTCTATTTCGAATCCGCCGCGGTAATCACCACGCTGGTGCTGCTTGGCCAGGTGCTCGAACTCCGCGCGCGCGGCCGCACCGCGGGCGCGATCCGCGCGCTGCTTGGGCTGGCGCCGAAGACCGCGCGTCGCGTGGGCGAGGGCGGCGTCGAGGAGGACGTCGCGCTGGCAAGGGTCGCCGTAGGCGATCTTCTCCGTGTGCGCCCGGGCGAGCGCGTACCGACCGACGGCGCGGTGGTCGAGGGCGGGGGCGCGGTTGACGAATCGATGCTCACCGGCGAGCCGTTCGCGGTGAGCAAGCACCCGGGCGATCGCGTTACGGGCGCCACGGTCAACACAAGCGGCAGTTTCGTGATGCGCGCCGAACGCATCGGCGCCGACACGCTGCTCGCGCAGATCGTGCGGATGGTCGCCGACGCGCAGCGCAGCCGCGCGCCGATCCAGCGTCTGGCCGACGCGGTCGCGAGCTATTTCGTTCCCGCCGTGGTGATTTGCGCGGCGCTCGCCTTCATCGTATGGCTTGCCGCCGGGCCGGCGCCCGCGCTCGCGCACGCGATCGTCGCCGCGGTCGCCGTGCTGATCATCGCGTGCCCCTGCGCGCTGGGACTGGCGACGCCGATGTCGATCATGATCGCGACCGGACGCGGCGCCGGCGCGGGCGTGCTGGTGCGCGACGCCGAGGCGCTGGAGCGCCTTGAGAAGGTCGATACGCTGGTCATCGACAAGACCGGCACGTTGACGGCCGGCAAGCCGGCGCTTACCGCCGCCGCCGCCGCACTTCCGCAGTTCGACGAGTGCGAAATGCTGCGGCTCGCCGCGTCGGTCGAGCGCCTGAGCGAGCATCCGATCGCCGCGGCGATCGTCGCGGGCGCGGCGGCGCGCTCGCTCAAATTCGCGGACGCCTCCGAATTTCGCTCGCTTGCCGGCAAGGGCGTGAGCGCCCGCGTCGACGGCCGCAAGCTGATCATCGGCAATGCCGCGCTGCTTGCGGAGAACGGAATCGATCCCGGCGAGCTTGCGCCGCGCGCCGAGGAAATGCGCCGCGATGGCGTCACCGTGATGTTCGTCGCGATTGATGGCCGCGCGGCCGGACTGCTCGGCGTTGCCGATCCCGTTAAAGATAGCGCCGCCGCCGCGCTCGGCGCGCTGCGTGCCGCGGGCGTGCGAATCGTGATGCTGACCGGCGACAGCCGCCTCACCGCCGAGGCCGTCGCGCGCCGCCTCGGGATCGACGAAGTTCACGCCGAAGTGCTGCCCCAGCGCAAGGCCGAGGTCGTGCGCGAGATTAAGCAAAAAGGGGGCGTGGTCGCGATGGCCGGCGACGGGATCAACGACGCGCCGGCGCTGGCGGCGGCCGACGTAGGAATTGCTATGGGCACTGGCACCGACGTCGCGATGGAGAGCGCGGGCGTGACGCTGGTGCGCGGCGATCTGCGCGGGATTGTGCGCGCGGTGCATCTCAGCCGCGCGACCATGAGCAACATTCGCCAGAACCTCTTCTTCGCTTTCGTTTACAACACGATCGGAATCCCGATCGCGGCCGGCGTGCTTTATCCCTGGTTCGGGCTGATGCTCAATCCGATGATCGCGAGCGCCGCGATGAGCCTGAGCTCGGTCTCGGTCATCACCAACGCGCTGCGCCTGCGAGCGCTCAGGCTCTAACGGCGATGTCTGACGCAACCTCCGCCGAGTCGGCGGCTCGGATCGCGCGGGTGCCGCGCGAGGTCCGCCATGTCCATCTAATCGGCGTCGCCGGCACCGCGATGGCGGCGCTGGCCGGGATGCTGGCCGAGCGCGGCCTCCGCGTCACCGGCTCCGACAACCAGCTCTACGAGCCGACGGCGTCGCTGCTGAAGCGGATGCGCGTCGAGGTGCGAGCCGGCTTCGGCCCGCACAACCTTGCGCCGCCGCCGGATCTGGTCGTGGTCGGCAACGTAATCCCGCGCGCCAATCCGGAAGCGCAGGCCCTGCTCAATAGCGTCATTCCGTATCTTTCGATGCCCGAGGCGCTATGGCATTTCTTTCTGAGCGCCAGACGCGTGCTGATGGTCGCCGGGACGCACGGCAAGACAACTTCGACCGCGATTATGGCGCACGTGCTCAACTCGGCCGGCCGCGATCCCTCGATGCTGGTCGGCGGCGTGGCGCGGGACTTCGCCTCCAACTACCGGCTCGGCGCGGGCGGCGACTTCGTGATCGAAGGCGACGAGTACGACACCGCGTTTTTCGATAAGGGGCCGAAATTTCTCCACTACCGGCCGCGCGGCACGATCCTGACCGCGGTCGAGTTCGACCACGCCGACATCTACCGCGACCTCGAGCACGTGAAGTCCTCGTTCCGCGCGCTGGCGGCGCAGATGGCGCCCGAGGGCGTGCTCGTGGTCTCGGCCGATTCGAGCGCCGCGCTGGAGGTGACCGAGGGTTCGCGCGCGCGGCGGATCACGTTCGGCCTTGATGCGGGCGAGTTTCGCGCCGCGGCGATAACCGTCGACGCGGGCGGCGCGCGCTTTTCGATCGAGCGCGGCGGCGGCGCTGTGGCCGAAGGACTGCGGCTCCCGATCGGCGGCCGGATGAACGTGGCCAACGCGCTCGGCGTGGCGGTGCTGCTCGGCGAGTTCGGCCTCGGTGCGGGCGAGATCGCGCGCGGGCTCGAATCGTTTCGCGGCGTGGTGCGCCGCCAGGATTTGCTCGGCGAGGCGCGCGGCGTCGCCGTGGTCGACGACTTCGCGCATCATCCGACCGCGATCCGCGCGACCCTCGCGGCGATCGCCGAGCGCTTCGCCGGCCGGCGCATCCTGGCCGCCTTCGAGCCGCGCTCCAACACCGCCCGGCGCAACGTCTTCCAGGCCGAGTTCGCCGCCGCCTTCGATCGCGCCGCGCGCGTCTACCTGGCGCCGGTCTATTTCAAAGACAACGATCCGATTCCCGAGGGCGGGCGCCTCTCGGTCGAAGAACTCGCGGCCGCGATCGGACGCCGCGGACCGGCCGCATTCGCCTGCGCCTCGACCGACGACATCCTAGCGCGGATACTCGCCGACGCGTACGCCGGCGACGTCGCGCTCATCATGTCCAACGGACCGTTCGACAATCTGAAAGAGCGGCTGCTGTCCGCGCTCAAGACATCAGAGTAGCGCGCGCCCGCAGCAGATGGTTCCTTCGGTTGCCCAGTCACGTGAAATTATTCCCGCCGCCAATGCTGAGGGAGGGTGAGGATGGGCTCCAAGGCGGTTCTGAATCTCTATGAGAACCGCCTTCTTCCCTGCAAGCGGCGCGATTTTCGAGGCGAGCCCGGAGCTGCGCCGCTAGGCGACCTTGCGTATCGGCGCAGGCTTCTCCGGATTCTCGGCCGCCGTCGCGGGCGTGTGATGCGCGATCTCGAGGCGCAACCCGCCGACCACGCGCGCGGCGAAGTTGTAAAGCCCGCATGCCAGGTCGGCCAGGAAGTAGATCGCTACCGCATAGAAGAACGGCACGAAGAGCAGCACCGCGAAATGCTTGGGCGGCAGATGGACCGAGAAGGCCCAGGCCGCGCCCGCCAGCGGCCAGGTTGCGGCCATAACTGCGACGAGCCCCATCAGCGCGGCGATCTTGGCGGCCTGTTTCGAGTCGATTGATGTGATGTGCATTGTCTCTCTTGCTCCCCGAGTTTCGCGCTACCCCTTGCGAGATTCGGCTATGGCGGGCCGCGCTGATGCGCGTCAGTTTACAGTTCGTCACGGATGAAGCAAGAACTTAAAGCATCTTAAAGATAATATAAATATGTCATTGTGAGACATAAGCTATCTCGAGATCTCTCGCAGAATCTCGTCGAGGTCGGTCTCGGCCAGCGAATTGCGCACTATTTGCGCCCGCTTAAGATCTTCGGGACGAGCGCTATGACACAGCGCCAGAACTTTCATCCCGGCTCGCCGCCCCGCCTCGACCCCCGCTATCGTGTCTTCGATAACCAAGCATTCGGCGGGCTCCAGCGGCGGACGCAGACGCAGAAGGAAGCCGAGCCGGCCCATCGCCTTCACGAAACCCTCGGGTGCGGGTTTACCGTGCTCGACGTCTTCGGCCGCGATAACGTCGGCGAAAAGCTCGCGCACGCCGGCGCGCTTCAGGATCAGTTCCGCTTCGACGCGCAGCGTGCCGGTCGCAACAATCAGCGGAAAGCGCTCGGCGCATCGCCGCACGAACTCGGCGGCGCCGGGAAACGTGACGTCGCGATCGGCGATCGCCGCCTGATAGATGGCGGCCTTGCGCCCGATGAGCGCGGCGAGCGTCTCTTCGCCCGCCGCGCGGCCGTTTTCGCTGAGCACTGCGCTGAAGCAGTCGCGGTCGTCGAAGCCGATGAGCCGGCTGTAGTAGACGCCGCGGTCGAGTTCGATTCCTTCGCCGTGGAGCACGCGGGCGAAGGCTTCGAAGTGGAGAGGTTCAGTGTCGGCGAGCGTGCCGTCGAGGTCGAAGATTATGGCGCGAATCATCGGATGAGCTTTTTACCGCAGAAAGTTTTCACGCCGATTATCCTACCGAAATAAGGTAAGCGGCGAGCGCGAGTCCCAGCGCGGACAGGCCCAAAGCAACCGCGATCGCGGTGCCGGAGGGCCGCGAGATCGCTGCGCCGCTGTTCAGCCTTGCGATCAGCCTGACATGGCCGATCGTGGAGGCGATGTTGACCGCTACGCCGGTCAGTATAAGGGCGGTTCCGATCAACTGCGAGATGCCGTTGGACTCGAACTTGCGCATGTCTGTAGTCCGCGCAAGAACAAGCCAAAGCGCGCGACAACGAAGCCGAAGCCCATCAGGGCAAGCCCGGTCCGAATCCAGGCAAGAAACGTACGTTCCGCGGCCAGATAGTCACTGGGAGCGGCCTTGCGATTTTCCGTCATGACGCTCGCTTTCTTCAACGCCATGGCGATAAGGGTTCACCGGCGATTGATCGGGATCGTCTCCGCCGTGGCTGGTGCTGAATGCGAAGCGCATTATTAAAGGAACGTTGCCGCGGGCGCTATTTCAGCAGCGCGACGATCTCGCGTTGCGCGGGCGCCGCGCTTACTTCGGCGCGGCCGTTCTCGATCGTCATGTCGAGCTCGCTGCGCACGCCGAAGCGTCCGGGCAGATAGATTCCCGGCTCGACGGAAAAACACGTCCGATCGATAAGCGCGCGATGGTCGTGCGTCTCGAGCGAGTCCAGGTTGGCGCCGGCGCCGTGGACTTCGCGGCCGATCGAATGGCCGGTGCGATGAACGAACTGCTCGGCGAAGCCGGCGCGCTCGACGACGCCGCGCGCGACGCGGTCCGCCTCCTCGCCGCGCACCGGCTCGCCGCCCGCGACGCGGGCGCCGATGAAATCGACCGCCGCGTCGCGCGCCGCGGCCACGATCGCGAAGACGCGCGCGCATTCCTCGGGCACCCGCTCGCCCGCGTACGCCATCCAGGTCAGATCGGCGTAGATCGCGTCGGCCTGCGGCTCTTTGGCCCACAGATCGAGCAGCACCAGGTCGCCGCGCCGGATCGGCGTATCGGCAGTGGGCGAAGGCTCGAAGTGCGGGCGCGCAGCGTTGGCGTTGACCGCGACGATCGGCGGGTCCTCGGCTATCAGGCGCTGAGCGGCGAAGCGCGAGAGCACGAATTGCTGAGCCGAGTATTCGCTGACCGGCGCGTTGGATTCGATCGCGCGCGCGATCTCGGCGAAGGTCTCGTCGACCACGCGGCGCACGATCGCGGCGGCGCGCCGATGGCTTTCAAGCTGCGCGGGTTCCAGTTGGGCCTCGAAGCGCTGAATCAAATCGGCGGCCGACACGACCTCGACGCCGAGCGCGCGGATCATCTCCACCGTCCCCGCATCGACGCGCGCGACGTAGGGAATCGCGCCGCGCGGCGAGTAGTTCATCGCGATCCGCTGCGCGCGGGAAAGAAAATCGCCGAGCGCCGCGAGCATCCCGTCCGCCGAGCGATAGACGGTCGTCTCGATTCCAAGCTCTGTGAGCCGTTCGGCCTCGACCGCCGAGACCAGCGCGCGGGCCGGCCCGCGCGCCGGCACATAGCAGAACCATCGCCGCGTGCTTAT
>Ga0335078_10006141_pt1 | contig 17793 bp, 14 predicted proteins | sample Lox_Sample_32_FD_206711 | JGI IMG/M metagenome (GOLD analysis project Ga0335078, IMG submission 206711) | Soil microbial communities from Loxahatchee National Wildlife Refuge, Florida, United States - Lox_Sample_3.2 | ecosystem: Environmental > Terrestrial > Soil > Wetlands | place: USA... | reverse complement strand
ATTCTGGTCCAGGAGCAGGATCATCAGATCGACCTCGCGACGGCGCTGGGCGTCGATGTGCCCAACGTGAACAGCGGGCCGAAAAGCCGGGGTCGCTGAACGCAATCGCGCCAGTCTGCTGAGAAAACAAAAAGCAGATTCCTCGACAACGCAGCGCGCCGGCGCTCTACGCCGGGAAATCCAACACGCACAGCTTCGCTCGGAATGGCAATGCGTTCCAGGGGCGGAATCTTAGGCTAGCGTTCGAGGGCGGCGCGGTCCCAGCGGCCCGCGTTGGCGGCGGCTTCGTAGGTGGTTTGCAGAAATTCCAGCAATGCGTTGCGCGGATCAGTTGCCGTGCGAACCGCGTCGTACGGCAGAAGAAATTCGTTTAGCTGAGAGTGATACAACGCGGCCGCGGGGCCAATCTTCGCCTCGCGAAAACCAGCGGGTTCGGGCGCCGAGTAGGAATAAAACATCGGCTCTCGAATCTCGCCCGCGCCCGGCCACCATCCCGCGCTTGAAACTTCGTGCGAATAAGCTTCTCGCGTAATGCTGTCGAGATTAGGGCGTTCCGGCGCGCGGCGGCCCGAGAAGCGCGTCGCAGCAATATCGAAGCTGCCCCAGAAGAAGTGCACCGGACTCGCTTTTCCGATGAATCGCGCGCGAAATTCCTTCAGCACGCCGTCGAACGCGACCAGAGCCCGCCAGAAACGATTCGCGTACTCGGCATCGTATGACGCGTTTTGCGTGTCGCGATCGAAGCGAATGGGATTGGGAATTTCGACGGGCATCGGCCAGATTTTCGCTTCGATGCCGAGAGCCGCTGTCGTGGCAAGGAATTCGGCGTAGAAATCCGCGACGCTGCGCGGGGCAAGCGCGATCGTTTTCGTTTCGCCCTGGCTGGTAGTGAACCGCAGCACGTGCGCGACGAAATCGAATTCGGCCTCGAAAATTCCGCCGGCGTAGGGAATCGCGGAGGTGGTGAGTCCGCGCGGAGTTACGTAGAACGGAACTTCCCACCAATGGTTCAGGCGCGGGCTGAGCGCCAGCCGCAGCTTCCCGACGATCTGCGTCCACATATGCAGAGTGGCGCGCGTCGCCGCCCATTCAGCGAGCGGCAGCGCCGGCCAAACGTCGTTTTGAGGTAGTGCCGAACTTACAGGTCGGACGGCCACACCGCCTCCGTTTAGCGCAGCCTTCTCGGAGCGATCAAACTTCTATTTCGTCCACATAACACCAGCGCCAGTCCTCGCCCGGCTCGATGGACTGCATGATTGGGTGATGGACGGCGTGAAAATGCTTGGTGGCGTGCTTGTTTTTCGAGCTGTCGCAGCAGCCCACGTGCCCGCACGTCAGACACAGGCGGAGATGGACCCAAGTGTCGCCCATCTTAAGGCACTCCTCGCATCCCTGGGTGTGCGGCGTCACTTTGTGAATTTCCTTAACGTGGGAACAGCTGGCCATGGCAGCGCCTCCGGCGAGATGTGGTAGAACAGTCGAGGCTGGATCAACTCGAGCGGCCACTCTAACGCGATGCACGAATCATTGCCAGCTAAACCAAAACTAGCCGAGGCCGCGCCGCGTCTGCAAAGGCGTGCGAAATCGATGGAATCTGCCGCAAGAGTCAGGATCAGGCGGCTCAAGCGCGCGGAGCTGCCAACGGGCACCGTCAAATTGGCACGGTACTTGATCGGCAAAACGGTAGTCTATGATTCGCCGCAGGGACGAATGGCGGGACGCATCGTGGAGACGGAAGCATATCCCGTGGGCGATGCGGCAGGGCACGCGTTTCCGGGCCTGCGCGTTGCGAACCGGTCGCTTTTTCTCGATTGCGGGCACGCCTACGTGCGGTTCGTCTATGGATCGTGCTGGATTTTCAACGTGGCCAGCGAGAAGGAGGGGACTGGAGCAGGGGTGCTCGTCCGTGCGCTTGAGCCGATCGACGGAATCGAGCAAATGATGCGCAATCGCGGAGTGTCGCGCGTAGTCGATCTCGCGCGCGGCCCGGGGCGCCTGACGGCCGCGCTGGGCATCGACAAGCAATTCGATGGCATCGACCTGTGCGACCCGAAAAGTTCGCTTTGGCTTGGGACGCCGGTACGGCCGACGGGGCCAATCGGCATCAGCACGCGGATCGGGTTATCACGCGAAGCGCACCGGGAGTTACGATTTTACGAGCGCGGCAATCGATTCGTGAGCGGGCCACGCCGTCTCAACATTTAGGAGAAGCATGGCGCAACGAACAGCACTGATCACGGGAGCGGGGCGCGGATTAGGGCGAGTCATGGCGCTCGCTCTGCTTAACGCAGGCCATCGCGTCCTGCTCACTTCCACCGATCCGGATTCGCTAGAGGAGACGCGCCGCGCGAGCAACGCCGGCGATCGCGCTGCTGTGGCCGTTGCAGATCTAAGCCGGGAGAGCGAGCAGACGAAACTCGCGGGTGCGGCGAAGGAGGCCCTTGGCCACATCGACATTTTGGTGCACAACGCCGTTGTAGCGGGCGATCCTGCGCAAAGACCTTTGGATATCGAAATCAGCGAATTCCGCCGCGCGTTCGAAGTGAATACGTTCGCGCCCATTCGCCTGAGTGAGCTGCTCGCACCGGGGATGATCGAGCGCGGCTGGGGCCGAATCGTTTTCATCAGCACGAGCCTCGACACCATGTTGCGCCCAATGCCATACGGGATGACGAAGGCGGCCGCTGAGGCTTTTTTCGCGGCCCTGGCTCGCTCGCTGCGTCCACACGGCGTGACCGTCAACATTTTACTGCCCGGCGGAATGACTGCCACGCGGATGACCGAACGCGCAGGCGACCCGAAAGCGATGCTTCAGCCGGAAATCATGGCTGCGCCCATTGTTTGGCTGGCTTCTGACGCGTCCAACGATATGACCGGCCGCCGCTTTATCGCCGCGAAGTGGAATCCCTCGCTCAGCGAGGACCAGGCGGCGCAAGCCGCAGGTTCGCCCGCGGCCTGGGATGGCCTTGGAGAAAAGGCCATCATTCCTCGCGGCATCGCATGGCCCCCGTAAGCACTGGCGCTGCGGTTATTGCGTGTTCTTGGCGTCGGTTTTGGGCTCGGGCTTTGTGTCACGCGCGTCTTTTGCGTCGTCGCGCACTCGCATCGAAACGACGGAATATTCGCGTTCCTTCGTATCGCCCTCGCGATCCAGCAAGTACAGCTTGTCTTTGTGGATACGGTATTGAACCGCGTCCCCAACGGGAAGCAGATTGGGATGCTTCGCGTCTATGGGGCGGATGCGATAGACGATTCGGTCACCCTGCAGAACGTACTCCTGGCAGAGCACTTCCTGCGTTGATTTGTGCTGGCCGTCCGTACCCAGGATTTCCCCTGCGACGGTTTTGGAGCCCTTCTCGGTAACGCCGCAATTCGAGGAATCCATCGAAAGCAGCGTTCCTTTTTCGTAGCTCGGCGCGTCTTTGGCAAGCGCCAGCGGAGCAGTTGCCAGCAACAGGGTAGCTATAGTCAATCCATACTTCATGGTCGACCTCCATGAGATGAGAACGTGCGCGTACAAACAGTATGGGCCGCGGGCGGGAGTTTTAATTGGCTGGGCTTTTTCTTATTTCGCAAGCGCTACCTGTACGAAAGTACAGGCGAAACGTGATGAGATTCCTTTAAGAGATCCGCGTAAGCCGATGTGCGTGAACCTTCACTTGGTTCGCTTTCGACACGTTAGTACTTTCGGGCAATTGATCGCCCCGGGGCGCCGTTCCACATTAGGACATCGCCTCTCGGAGGGGTTTCATGCGTTTTGGGATCCGGATCGGGTGTCTCATTCTGCTGGCGTCATCGGTTGGAAGCTTTTCGGCAAGCACGCCCGGCCGACGAGTTCTGGGCGTGGTGATTCAAACGGAGCAAGGGAAGCTCGACAGCGCCGACGCGAAAGTCGGTTCGAATGTCTACTCATGCGACCGGCTTGAAACGCCGGATTCGGGGATTCTCCGCGTCAGGGTGGGAGCAAGTCAGATGTTTTTGACCAAGACCAGCCTGGCCGAGTTGGAAGACGAGTCGAACGCGATTCAGGGAATCGCGATGAACGGGACCGTCGGATTCGCATCTCCCGCGGGAGACAGTTTCTCGTTGCGCACTCCGGCGGGAATTGTGCGCGCGGCGAATGGCCTGGCGGTGACAGGGCAGGTGGTCTTCACGGGTCCTCAAAAGCTGCTTATCAGCGCTATCCATGGCGATCTGATCCTCGATGCCGGCGGCGAGCTCCGGACGATTCCGGAAGGGCAGTCGGCTGAAGTGACGTTCGACAACAATATGGATAACAGCTGCCATGAGGGCGCCTACGCGGACGAGTCGCAGGCTAAGACGCCGGCGATTCACCGGCCGGTCGGCTTTTATCTGGTTGCGGGCGGTGCCGCAGCGGTCGGCGCGTATTGGGGCTGGCACGAGAGCTCCGAGAGCCCGTCGAAGCCCGATCGATAGCCTGATCCGTCCGGCGCGATTAATACGCGCGTCAGCCAAGGGCCTTGTTCGGTCCCGATGTACTTCCTCACAGAAACGCAAATCGCAGGTCTATTTCAAGGCGAGCTCCGCTACTAGCGCGGCGCGGAGGCTGGCGCTGCCGTAGACGCAGTCGGCGAGGCATCTTCCGTCGAGAACTCGAAATTGCGGAGACGATAGCCGTCGCGCGTCCGGATGTGATATTTGCCGTGACCGCTTGCAAGTCTCACGCGAATGCTGCGCCAGCCGCGATTCGGGTTCGGCTCGGGGTAATAGCTCAGCGAGTAAAGATGGGCGAGATCGTCGCGAATCGAGCTGAACGCGTCCTGCTCTTCCTTCCAGGTTTTGGCGAAGTAGACTTTGCCCCCGGTCGCGGCGGTCATCCGTTCAAAAACGGCGTTGGAAATGGGCTCGAGATGCGCCTGCTCGGTGCTGACCATGTAGATCGTGGTCCCCGTGGACTGGGCAAGCTCGGCCACTTCTTCCGGCGGCACGACGCTTGCATTGTCGGGTCCATTCGAAAAAACGACGACGATCTTTCTGCCGGTAACGTGCGAGGCGTCCTGCACCGTCAATAGCAGGCAATTATAGAGAGCGGCGTCGTCTCCGGCGACGGTCGTACGTACGCCGCGAAGCACTTCGTCGCGATCGGCTGAAAGCAATGACCCGCGCGAGAGATCGCGGCTGTAGGAATAAAACGCCACCTTATCGGCCCCCGCCAGCGACCGCAAAAAATCGGCGATGGCATCCTGCGCGAAAACAAATCCTCGATACATGTAATTGCTCGTGTCGAAGAGAACGAAAACGTTGGCGCCTCCGGCCAGCGAACTCAACTGGCTGGCGGTGAGGCGACCGGGATCGGATTCGCCCGTGGCGACCTTACCGCCCGGCGGAGTGACGTTGAGAATCGCGCGCGGCGACTCATTGCCTTCTCCGAATGTGGCGATGTGTTCGCTGATGCCGTCTTCTGCGATGATGAAATCCTGCGGCCGAAGGCCCGTGACGTAATGTCCTTTGCCGTCGATAACGGCGACGTTCAGTTGCACCAAATCGATCGCGACACGGATGTGCGCCCCCTGGCTCTCTTGCGCCATAACGGGAATCGCGAGCGGAACAATCAGCGAAGCGAATGCGACAAGTGTTTTGAGCATCGGGTCCTCGAAGCCACGGCAAATTCATGGGCTGCAGAAATTCAGTTCACCTTCTCATTTTGGAAAGTTGCCGCCGGCGCTTCCGCGGAACTCCCGTTCCCGGGCAGTGCGGCGAGGCGTCCGTGGCGGAATTCCTCTCCCGTTTCGCGCATGGCGCGAAGAATCGCCGGAGAATCGTCCAGCTCAGTGGCAAAGATTTTCACGATCATCCGGCGGGTCAGCATGGGTACCAGACGGTTGAGCTCGACGGGCGAATAGCCCATCTCATCGGCGAGGCGAGCCCAATACAAATTCGGCGAATCCCAGGTTTCGGCGAGTAGCTTGCTGGAATAACCTTCAAAGGTCGGCAGCGGAGGCGTGTCCAGCAACGCGCGAGCGTAGGTGCGTTCCAGAATCGGATGCGGCACGCCGAAATCGCGCGATAGTCGCTCCAGGCTTACTTCCGCCGGATACTCGCGAGAAAGCGCCGCAAGTTCGCGCCCTGCCGCGCCCCAAGGGTTGGCATCCTGGGCGAAATTCTGCCGGTATTCCGCCGTCAGGTAGAAGAAATCGGCGGGCGTAAGCTCGCTCGAAGAGTCTTCGACGTGGCCGCCGCGGAGCGCGCTGGCCAGCCGCGAAGCTTTTTGGGGACTCATGCGGGTGGAAAGAATGGCGATCACGCGCCCGCGCACCCGTTCATCCGTTGCCGACGCAGCCACGAGTTCCTCACCCGCGCGCTGATACAGAGCTACTGCGTGCAGTTCGTTCGGCGTCACGTTCCACCAGCGCGGCATCACGGCGTTGGCTATCACCCCAGGCACCAAATCGCCCCAGATCAGGGCCTGCACGTTTTCAGGAGAGAGAAAGTCCTCCTCCATCCGGCCCAAAACATAGGGCAAGCCGGCGAGCGAGCCGACAAGGTGGGCGCCGCCGCCGGCAGGGGAACCCGTGCCGATGACGCGCGAATCTTCCCAAAGCTCCCGATCCAAGCCGAGCAAGCTATCTCCCGAAAAGTCATGCGATCTGACGAGCAGGGGATTATTGTGCAGGGCTTGCGAACCGGGCGGTTCGTAGTAAGCGTAGTTCAGGCCGACCAGCGTATCCCGGAGGAAGGGAACCAGCTGCCCGCGCGCCTCTTCCAGGTTTTGCCCGGGGCTGGCCGCTGCGAGGATTTCCGGCAAGCTCGTGCGCATCTGCAATTCCGTGTGGCGGTTGTCGTAGACTCCCGCTGCCCAATCCGCTCTTTCCCCGCTCGAGAAAATCGGCCGCGGCATTTGAAATTCCCGAAGCTGATCGGCGAGCCGCACCATCTCTTTGGTCGAAGGCGCCCCTTTCGAGATCGCGTCCATGTCGTCGCTGAGAGCGAAAAGCGTATCGAGCGAAACCAGCCTCTGATCGTCGAGAACCGCGCGGACGCGGTTAGCGACCTGCACGTGCATCTGCGCGCCGCCAGGAATTGTTTGGGAAGGACCCGCAACCAGATCGATCAATTCATTCTCGTTCGCGCTCGCGTTTCCGGTGGCCGCGAGGGAAAGTTCGTTGAGCGATTTCCGGCCAAGCGCAAAAAGCTGCGATGCAGATGTGACCTGTGCGTATGGCTTGATTACGCGCTGCCAGGAAGAATCGAGGTCCGCGGCCGGAATCTGGCCTTGCCGCGCCAGGATTTCCCATATTCCGACGTTCGCCTGAAACATGCCCATCGCGTTGCCGCGCAGCGGATGGTCTGAAATTTTTCCCAGGGCGCTGGCTGTGTTGAGGAAGAGCGCAATCGAAGCGTCAGTGAGTTCCGGAAATTCCGAAAACATCAGGTACTGATCGCTGAATTCCGAAAACTTGTCGGCCATCAGCTCGGCCGTTTGCGCTCCTAAAAGCCGGTCGGGTGGCCGGCGCCGGTCGAGCTCCGACAAGGTGAGGTAGATATCGGTCGGCCCGTCTTCGGTCGGAACGCGGGAAAAGGCGAACATGCTTTCGAGAAGGGCGTCCGCATCGTCTGATCCTCTTACGCCCAGATCCCAGCTGCGGGCGGTCTCTGTGCTGGTTTTGCGCATGAGAATGTGCTTCCACGCCTGGAGGCCTCCCGGGACGTGCGGCTCGCCATTCGCGCCCCACTGCAAACGCGTGGTCAGAAACACGAGATCCGGATTCGGCCGGAAAACGGAGGCGGTTGCACTGGGGCTGTGGCGTCCCTGTTTGCCTCGCAGGGCGTCATAACAGAGCTGCAGGCGATTTGATTCGGCGAAGTGCGCCTGCTGCTCCGCGGTCGTGCGGGCCATCGAATCGAAATAGGCGCCGAGCCATCCGTTGTCTTTGGCGAGCAGGCGCTGCACAAACTGCGCCGGCGAATCGGGGCTTGCTCCGACCAGCTCCTTCCATTGCGCTTCGGCGTGCGCGCCTCCCGGCACGACAACACGCCCCGACCGAATCTGAATGTACGCGCCGTAGTAATCGAGAGACGCGGCCAGCGGCGCCAGCTTGTCCAATCCCGGAGCTTTTTTCAGAAATGCGAGCGTTTCCGGATCCATGCGGCTCCACGCTGCATACAGCCGCGCCAGCGTGGGATCGAACAAAATCGCATCGAGCAGGCCGCTCGCGTCTCCGCTCCCCTTGCGCGCCCGGTTGTAAACGGCGAGCCAGTCGCCCTCTGTCAGAAGGATGGGTACCTCGGATTTCGGATACACATAAGTGAAAGCAGGTCCACCTTGGAGGGTCTTCTCAAGTTCGGGCAGCGGGAACCCCGAATCGGTGGTCAGAAAAGCCCTTTGCTGATCCGCGGTCTCAATGTAGGTATTTTTCTGCCCGCAGTCGGGCCGCGTACGGTAACCGAGAACCTTCAGAACGCGGTCCGCGTCGCCGCATCCGGAGACGCGGATAATTTCATCCAGGCCGGCCAGCGCGCTCAACTCCTCCGCTTGCTGCACATATCGCCGGAGCAGAACCAGGTATTCCGTCGGCCGGAGACGTGCCCCTTGGCCGGAGTATCCGTGCAAGAAGGAGTTGCGCGCCAGCAGCGGCATGATTTCATCGGAGGAAACCTTCTGGCTGATCGCGGCCATGCGTTCGAAGGAACGCAGCGGCCCCGGTATCGTGATGCTCGTGCGCTGGGATGCTGCTTCGCCCGCGCCTCGTTGATTATTCCGCGGACCTCCAGAAAGAGGGCGCGCGGAAACGGCCCACACTGCTACCAGCAGAAAAGTTAGGAACCACTGAAGGGACTTCATGGCTCGCACCCACTCGCTGGTCGCGGGATTCCGGCGGGGGTTGGGGCGACGTCTGCGGCGTGGCTGTCATCGCCGCGTTCTCACCGGAAACGGGACCGACGACTCCGGTTTTGCAGCGCCAAAGATAAACCCATCGCGCCCCGGACGCCAAGCGGTTTTGTGTACTGGGGATGTTGTTACAGAAAATTTACAACCGTGAATCGGGCGCCGCGCGCCGCCGGGGATCGGCAATCCTGCAGGGTCTTTCTGCCGCTCGCACCGAACGGTATTGGCGATGCGAAGCCAGGAATACCCCTTAAACGAACATGGGGATTCCATACACAAATTACCGTATTCGCTCGCCATTCCGCGCCGTATATATTCGCGGTCGACCGGGTTCGGTCGTGGGCTGTGTTTACTTACGTCCTCATCGTGGATGACAGTCACGTCACGCGCGCTGCGATTCGCGCCCGGCTGGAGCACGAACCCGGATTGGTGATCTGCGGCGAGGCCGCGGATGGAATCGACGCGATCCGGCAAGCTTCCACCTGCCGCCCCGACTTGGTCCTGCTCGATTTGGCCATGCCCAAGCTGAATGGTGCGGAGACGGCAGTAGCGCTCAAGCGCATGATGCCGAAGGTCCACATCTTCCTATTCACCTTGTTCGCGGAGAATGCGAACGACTTGGCGCCCAGGCTCGGCGTCGATGCCGTCCTGGCAAAGCATGAGGGCATGCACGAACTGGTTCACCGCATCCGAAAGTTTCTGGACTCCGAAAATCACCGCACGGCAAGCGCGAACTGAATCAGTTCGCGGCGGCGTCGAAGCGGTCCGCGTTCATCACTTTGTTCCACGCAGCCACGAAATCCTTGGCGAACTTCTCTTTCGAATCGCTGCACGCATAGACTTCCGCCAGCGCGCGTAGTTGCGAGTGCGAGCCGAAAATCAGATCGACGCGCGTGCCGGTCCACTTGAGCTCGTTCGTCTTGCGGTCGCGCCCTTCGTAGACGCCGTCGCCATTGCGCGGCTGCCATTGCGTGTGCATGTCGAGCAGGTTGACGAAAAAGTCGTTGGTGAGCTTACCCGGCTGCTTGGTGAAGAGGCCGTGTTTTGAGTTTCCGGCGCTTGCACCGAGCACGCGCAAGCCGCCGACGAGAGCCGTCATCTCCGGCGCGGTCAGCTTGAGCAATTGCGCCTTATCCACCAACGCTTCCTCGGGCGCCATCAACTGCCCGGCGCGGTAGTAATTCCGGAAACCGTCCGCGACGGGTTCGAGGGGAGCGAAGGACGGAGCATCGGTCTGGTCCTGCGACGCATCCATGCGGCCCGGCGTGAAGGGAACTCGCACGTCGATCCCCGCATCTTTCGCCGCCTTCTCGATCGCCGCATCGCCGCCGAGAACGATCAGGTCCGCCAGCGAAACTTTCTTGCCGCCGCTCGCGGACGCGTTGAACTCCTTCTGGATGGCCTCCAGCTTCTGCAGCACTTTGGCAAGCTCCGGCGGATTGTTCACTTCCCAATCCTTCTGCGGCGCAAGCCGAATGCGCGCGCCATTCGCCCCGCCGCGCTTGTCGGAGCCGCGGAACGTCGCTGCCGATGCCCACGCCGTCGAGACTGATTGCGAAATCGAAAGCCCGGACGCGAGGACTTTCGCCTTCAGCGCTGAAATTTCCGCCTCACCGATCAGCGCGTGATTCACGGCGGGAATCGGGTCTTGCCAGATCAGATGTTCCTTGGGCACCAGCGGGCCGAGATAGCGCGCGATCGGGCCCATATCGCGGTGCGTCAGCTTGAACCACGCGCGCGCGAATGCGTCCGCGAATTGATCGGGATGCTCGTAGAAGCGCCGCGAAATCTTTTCGTAGGTTGGGTCGAAGCGCATCGAGAGGTCGGTCGTCAGCATCGTCGGGACGTGCTTTTTGGAAGGATCGTGCGCGTCCGGAATCGTCGCGGGCGCGTTTTTCGCTTTCCACTGCTGCGCGCCGTAGGGGCTCTTGGTCAGCTCCCACTCGTACTTGAAAAGATTTTCGAAGTAGTAGTTGCTCCACTTGGTGGGCGTTTGGCTCCAGGTGACTTCGGGGCCACCAGTGATCGTGTCTCCCGCGAATCCTTTGCCAAGCTTGTTCTTCCAGCCGAGGCCTTGATCCTCGATCTTCGCGCCCTCAGGCTCCGGGCCGAGAAACGACGGATCGCCCGCGCCGTGCGTCTTGCCGAACGTGTGACCGCCGGCGATGAGCGCGACTGTTTCTTCGTCATTCATGGCCATGCGCGCGAAGGTCTCGCGAATATCGTGCGCCGCCGCCATGAAATCGGGCTTGCCGTTCGGCCCTTCCGGATTCACGTAAATCAGCCCCATCTGGACCGCGCCGAGCGGTTGCTGCAATTGGCGTTCGCCGCTGTAGCGTTCGTCGCCCAGCCACGTTCCTTCCGGGCCCCAGTAAAGTTCTTCGGGTTCCCAGGTATCCACGCGGCCGCCCCCGAATCCGAACGTCTTGAATCCCATCGATTCCAGCGCGACGTTGCCCGCGAGAACCATCAAATCGGCCCAGGAAATTTTCTTTCCATACTTCTGCTTAATCGGCCAGAGCAGGCGGCGAGCTTTGTCGAGGTTCGCGTTGTCGGGCCAGCTATTCAGCGGAGCGAAGCGCTGTTGCCCGCCGCCGGCGCCGCCGCGGCCGTCCGACGTGCGATACGTGCCCGCGCTGTGCCAGGCCATGCGGATCATCAAGCCGCCGTAATGGCCGAAATCGGCCGGCCACCAGTCCTGCGAGTCGGTCATCATGGCGTGTAGGTCCTTGACCACGGCGTTCAGGTCGAGGCTCTTGAATTCCCTGGCGTAATCGAATTCTTTGCCCATCGGGTTCGATTGCGGCCCATGTTGATTGAGGATTTGAAGGTTCAGTTGGCCGGGCCACCAGTCGCGATTACTGCGTACGCTGGCTCCGTGGCCAAACGGGCATTTCGCTTCGCTTCCGCTGCCGGAAGCAGATGCTGACGCTGCTTTTGCTTTGAGTTCTTTCTCCATCTGGTATGCTCCTTCGAATGAAATCGGGAATTCGTGCAAATTCTTGCGATCGAATTAAATCACAGGCTGAAACGGTTAACGGGAAGCGCGGCGCGCGGCGCATTTCGTACAAAGCCCCCGGAAAATCACTTCGCATTCGCGCAGAACCCGCTTGCCGAGCGCGCGCGAGGAGGGCCGGCGCACGTCATGCCACTCGATATCCTCGACGTTGCCGCAGCGGTCGCAAATGAAATGATGGTGCCGCATGCCTTTCGCGTCGTATCGCGCGGCGCGGCCCTCGGCGGCAACTTCGCGCACCAAGCCCGCCTGCACTAGGTCTTTAAGATTGTTGTAGGTTGTGGCTTTGGAAGAGCGCGGATCGACGCGATTCACCGCTTCGAAAATTTCCGCAGCCGTGGGGTGGCTATTGTGCTCCATCAGGAACGCCATCACCGCATAGCGCTGCGGAGTGCAGCGCAGCCCGCTCTCCTCGAGCGATTGCCTGATCGCTTCGGCATTCATGAAGCATCTGGAATATATCTAATCTGAGAGTTTGTCAAGACGTGTGCGTTCTGAGGATAAGCGGAGAATTGGCCGGAAGGCGAATCAGTTGGCAGCGTGCGACGGTGGCGGGTGGGGGCCGATTCTGAGTGGTCCGTGCGGTTGGTCCTATCCGTGACGAAGCCACAAGAAGAATCCCCACAGGCCGCCCACAAGAAGAGTGCCTGCGAGAAACCACCGCGCCTCCGCCAATCCAAACAAGGCCATTAGAAGGATGCCGATCGCGACGACCAATCCAACTGGATGGCCCGTGATAGCGCGAAGCGCGAACGGAACGACCTCCGCTGGATGAATTTCGGAATAGTGCGGGGCGGCTTTTCGTGCGCTGTATCCCCGAGCTGCCGCAGGAGTATGCATTACCTGATTCTATACGCCACGGAAGCTTCCACGGCAAGTCCCTAAGGTGGCCTATCCGCGCGTTTTGAATTTCAAACGTGCGAAGTCGCGAATCAGACTAGGGAGCTTGTTGCAGCAGGAGTGGTGCCGAGGGGCAGAGTTGAACTGCCTACGCCGGCCTTTTCAGGGCCGCGCTCTACCGGTGAGCTACCTCGGCACCGGAACAGCAAATAATTCTACGGAAAAGGGAACGGAGCGCAAAGGGAAAAGCGGTTTAAAGAAACGCAGATCCCTCGTCGGGCCACAAACCGGCCCTCGCCCGGGATGACAATCCTGGTCGGATTGTCACTGCATGGATTCGTCGAATTCGCGCATCCAGTCTTTTTTCTTGAGGACTTCGCGCGGCTTCGAGCCGTCGGCAGGGCCGACGATTCCATCTTTTTCCATCAAGTCGATCAGGCGCGCGGCGCGGCCGTAGCCGATGCGCAGGCGCCGCTGCAGCGTTGAAGTGGACGCGCGGCCCATCTCGCAGCAAACGCGCACGGCATCCTGATAGAGATCGTCGTCGACCTCTTCCTCCGCTCCCACTTCGCCGCCATCGCCGCCGACCATCGCGTTTTCGTCCTTGGGCGGCTTGAGCAGTTCCTCGTTGTAGACGGCCTTGGCCTGCTCGCGCCAGAAATCGCACACGGCGAGCACTTCGTTTTCGTGCACGAAAGGACCGTGGATGCGATGCAGTCGCGACGAGCCGGAAGGCAAAAAGAGCATGTCGCCCTTGCCCAGCAGCGATTCGGAGCCGTTGGCATCGAGAATCGTGCGCGAATCCACTTTGCTCGCCACGCGGAAGGAAATGCGCGCCGGGAAGTTCGCCTTGATAAGGCCGGTGATCACGTCAACGGAAGGCCGCTGCGTGGCAAGAATCAAATGAATGCCCACGGCGCGCGCCATCTGGGCGAGGCGCGTGATCGATTCCTCCACGCCATTCGTATCGACCATCATCAAGTCAGCCAATTCGTCGATCACGATGACGAGGTACGGAAGCGGGCGGTGCTCGTCGTTCTCGGAGCTTTCGAAAAGCGAAAGCGACTGGCTCTTCTCGAACGTGCGGTTGTACTGGTCGATATTGCGCACGCCGCGGCCGGCGAGCAGTTTCAGGCGGCGCTCCATTTCGCGCGTGGCGTTGCGCAGCACGTTGGCCGCAACCTTCGGGTCGGTGACGACCGGAGTGAAGAGGTGCGGGATGTCCGCGTACAGCCCGAGCTCGAGGCGCTTCGGATCGACCAGCACGAGTTTCATTTCCTCGGGCGTCGCTTTGTAGAGCATGCCCATCAGCAGGGAATTGATGAAGACGCTTTTGCCCGTGCCCGTGGAGCCGGCGATAAGCAGGTGCGGCATTTGCGTCAGATCGGTGGTGCGGATGCGGCCGATCAAATCTTTGCCCAGAGGCAAAGTGAGCTTCGAAGCCGAGTGCGTGAATTCGGGCGCCTCGATCACGTCGCGAAGAGCGATCGTTTCGCGGCGCGAATTGGGAACTTCGATCCCGACGGTGGATTTGCCCGGGATGCGCTCGATGAGAATCGATTCCGCGCGCAGGGCCAGGCAGAGATCGTCGCCAAGGCCCGTGATGCGGCTGTATTTGATGCCCGCCTCGGGCTTGAACTCGAACGTGGTGACCACCGGCCCCGGATTGATCTGCGTGACGTGCCCGCCGACTTCGAACTCCGCGCATTTCTGCTCGATCGCGCGGGCGCATTCTTTTAGCTCCCCCTCGTCCATTTTCTCGCCGCGCTCGGCGCCGCGCAGAAGCGTGGTCGAAGGCAAACGGAAGGCCGTTTTGCTGCGCGCAATCTTCGGCTCGGTCGAACCCTTTTTCGGCGCGGGCGACGATGCGTCCTGGTGAAACTCGATGACCACGGGAGCGCGTTCCGATGATGCCGGCCGCGCTGCTGGCGCGGGCGATTCCTCTTCTTCTTCGTCCTGCTCTTTGGTCGAGACGCGCTGTTGCGCAACCGGCGGACGTCCTGCAATCTTTATCTCTTCCACTTTCTTGCGCAGGCGCGCGGCCTCGCGTTCTTCGCGCCATTCCTTCAGCCGCGCGATCCACCGTCCGACGAGACCATCGTCAGCCATCGGTTTTTTTGCCCATTCAGCGGCGGCGCGAAACGAAAAGCTCGTCGCGAGAAAGAGCGCCGCGCAGAGCGTGACGATGGCAACGAGATTCGCGCCGAGCGTGTTGAAGACGGCGCGCATCCCTTCGGCGAGCAGCTTGCCGAGCATTCCGCCGGCGGGAAGCGCTCCGCGAACGTCCGGCATGTGAATCAGGGCCAGCTCGGCGGCGGACGAGAGCAGCAGCAGCGCCCAGCCGATCACTTTGGCGACCGGCGCTTCAATCAGCTGGCTGCGGAACCAGCGCATCGCGACCACGAACATTCCGGCGGGGAAGAGGAACGCGGCGTAGCCCGCCAGTTGAAAACACAAATCCGAGAGATAGGCGCCGAATGGGCCGATCCAATTTCGCGCGGCGCCCGCGCCCGCTGGCCCCGCGGCGACATCGAAGGACGCATCGAGAGGCGAATAGGACAGCAGGCTCAGCGCCAGCAGCGCGGCGAGGCTCAGCCCGACGAAGCCGATCAGCTCGTTGAGACGTTTATTTTCCGTTGGTGTAAGAACGCGCACAGGTTCTCCGTATCACCCGAAGATGGTACTGCGCCATCATTGGGTTGGCTAGGCAGGGGAAGGCTCCTCGTTCAGCGGAAGGTCGCGCGGGCGCTAGCGCGCGGTGGCCTTCGGGAGGAACTCGACCGCACGACTATAGCAAAGGCGGAATGCGAGTAAAGGGCGAAGTTGACGGTGTTTCCTAGTTGCAAGGCGGGGTCGCTGCAGTACTGATCTCTCGATTAGAATTCGCGAAGTCGCCCAATTGAGGGCACTTCCGGAGTTTCCGAATCGCGGGTCTGTCGATTAGAATTTCGCGATTCGTTCGGTGGGTGGGACTCGACAAGCGGAGGGCTTGTGGCTGATGCAATGATTGGCGACGTCTTAGATACGGCGTTTTGGATCGCGCACTATCGCGCGGTCGAGACGAAGCGCCCCGATGCGCTCTTCCGCGATCCGCTCGCTGGCGTTCTCGCGGGCGAACGGGGCGAAAAAATCGCGCGTGCCGCGCCGGCGGGCTTCTGGACGGCGTGGACCGTCGTAATGCGCACGCTCATCATCGACGACTTCATTCGCTGGGCCATTTCCGATGGCGTGGACCTGATCCTGAATTTAGGCGCGGGGCTGGACACGCGTCCCTATCGATTGGACCTGCCGGAATCGCTGGTTTGGATCGAAGCGGATTATCCGCGGATGATCTCTTTCAAAGAGGAGCGGCTAAAAGCGGAAAAACCGCACTGCAAACTCGAGCGCGTTGCCGTCGATCTTGCGAACGTGGACGAGCGCGGACGACTGCTGGCCAGCATTGATGCGCGGGGCCAGAAGATACTGGCGCTCACCGAGGGAGTGATCCCCTACCTGAGCGAAGAGGAAGTGGGAGCGCTGGCGGACGATCTGCGCTCGCGCGAGCACATTCGTTACTGGATTGCGGAATATTCTTCGCCGGAGTCGGCGAAGTACCGCAATCGCCGGCCGACGCGCAGGTACATGCAGAATGCGCCCTTCAAATTCGCGCCCAAGGATTGGTTCGGCTTTTTTCAGGCGCACGGCTGGCGGTCGAAAGATGTCCGCTATTTGATGGACGAGGCGATGCGCTGCAAGCGAATGCCGGACTTGCCTCCGCTGTGGCGAATCCTGTTCGTAGTTTTTGGGAGGTTGAGCTCGCCGGCGCGGCGTGAGCGCTTGAGGAAAATGTCCGGCTACGTAGTCCTGGAACGGAGTGCCTGAGCAAAGTCCACGTATCAGCCAAACGAAACAGCAGATCCCTTGCCGCGATTCGCAAAACGCGCGATCGGGTTCGGGACAGAGGCGGCCTCGCGGACTATCAGTAGCCGAATTGAAAGTGCAGAACGCCCACGGCGATGGCGGCGAGGATGCAGTAAATGCCGAACCAGGACCAGCGGCCTTCTTCCAGCCAGTCGCTGAGCCATCTCAGCGCGAGCAGGCCCGCCAGAAACGCGAACACCGCGCCGAGGCTGGCGAATTTCACGTCGCCCATCAATTCGGGACCGAGATGGTGATTCTGGGATTCGTAGAGCCGCCACGCCTCGCGCAATATCGCCGGCGGAGTGAGGATCACGGCGAGCGCAAAGCTGAAATCCTCGGCGCGCATTTTGGGGACGCCGGTAAGCAGGCCGGTCGAAATCGTTGCACCGGAGCGCGAAAATCCGCGAAATGGCAGGCAAAGCCCCTGCACGGCTCCAATCCATCCGGCCCTGGCGTTGTCGCTCATCGTCGATTGCTCTCGCGCACGCTTTTCGTGCACGCCCGAGATCAGGATGAGAATGCCTGCCGCCAATAGCGCCACAGCAATCAGATCGAGGCGATCGAATAGCTGTTCGATCCAGGCATGCGGTTGATGACGCAGCAGACCTTTTTCGATCCCTTCGATAATCCCGCCGCCGACGATTCCGGTGAGCACCGTCGCCAGGATCAGCGCGATCACGAACGCTTTGAAAGCCTCCAGGCTCTGAAAGAACGCGCGGTACCAGCGCCGCCAGAAATAAACGATCACGGCCAGCATCGTCCCGGTGTGCAGCATGACGAGCAGCAGCGTCGTATTGGGCGCGGCAGGATCCATGCCCATCAATTTTTCAGCGACGATCACGTGCGCCGAGCTTGAAACCGGCAGCAGTTCGGCCATGCCCTGCACGATGGCCAGGATGATGATGTGCAAAAGAGACATTCCGCGGCTCCAATTTCCGCACCCGAGGGCTGGTTCGCGCACGGATGCTGACTGCCGGAAAATCTAGCGATCGGAAAACGAACTCAAACAACGGGCGAGCGCGTCAAGCGAGGAGCTTGGCCATGGAATACGCGTCGCGGCCGCCAGGATAGTACCGCTTCTTTACTCCACGATTACGATAGCCGTGCTTCTGCCAGAAGGCAATGGCGGCGGCATTGTCTGTTGCCGTTTCAAGCCACATTTCGCGAACGCCCGCGGCGGCCAGGCGGC
>Ga0335078_10006140_pt1 | contig 17795 bp, 15 predicted proteins | sample Lox_Sample_32_FD_206711 | JGI IMG/M metagenome (GOLD analysis project Ga0335078, IMG submission 206711) | Soil microbial communities from Loxahatchee National Wildlife Refuge, Florida, United States - Lox_Sample_3.2 | ecosystem: Environmental > Terrestrial > Soil > Wetlands | place: USA... | reverse complement strand
CAGCTGGACCGGACGGTCGCTCTCGCGTCTTCGGATGTCGAGGGAGGAAAGTCCGAACTCCGCAGAGCAGTGTGCCGGATAACGTCCGGGACGTCAGTTTCAAGACTGATGGACGGAAAGTGCCACAGAAAACATACCGCCCCGGCAACGGGGTAAGGGTGAAAAGGTGCGGTAAGAGCGCACCGCCGCGTCAGTAATGCCGCGGGCAGGGCAAACCCCACACGGAGCAAGACCAAATAGGGAGGAAGCACGCGGCTTCGGTCGTGTGCACGTGCCGGCTCGGTGCGTCAAACCTTCGGGTAGGTCGCTAGAGCCGCGCAGCAATGCACGGCCCAGAGGAATGGCCGTCCCACCGCAAGGTGGACAGAATTCGGCTTACAGGTCCGGCTGCCACATACCTTTGTTTTCATATACTTACGACCCTGCAAATGCGATTGTGACGCCGGTGCGACGCATTTCCCTGCACTTCTACAAGGAAATGATAATCTTCCTCGCCCGATCTCTCCCCGGAAGACTGCGATCATCGATGCACCGGGACTTGCACAAGGGGTGAACGATTTTGAAGCGAACGACTTCCGAGTGGCCGACCATCTGTCGATCACATCGATTCGGACAGGACCGCTGAGGTTTCACCTCAGCACCCTTCTTTGCACCTTATTTAGGTTCCACGCTGTCATCTCACGTCGGCGGCGGAAGGCGTATGACTTGGAGAACTTGGTTCAGTTACTCAGAGGCGTGCGCACATTAGGAAACATCGTTCCTCAGACTCGAACCAGCAGACTACAATTGTGCGTTTATGAACGATGACGGTAAAGACGCTGTGGCGGCGGCTGCGCTGCCACATCCGGCCTTGGCCCCGCAAAGCGTAAGCCCACAAGGCTTGCGCATCGCAGCTTCCATCTCTGTCTGTGTAATCATCTTCCTTTTGTGCTTTGCCAGACGCTATGGCTACATGGCAGATGAGCTCTATTTCCTCGCTTGCGCCGAGCATCCGGACTGGGGATACGTTGATCTGCCACCAATGCTGCCGTGGTTAACGTGGGTCGTCCGCCACACGATTGGGTCGTCACTTCTCGCCATACGCTTCTATCCTGCGCTCGCATGCGGCGCGACTGTGATGCTTGCCGCGCAGCTTGCATCCGAGCTTGGCGGCCGGCGGCGCGCGGTGGTTACGGCAGCAGTGTTGGTTGTGTTGTCCCCGGTGGTGCTCGGCACCGGACACATTCTCAGCACCAACGCGTTGGACTACCCCTTGTGGCTGGCGGCCGTGCTCCTGCTGGTTCGTATCGAGAAGACTGGCCAACCCCGCCTGTGGATCGCATTCGGCGCAGTGGTGGGCGTGGCGCTTCTGCATAAATACTCGCTAGCGTTTTACCTCGCGCCATTGCTCGTCGGAATGCTGCTGACGCCATGGCGAAGGTGGCTGCGGACTCGCTGGTTCTGGGCCGGAGTCGCGGTTCTGTCCATCATCGTCATGCCAAATATCCTCTGGCAGGTAGATCGAGGATTCCCATTTCTTCAACTGCAGCACAATATTGCCAACAACCACCGAAATGTCATACTTTCACCGGCTCAGTTCATATTCGCCCAGGCGCTGCTGGCCAATTTCTTGAGCTTCGCTTTCGTCATCGCGGGTGCCGTGTTCTTTTTCACTCCCCCCATGAAGCGTTTCCGTGCCTTCGGTTGGGCCTTTCTCGCCTACATGCTGCTGATGTATGCGCTTCATGCTAAGGACTATCAGGTGGCGCCGGTGTACCCGACGATGTTCGCGGCAGGAGCCGTTGCCGCCGAGCGCTGGTTCCAAACTCGATGGAGCCGGCGACTGATAGTTGGGTACATATTCGCCGCCGCTGCGTTGCTGGTTGCATTGCTCCCGCTGTGTGTTCCGGTGCTTTCCGTCGAACTTCTTGACCGGTACTGCCATCATCTCCCACTGCAGCGTCTGGAACCGGAGCACAATAAACATACATCCCTTCCAGACCTCTACAGCGACAACTTCGGCTGGCGCGAGACCGCGGAAATGGTTTCGCACTACTACAACGCACTGACTCCGGAAGAACGCGCAAGGACGGCGATTGTCGGGAATTTCTACGGTGAATCTGGAGCGATTGATTTCTTTGGTCCCGCGCTCGGATTGCCAAAGGCCATCAGCGGCCACCACTCCTACTGGTACTGGGGAAGCCGAGGTTACACGGGCGAGAGCGTTATCGCCCTCGACTTTAAGATCGAGACGCTCAAGTCCCACTGTGCCTCGGTTTCGCTCGTCGCCGATCGTGACATCCCGTGGGCCCGCAATGCGAGTGGCCCGATCTATTACTGCCGCAAACTGGACTTCGACTTGACCAAGCACTGGGAAGATTTGAAGCACTTCGACTGACAGCGGAGCCACATGCGGAAGTCATCGGCGTTCTCCGTTAACCGACCGAATCACAACCGCGATTGTGACGCCGGTGTGACGCAAAATCTGCCGTCACTGCCGAAGTTGACATCATTAACACTTCACGGCGACTGATTCTGAACAGCTTGTCTGTTTGCAACGCAGTCCGGCGAATTCGGCTTACAGGTCCGGCTGCCACAACTAATCTCTCTGCCCGTTCACCGCGACTCGGTCACATAACACGGGTATTCTCGTTGCGCCGCCTCGGCCTCCGACGGATCGCGCTTAATCACCTGCACCGGATGACTTTGATCTGTCATTGAGATCAACTGTCCATGCGGCGCATAGGCGTACCCGCCTCCGCCAAACCGCGTACCGCCTTTACCGCTGCCGACACGGTTCGAGCTGATCACGTATGCTCCCGAGACCAGCGATGCCATGGCCCCAGCAATTTTCCACGACTCCAGGTCAACGCCCGTAGCCCGGGGAATCACGATCAGCGAAGCTTTCTGCTTCCCGTAGAACCTCGCCCACTCGTTGAACATCGCTTCCGTACACAAAAGCACACCTACTTGGATTCCCCGCACTTCTGCCACCTGAAAACCTGAATCATCCCCGGTATACCATTCGTTCTCAAACCATCCCGGCTCATTCGGAAAATATTGCTTCCTATGCAGTGGACGGACGGCCCGGTTCTCCACCACGAATGCCTCGTTGGCCAGGCGCTTTCCGTTCCACACCGGTCGCGACGAGATGACCGCGGGAACCTCAAGATCGATCAGTCCCTCCAGCCCCTGTTCGTGCGCGCGAATGCTGCCGCGCGCTTCTTCCTCAGAGAAGTTCCGACTCTCCGCGATCCAGGAACCGAATGGCAGCTCATTCGTGACCAAAATTTCCGGGCGAGCAGTCTTGATGGAATCCCTCAACTCACCCCACTTCGGATGATCCGTCGACAGACCTTCGGGCCATTCCACAAACGCAACGCGCAATGTCGTCACCATATCCCAGCCCGCTCTTCGGGCTTCAAATACAGCTTATCCTCCGGCTTGACGTCAAACGGTTTGTACCACGCATCCACATTGCGCACCGTATCGCTGCGATATTCTCCCGGAGAATGCGTATCGGTTTTCATCTGCCGTCGCGCCGCGTCTTCCCTCTGCACCCGACGCCACCTCTGCGCAAACGCCAGAAAGAATCTCTGCTCCCCGCTCAATCCATGGATGACTACATCCTCTTTGCCTTTCAACGACAGCACGTACGCATCATGCGCAATCACCAGCCCCGTCAGGTCCGCAATATTCTCCGTCAACACCCGCTCCCCATTGACGCAGAGATCGGAGAACGGACAGTACCCACTGAATTGCGCCACTAGCTTGGCCGCGGCCGCGTGATACCGAGTTGCATCTTCCTCACTCCACCATTTTCCCAACCGTCCTTGCGCATCGTAAATATTTCCAAGTTCGTCGAATGAGTGGCTGATCTCGTGCGCCATTCCCGCACCCGCCGATCCGTAGTTCGACGCCGTGTCGCCTTCCGGATCGAAATACGGCGGCTGCAAAATACCCGCCGAAAAAGTTTCCGTGTTCGGACTAAACAAAATCACCGCCCCCAGAATCTGCGGATCAATCCTCCATTCGTCCGGATCAGCCGGCCGTTTCAGCTTGGCCAGGCTATACGCACGATTGAAAGCTTCCGCCCGGCGCATATTTCCGAAAGCATCGCCGCGCACGATCGCCAGTGTCGAATAGTCGATCCATTGATCGGGATAGCCCACGTCCACACGAAGCGCCGCCAACTTGGCCAGCGCCTTTTCCTTCGTCTCCGCCGACATCCACGTAAGCTTGGGAATGCGCGCGCGATAGGCCGCTATCAGGTCCGCGACCATCGCCTGCGCTCGAGCCTTCGCCTCCGGCGGGAAATATCGTTCCGTATAAAGTTTCCCAACCGCCTGCCCCAAAGCCGCATTGGTGGCCCCGATCGCGTCCTCGCTCCGCTCCGGCATTTGTTGCGCACCCGCAAGGATCGCTCCATAGAAAGCAAAGTGTTCCGCGGCCACCGCCTTGGGCAAAACGCTGGCGTAATGCTCCATTAAATGAAATCGGAGATAGTCCTTCCACACCTCAATCTCTTCGCTTCCAACCAGCGCCGCAGTGCCGGTCACCGCCGACGGCTGCCAAACCACGAATTCCGCTTCCTCCGCCGCTCCCGCTGCCTTGAAATAGGCGCCCCAATCCATCCCCGGCGCCTTGGTCGCAAACTCAGCGCGCTTCCACGGATTATTTTGCTTGAACACATCCGCAGCATCGGAATCAGGCGCATGAGCCTGCGCGATCCGGATTTCCAGCGCCAGCACCCGCGCCGCCTTCCCTTCCGAATCAGCAACGCCCGCCAGTTTCAACATCGCCGCAATGTGCGCCTGATACTGTCCCCGCAATGCCGCCATTTTCGCCGACTGGTCGAGATAGTCATCGCGATCCGGCATTCCCAGCCCGCCCTGCAACAAATGAAAAACGTAGTGCGCCGAGTCCGTGAAACTCTGGTTCACCCACGCACCGAAAATATGGTCGGCGTTACCCGTGAGTCCATCCACTTCAGTATTGAGAGTCGCGCCGAGATAAGCCGACAACGTCCCCTTGTCCCGAATCGCCGCGATCGCCGACATCTCCTCGTCCAACGGTGCCATGCCCTTGGCCTCAATCCCCCTCTGGTCCACAAAGCTCGCGTAGTAGTCGCCCACCTTCTGCGCAACACTGCCCGTGGCGGGCCGGGCCGCAGCCGCCTCTTGAATCACTTCGCGAACTCGCTGGCTTGTTCTCGCCACCAGAATTGCGCGATTATCAAAGCTCGACTGCCCCGCAGGGATTGCTGCCGTTTTCTGCCAGCCGCCATTGGCATAGTGATAGAAGTCGTCCCCAGGCTTGATGGAAGTGTCGATCTCTTGTGTGTTGCCCGGCGCGCTCGTGCGTTGATCGACGGCCGCCGTGCTCAATGCAATCGCGCCGGCAACGAGCGCCGCCAGCGCCGTGGTGCGAAACATAACCATGCAAATCCTCTCAGCCAGTCCAAGCTGCCGGCTGATTGTCGCACTCCGGATGATCCGCACTGGCCATTCTCGGACCCGGTCATTTCAGTTATGTTTTGAAGGTTTTTCGGGCGAAACAGTCACCGCGCCCTGCGACACACGAAAGCGCACGAGTCGAATGCGCAGCCTGGATCAGGCTGCTATTCCAAATCCAATTCCCTCAGTCGTTCCACCGGACGCGCCAGCACCGCCTTATCCCCACGCACCACGATCGGTCTCTGAATTAACTCCGGATGTTTCGCCATGACTTCGATCAGTTGCGCATCCCTCAAATCTTTCCCCGCCACATACTCTTTATAGGCAGGCTCATTCTTGCGCGCGGCATCCTGCGGCTTCAGCCCAGCGCTGCGCAATAGTTGCTTCAGTGCGCTCGCCGAAAGCGGCGTCTCCAGGTAGCGCACGCTCTCAAACTTCACGCCTTTCTCGGTCAAGACACGCTTGACCTCGCGGCACGTGCTTCACGTCGGCTTCTCGTAGATGATGGTTTTCGCGTTTGCCATAAAGAATTCCTGCTCGATTCCGCTACACGGCCATGCTTTGCTCCGACTTCTTGATCGCATCCGCCGCCGATTGCAGCATCTCGCGGGTCGTGTCGTGGATCGTGAAGTTTCCGCGTTTTGCAAATCCTTCGACGTCTCCTAAATCAACCCATCTGCACTCTCGCAATAGGTCATCCGGAAGACCATCATCCACCGGTTCCATCAGGTAATAAAACACCTTCACCCGCTCGCCCTCTACGTCGTACTCTGATGGCCCAAGTTCCTCCACAATTTTCGCCCACACACCAGTTTCCTCTCGCACTTCGCGGACCGCCGTAAATTTCGGATCTTCCCCGGCCTCAATATGCCCCTTGGGGAGCACCCACACTCGCGCATTGTCCTTCGCCTCCAGCATCAGCACCTTGATATCCCTGCCATCCTTGCGATACACCACGCCACCCGCGTGCGTTAGCGATTCTTCTTTCACTTTTTTCCGGGGCGCAACCGAGTACGCGACCTCGGTCGCCGGAGCCTTGCTTGCCTCCAGCATCAGCACGAACCAGTAAGCTTTCTGCGACGCCTTGAATCGCTGCTCCACATACCGCAAGAACGCCAGTGCCAATCCCACGCCGGCAACCACCGCCCATATGCGCCATCCCGAACCTCGGGTGGCGACTTCGTTCCCGATCACGACCAGCATCACCGGAACAAAGCTGCGGAAGAACTTCGAATCCGCCTCAAAGCGGTTCACAGCAGCCAGCGCTTCGGGGTGCTCAACCGCCAGCCGCGCCTTGCACCATTGAAATGCGTTGATCGACCCGGGCGACGAAATCCGCTTCAGATAACTGTCTCGGATCGGCAACACGCAAGCCAGCGCGGCATCCGGATCGAGTTTGAAGCATACCGAAGCCAACCATCTTAGCGATTTCGGAGACAGTTCCCGCCCGCTCAGGATGCGCTCGATCTGCTTCTTTCTGGTCCTCTTGCGCAAGGGATCATAGGCATAATCGTCCAGCCACGATCCCATGAAGAAAAGAAAATGCCCCAGTAGATAACTGCTGAAAAAGAAGATGAGCCACCCCTCCACGCCAGCAATGTTCCAACGGCTCAGTCCGAAGGTGGAAGCAGGCACCCGACGATACATGTAATAAGACAGCACCGCCCCCGGCATCAGGATCGAGAACAGGTCGATCACGCCAATAAAGAATTTCTGCGGTTCAAATTCCATCCGAGGCTTTGTACTCCTTCCGCAGCCGTGTCGCAACTTCAGCCGCAAAGGTCCCGCAGGGACCACCGAAAGTAGCCCGCCAGTTTACTGGCGGGTAAGCACCCCAAGATATCCCCGCGTCCCGGAGGGACGCCTGAAACCCATCCCAATTGCGTAACGGGTCGACCCGTCATTCATATATCTCGACAGCGGCGGCTGTCCGAAGTAAAGAGACACTGCCGATTCCATCTAACCCGGTTCAGGCCCCCACCGAAATCCACAGCCCCAATGTGACGCATGTCCTAGACTTCCACAGGCCCGATGTCCAACAATGACAGGAGCCGCAAGGCATCGGCTCCGGTCAGTCCGGAAAGCTAAGTCGTTATTTTCCAATATTTTACCTGTAAGCCGTTTGGAATCTAGATTTTGCGCGCTCCGGCATGCCTTCGTGGAATGGCAAGTCCTTTCCCGGCAATATTTTACGGATTTCGATCCGAAAAAATAACGGAGCATGCATCTGCCAGAAGGCGGAAATCGCGGCGCTAACTCCTTAGTTCCCAAGATTTTACGTGTAAGTCCTTAGTAATCTAGATTTTGCAGACAAGGGGGCAGATAAAAACTCGTAAACCGTTTAGATCCAATATTTTGCGCGATTTGATCTAAAAAAACGAAAGCACGCCCAATCACCGTCCCGCTCGATACACCGTCGCTCCCCCGATCATGGTCCACACCACCTGCGCCTCTTTCAGATCATCGGGCGAGACCGTGAGCAGGTCGCGATCGACGAGCACCAGGTCGGCCTGCATGCCGGGCACAAGCGATCCGATCTTGTCCTGCTGTTTCAAGGCTCGCGCGGAGTTGCGCGTGTAGGCGAAGAGCATCGCTTCCCGCGGCATCGCCTGGCTCGCGTCGAGCACGCCTTCGGGCCCCTTCCGCGTTTCGGCCTGATAGATCGCGTAGAAAACATTCGGCGTGCTCACGAACCAGTCGCTCGCACCTGAGATGGTTGCGCCGGCATCGAGCAGGGACCGCGCCGGATACTGCCAGCGGTACAGCTCCGGGTCGACATAGGGTTTCATCAGGTCCACTGAGTCAGGTTCGGCCGTCGCCCAAAACAGTTGCAGCGCCGCGATCACGCCTAACTGCTTGAATCGCGGAAAGTCTTCGGGGTCTGCCAGTTGCACGTGCGTCAGGGTGTGCGGTAGGCCGCTGTCACCGTTCGCCTTGCGTGCTGCTTCAATTCCGTTGAGCGCCTCTTTGACTGCGCGATCGCCCAGGGCATGCACGTGCACGATGAGGCCATCTTTGTCGGCCATGGTCGCCAGTTCCGCGAATCGCGCCGGTTCAAACAGCAGATCGCCGGAAAGTCCCGAGTTTTTGTACGGCTTGGTCAGCGCAGCCGTTTGCGACGGATACTCCACCACGCCATCGGCAAACACCTTGATCCCGGGCATGGCGAAATGCGGGAGCGTTTCGTATTTCTGCCGAAGAGCACGAAATATCTCCAGCTCTTTCGCTGGCTCGTTGCGCGGATTCACTTTCCAGAATCCGGCGACATGCCCCGGCAGTTCGCCTTTTTCGGCGAGCGCCTTGTAGGTGGCGAGTACGGGTTCCGTGGCCCACGCCTCCAGCCACGACGTGATGCCCAGGCTGTACAACTGCTGGATGGCGGCGCGCCCGCCTGCGAGGTACTGTGCGGGAGTGGCGTCCGGCAGCGCTCGCTGGATTTTTTCGCGCCCGGCATCGACCGCGAATCCGTTCGGCTCGCCGTTCTTGTCGATGCCGTAATAGGCGCGCTCGGCCGCAGGGAGTTTTGCCAGGGAGTCCTTCGATACTCCTGCCCGCTTGAAGAAAGCCCGGTTGCCCCAAGCGGTGTGTCCGTCGGAGCCCGTCAGATATATGGGCATGTCGGCAAACTCGCCGCGGCTGAACTTGGCATTGAGTTCGCCGGTATGCGACCAGAGTTCGGTGGGCAGTCCGCTGATGTAGAGGATGTCGCCACGCATCCCCTTGCCGGATTTCTTCGCCTCGTGGACCAGCGTGTCGAGAGCGTCGAGCGAAGCAGGTCGCTCGCCCCAATCGGCGCCCACCAGCGCGACACCGTCCTTTAGCGCATGGCAATGGCTGTCGATGAATCCGGGCGCGAGGAACTTCCCCTGCAGGTCAATCTTCTCTGCACCAGACGAGACCGCCTTCGACACTTCGGACAGGTTTCCGACGGCGATGATTTTGTCGCCGCGAGTGGCGACCGCCTCGGCGTAAGGATGGTCCGGCACCGCGGTGAAGACCTTGCCGTTGTAGAACAGTCGCTCGGCATGGTCTGTGCCCTGCGCGAAGGCGATCGCCGACAGCGACGCGATTACAAGAAGAAGTGGAACTGCGCGAAGCGTGGTGATTGAGATGGACTGCTGCCAACTCCGGATTCGATTCACCTGGGTCCCTGAATTTGAGGATCGACGCGTTGACAGTTTGCGCCGTCTCCGATTGAATGAATAGGTACTGTGCAGCGCTTCCGCTGCGACGACATTCTAATTCACATCAGGAGCAACTCATGTCCGCACCTAGCCGCCGGCCCGAGATTCGCCGGCGTCGTACCCGCAAAGACAAGGTCGTTCAACTGCGCAAGCGCCTGGCCGCTGCGAAAACCGACGCCGACAAGACACGCATCCTCGCCAAGCTGCACAAACTCTCCATCGCCTCGCCCGGGCAGCCGCTGGTGAAGTAATTCTGGATTTCTAGTCGGCGGCCGGCTGTTGGATCGGTTGCCGACCGTGCGATCCGATCTCGCCATAGACATCGAGAATCCGCCGCACCGAATCGTCCCAGGAGAAGCGCGTGGATTGCTGGTATCCGCGCTCTTTCATGCGCTCACGCAATGCCTGATCGGTGAGCACGCGGTGCAGCGCCCGCATGATTTCGAACACGTTCTCGGGATTCACCAGCACCGCCGCATTCCCCACCACTTCCGGCAACGACGAAACATTCGAAGTGACGACGGGCGTGCCGTGCGCCATGGCTTCGAGCGGCGGCAATCCGAAGCCTTCGTAGAGTGAGGGGAAGACGAACACCTTGGCTTCGTCGTAAAAAATTCGCAGTACTTCGATCGGGATGAAGCCGAGGAAGCGCACGTCGTTCTGCACGCCGCTGCGAATCACCGTGCGGCGCAGGTCTGGATTGCCCGACAAGTCGTCCCCAATGATGATCAGCTTCAGGTCAGGATAGACGCCGTCTCTCTCCAATTCAGTTTTCAGCGCGGAGAAAGCTTCGATCATGCGCACGACATTCTTGTGCGGGCTGATACGGCCGGCATACAGCAGGAAGGGATAGGTGACCTGGTAGCGCTGCGCGATCATCTCGCGGTCGGCAGCGGAGGCGTGGCCGCGCAGGAAGCGCTCATCAATCGCGTTGTAGACGACTTCGATGCGATCGGGCGCGATGCCGAAGAGCTTCTCGATTTCCGTTTTCGTGAAGTTGGAGACGGCAAAGATTCGCGCCGCCCCAGTCATCGTTCGTTTGGTGAGCTGGAAGTGCACTGAGCGCCAGAAGCCGCTCTGCTCGCGGGCGCGCGACATGTGTTCGAGCATGTCGTGCACGGTCATGACATAGGGACAAGGCAGGCCGCGCGGAATGGAAAAAAGATTCGGGATGTGGACAAGGTCGCATTCGAGCCGCTTCACAGCGGCGCGAAATTCGCGATAGCCCTGAATTGAGCGCTCCGGAGCGGAGAGCGGGACGGTGTGAAAATTCGCCGGTAATGGTCCGATCTCCTGGACCTTGGGCGGAGGACCGATCAGCAGGTATTTATTTTCGCGATCGAGACGTCCTAGCGCACGAACGATATTGCGGATGTAAGTGCCGACGCCAAACTCCGTCATCCTCCGGATGTCGATGGCGATCTTCACCGATTGAATTTAACCACAGACGCCGATAGGCGATGCAAGAGAATTACGCGCGCACCTCGGCCTGGGCCTTCGCCCTGCGTTCCGCGTAGAGCGGGAAGGCTTCGCAGAGATCCAGCACCTGCTTGCGAACCTTGGTGAGCACGGCTGCGTCGGTGCGGTGCAAGAGCGCTTCGGCGATCCAGCGGCCGATCTGGCGCATCTCGTTTTCCTTCATGCCGCGCGTGGTCAGCGCCGGCGTGCCGACGCGGATGCCGCTCGGCTTCATCGGCGGATTGGTGTCAAACGGGATGGCATTTTTGTTAACCGTAATGCCGGCCTCGCCCAACGCCTTTTCGGCTTCGCTGCCCAGCATGCCTTTGGAGAAGACGTCGACGAGCATGAGGTGCGTGTCGGTACCGCCGGAGATGATGCGGAAGCCTTCGTCAGCCAGCGTCTGCGCCATGACTTTTGCGTTGGCGACGACCTGACGCGCGTAGTCCTTGAACCCGGGTTGCATGGCTTCGAGGAAGCAGACCGCTTTCGCGGCAATGATGTGAACCAGCGGACCGCCCTGCATGCCGGGGAAGACGACCTTGTCGATGGCCTGGGCAAATTCTGCTTTCGAGAGGATCATTCCCGAGCGCGGGCCGCGCAGGGTTTTGTGGGTGGTGGACGTGACGATGTGCGCGTGCGGTACCGGCGATGGATGCGCGCCACCGGCGACCAGTCCGGCGAAGTGCGCCATGTCGACAAGATAGAGGGCTCCGACTTTGTCGGCGATCTGGCGCATGCGAGCAAAGTCGATGATGCGCGGATAGGCGCTGCCGCCGCCGATGATGAGCTTCGGCCGCTCTTTTTCTGCGAGTTTTTCCAGTTCGTCGTAGTCGATAGTCTCAGTTTCTTTGGTGACGCCGTAGGGAATGATCTTGTACGTCTTGCCGGAAAAATTCAGATGATGGCCGTGCGTAAGGTGTCCGCCGTGCGCGAGGTTGAGGCCGAGGATGGTATCGCCGGGCTGAAGAATGGCAGCGTAGGCTTCCATGTTCGCCTGCGATCCGGCGTGGGGCTGCACGTTGGCGTGCTCGGCGCCGAAGAGTTGCTTGGCGCGGTCGCGGGCGAGATTTTCGACGACGTCGGTGAATTCGCATCCGCCGTAATAGCGCTTGCCGGGGTAGCCTTCGGCGTACTTATTCGTGAACACTGAGCCGGCGGCTTCGAGCACGGCCTCGCTGACGAAGTTTTCGGAGGCGATCAGTTCGAGCCCCTCGTGTTGGCGGCGGGTCTCGTTGTCGATGGCGGCAGCGATCTGCGGATCGGATTCGAACAGCGGACGGTACATCTTGTCATTTTTCATTTTTGAACTCCGGAGGCATGGGCCTTCTGCTCTGCCCCGTTTAGCAATCGAGATAGCTGACTAAGGTGCTTCAACCCAACCCACCGATGCTGAACCTTCGCTGATCCACTAAGCCAGAACAGGAGAACCTGGTTCGCGTTCGGGGTGACTCCGATTGAGAGTCTAAAGTATCGGCCGTCCTTGGTGTCACCGCGGACATCCACGGTGTCAGGAAAGTCGAGCGCATGATTCGTTGCATTCTTCGGGCCTTGACTATAGCCCCAGGTAAAGATCCAATCTGGTCCAGCGGTTGTCCGCACCCAGTCTTCGAATCTGACCGTCGGCAACCCTCTCTCCAGCCCGGACGCCGACACATCCTTGACTCTCGCAATCAGGTCGGCAGTCCCGGGGTCAGTCGATTCCCGCGAAGAGCCTGCCTGCGCAAAGACCACGGAGGTAAGAAGGCAAGTCCAAAACAAGCCTCGGACGGCATGCCGGCTCAAAACAGCCTCTCGTAGATATCGGCGTCGTGCAATTCCATATAGCGATCAGGCGATTGCAAAGCCTTAAACCCAAATTGTGAATACAGGCCGTGCGCATCGCGGGTGAGCAGGATCCAGCGGCGCAATCCCTGCAGGGCGGGATGTTCCATCACACATTGCATCATCCACTTGCCGAGTCCGTGGCCACGATGCGAGTCCAGCACGAACACATCGCCGAGGTACGCGATGGTGGCGAAATCGCTGATGACCCGGGCAAAGCCCACCTGCGCGCCCGTACCATCATAAACTCCAAAGCACAGGGAATGCTCGATGGATGCGGCGACGACGTCGCGGGGAATGCCTTTGGCCCAGTAGCAGTTGGTCAGGAAGTTGTGGATGACATCGAGGTTGAGGCGGGAGCGGTCGGTGCTGAGGAGGAATTCACCGCGGCGGTGTTCGAAGCTTGTTTCGGGGTTGGGAGTGGAAGGCATCAGAGTCTCGAGGCGATCATAAATGAAGCAAACGGAACCGATGCGACCCTCAGCGGCTAAAGCCGCATTCACCGGAAGGCGCGTTACGGCGCGGCTTGAAGCCGCGCCCCTTCAAAGCATTCTCGGCCGACGGATTGTGCTGCCCTTTAAAAAGCTCCGCGGAGAAACGACGCCAAGTGCCAGCCATCGATGTACTGGAAGGGCGTCTCTCCAGTCGTGTAGTGGCCGCAGGGGAGAGCGACGACCTTGTGGTCGAGCTCGTGGCGGGCGAATTCCGCGATGATCTGTCGCGAGAACTCGGGAAGAAAAGTCAGATCGTATTTTGCGTAGATGACCAGCGACTTTTTCGGCCAGCGGGAATACTGGTTGAAGAATGACATGGGGCTGACGGCCAGCCAGGACTGCCGCAGTTCTTCCAAGCCGATGGCCTGCTCAATCCCCTGCCGGATGTGGCGTGTGGATTGTCCGTGCCAGACGACATCAGCGAAGTACGTGGAGGCGTGGTTGAAGGCAGCGACGCGAATGCGCGGATCGTGTGCGGCAGCGATAAACGCGTAGCAAGAACCGAGACTGGTGCCGACGATGCCAAGCCGGTTGTAGCCTTGTTCTTCCAGCCAATCGAGACAGCAACGAACGTCGATGACGCCCTGGCGCGCAGCATCGAGCGTGCGGCCGATGTTGGCGGAGACCGCGTAGTCGGCGCGCCGGATCTCGGCGGGCATGCGGATATCGTGATACGGCATGGTCAGACGCAGAACCGAAATGCCGAGCAGGTTCAGAATCTTGCACAGGCTGACGTAGGAAATGCCGTCGGAGTTCCAGTGCGGCAGCAGCACAACGGCGCGGCGTCCTCGCACCGGAAACCAGCGCGCGTTGACCAGATTGTTCTCTGGGTAGGGAGACTTCACGGGCGAAGTGAAGCGCAGGTAGTCAGCGTAAGTGCCCTTGACCTTGGCTTCCAGCTTGGGATCAGGAACTTCGCGAGTGGAGAAGACCTGAACCTCGCGGTGTTCCAGACGGAAGTCACTCGGTCGAGTGTAGGAGTAAAAGGAATCGCTGTCGGTCAGGATGCGGTGGTTGTAATCGATGATGTACTTCTCGGGATTTTCCGGAGCCTGGCCGGGATGGTATCCGTTGCGGCACGGCCAATTCCGCGTCCATTCGATGCCCCATTCGAGCGGGCGAACGACACGATTGTTGTCCACCGAGGTGAGGCGGTGCTCCCAGTCATACATCCACTGTGCGTAACGCGAGGGCATGGTGAAACATATAGTTTAACAAGCGGAGGCAGGGCTTTGATCGCTGGTGCAGGCAATGGCAAGAAAGGCACTTTAGAGCGCGTATTTCGAGGTTAAGCAGCGAGCCCAGAATCCGTCAGACCCGAATCGGGAAGTTCATAACCAAAACAGGTCTCGGAGTGACATCGATCACCGAAGAACACGCCCGTTGGACGCGAAGATAGGAGGCTGTATCGAAAAACTCTTCTTAGTGTAACTACATTTGGAGTTACAATGAAATTTGAGTGGGATGAGCGAAAGAACCGCGCCAACCTAGTAAAGCACGGGTTCGACTTTGGCGACGCGGAAGAGCTGTTTCGAGGTTTGCTCTACATCCTCCCGGAGGGTCGAGAGGATTATGGCGAAGAAAGATGGGTTGGTCTGGGCTTGATAAGAGGTTGTACGGTACATGTGGTGTTCACAGCCCGTGAGTTTGAAACGATTCGTATCATCTCACTCAGAAAGGCAACTTCACGTGAAAGAAAAGAATTCGAAAAGGCGATCCAGGACCGACTGGAAACGAATTGACGCGATGCGGGACGAGGATATTGATCTTTCCGACAGCCCGGAGCTTGGTCCCGATTTCTTTGCCAATGCGATCTTCTGGCCGGGACCCAAGAAGCAGATCACGCTGCGGATTGATCCTGATGTGTTGAAATTCTTTCGGAAGCAAGGCCGTGGGTACCAGAGCGCAATGAACGCAGTGCTGCGCAAGTACATGGAGGCGCAGGAACGCAGGGCGTAGATGGCGCGACCGCTCCAGGGATAAGGTTCAGGCATCCCTACGGGATGCGGCGCGATCAATCGCCTACCCAGCGTTGAACGTTCAGCGCAGGGACAACCAGAGCACACCTCAGGCGCTAAAGCGCAATCCATTTCGGCCATCCGTCGGCACGAGTGGAACTCGTGCCCTTCCCCACCTTTCTACGACAAAAGAGAGCATGCGCTCCCTATGAGAGAGAGAACATCCGCCCTCGTCAACCCAGATACCGTCGCGGCACGCGTTTGGAGATATTGCAGAGGATTTCGTAGGGGGAGCTGTTGGCCAGGCGGGCATGTTCGAGGGCGTCGACGCTGAGGCTGTCGAAGCCGCCGAGCAGGATTACTTCATCGCCGACGCCGACGCCGGGGATGCCGGTCACATCGACCAACGTAAGATCCATCGAGATGTTGCCCACGATTGGGGCATAGTGATCGCGTACGATAACGCGGCCTTTGTTCGACAGCTGGCGATTGAATCCATCGGCATAGCCAACGGGCAGCACCGCGACACGCGCCGGAGCTTTGGTCACGTAGGTCCCACCGTAGCCGAGAGGATGATTCGCGCCCAACTCGCGTAACGACAGGATGCGCGTCTTCCAGGTCAGGATTGGCTTCACCGGCAAGCGAAGCGTCCCTCCACTCACTTCGCGGCCCGCCCGCTGAAAGGGAAGAAAGTAGCCGTAAAGGGCAACGCCGGGCCGCACCATGCTGTTCCCTTTCAGGTTGGCACGGCTGATGTTCGCCCAGGTCTCTTTGCGGGAAATGATGGCGTTGGTGTTGGCCATGTGTACGAACACGGGCTCGATGCCCGCCTCGCGCAACAAGCGGCGCGCCGTTTCGAATCTGCGCTCTTGTTCGGTCACCGAGGGAGCGTCCATCACTTCGGAGGACGCAAAGTGTGTGGAAAGGCCTTCGAGCATGAGATGCTTCGCCGCCACCAGTGCGGAGAGTACGGCGGGAAGCTGATCGATGGCGACGCCGAGGCGTCCCATGCCAGTGTCGACTTTCAGATGCACAGGGTGACGCGGGACGCCTTGAGCTTTCGCAGCGGCGTCGAGTGACTCAATCTGCCAGGGCTCCCAGACGGTCGGTGTGAGGCGCTGGCGAACAATTTCGTGTTCTTCGCCGCGCCAGAATCCGGTCATTAGAAGGATGTTGGCTTGAATGCCGGCTTCGCGCAGGGGAATGGCCTCGTCGAGCGAAGTCACGCCGAGCCAGCGCGCGCCTTCGGCTTCGAGTGCGCGGGAACATTCGAGCGCGCCGTGTCCGTAGGCGTCGGCCTTGACGACGGCGCAAACGGTCACGTTCGAGCCAACATGTTTCTGTACGGTGCGGAAATTTTGGCGCAGCGCGGTCAGCGAGACTTCGGCCCAAGTGGGGCGGGTCGCGACGCGGCTCAGAAATTCGGCGGTGGTGGCCACTTTCGCGATTATAGCGGGAGCAGCCGTGGCGCCGAGGTTACGCCGGGGCTACTCCCGCACTTTGAGGCTAGTTGCCAGACAGATTGAAGTTCACTGTGATCTGGGTTTCCACCTCGACTGGCTCGCCGTTCAGGATGTAGGGCCGGTAGCGCCATTGGCTGACGGCCTCGATGGCTGCGGGGATGAGCATGGGGTGTCCAGAGAGAGCATGCAAGTTGTCGATCGTTCCTGCCTTGCTGATGACGGCGGCCAGGACCACAGGACCTTGAATGCGTGCGGCGCGCGCGAGGGGAGGGTAGATAGGCTGCACCTTCCGAATGAGCATGCCTTCGAGCATGCTGGAGGTGCGGAATGTATGAGTTGGCGGCGGTGCCACAGGATGAAGAACCGGCAAACGGCGATTACCGGAGATGGGGAGTGCCGGCCCGTGCGGCTGGCCGTCAATGCCGTCAGTGTATTCGCCGATGTACGGGGCATCCGTTGCGGCGTCGTCATCCTGCTGCTGTGCCCCCGTGACGGAATGGCTCTCATTCTGCCGGAGATAGATCATGCCGTGGTACGTCGGCATCGTTGCCGGATGCCCCGTGATCGGATGTAGAGATGGCGGCCGTGTCCTGATTCTTCCAGAGAAGATGGGTGTAGAGACGTTTTGAACTCTGGGCAGGACTACCGTCTGTAGAAGTGAAAACAAGATCACCACTCCGAGCACGATGGCTTGCAGGCCGAACGAGGTCAAGGTGCTCAAGCTTCGGCGCGAACGTTGGGCCCAGGAAACATCGAGCATGCTATCGGCGAACATGGCGTCCTCCAGCGTGAAATCAGCTTGGTGAGAATAGACACCAGTGACGAACGCGCGGAGGGCGGTCGCGAAAATAAAAAAGGCCGCGCTTTGACGCGGCCTATGGGAACTTTCCCGACACGCGAGGTGTCGGAGAAAACTACTTTGGAGTATCGGTTTTTGGCGCTGCCGGCTTCGGCGTAGTCGAGGTCGGCCTTGGAGCAG
>Ga0335078_10006139_pt1 | contig 17797 bp, 18 predicted proteins | sample Lox_Sample_32_FD_206711 | JGI IMG/M metagenome (GOLD analysis project Ga0335078, IMG submission 206711) | Soil microbial communities from Loxahatchee National Wildlife Refuge, Florida, United States - Lox_Sample_3.2 | ecosystem: Environmental > Terrestrial > Soil > Wetlands | place: USA... | reverse complement strand
CCGGTCGTCCCTCCGGTGAACAGGATCGACGCGGGCTGATGCGGCTCGACGTCGACGGTCTCGACGGAAGCCGGGTGGGAGAGGAGGTCGCCGAAGTTGTTCAGTGGCCGCCCGCCGTTGGCCTCGGGAGACGACTGCCCCACCACGACGACGTGCTCGACGCTCGGCGAGTCGCCGAGCCATGGCAGGACGTGTTCGAGAAACACGTCCTCGACGATCACCACTCGAGCCTCAGTCGTGTTCAGGATGTGCGAGATGCCCGGTCCCCTGGCGGCATCGTGAATCGGCACCTCGATCGCACCGAGCTTGAGGATCCCGAACCATGCGTACAGGAACTCGGACCGGTTGCCCATCATGATCGCGACCCGGTCACCCTGGCTGACTCCGAGGTCCCTCAGGCCGGCGGCGACCCTCCCGGCGCGCTCGGCGACCTGCGCGTAGGTCACGGTGTCATCGTCGAAGATGGCAAGCACCCGGTCGCCGAACTGTGCCGCTTTCTCATCGACAAGAGCCACTAGATTCATCTGTTCCTCGCGTTCACTGTGACTGTCGGTCTACGTTCTGAGCAGCAGGCACGACGCCAGCGGGCCCGCGCCCGCCGACACCGCGACCACCTTTGCTCCCGGCACCTGACGCTCGCCCGCGCTTCCGCGCAACTGGAGGCAGGCCTCGTACAGATGGCCGAAGCTGTGCAGCCGGCCGGCGGAGAGCTGACCGCCGCTGGTGGCGAGCGGCAGCTCGCCGGTCAGGCTGATGCGCTCGCCGCCCTCGACGAACGCGCCGCTCTCGCCCTTGCCGCAGAACTGCAGGCCCTCGAGCCAGTACAGGGTGAGGACGGTGAAGCCGTCGTAGAGCTGGGCGCAGTCGACATCGGCAGGCTTCAGATCGGTCCGCGACCACAGATGGGAGCCCGCGCTCATCGCCGCGGTCGTGGTCATGTCCTCCCACTGGTCCCATGAGGCGCGGCCGTGGAGCGCGCTCCCCACCGCCTCGAAGTGAATCGGCTGATTCGGGGTGTCCGGCGCGTACGCCGCATCCGAGATCACCACCGCCGTCGCCCCGTCGATCGCGATGTCGCAGTCGTACAGACACAGGGGATCGCTGATCATCGGGGCCGAGAGGTAGTCATCGAGCGTGAGCGGCTTGGTGAGGACCGCCTTCGGATTGAGCGCAGCGTTGCGCCTGGCGTTCAGGCTGATCTGGGCGAGCTGCTCGCGGGTCGTTCCGTACTCATGCATGTGGCGCCGCGCGTACAACGACATCCAGTTCGGGCCCGAGAACGCGCCGAACGGAAGGATCCACTGCATGATCCCCGTGACCCCGCCGGCGTCGGTAGCCACTCGCTCGGTGCTCTCGCGCCACGCCGTGTCCTCGTTGAGCGCGCGGTACACGAGCACGTGACGGCACATCCCCGAGGCAACCGCCATGCATCCCTGGATCACGGAGGCGAGCATCCCCGGAGTCTCCGGACCGCCGTAGTGCCAGTTCGTTTGCAGGCGAAGCGCGTCCATGACGGCGTGAGGCCCAGGTCCGGACGAGCCGGGACCGGGTGGCGCGAGGCCCTCCGCTCGAGACACGGCCCCCGGCCACGAGATGACCCCATCGATTTCCGCGGGGGTCAGGCCGGCGTCGCCGATCGCCTCGAGGCACGCATCCAGCGTGAGCGCGAGCACGCCGCGCGTCATCCGGCGCCCGACCTCGGACTGACCGATGCCGGAGATGATGCAGCGGTCCTCGAAGCCGTCAGCCATCGCTACACCGGCCTGAACACCGGGGCGAAGACGTCGCCCTGCTCGCGAAACTCGACCTGGACCGGCATGTCGATCTTCACGTCGTCTGCCGGGCAGCCGACGATGTTCGTCATCAGGCGCAGTCCGGATTGCTCCCGTAGCTCGACGATCGCGATGACATACGGCACCTCCAGCCCGGGAGACCAGGCACGGTCGTTGACGGTGTAGGTGTAGACGTGGCCCGCACCGCTGACCGCGGCCGGTTCCACGTTCTCGCCCAGACACTGCGGGCACCGCGGCGACGGTGGGTGGATGTAGTACCCGCAGTCGTGGCACCGGACGATCCGCAACTCGCCGTCGCGCCCGCCGGTCCAGAATGCTCGGTTGTCGTCGTTGACCTGCGGTATCGGGAACATCGGGCTCGGATCGGCTTGTTGAGCTGAATTCGGGTCGAGAGACTACCAGACCACCCCAAGGAAGCAACCCGACGCGAACCGAGCGGAGTCGGCGGCCTTGACTCGGACGCCGGGGCCACTAAGATAAACGAACCGACTTCAAGTCAAGCCCTGACGACGACAGCCCAGCCCAGCCCAGCCTGGCCCACACGAGGAGAGCCCTTCATGCTGCCACGCGAATTTCCGAATCTGTACATCGATGGCCGCTGGCAGGAGCCGGACTCCAAGGAGCGGTTCGACGTCATCTCGCCGGCCACGGGCGAGAAGATCGGTCATGTCCCGGCGGCCAATTCGACCGACATCGACCGCGCCGTCGAGGCCGCGCGCAAGGCGTTCTACGAGACCGACTGGCCGACTCGCCCGGTCGAGGAGCGCGCCGAGATGATGGAGCGGCTGGCCGCGCTGATCGCCGAGCACCAGCCGGAATTTCGCGACCTGATCGTCGACGAGCTAGGGCACACGAAACTGACGGCCGAGGTCTATCACTCGGTCGCGCCGACGCTGCACTGGAACTACTACGCGAAGGTGGGCCGGGAGCACAAGTTCGCCGAGGTGCGCGAGGCCGACCTGTCGCCGCTGGCCGGCAACGCCGGCGGGCTGATCATGAAGTACGAGAGCAAGAGCCTGCTCGTGCGCGAGCCCGTGGGCGTCGTCGCGGCGATGACCGCATTCAACTTCCCGCTTCCGGGGATCGCTCAGAAGACCGCGCCCGCGATCGTGGCCGGATGCACGGTCGTGGTCAAGGCGCCCGACCCCGACCCGCTGTCGCTGTTCGCGATGGCCGATCTCGTGACCGAGGCGGGCTTCCCGCCCGGCGTCATCAACATCGTCGCCGCGGACCGCGAGGCTTCGGCCCGGCTCGTGTCGCATCCCGACGTCGACATGGTGAGCTTCACCGGCTCGGTCGAGGTCGGCAAGCAGATCGGCCGGGCGTGCGGCGAGCTCGTCAGGCCGTGCGTGCTCGAGCTCGGCGGCAAGTCGGCGGCGATCGTCCTCGAAGATGCTGACATCGACGCGGTCCTGCCCGTCCTCGTCGGCTCGAGCGCCGGCACGAGCCAAGGCGAGAGCTGCGTCTGCATGAGCAGGATCCTGGCTCCGAAGTCCCATTACGACGAGCTCGCCTCCAAGCTCACCGCGGCGTTCAAGACGCTCAAGGTCGGCGACCCGCACGAGGACGACACGGTGATCGGACCGCTCGTCACCGAGGCCCACCGCGACCGCGTTCTCGACTACATCCAGAAGGCGGTCGACGAAGGCGCGACGGTCGCGGCCGGCGGCAAGGCGCCCGAGCACCTCGACAAGGGGTGGTACGTCGAGGCGACGCTGCTCACCAACGTCAGCAACGACATGACCGTGGCTCAGGAGGAGATCTTCGGGCCGGTGATCGCTCTGATCCCCTACGAGGACGAGGAGGACGCGATCCGCATCGCCAACGACAGCCGCTTCGGCCTGTCGGGCTCGGTGTTCACCGGCGACCCCGCGCACGGGTTCGAGGTCGCCCGCCGCATCCGCACCGGCACGTTCTCGATCAACACGATGGCGGCGGACTTCAACTCCTCGTTCGGGGGCTACAAGGAGTCCGGCGTCGGCCGGGAGCACGGCCCGTACGCGATCGACGAGTACCTGCTCGACAAGACGATCTCGATCGACCCCTCGCAGGAGGTCCCCGAGGAGGTCCTCCGGTCGGTCCAGGCAACTCCGGCTCACGCCTGAAACACGCGGCCCTCGTCGTGGTGCCGCGCCGCGTCCATCACTCGATCGCCGAGGGGCGGGCGGCAGCCCGAAGCCCGTCTGCGGGTCAGGGGCTGTAGGGAGTCTTGGTCACGAGCGACAGGACCTCGCGTTCGGCGACCGCCGCCACCCGGCCCGCGGCCTGCACGAACTCCGGATCCTCGTAGGCGGCGGCGAACGCGGCCCCCACCGTGTTGGCGTCCACCACCTCCCACAGGTCATGCACCTCGTGGAGATCGCCGATGACCGTACTCCACGCACCGACGAGCTTCCAGCCGTGTTCCTCCATCACCCGTTTGATCGTGACCATCGCCTCGTAGAAAGCGGGCAGCTGGCCGTATTTCACTTTGACGTTCGCGTACACGTATGGCATCGACTCACTCCACGATTGCTGGGAACCGGTCGCCGTACGTCTCGCGCAGGCGACGCTTGAGGATCTTCCCGCCGGCGTTGCGAGGCAGCTCTGGCACGGTGACGATCGCGGAGGGCTTCTTGTAGCCCGCGAGGTATCGCCGGCAATGAGCGATCAGCTCGGCTTCGCCGGGCTCGGCGGCGCCGCTCGGGACGACGAACGCGACCGGCGTCTCGACCCACCGGGGATGCGGGACGCCGATCACGGCCGCCTCGGCCACGGCCGGATGGTCGAGCAGCACCCGCTCAACCTCGGCCGGGTACACGTTCTCACCGCCGCTGACGATCAGGTCCTTCTTGCGATCGACGAGCCAGAGATACCCCTCCCCGTCGACGCGGGCCAGATCGCCGCTGTGAAACCAGTCACCGGCGAATGCCTCGCGCGTCGCGTCCGGCTGCCGGTGGTAGCCCGCCATCACGTTCGGACCCCGGTAGACGATCTCGCCCACGGCACCGGTTCCGACGTCGCGCACCTCGTCGTCGACGACCCGCAACTCGACGCCGAGCATGGGCTTGCCGACCGAGCCCATCTTGCGGGTCGAGTCCGGACCCTTCAGCAGCGTGGTGGCGCCGGACATCTCCGTCTGGCCGTAGGCGCTGACGATCGCCGCGCGCGGGAACGTCGCGTCCATCGCCTCGAGCGTCCGGCGAGGCGCCGGCGACGCGCCCCACATCGCCACGCGAAGCCGGCGCGGATCGATTTGCGCCACGGCGTCGCTCGCGCAGATCGCCGCCCACTGCGTCGGGACGAAGATGCACATCGTCACGCCGTGGGCCTCGATCAGAGCGAGCGTCGCCTCCGGATCGAACGTCGTCGTTGGCGTGATGATCACGGTGGCCCCGAGCACCAGGAACGGGAGCAGGCCGTTGATGCCGCCGATGTGGAACAGCGGCTGACCCGAGAGCCACACGTCGTCCTGGTCGGCTCGCATCTCGTGGATCCAGCTCAGCGTGCTGGCGACGAGGTTGCGGTGGGTCAGGATCGCCCCCTTCGGCCGGCCCGTGGTTCCCGACGTGTAACACATGAGCGCGGGATCGTCCTCGTCCACGGCCGCTCGCTCGCGGCGCGGCGCGGATGCGACCGCATCGTCGTAGGCCGATCCGACCTCGAGCACGAACCGGACAGGGTCCGCCGCCGGAACCGGCGCGTCGCAGATCAGGGCCACCGCACCCGAGTCCGACAGGACGTAGCCGACCTCGTCGGCCGCGAGCCGGAAGTTGACGGGGACGGCGACCGCGGCGAGGTGGTGACACGCGATCAGCGCCTCGACGAACTCGATCCGGTTGTGGAGCAGGAGCGCGACCCGATCCCCCGCCCCGACGCCGCTCGAGGCGAGCACGGAGGCGAGACGCGCGCCGCGATCCTGCAGCTCCGCGTGGGTTCGGACGTCGTCGCCGAAGATCACCGCGTGATGGTCGGGACGGGACCGGGCCGCTCGACCCGTGAGCTCCGGCAGCACCAGCCGGCGCGACTGCTCGAGTGCGGGCGTCATTCGCGTCGCGGTTCAGGCCGCCGGCACGCCATCCGGGGGCACGCGATCCGGGGGCACGCCGGCGACGGCCAGCATCCGAGCCGTGAAGAACTCGGCGATGGTCGGCAGGAGCAGGGTCTGGTCCGGGCGGTACCAGTGCCAGATGCTGTTGTAGAGGCCGAGAACGGCGCGCGCGAGCATGCGCGGATCGCGCTCCGGGATCACGCCCTGCTGCATCGCGTCGGCGAGAAAGCGCGTCCACGCAAGCTCGAGCGCGCGCGTCTTCTGGCGGCCGGCGAGCCGAGCCTGCTCCTCCCGCTGCGAGGAGCCCTCGCTGCTCAGGAGAACCTGCTCGGCGACGAGGACGCGGTTGCGCAGGATCTCCCGCTCGGAGAGCTCGAAGCAGTCGGTGCAGACCGCGCGCAGCGCCTCACGGCGATCGCCGTGGGTCGAGGTGATCGAATCGAAGCGCTCGTGCAGCTTGCTCAGAGCCTCGTCGAGGATCACGTACAGGCAGTGCTGCTTGGAGTCGAAATAGTGATAGAGGGCGGTGGGCCCGATGCCGACGTCGTCGGCGATGTCCGCCCACCTCGTGTTCTCATACCCGCCCCGCCCGAACCGGTCGATGGCCGCGTCCAGGATCTCGGCTCGCCTGGCACCCTCGTTCCGCGACCGCCGGTGCGAGAGCCTGCCATTAGAAACCTGATTCGAACTCACGTCAGGGACACACTACCATGGCCCGTGGGCAAATGACAATGCGTGTTGTTGTGCCGGTATGGTGTGAACAGGGCGGTGCCGGGGTCGCCAACGGTCGCCCACCTGATACGATGTCAGTTCGATGCAACTGACCGAAACCGCTTCAGAGCGGGCGCTCGCCGACGAGGTCCGCACGTTCCTTTCCGGCGAGGGCCTGCGTTCGCCGGAGCTCCCGCGCGAGCTCGACGAGAGGATGGTGGTGCTTCGGCGCTGGCAGGCTGCATGCCACGCGGCCGGCTATGTCGGACGGGCCTGGCCGGCCGAGTTCGGCGGCGGGGGCCGCCCGCCCGTCGAGCAGATCGTCGTCGATCAGGAGCTCGCCGCCGCCGGCGCCCCCGAGTTCGTGAACATCGTCGGGCTCGACGTCCTCGGCCCCTCGCTGCTCCGCTTCGGCAACGACGAACAGCGCCGGCGGTACATCCCGCCGATCCTGTCGGCCGAGGAGATCTGGTGTCAGGGCTTCTCCGAGCCGGAGGCCGGCTCGGATCTCGCCAGCCTGCGCACGCGGGCCGTGCCGGACGGCGACAGGTTCGTGATCAACGGACAGAAGACGTGGGTGTCATGGGGTCAGTACGCGAAGTTCTGCGGGCTACTGGCGCGCACCGACGACTCGGTGGCCCGGCACCGCGGGATCTCGATGCTGATCGTCGACATGTCCTCGCCCGGCGTCGAGGTTCGGCCGATGACCCAGATCACGGGTCACGCCGAGTTCAGCGAGCTCTTTCTCGACGATGTCGTCGTCCCGCGGGAGAACCTGCTCGGCGAGCTCGGCGACGGGTGGAAGATCGCGATGTACACGCTCGGGCACGAACGGGGGACGGCGGCGCTTCCCCGCCAGGTCAAGCTGCGGACGTGGCTCGACCGGGCCGTGTCGGTCGCGGCCCGCCGCGAGCTCGGCGGTCGTCCGGTGCTCGAGGATCCGGAGGCTCAGACGGCGCTCGCGCGCGCGCTGATCGAGATCGAGGTGCTCCGCCACCATGCGTACCGGACCGTGGGCGAGTTCCTCAGCGGCGGCGCCGTCGGCCCCGAGAGCTCGAGCGTCAAGCTGCTGATGGCCGAGGCCGAGCAACGTCTCGCCGCCACCGTGCTCGAGGTGCTCGGACCGACGCTGCTCGACGGCGATCCCGACGAGGTTCCCGAGAACGACTTCTGGTACGAGACGTACCTGTACTCCCGCGCGGCCAGCGTCTACGGCGGCACACGGCAGATCCAGCGCGACATCATCGCCGATCGAATCCTCGCCCTCCCCAAGGAGTAGACGTGGACCTCGAGCTGAGCGACGAACAGGTGTGGCTCGAGGAGTCGATCAACACGCTGCTCGTCCGGCGCTGGCCGGCCGCCGAGGCCGCGTGGCAGGCGGGTGACGCCGAGCGGATGCGGCTGTGGGAGAGCCTCGTCGAGTTCGGCCTGCTCGCCGGAGCCGGGAGCGACCTCGGCGCGATCGAGCTCTGTCTCGTCGCGCGCGCGGTCGGCGGTCACCTGGCGGCGGTCCCGCTCCTCGGAAGCGTCGCCGTTCGCTACGCGCTGGCGCCGTTCGCGGGCGAGCTCCCGGACGGCCTCGCCGCGCTGCTGAGCAGCGACTCGCGCCTCTCGATCGGGCTGCTCGAGCCCGGTGGCGGATGGTCCACGGCGGACACGCGCGCGAGAGTGCAGTCCGATCGTCTGACCGGCACCAAGGCCGCCGTCGAGCATGCGACCGCCGTCGACCATCTCGCGGTCGTCGCGCTCGTCGACGGCGAGCCCGGCCTGGCGCTCGTGCGCAGCGGATCGCCGGGGGTCGAGCTCACGCCGCAATCGGCCCTCGACGGCACCGTGCCGCTCAGCCGGGTGGCGTTCGCCGACGCGGAGGTCGAGGCGGCCGTCGAGCCAGGACTCGCCGAGAAGATCCTCGAGCGGCTGGTCAGCGTCGCGGGACTGCTCGCCGCCGCCGAGGCGACCGGCGCGGCCGCAGGGATCTTCGAGCAAGCGCGGGCCTACGCCGCCGAGCGCCGCCAGTTCGGCCGGACGATCGGAAGCAACCAGGCGCTGCGGCACCTGATGGCGGACCTCCATGTGAGGCAGGCGAGCGCGTGGTCGACGACGCTGTACGCCGCTGCCGCGCTCGACGACGGCATCCCCGGCGCGCGGCTGACCGCATCGGTGGCGAAGGCATACGTCGCGCGCGCGGCCCGCGAGGTCGCGCACGGCGCGATGCAGGTGTTCGGCGGGATCGCGTTCACCGAGGAGCACCCCGCCCACCGGTTCCTGCGAAGGATCATCTTGCGCGAGCAGCAGTTCGGGGACGCCGCCCACCACGAGCGGGAGCTCGGCCGGATCCTCGCCGCGGGTGCGATCAAGGAAGGGGTGGCGGCGTGACGTACACCGACGAGGAGCTTGGGTTCAACGATCCGACCGCGCAGCGGCTCGAGCCGATCACGACCGGGGCTGAGGCGGACATCGTCGGGCCGATGCTCGCCGACATCCTGCACGACCCGCGGTGGCTCACCTGTGACGTCGCGCTGATCTCGGGTGGCAAGTCGAACCTGACCTACCGCATCGCCTGCGACGCGGGTGAGGTGATCCTGAGGCGCCCCCCGCTCGGGCACATTCTTCCGACCGCGCACGACATGGGCCGCGAGTATCGCGTGATGACCGCGCTCGCGGATACGGGCGTGCCGGTCCCCCGGACATTCCACCTCGGTGACGCCGACAGCCCGCTCGGAGCGCCCTTCTACCTGATGGAGCGCGTCGTCGGCCACATCTGCCGGAACGCGATGCCGCCCGGGTATGCCGAAGCGCCTGACGATCGCCGCCGCGTCGGCGAGGCCCTCGTCGACGTCCTGGCCGATCTCCACACCGTCGACCCCGAAGCCGTCGGACTGGCCGAGTTCGGTCGCCCGGCGGGCTTCATGGAGCGGCAGCTACGGCGGTGGTCGCAGCAGTGGGAGGCATCGAGGACCGCCGATTTGCCCGCGCTTGACGCGCTCCGGGACGCCCTGGTGGCGACGCTGCCCGCGCAGCGCGCAAGCGCGATCGTCCACGGCGACTACCGTCTCGACAACACGATTCTGCACCCGACCCAGGTCGGGACGATCGTCGCTGTGCTCGACTGGGAGATGAGCACGCTCGGGGATCCCCTGTCAGACCTCGGAGCGATGCTGGCCTACTGGAGCGAGGCCGACGACTCCGAGGTCCTGCGACGGGCGCGGATCACGGCACCGGTCACGGCCGCCGAGGGGTTCCCCAGGCGCGCCGAGATCATCGAGCGGTACGCGGGCCGGACCGGCATCGACCCCTCCGACGTCGACTGGTACCAGTCGTTTGCGTACTTCAAGCTTGCCGTCGTGTGCCAGGGGATCGCCGCACGGGCCGCCGGCGGGTCGATGGTCGGAGGGGGCTTCGATCAGGCGGAGCGACTCGTGGCGCCACTGGTCGAGGCCGGCCGGCAGCAGCTCGGGAGCCGTCCGGCCGGCTGAGTCGCCGGCCGGGCCGAGTCGCCGGCCGCTCAGGTCGTAATCGTCAGGCGCTCGTACCGTGCCGTCTCGCGGCGCGCGATCGCCATGTGGTGGACCTCGTCGGGTCCGTCGGCGATCTGCAGGATGCGAGCCACGGCATACAGCTCGGGCAGCAAGGTGTCCTGAGCGACCCCGGCTCCGCCGTGCGCCTGGATCGCCCGGTCGATGACCCAGGTCGCGACCTCGGGCGCAGCCACCTTGATCGCCGACACCTCGATCCGGGCCCCGCGGTTTCCGACCGTATCCATCAGCCACGCGGTCTTCAACACGAGCAGGCGCACCTGCTCGATGCGCACGCGGGATTCGGAGATCCAGCGCTGGACGACCCCGTGCTCGATGATCGGGCGCCCGAACGTCGACCGCTGCGCGGTCCTCTCGCACATCATCTCGAGCGCGCGCTCGGCCATCCCGATCGCGCGCATCGCGTGGTGGATCCGTCCGGGGCCGAGCCGCTCCTGGGCGATCCGGAACCCGTCGCCCTCGTCGCCGAGGAGGTTCGACGCGGGGACGCGGACGTTGTCGTAGACGATCTCGGCGTGACCGCCGTGAGGCCCGTCGTCGTAGCCGAACAGGCTCGTCGAGCGCTCGATGTTGACGCCCGGCGCGTCCTTGGGCACGAGGATCATGCTCTGGCGACGGTGGCGCTCCGCCTCGGGGTCGGTGACCCCCATCACGATCAGCAGCGTGCAGCGAGGCGACATCGCGCCGGACGTCCACCACTTGCGTCCGTTGATCACGTAGTCGTCGCCGTCGCGCTCGATCCGGGTCGCGATGTTGGTCGCGTCCGACGACGCCACCTCCGGCTCGGTCATCGAGAACGCGGATCGGATCTCGCCCTCGAGCAGCGGCTCCAACCACTTCTCCTTCTGCTCTTCGGTGCCGAACAACGACAGCAGCTCCATGTTGCCGGTGTCCGGTGCCGAGCAGTTGATCGCCTCGGGCGCGATCCACGGATTCCGACCCGTGATCTCGGCCAGCGGCGCGTACTGCAGGTTCGTCAGACCGGCGCCGTGCTCGTGCGTGCGCGGGAGGAACAGGTTCCACAACCCGCGCCGCCGGGCCTCTGCCTTCAGCTCCTCGACGACCGGCGGGATTCCCCACCGGTCATCGAGCGACCGGGCCTCCGCGCGGAACCGAGGCTCGGCCGGATAGACGCATTCGTCCATGAATGCAAGCAGCCGCTGCTGCAGCTGGACCGTGGTGTCGTCGTAGGCGAAGTCCATGATTCTCGGCGATTCCGGGCCGGCGTGACTAGCGGTGCTTCCAGACCGGATCGCGCTTCTCGAGGAACGCCTGCACGCCCTCCTTCGCATCCTCGGACTGGTGGGCGACGTTGCAGGTCATGCTCTCGAGCGCGAGCAGCGTCTCGGTGTCGCCGTCAAGCCCGCGGTTCGCGGCCATCTTCGTGATCCGCATCGTGAACCCACTCTTGTCGATCATCGGAGCGGCGAAGTCGACGATCGCCTGATCCATGTCCTCTGCCGGCACCGACACATTGGCCAGACCCCACTCGTAGCACTCCTTGCCGGACAGCAGCTTGCCGGTGAACAGGAGCTCCTTGGTCTTGCGGAGGCCGATGTAGCGCGGCAGTCGGTAAATCGGACCGGCGCCCCCGAACAGCGCGCGGCGGATGTGGAAATCGCCGATCTTCGCGTCGTCGGCGGCGATCAGAAAGTCGCACGAGATCGACAACTCGAAGCCGCCGGCGACCGCGTAGCCCTCGACGGCGGCGATCGTCGGCTTGGCCAGGTTGAAGGCACGGTCGAACGTCCGTGCGGACACCTGCGCGATCTTGATCGAGTTCGCCGACGTCTTCAGGAACTCCGAGTCGAGCATGTTGAGGTCCGCGCCCGCGGAGAACGTGTGACCCCGGCCCCGGATCACGACGACCCGCACATCCTCGTCCTCCTCGGCACGGTCAAGGGCGGCGCCCATCGTGATGATCTGCTCCCAGTTGAAGCAGTTCTTGACGTGGGGTCGGTTCAACCAGATCGTCGCGATGCCGTCGCTGACCTCGTACTCCACCGCGCCCTCTCTCGCCGTCTCGGGGGTGGTGTGCTCCTGAACCGTCATCGGGGTCCTCCTTCACGAATTGTCTAAGCTGAATTCAGATCATATATGTTCGCGACCGATTTGGCGAGCGACTTGTCTTGGCGTGCAGCTTTCGCCCGCGGGAAGGGCCGTTCTGGCCGGGAGATCGGCTCGCCGGGCCGAGACTCATCCGCAATCGGCACACGCCCGCCACCGGGTATGACATACTGAACTCGATTCAAATCACGTTGCCTCTGTGGGCGTCCGCCGAGTCGCACGACATGGAACACACCGCTCAGATCCAAGCACCTCTCCCGCACATCAAGTCGGTCAACATCTGGCTGCTGCGCGGGGACCCGCTCACGCTGATCGACACCGGGCCCCGTACCGATGAAGCGCTCAGCGCGCTCGAGGCCGGTCTGCGACGGGAGGGGGTGAGGCTCGAGGACATCGAGCTGGTCATCCCGACCCACCACCACCTCGACCACTCGGGGCTGATCGCCACGATCGTGGCGCGCTCCGGGGCTCGCGTGGCCGCGCTCGATCGCGCCGCCGACTACGGCGCGAGCTACGCCGAGCGATCGGCGGCCGACCGCTCGTTCTCGGTCGAGCTGATGCGCCATCACGGCGTGCCCGAATCGGTGATCGAGGCCAACGAAGGCTTTTGGGACTTCATCCGCGACACCTCTGACGCGTTCGCGACGGACATCGTGCTCTCGGACGGCGACGTCGTCACCGCCGGCGGGCGCGATCTCCGGATCCTGGCTCGGCCCGGCCACAGCACGACCGATGCGCTGCTCGTCGATGAGGCCAGCGCGACCGCGTTCGTCGGCGATCACCTGCTCGCCGGCATATCGTCGAACGCCGAGATCGTGCCGGCGGCGGAGCCCACCGGGTCGCGGCCTCGGGCACGAATCGAGTATCTGGGAAACCTCCGACGGACCGCGTCGATGCCGCTCGACCGGCTGCTGACCGGTCATGGAGATCCGGTCACCGATCACACGCGGCTCGTGCTCCGCCGCTTCAGCGAGCATCAGCGACGGTGCCAGCGCATTCTCGGAGTGCTCGAGCAGGGCCCGGCCCAGGCGTACGGGATCGCCGGGCACCTGTGGTCCGCACGCACGGTGGCCGAGCAGCCGCTGCTCGTCGTCTGGGAGGTGCTCGGGCACCTCGACCTGCTGCTGGACGAAGGCACCGCGTCCGAGATGATCGTCGATGACGGCAGCCGCTACGGGAAGGCGTGGTTTTCGATACGCGAGCCGAGCGAGTGGCGCCCCAACGCGGACGCCCCGAACGGGGGCGCACGACTAACGCCCATCTTCTACTCAGGAGTTGATCGCTCTGCCGAACTCGAGTGACAGCCCCGGCGCACCGGCCAACGTCCGGGACGCGCGCGACCTGTTCGACCTGACCGGACGGATCGCGGTCGTGACCGGCGGCACGCGCGGGCTCGGCCTCGCGATGGTGCGCGCGTTCGCGTCCGCCGGCGCCGAAGTCGTGGTCGTCAGCCGCAAGCCGCAGGCGTGCGACGAGGTCGTCGCCGCGCTGCGGTCGGACGGACTGAAGGCCGTCGCATGCGCATGCCACGTCGGCCATTGGGACGAGCTCGAGCCGCTCGTCGAGGGCATCTACCGTGACTTCGGCAGGATCGACGTGCTCGTCAACAACGCCGGGATCTCACCGATGTACGGGAGGCTCTCGGATGTCACCGAGGACCTGTTCGACAAGGTGATCGGCGTCAACCTCAAGGGTCCGTTCCGCCTCGCCGCGCTCGTGGGGGAGCGGATGGTCGCCGCCGGCGGCGGCTCGATCATCAACGTCAGCAGCACCGGCGCCGTCCGGCCGACGAGCGACATCGTGCCCTACGCGGCGGCGAAGGCGGGGGTGAACGCGATGACGATCGGCCTCGCCCACGCGTTCGGCCCGGCGGTCCGCGTCAACGCCGTGATGCCGGGACCGTTCCTCACGACGATCTCCCGGGCCTGGGACATGGACGTCTTCGCCGAGCGAGCCAGGACCTTCCCGATGCGGCGCGCCGGCCAGTCCGATGAGATCGTGGGTGCGGCGCTGTACCTCGCCACCGACGCCTCGACCTACACGACCGGGTCGATCGTGACCGTCGACGGAGGGGCGCAGTGGAGCATGGCCGGCACCGGCGAGTGCCGGCCGGATCCCCGACTAGAAGTCAACTCAACTCCGCGGTAGCGTCGGTTTCGTATGCCAGCAAACAACCCGCTGTGGCTACGCGTCGTGCTCCGGTTGGAGCGCGCGATCGGTGAGCCGATCGAGTCGGCGGTGCGCTCCGACACGTATTTCGACGTGGTCAGCAAGACCACCCGGGTCCGCCGCACGGTGGTGGGGACGGCCGAGGGGGTCTCGCGGCGGTGCCTGCACCTGCTGAACCTGCCAGCCGGGTCGGACATCCGCAGCATGCGACAGCAGCTGGCACGGATGGAACGGCGGCTCAACCGGCTCTCGGACGAGGTCTCCGAGCTCGATGAACCCGGGCCGCGGTCGGGTGTCAGATGAACCCGCGAGTGCCATCCACGCTCAGCCCGGGCGACCTGCTGGGGCGCGTCAACCGTGACGTCGAGCGATCCATCCTGCGAGCCCGCAACGGCATCCGGTATGTCCGGGGCACCCACCGCCCCGCGCTTGGGGTCACGCCGAAGGAGGTCATCTGGAAGAGCGGCAAGGCGGAGCTGTGGCGCTACCAGGGCGGCGACCGCCGCTACGGGCCGCCGGTCGTGATCGTGCACAGCCTCGTCAGCCGCAGCTACATCCTCGACCTGCGCCCCGGCAACAGCACGGTCGAGTACATGACGGGCGCCGGCCTCGACGTGTTCATGCTCGATTGGGGGGTTCCGGACGAACTCGACGCCGACAACGATCTCGAGCGCTACGTGGACTGGTACCTGCCGCGGGCGCTCGCCGAGGCGCGACGCGTGAGCGGCCATCAGGAGGTGACGCTCGCCGGCTACTGCCTGGGCGGCGTGCTCGCCGCGCTGTACGCCGCCGGACACGAAGGCGCGAACGTGCGAAACCTGATCCTGATGGCCACGCCGGTCGACTTCAGCGAGATGGGAGCGATGGTCGCGCTTCTGCGCGAGGGCAGGCTCGACCCGGATCAGATGATCGACGACACCGGCAACGTCCCCGCCGACGCGCTCTACAGCGGCTTCTACATGCTCGCGCCGACCACGGAGGTGGCGCAAAAGGCGACGTTGCTCGAGAACCTCTGGAACGACGAGTTCGTCGAGGGCTTTCAGGCGATGGCGACCTGGTCGCGCGACCACGTGCCGTTCCCCGGAGCCGCGTTCCGCCAGCTGGTGGAGCTGCTCGTCCGTCAGAACATCCTGACGACCGGCTCGATGCCGCTGTCAGGACGGCAGGTCGAGCTCGGCAACGTTCAGGGCAACGTGCTGAACGCGATGGCCGAGCGCGACAACGTCGTCCCCCCGGCCGCGGTGGAGCCGGTGATGCAGCTTGTCGGAGACCCCACGCGCCGCGAGGAGCTGCGGCTGCCCGGCGGTCACGTCACGTTTGGAACCGGGAGGACGGCGTTCAAGCACACGATGCCGCAGCTGACCGGCTGGATCATCGACCACAGCGACCCGCCGTCCTGAACCAGGAGCAGCCATGGAGATTCGACCAATCGAGGCCGGCGACAGCCCGGCGCTGTCCGCATTCTTCGAGCGTATCCCCGAAAGCGACCGGACGTTCCTCAAGGAGGATGTCGGCGATCCGCGGGTGCTCGCGGACTGGGTGGCGCCCGGCGCGGGACGCGTGATCGCCGTCGAGGAAGGCGACGTCGTCGGAGCGGTGGCGGTCATGCGGCTCGTCGGCTGGTCGAGCCACGTCGGCGAGGTCCGGCTCGTCGTGGATCCCGATCACCGAGGCCGCGGGATCGGCCGTCGCCTGGCGCGTCAAGCGGTGCTCGAGGCGGTCGACATGGGGCTCAAGAAGCTCGTCGTCGAGGTGATCTCCGACCAGGCGCCGCTGATCGCGATGTTCCGCGGCCTGGGCTTCGAGCCCGAGGCGCTGCTCACCGATCACGTCCGCGATCGCTCCGGTCAGACGCGAGACCTGATCGTGCTCGCGAACTCGGTCGAGGAGCAGTTCGCGGGGCTGAGCGCGGCCGGCGTGGCCGACCAACTGCAATGACCTGAACAGGAGGAGCTGGGAAATGCCATTCACGGATGATGTGCTCGATCGCGCGGTGGACGTGGTCGGGAGGGTCGCAAGGGCAGCGCTGATCCCCTGGGGCGGAGCCGAAGCCTGCGTGGACGCGTACGAGACGGCGATCCGCGCAGTGGCGGATGCGCAACTGAGCGTCGCCCGCGCCGTCGACGTCGAGCCGGTGCGCGCGGTCATCGCATCGTGCGCGGGCCTGACGCGTGACATCGGCGCCACGCACCTCTCGGGGATGCGGTGGCTTCTCGACGTGTGAGCGCTCAGTCCGGCATCGTCAGCGCGCTCGACGGACGGACGCGGCTCTACTGGGAGAGCACCGGCACCGGTGATCCGGTCCTGCTCATCCACGGGCTTGGCCTGAGCGGCGGGGCGTGGTGGCGGACGGTCGCTGCCCTCGCCCGGTCGATGCGGGTGATCACGTTCGACCACCGCGGGATCGGGCAGTCGAAGTCGTTGACCTACGCGTACACGACCGAGGCGATGGCGGACGACGCGGTCTCCATCCTCGACGACCTCTCCCTGAACCGAGTTCATGTCTACGGGTTCTCGCTCGGAGGCATGGTCGCTCAGCAGGTCGCGCTCCGCCACCCCGCACGCGTCCAGTCGCTCGTGCTCGGTGCCACGCACTCCGGTGGGCGCCGTGCGGCCTTTCCCGACGGCGAGGTCATGGCGTTCTTCCGGCGGCGCGCGACGATGCCCTTGGAGGAGGCGGCGTGGGCGTCGGTGCCATACAACTACGGCCCGCGGTGCCGGACCGACCAGGTCGACCGGATCGCCGACGACATTGCGCGGCGGCTCGCGAACCCGTTCAACGAGCGCGCATACCGGGCGCAGTTGCTCGCGGGCTCTCTGCACAACTGCTATCGCCGGCTCGAGCGCATCCGCACGCCGACGATGGTCGTCCACGGCGCGCGCGATCGGATCATCCCCGTCGCCAATGCGCACATGATCGCGCGACTCGTGCCGGGCGCGGAGCTCAGGGTCCTCGAGGGCGCGGGCCATCTCTACCCGACCGAGGAACCGGCGGTGGACGAGGCGATCGGCGAGTTCTTCGCGGCGCAGTCGCGTGGGCGTTCGTCCTCTGATTGAATTGACGTCAATGCAGGTTCTCGAGGATCTCCGAGTCGCCGACGTCGTCCGCGGGCACGCGTCGACCCGGCCTGACGCCGTCGCGATCCGGTGCGGGACGCGCTCGCTCACGTACGCCGAGCTCGACGATCGCTCGAGCCGACTCGCGCAGGCGCTGCTGTCGGCGGGCGTCGGTGCCGGCGATCGCGTCGCCCATCTCGACCGCACCGCGCCCGAGATCGTCGAGCTCCTGTTCGCGACGAGCAAGATCGGCGCGGTCGCGGTCCCGCTCAACTGGCGGCTGGCTCCCGCCGAGCTCGAGACGATCGTCGCGGATGCGGGCTGCACGGTGATGATCGCCGGACGCGGCTACCGCGACGTCGCCCGTCAGATCGCCGCCGCGGTTCCGCAGCCACTCGAGGTCGTCGACACCTGCGACGATTACGAGCGGCGCC
>Ga0335078_10006138_pt1 | contig 17797 bp, 19 predicted proteins | sample Lox_Sample_32_FD_206711 | JGI IMG/M metagenome (GOLD analysis project Ga0335078, IMG submission 206711) | Soil microbial communities from Loxahatchee National Wildlife Refuge, Florida, United States - Lox_Sample_3.2 | ecosystem: Environmental > Terrestrial > Soil > Wetlands | place: USA... | reverse complement strand
GCGTTCCGGTCCGGGTGGTCGCGAGGGTCGCGAGCACCGCCAGCCCCAGCGCCCCGCCGACCTGCTGGGTCGTGTTGACCAGGCCGGAGGCAAGGCCCGAATCCTCGGGCGTCGCGCCCGACATCGCGAGCGTCATCAGCGCCGGGAACACGAGCCCCGCGCCGACGCCGAGCAGCAGCATCGCCGGCAGCAGATCGGTGATGTAGGCGGCGTCCGCGGGCGCGCGCCGGAACACGAGCAGCCCACCGGCGACGAGCGCAAGGCCTGCGATCAGCGTCGGCTTGGCGCCGAAGCGCATCATCAGCTGCGCGGCCAGCCGCAGCGACAGCGCCGCGATTCCGAGCGCGACCGGCAGGAACGCCAGTCCGACCTCGATCGCGTCATAGCGCAGCACGCGCTGGAGGTAGAGCGCGCCCAGGAAGAACACCCCGAACATGCCCGCGACCATCAGCACCTGCATGATGTTCGCGATCGTCACCGTCCGCGACCGGAACACCCGCAGCGGGATCAGCGGATTGGCGGCGGTCGCCTGCCGCGCGACGAATGCGGCCAGCAGCGCCACCGCGAGCCCGCCAAATCCGAGCGTGTGTGCGCTTCCCCAGCCGTAGTTGCTCGCCTCGACGATCGTGTAGACGGCAAGCATCAGCGACGCGACCAGCAGCACCGCGCCCGGTGCGTCGGCGCCGCGCCCCAGCCCGACTCCGGCGTCTGACGGCAGCAGCCGGGTGGCGAGGACGCCGGTGGCGACCCCGATCGGGAGGTTGACGAAGAAGATCCAGTGCCAGTTGATCGCCTGCGTCAGGACGCCGCCGGCGAGCAGGCCGATCGCCCCGCCGGCCGCGGCCACGAAGCTGTACACCCCGATCGCCTTGGCCTGCTCGGACGGCCGCGGGAACATCGTCACGATCATGCCCAGGATCACGGCCGAGGTCATCGCCCCGCCGACGCCCTGTACGAACCGGGCCCCGATCAACAGCGCCCGGCTGTCGGCCAGGCCGCAGAGCAGCGAGGCCGACGTGAACACGATCAACCCGGCGAGGAAGATGCGGCGACGGCCGATCAGGTCGCCGAGGCGGCCGACAAGCAGCAGCAGCCCGCCGAACGCGATCAAATACGCATTCACGACCCAGGCGAGCGCGGACTGCGAAAACCCGAGGTCGGTCCGGATCGACGGCAGCGCGACGTTCACGATCGTCTGGTCGAGGATGATCATCAGGAAGCCAGCGCAGAGCACCACGAGCGCGATCCAGCGGTTGCGGACGCCGGCGGTCGTTGCCAACGGGGGGTGGGACGTCTCGTTCATCGGATTCATCGCTCCTTGTTATTCCTCGAGTCGGACCGTTCAAGAAAGAACCGTAGCAGATCATCTTGTGGTAGACCATCTGCAGCGGACCGTTCGAGTATGAGCTGCGCTCCCCGCCCGCACATCGGCAGTTCGCGCCTGATGCGGGAGCCGGAGGCCTTAGCGCTGGGCGGCCTGGGCCTTAGTCGTCGCTCACCTGGCTAGTGGGATGGTCGGCGGCGCCTGACGGCGGCGCCTTGCGGGATGGTCGGCGGCGCCTGACGGCGGCGCCTTGCGGGATGGTCGGCGGCGCCTGACGGCGGCGCCTTGCGGGATGGTCGGCGGCGCCTGACGGCGGCGCCTATTGCTGAAACGGGGCGGCTCAGGCGCGCCGGCGAGGCGGGTGGGCGCACGCCGACGGCTCCGCGAGAGGACCGCATGCCAGCGTTCCGAGCGCCCGCAGGAACACCTGACGGTCGTCCGGCTCAAGCACGCTCAGCACGTCGTTCCGGACGCGGTCGAGAACTTCGTCGGCCTCGCAGACAAGCCGCACACCCGCGTTGGTCACCTCGATCACGCGCGCGCGCCGATCGCTGCTCGAGGGACGCCGCTCGGCGAGCCCGGCGCGTTCCAGCTCGTCGACCGTCACGACCATCGTCGTCTTGTCGAGCCCCACCATCTTGGCGATCTCGGTCTGAGTGAACTCACCCGTCATCGCCGTGAACAGCACCGAATGCTCACGCGGCGAGATGCCGAGCTGTTCGAGGGCCGCCGTGAACTCGGTCGTCAGCCCGTGGCTGGCCCGGGACAGCAGCCAGCACAGGTCCGACGCCATCGGTGCCGGGGCCTGGGCTTCTCGTGCGGCTTGCGTGGCCATGATCACAAGGATAGTTCGCTCAGTGGAAGATCTCGCAACAGACGACCATTGGCTACTCGATCCCGAGCCGGTCCAGCATCCGCTCGTCGGCGCGCCAGTGCCGCCGCACGCGGACCTTCAGCTCGAGATGCACGCGACTCCCCAGCTCTCGCTCGAGCGCGCGTCGCGCGGCGATCCCGATCGACTTCACCATCTGGCCGCCGGCGCCGATCAGGATCCGCTTCTGGGACTCGGTCTCGGCGAGGATCACCGCCTCGATCCGGATCGGCTCGCCGTGATCGATCCCCTCGACCACCACCTCGACCGAGTGCGGGACCTCCTGGCGCGTCCGCGCGAGCACCTGCTCGCGCACGAGCTCGGCGAGCAGCACCGGCTGAGATTGATCCGAGCGCTGCTCGGGCTCGAAATAGAACGGCCCTTCGGGCAGCAGCGACACCAGGCAGTCGACGAGCGACCCGACGCCCGCTCCGGTGGCCGCCGAGACCGGGAACACCTCTTCGGCGACGTCGAGGTCGGCCGCGGCCTGGAGCGCGGCAGCGGTGCCGGCGCGGTTCGTGCGGTCGACCTTGTTGACCGCGATCACGACTGGCACCCGCGCCGCCTGCAGCAGGCCCGCGATGAACCGATCCCCCGGGCCGACGCCCTCCTCGGCGTTGATCACGAGCAGGCAGCCGTCGGCGTCCTCGAGCTCGTGCTCGACCCGCCGTTGCATCCGCTCGGTGAGCGCATCCCGCGGGCGCTGGACGCCCGGCAGATCGACCAGCACGAGCTGCCAGCCGGGACCGCTGGCGACGCCGCGGATCGCGCGCCGGGTGGTCTGCGGCTTGTCGGACACGATCGCCACCTTGGCGCCTACGACCGCGTTGGCGAGCGTCGACTTGCCCACGTTCGGACGGCCAGCCAGCGCGATGAAGCCTGAGCGCGTGGGAGCGCTCACCGCGCCCAGCGCAGGAGCTCGGCCTGGAGCGCGAGCATCTCGCCGTCGTCGGTCTCGTGATCCATGCCCGTCAGGTGCAGCGCGCCGTGCACGACCGCCTCGCGCAGATCGGCGGCGTGTTCCGGGCAGATCACGATGTCGCCGAGCTCGCGCGGCCCGACGCTGGCGCCGTCCTCGTCGACACCGAACGACAGCACGTCGGTCGGTTCGTCGATCTGCCGGTGCTCGCGGTTGAGCGCCCGGATCCGCTCGGCGTCGACGAACTCGATCGCGACGTGGCCGTCCTCGATCCCCGCCGAGGAGATAGCGAGCGCGCATAATCCCTTCAGCTCGCTCGCCGTGGGGAAGCGGAGCTCGTCCGTGGCCGGCACCTCGACCGCGATCCCCTCGATTCCGATGACCTCGATCTCGAGCACCTTCAGGCTCTCGGCGCGGCCGCGCGCGGGCGCAACTCCGGCGCGGCGCGCTGCGCATGCTCGTTGTAGGCGGCGACGATCCGGCGCACGAGCTTGTGGCGGACGACGTCCTCCTCGCCGAACCGGACGAACTCGATGCCCTCGACGTCCTTGAGGATGTCGGCGACGACGATGAGCCCCGAGTGCTGGTCGCGGGGCAGGTCGATCTGGGTGATGTCGCCGGTGACGACCATCCTCGAACTGAAGCCGAGCCGGGTCAGGAACATCTTCATCTGCTCGGGACTGGTGTTCTGGGCCTCATCGAGGATGATGAAGCTGTCGTTCAAGGTCCGGCCGCGCATGTAGGCGAGCGGGGCCACCTCTATCACCCCTCTGTCGAGGTGCTGAGAGACACGCTCGGGCTCGAGCATGTCGTGGAGCGCGTCGAACAGCGGCCGCAGATACGGATCGACCTTGGCCATCAGGTCGCCGGGAAGGAAGCCGAGGCGCTCGCCGGCCTCGACCGCGGGGCGGGTGAGGATGATCCGGTTGACCTCGCGACGACTGAGCGCGGCCGCCGCGAGCGCCACCGCGAGAAAAGTCTTGCCGGTCCCGGCAGGACCGATGCCGAAGGTGATCGTGTTGTTGCGGATCGAGTCCACGTAGTGCTTCTGGTTGACGGTCTTCGGCGACACCTTGGTGGCGCGGTGGCGCCAGACCACGTCCTCGAGGATCGCGCCGGGCGACTCGTGCGCGTCGAGGGCACGCGTTACGGCCTCGATCGTCCCGGGGGCGATCTCGTGGCCCTGGGCGATCAGCTCGGCGAGCTCGCGCACGACGTTGGTGGCGGCGTCGACGGCCGCGTCCTCGCCTTCGAGCGTGAGCACGTTGCCGCGGAGGAAGACGTCGCAGTCCAGATGACCCTCGAGCGTCCGCAGGACCGCATCCTTGCTGCCCGCGAGCTCAGCGGCGATCGCGTTCTCTAGCTCGACCTGCCTACGCACCCACCCCGCTCCGACTGCCGGACCTACGCACTCAAGACCTCGCGAACGCGAGCCGACGCGCGCTTGCCGTCGGCGCGTCCTTCCGCCTTGGCCATCACGGCCTTCATCACCTGTCCCATGTCCTTGGGGTCCTTCGCGCCGGTCTCGGCGATCGCCGCCTGCACGATCGCGTCGAGCTCGGCGTCGTCGAGCTCGGCCGGCATGTAAGCCTCGATGATCCTGGCCTCCGCCTCCTCGCCCTCGGCGAGCTCGGTCCGGCCGGCGTCGCGGAACTGCTCGGCGGCCTCGAGGCGGCGCTTGCGCTCGCGGCGGAGCACCGCCAGCTCATCGGTTCCCCCATCCTTGGCGGCCTTCTGCAGCTCGGACAGCACCAAGCGCAGCGCGCCGACGCGCTCCTTGTCGCCGGCCTTCATCGCGCTGGTCATGTCGCCGCGAACCTGATCGATGAAGCTCACACCTTCAGGATAGCCTCGCGATACGCCGCTACCGGCAGCGTATGCCGTCCGCCTGTAGCTCCAAACATGCGACGTCGATGATCTCACCGCGCCCGGCGGCGGCGCCGGGGAGGTAGCAGCGGGTGTAGTCGGCGGTGTAGCCCGAGCACTGGGTATCGGCAACCTTGTCGATCAGCACCCGTTCGCGGCGGCCGAGCTTGGCGTTGCGATGGTGGCGCGAGCGGACCTCCGAGCGGCCGCGCAGCTCGCGCGAGCGGCGCCTCTTCTCCTCGGGCGGCACGCGGTCGCCGAGCCGCTCGGCGACCGTGCCCGGCCTCGGCGAGTACGAGAACGTGTGGACCCTCGTGATCCCCGCCGCGTCGACGGCGTCGAGCGTCCGCTGGAACGCGGCCTCGGTCTCGGTGGGGAAGCCGACGATGACGTCTGTGGTGACGTTCACGTGCGGCACGGCGGCGCGGAGCGATGCGATGCTCTCGAGGTACTCGCCGGCCGAGTAGTGCCGGCCCATCGCCTTGAGCACCCCGTCGTCGCCGGACTGCATCGGGACGTGGAGGTGCGGGCAGACCGTCGGCTCGGTCGCGAGCGCCTCGAGCAGCGAATCCTTGACGTGGATCACCTCGATACTCGACAGCCGCACGCGCTCGACGCCCGGCACACGCGCCACCTCGACCATCAGCTCGCCGAGCTCGAGCCCACGGTCGGGATCGCGGTAGTCGCCGACGCTGATGCCGGTCATCACCATCTCCGGCTGGCCCTGGTCGACTCGCCGGCGGGCCTCCTCGAGCACCGCCGAGGCGGGGCGCGAGCGCGCGGCGCCCCGGACCGTGGGAATGATGCAGTAGGCGCAATCGCAGTCGCAGCCGTCCTGGATCTTGACGAAGCCCCGTGTGCGGGCGGCCTGTCCGGGCGACTCGCGCGCCAGTACGTCGTGCTCGAGGTCGATGCAACCGACGGGACTTTTCGGCGGTTGCCGCCTTAGAGGATCTTCCGGCGGTTGCCGCCTTAGGCCGAGCGCCCGCGCCATGTCGCCGGCAACGGCCTCGGCCGGCCCCACGAACGGCTTGACGCGGTCATCGATGTCCGCGAACTGCGCCGCGTTGAGGTTGACCGCGCAGCCAGACACGAGCACCTCACCGGCGGTCTTCAGCGAGCGCCGCACCGATTGGCGCGACTTGGCCTCGGCCTCGCCGGTGATGCAGCACGTGTTGATCACGTGCAGGTCCGCCTCGCCCTCGGGGGCCTCGGTATGGCCCGCGGCGAGCAACGCCCGCCGGGCGATCATCGCATCAGCCTGCGAGACCTTGCAGCCGAGGAACTTGATCGCAAACGACGTCACGGTGGCCGCACGTTAGCGCGGCCACCGTGGACGCCTCAGCATTCAGTTGAGTCGCACGCCCGCGGCCGGCGGAGTTTCGTACTCCTCGTGCGCGGCTTCATGCCGCGGTGTCCTCGAGCCGGCGCGCGGAGCGAGGAGAAAGGACTCATGCGCAAATCCAGCCCGAGGCTTGGGGCGCGGCACCACCACGTCGAGGAATAGGCCACCGAGCGTCACACCGATCGCGAGCGGGTTGGGCAACTGGTTCACCTCCTTTTCAAATCTGTCCCTGGATCGCAAGTCGTGCACAAGGATGCGGCAGGAGCGCTCCGGCGGCATCGGCCCGGTGGACAAGATCTGGCGCCGGCGGGTTGTCCACGGTGTCGGCGCGTCACCGGCGCCGGGGTCGAGGGCGCCGGCGGGCGGCTGATCTCGCCGGCGGTTGGCCACGGTGCCGCGCCGGGGTTCAGCGCCCGCACGAGAGCAGCAGCGCCGCCCAGTCCCCGGACTCGAGACGCCGCACTTCGGCCAGCCCGATTCCCGAAAACGCGCGGGCGACCTCTTCGGCCTCCCCGACGAGCAGTCCGCCGGCGATCACGGTCTCCGGGGGCGCGGGAGCCGACGCCAACCGCCCGGCCCAGGTCAGCAGCAGCGGCCGCAGCAGGTTCGCCGCCACCGTGCGCCCGGTCGCCACCGGGTCGACGCGCAAGTCGTGCCGGAGCACGTCGACCCCCACCCCGTTCGCCGCGGCATTCTCGGCGGCGGCGAGAACGCTCGCCGGGTCGTAGTCGAGCGCCACCACCGGGTCCCAGCCCAGCCGCGCCGCCGCGATCGCGAGCACGCCCGACCCGCAGCCGAGATCGAGAAACCCACCACCGGGCTCGGCCGACGCGAGCGAAAGCATCAGCTCGAGGCACAGCCGTGTGGTCGCGTGCGCGCCGGTCCCGAACGCCTGCCCCGGATCGATCACGATCTCGACCGAAGCCCCCACCGCCTCCTCCCACGGCGGCCGCACCGCCAGCCGCGAACCCAGCACGAGCGGCTTGTGGAACTCGCGCCACCGCCGGTCCCAGTCGTCCGCGACTTCAGACGTGCGAACCTCGACGAGCGCGTCGCCGGCGGCCGCGGTCAGGTCGGGCAGCGCCGGCAACTCGCCCGGCGCGCCGTAAACCGCGTACTCGACGACATCACACCCGATCGCCACCTCCTCGACGCCGCCGGGCGCGAGCTCGAGCAGCTCCGCGAGCACGATCTCCGCCCGCTGGCGCTCGACGCGAACCGAGAGCCGCAGCACCAGCTCCTCCTACCCGCGTGCCCGCCGAGGAAGCCCGGGAAACTCGCCACTCGGCGAGGCCGCTGGCTCGAGTGGCGAGTTGTTCGGGCTCTGCCCGAGGTTCGGCGCACTCGAACCGGCACATCCGCCGAGTGGCGCCTTATTCGGCCTCGCGCGGACACGCACCGGGGTCACCGGAGCACAACCTCGGGCTCTCGCGGACACACCGTGCTGACCGGAGCAGACGAAAGGACCGCCGGGACCCGCTCAGTGGTGACCGCCGAAGGCGCGCCTCAGCTTCCCGAACACGCCTTCGTCGCTGCGGAGGTTGTGGTCGGACATCGAGTCCGCGAGCTGCTGCAGCAGCTCCCGCTGCTCCTTGTTCAGGTGGCGCGGGACGACGACGTTGACGACCACCCGGAGGTTGCCGGTTTGGCGCCCGCGCAGCGACGGCATGCCGGCGCCGCGGACAATCAGCGTCTCGTGCGGCTGCGTCCCGGCCGGGATATCGAGCTCAACCGGACCGCGATCAACCGTGTCGACCTCGACCACGGTGCCGAGCGCCGCGAGTGGAGCGGCAACGTCGACCGCGGTCACGAGATCGTCGCCGTCGCGCACGAACCGTGAATCCTCGCGGACGCGGATCAGCACGTACAGGTCGCCGGGCGGTCCGCCGCGGTCGCCGGCGTGGCCACGCCCGGCGATCCGGATGCGCTGCCCGTCCGCGATCCCCGCCGGCACGTCGACCTTGACCTTCGGCCGCTCGACCTTCCGACCCCGGCCGCGACACACCTTGCACGGGTCGCGGGCGACCTTCCCATCGCCGTGGCAGACGTCGCACACGGTCGTGCGCATCATCTGGCCGAACGGCGTGCGCGACACCGCGCTCAGCTGGCCGCTCCCCTGGCAACGCGGGCAGGTCTCGATCGGCGTGCCCGGCTCGGCCCCATTGCCGCGGCAGTGCTCGCACACCGTCACCGCTTCGTAGGTCACCTCGACCTTGGCCCCGCGGGCCGCCTCGACGAGCTCGATCTCGGCCGAAACCGCGACGTCGCCGCCCTGGACGGCCCCGGTGGCGCGGCCGCCACCCATGCCGAACAGGTCGCCGAACGCGCCACCGCCGCCGAAGAACGCCTCGAAGATGTCGGACACCGAGCCGAACGCCTCGAAGTTCGGTGCGTATCCGCCGGTGCGTAGGCCTTCGCGGCCGTAGCGGTCGTAGGTGGCGCGGCGCTCGGCGTCCGACAGGACCTCGTAGGCCTCGGCGGCCTCCTTGAATTTCTCCTCGGCGTCGGGGTCGTGCCGGTTGACGTCGGGGTGGAGCTCGCGCGCGAGGCGCCGGAACGCCTTCTTGATCGTCGCGTCGTCGGCGTCGCGGGTGACGCCGAGCACCTCGTAGTAGTCCCGGGTGCTACTCATCGCTCGTCGTAGACCTCCGCGATGAAGCTGGACAGCTGCGAGGCCGCCTCCCTGACCGTGGTGATCGCGTGCCCGTAGTCCATTCGCAGCGGGCCGATCACCGACACCGTCCCGAGCCGGCGCTGCGGCAGGCCGTAGCCGGCGGCGACCAGCGCCAGCGATCGCAGCCCGGGCACGCCGCTCTCGGCCCCGATGCGGACCAGCACATCGCGCTCGTTCAGCGCCGCCTGCAGGACCCCGAGCAGCGTCACGCGGCGCTCGAGCATGTCCATCAGCGTGTTCAGCTCCGACACCTCTCCGAGCCGGTCGACGCGCAGCAGCCGCGAGGTGCCCTCGACGTAGACGGTGTCATGAGCCCCCACCTCGAGATCGGTGAACACCGGCGACAGCGCATCGAGGAAGTCCGATTCAGAGCGCGAGAGCGACGGGTCGTGGAGTCGCTTCTGCAAGATCCGAGCCCCGAGCCCGAGGCCGACGAGCCGCTCGTTCAGGTAGCTCGCGGCCCAGTCGGCGAGGCCCGGATCGACCGGGGTGGCGAACGTGAACAGGCGCTTGGTGACGCCGCCGGTCGAGGTGATCACGACCACCATCAGCACCTGCGGCTGCAGCAGCAGGACCTCGACGTGGCGGATCGTCGAGGTCTCGATCGGCGGCGCGGTCACGATCGCGAGCAGGTTCGTCACCTGCGAGAGCGCCTCGGTCGTCACCCGCATCGCCTCGTCGAGCTCGCGGCGCACGAGCGACAGCGACAGCCGCGGGTGGGCGGGGTCCAAGTCCTTCGACGGCAGCAGCCGGTCGACGAAGTAGCGGTAGCCGGCCTCGGTGGGCACCCGTCCCGCCGAGGTGTGCGGGTGCGCGAGCAGCCCCAAGTCCTCGAGGCTCGCCAGCTCGGTGCGGATCGTCGACGGCCCCCACTGAACGTCCACCGACAGCGCCTTCGAGCCGACCGGAACCCCGCCCTCGAGGTATTCCTCGACGACCTTGCGCAACACGAGCTCCTGGCGTGAAGTGAGCATCAACCCATGATTGTAGGTCGGGCGCTGACCCTCCCCGGCCGTTCGGCCGGCCAGGATCTTCGGTCAGTCGACTGAGATTTCCGCGACCGCGTTGCGGATGATCCGGTGACCGGACTGCTCGGCCTGCGAGTCGACGACCGCGATCCCGTCCGCCACCTCGCGCACGGTCCCGCTGACGACGATCGGCTCCTCCGTCCTTCCCATGCCCCGGAACTGCACCGACAGCCGCTTGAGCTTGTCCGGACCCCCGGCCGCGTCGGTGTGAGCTCGGGCAACCTGCGCCATCGTCCACAGCCCGTGCAGGATCCGGCCGGGGAGCCCCACCGACCTCGCGAACTCCTCGTCGATGTGGATCGGGTTGAAGTCGCCCGAGGCGCCCGCATAGCGGACGGTCACGAACCGGTCGGGGGTCACCTCGAGATGGACCGCGTCGCCCTGCTCGAGGTCCACTACTCGTCCCTCACGATGTTCGTCCAGAGGCCGGTGCACACGGTCTCGTCCCGCTGGTTGCGCGAGTTGGTCTCGAACACGAAGAAGTTCATCCCGCCCCGCGCACTGATGTCCTTGATGGTCGTGGTCGTGTCGATCTCGTCCCCGGCCACGACGACCGGGCCCCAGCGGAACTCCTGGCCGCCGTGCAGCATTCTGGCAAAGTCGATCCCGACCTCGGGGTCGAACAGCGCAGGCGTGATCGCCCGCCCGGCATACACGACCGCGAACATCGGCGGAGCGACGACGTCGGCGTACCCGGCGGCCCGAGCGGCTTCGACGTTGAGGTAGAGCGGGTTGGTCTCGCCGACCGCGTGCGCGTACTCGCGGACCTTCTCGCGGCCGACCGCGTACGTGGCAGCCGGGTACGTCTTGCCGATCGCGTCGGGGTTGACGGGCACGGCGGTGGAGCCTAGATGATCACGGGCACGGCGCCACCGTCGACCGACCACGCCGCGCCGGCGACGTTCGAGGCCGGCTCCGAGCAGAGGAACACGATCACGGCAGCGACCTCCTCAACGGTGCCGAGCCGCCCGATCGGCTGGCGCGCGGCGACCGACTCGAGCACCTCCTCGCGGGTGATGCCGCGGGCGCGGGCGTTCTGGTCGGCGAGACCGCCCTCCGAGAGCCACAGATCCCCGCCGATCGGCCCCGGCGACACCGAGTTCACGAGCACACCTCGCGCGGCGTACAGGTCGGCGAACGCCCGTGACAGCGACAGCTCCGCGGCCTTGGTCACCGAGTACGCCATGTTCGTCGACGACGGCCGCTTGCCCGACGACGAGCACACGTTGACGATCCGCCCCCAGCCGCGCTCGGCCATCGCCGGTGCGGCGGCGCGCATCAGCCGCATCGGCGCCATCACGTGGAGCTCCCACTGGGCCTGCCACTCGTCGTCCCCCAGTTCCTCGAGCGACCGGACCGCGCTCGTGCCGGCGCCGTTGACGAGCGCGTCGATCCGGCCGAACCGCTCGAGGCAGGCGGCCACCGCCCGCTGGCCGGCGTCGACGGCGGTCACGTCGAGCGCGAGCGGCTCGGCCCGCCCCCCGGCCGCCGTGCACGCGGCTGCCACCTCGGCGAGCGCCTCCGAGCGCCGGCCGACCAACAGCACCGACGCGCGCTCGCGTGCCAGCGACACCGCGACCGCCCGGCCGATGCCGCCGGACGCCCCGGTGACGATGCAGGCACGATCGCTGAGGCCGAGGTCCATACTTGGTGATTCTTCCATGGCGATCAGGACCGATAACGGCGATAAGGCGCCGCCGTCAGGCGCCGCCGACCAGTCCATTCCCCGCGCCGCGATCATTCGCACCTCTGGCCTGACGAAGGTCTATCCCGGTACCGATTTCAAGGCCGTCGACGGGCTCGACATGAGCATCGAGGCGGGCGAGATCTTCGGGCTGCTCGGGCCAAACGGCGCCGGCAAGACCACGACCGCCGGGATGCTGACTACACGCGTCGTCCCGACCACGGGAAGCGCGCATGTCGGGACGGTCGACGTGATCGCCCACCCGGCGCTGGCCAAGCAGCTGATCGGGATCGTCTCCCAGCAGAACACGCTCGACCGGCAGCTCACCGTGTGGGAGAACCTGTACTTCCACGGCCGGCTGTTCGGCATCCCCGCCCCCGAGTCGCGGCGGATCTCAGACCAGCTGCTCGAGCAGTTTCATCTGAGCCGCTGGGCGAAGGCGTCGGTGTACGCGCTGTCGGGCGGAATGGCGCAGCGGCTGATGGTGGCGCGGGCGATCTTCCACCGGCCGGCGGTGCTGTTCCTGGACGAGCCGACGGCGGGACTTGACCCGCAGAGCCGGCTGGCGCTGTGGGAGATCCTCGGCGAGCTGAACGCCGAGGGCCAGACGATCATGCTGCTGACGCACTACATGGAGGAGGCCGACCGGCTCTGCAGGCGGGTCGCGATCATGGATCACGGCAAGATCCTCGCGCTCGACACGCCGGCGGCGCTGAAGCAGTCTGTCGGCGCGGACACGATCGTCACCGTCAAGGCGACCGGGGATGGCGACGCGCTCGCGGCGACGCTGGACCGCGGCGTCGACGGGGTGACGCGCTCGCGGGTGATCGACGGCGGGGTCGAGCTGCACGTCAAGGGCTCCGAGCGGATCGTCCCACGCGTCGTGTCCGCCGCCGAGCAGGCCGGCTTCGAGCTCATCGACCTGTCGGTGGCCGAGCCGACGCTCGAGACCGTGTTCATCAACCTGACCGGAAAGGACCTGCGCGAATGACCGCGACGAGAGAGCAGGCCGTGCCGGCGCCCGCAGCGCACGCGATCTCGCTGACGCCGACCCGGTCGACCTTCGCCGCCAGCCGGGCGGCGCTGTGGGCGCTGGTCCTGCGCGACCTGACCGTGCTCCGCAAGCACCTCGGCGAATTCATCCTCCGAACGCTGATCCAGCCGTTCCTGCTCGTGTTCGTGTTCCTGTATGTGTTCCCGACAATCGGTCAGGGGATCGGCGGCGGCCGCGGCCCCGCGGCCGAATCGGCGTTCGCGACGGTGCTGGTCGCGGGCGTCGTCGGGATCTCGATCATGTTCCAGGGGATCCAGGCGGTGGCGCTGCCGATGTCGACCGAGTTCGGCTACACGCGCGAGATCGAGGACCGGGTCCAGGCGCCATGCCCGATCTGGCTCGTGGCGATCTCGAAGGTCCTGTCGGGTTCGGTACAGGGGATCCTGGCCGCGCTGATCGTGTTCCCCATCGCCGCGGTCATCCACGCCAGCGGAGTGAACGCGCACCTACACGTCCACTGGTGGGTCGTGATCACGCTGATCCCGCTCGCGTGCCTGGCCATGACATCGCTCGGGCTGGTCCTCGGGACGAGCTTCGAACCGCGCAACATCGGCCTGATGTGGGGCTTCGTCGTGCTGCCTCTCACGTTCCTCGGCGGAACCTACTACCAGTGGACGAAGCTGGCCCCGGTGCAGGTAGCCGGCATCCACTGGCTGCAGATCGTGGTGCTCATCAACCCGCTCATCTACGTAACCGAGGGGATGCGCGCCGGGCTGACCCCGTTCTCGCACCTGCACCTGTTCATCATCTATCCGGTGCTGATCGGGTTCAGCGCGTTCTTCCTGTGGCTGGGGCTGCGGAACTTCCGCCGGCGCGTTTTGGTCTGACTGGGGAATCCGGCGCCATCGTGTGGCGGAGCGCATACGTCTCGGAGGCGGATTCCCTCATTCCCCGGGGATCGGGGCACCGGCGGGAACGCCACGGCGCCGGTACTCGTCGTAGTACTCGCGCCACTCGCCGCCGGCGCTCTGTCGGCCCAGCCGGGTCTCGAGGCGGTCCAGGCACACGTGCCAGCCCGCCGCATCACGGGCCGCCTTGTCGCGCGCTCCGAGCGCGACCGTGAGTCTGAGGTCACAGCCGTGGTCGCCGTCGATTGGGCCGAGGTCGAACCGGAGGTGGTCCTCGCCCCAGTAAAACGCGAACAATCGCGGGGGGTCGACGTCGGTCACGCGCCCGCCCATGCTCGACGGGGCGTCGAGCGGCATGTCCTCGAACTCGAACGTCATCTCGGCGCCCGGCAGCAGTTCGTCGACCACCACCTTGGACGGGAACCAGTGCTGAAGCTCTTCGGTCTCGGTGATCGCGCGCCAGACGCGATCCACCGGGTGCGACAGCCGCCGTTCGAAGCGGAGCGCCGGCGTGTCTTCGATCGTGGTGTAGCTGCCGTACATGGTCAGTCCTCCTGCTCCTGGTTTGACGTGCGATCGAGGTGCCGTTCGAGGGCGTCGAGGCTCCGCTCCCATACCTGCCGGTAGGGCTCGAGCCAGGCGTCGAGCTCGACCAGAGGGCGGAGGTCGAGCGCGTAGATTCGCTGCTGGCCCTCGGTCCGGGAGATGACCAGGCCGGCATCGCGGAGCACCCGCAGGTGCTTGGAGGTCCCCGGCTGGGTCAGGCCGGTGCGCGCCACCAGCTCCCCCACGGGCCGGGGGGACTCGCGCAGCAGCTCGAGCATCTGGCGGCGGTGGGGATCGGAGAGCGCGGACCATGCGGACGGCACGAGCCTATATAACCAACCGGCTATATGCCTGTCAAGGCATGAACGGCTTCAGATGAGCGTTCTCGTCGAGAGTGCTTGTGGCCGGGTGCCGCGCACGGTAGCCTCGTCGGAGACACACGGGGACACTCAGGCGGTAACGAGGAGCAACGGACATGGCTAGGCGAGCGACCCTGAGGGCATCGGACGCGGATCGCGAACAGATCGCCGAGCGGCTCCGCCTTGCCGCCGGTGAGGGCCGGATCGTGGCCGAGGAGCTCGAGGAGCGCCTCGAGGCGGTGTTCACCGCGCGCACGTACGGCGAGCTCGACGCGGTCGTCGCGGACCTGCCGGGCACGCCCGCCCGTCGCCGCGAACGCCCGCGGACGCCGGCGGTGCCGCGGCCCGCGCTGATCGTCGCGATCGTGTTCCTCCTCCCCGTGCTCGTGTCGATGCTGATCGCGGCCGTGGTCGTGATCACTACCCTGTTCACGGCCTGGGCGCTCGTGCTCGCGCTCGGCTGGTGGGTGTTCGGCCAGCACCGCCGCTACCCGCCCGGCCATCGCTACCCGCCCGGCAGGCGCTCGCTGCACGCGTACGGCCGCTGGCCCGCCGGTCGCCCGGGTGGCCCCCGGCCCCGGCCCTGGGTCTGAGCTCCGCTGAGCCGCGACCCTTACACCGTTCTCGGGGTCCGGCCGGGCGTCTCCGACGAGGAGGTCCGCGCCGCCTACCGGCGGCTCGTGCAGCTGCACCATCCCGACCACAACGCCGGCTCGCCCGAATCCGCGCGGCGCTTCGAGGAGGTCCAGGAGGCCTATGCACAGATCATGGCCGAGCGCCGGCGGCGCCCGACCCCGCGGCGCACCGGGTTCCCGCTGCCAACCGATCCCGACGTCGAGCAGCGGATCGCGAACCTCGAGCGCGAGCTGCGCGAGAAGGCCCGCGCGGCCCGCGAGAAGGCCCAGCGCGCGGCGCGCGAGGCGGCCGCGTCGGCCACCTCCAAGAACCCGAAGCGGGCCTCGGACGAGGAGCTCGGGATCTTCCACACCGACGACTCGATCGGCAAGATCCTCCACGACGCGCGCGAGGAGTTCTCGCGCCGATTCGACGATGTCCGCGAGGAGCCGGTCACCCACCGCGCCGCCGACCTGCTCGACGACCTCGCCTCGTGGCTCAAGCACGACCCCGGGTCTGGCGACGACGGCAAGAAGCAGGCGCGCAAGCGCTCGGGCTAGCTCTTCTCGCCGAGCTCGAGCACGGCCAGGAACGCCTCCTGGGGCACCTCGATCCGGCCGACCTGCTTCATCCGCTGCTTGCCGCGCTTCTGCTGCTCGAGCAGCTTGCGCTTGCGGGTGATGTCACCGCCGTAGCACTTGGCGATCACGTCCTTCCGGTAGGCCTTGATCGTCTCGCGCGCGACGATCCGCGACCCGATCGCCGCCTGGATCGGGACGTCGTACTGCTGGCGCGGGATCGTCTTGCGCAGCCGCTCTGCCAGCGTCCGGCCGGCGTCGTATGCCTTGCTCCTGTGCACGAGCATCGACAGCGCGTCGACGGGGTCGCCGGCGAGCAGGATGTCGAGCTTGACCAGGTCGGACTCGCGCAGCCCGATCAGCTCGTAGTCGAGCGAGGCGTAGCCGCGCGTGCGCGACTTGAGCTGGTCGAAGAAGTCGAGCACGATCTCGGCCAGCGGCAGGTCGTAGGTGAGCTGGACGCGCTCGGAGGACAGGTAGTGCAGGCCGGCGTGATCGCCGCGCCGCTCCTGGCACAGCTCCATGATCTGCCCTATGTACTCCTTCGGCGTCAGGATCGAGGCGCGGATGTACGGCTCGCGCACGACCGCGACGCGCGTCGGCTCGGGCATGTCGTTGGGGCTGTGAACGGGGATCGTGGCGCCGTCGGTGAGCTCGACCTCGTACTCGACGCTCGGCATCGTCGCCAGCAGCTCGAGGTCGTACTCCCGCTCCAGGCGCTCGCGGACGATGTCCATGTGCAGCAGCCCGAGGAACCCGCATCGGAACCCGAACCCGAGCGCGTCTGAGGTTTCCGGCTCCCAGCTCAACGCGGCGTCGTTGAGCGACAGCTTCTCGAGCGCGTCTCGCAGGTCCGGGTAGTCGTCGGAGTCGATCGGGAACAGGCCGCAGAACACCATCGGCTTGACCTCGCGATAGCCCGGCAGCGGCTCGGTCGCCGGCCGCACCTTGGTCGTGAGCGTGTCGCCGACGCGCAGCCTGGTGACGTCCTTGATGCCGGTGATCAGGAACCCGACCTCGCCGGCGTGGAGCTCCTTGGCCGAGGTCATCTGCGGCGTGAAGAAGCCGATGTCGTCGATATCGGCCTCGGTGCCGGCCTGCATCGCGCGGATCGCCTCGCCCTTGGTGAACGTCCCGTCGACGACCCGGATGTACGCGATCACCCCGCGGTACTGGTCGAACTCGGAGTCGAAGATCAGCGCGCGGGCGGGTGCGTCCGGATCGCCGCTCGGCGGCGGCACGCGGGCGATCAGCTCGTCGAGCACGTCGGTCACGCCCTCGCCGGTCTTGGCGCTGATCCGCCGCACGGTGCCGGGCGGCTCCCCGAGCAGATCGGCCACCTCCTCGGCGACCCGCTCCGGTTCGGCGCCGGGCAGGTCGACCTTGTTCAGGCACGGGATCAGCTCGAGCCCCGAGTCGATCGCCAGGTACGTGTTGGCGACGGTCTGGGCCTCGACCCCCTGGCTGGCATCGACGACCAGCAGCGCGCCCTCGCACGCGGCCATCGACCGCGACACCTCGTAGGTGAAGTCGACGTGGCCGGGCGTGTCGATCAGATGCAGTTGATACGTTTGCCCGTCGCTCTGAGACGTGTAGAACACCCGAACCGCCTGCGCCTTGATCGTGATCCCACGCTCGCGCTCGAGCTCCATCGAGTCGAGCAGCTGGGCGCGCATCGACCGGGGGTCGACGGTGTGGGTGAGCTCGAGGATGCGGTCGGCCAGCGTCGACTTGCCGTGGTCGATGTGCGCGATGATCGAGAAGTTGCGGATGTGGGCCTGATCGGCCATGTCTCAAGGGTAATCGGACCCACCCACCCTTAGTGGGCCGCGCCCTCGGCGCGTATCCGTCGGACGTGGCGCGGGAGGGTGAGCGGATCGTTCATTCGAGGCATGGATGCCGAGCGGGGCCGTCGCCGCGACCGCCGTTCGGCCGGGCATCCGTGCCCGGCGGGCGCGAGCCTTGCCCGAACCGAGTCACGTTCCGCGGCCGAATCCCGAACAACGCATCACTCGGCATCCGCCCGAGGTCGAGTGGCGATCCGGTCGGCTATGGCACGAGTTCCGGCGCACTCGGCGCCGGCGCG